>Ga0068856_100001921_pt1 | contig 21667 bp, 18 predicted proteins | sample KBSCornC62_FD_66595 | JGI IMG/M metagenome (GOLD analysis project Ga0068856, IMG submission 66595) | Corn rhizosphere microbial communities from Kellogg Biological Station, Michigan, USA - KBS Corn C6-2 | ecosystem: Host-associated > Plants > Roots > Rhizosphere > Soil ... | reverse complement strand
CTTCGGATGCGGTTCAATGCTTGTGATAGTTGCAATATCGAACTATCCGATTTGGGAAGCATAAGGCGAAGGAGAAAGTCATGAAAATACCAAATCTGACTCGTCGTCAGTGGGCACTAGCCATAGCCCTACAGTGCGGCCAGCTAACATTCGCTCAAAATGGAGCCGGTGCACACTGGGTGTCGACGTGGGCTACAGCGCAGCAACAACCCGGGTTCGGAAGGGGCGCTGTTGGGGGACGCGGTCCGGGCGCGCCACCCGCGGGTGCGCCAGTACAGCAGCCTCAGCAGGCTCCATCCGCTGCCCCGGCGGCGACGGCCGCGGCGCCCGCGGTCGCGAACACTCTCAACGATCAGACGGCCCGCATGATTGTGCGGACCAGCATCGGCGGAAATCGCATTCGCGTGCAATTCTCAAACGTATTTGGCGCTATGCCGCTGGAAATGGGCGCCGCGCACATCGCGATTCGCAGCAAAGATTCAGCCATCGTCGCTGGGTCGGATCGCCCGCTGTTGTTCAACGGAAAACCGTCGGCTAGGATCTTGCCCGGAGCGGAACTCCTCAGTGACCCGGTTGATCTGGTCGTGCCGAAGCTTAGTGACCTCGCCATCAGCGTTTATGTTCCCCGGAGCTCGGGCTTGGCATCGCAACACTCCCAGGCTTTACACACAACCTATATATCCATGCAGGGCGATACCACCGGGCAGCTGGAAATGGCCGATGCCATGACTACGCGGGCGTGGTACTGGATTTCGAGCGTCGATGTCATGGCGACCGCCGACGCAGGAGCGATCGTCGCTTTCGGAGATTCCATCACCGATGGGACGACTTCAACCGTGGACGCTAATCGAAGCTGGCCGAGTCTTCTGGCCGAGCGCTTAGTCGCCAACCCGGCCACCGCAAATGTTTCCGTATTGAACATGGGGATTGCCGGCAATCGAATTCTCGGCGACGGCGCAGGAGTTGCTGCGTTGGCACGTTTTGACCGCGATGTACTGAGTCAGGCCGGAGTGAAGTGGCTGATGATCCTGGAAGGCATCAACGACATGAATCTCGCGGGCAGGGGAGGCGCGACGGCCCGTGCCCCCACATTGACGGCGGACGATCTAATCGGGGGGATGAAACAGATGATCGAACGCGCGCACACACACGATATTAAGGTGATCGGTTGCACGCTGACTCCTTTTGGCGGGGCCACCGATGCCGTTGAAGCGATGAGGCAGGCGTTGAACGGGTTCATTCGGACCAGCGGTGCTTTCGATGCCGTGGTCGATTTCGACAAGGTCATCCAGGATCCGAACGACCCCCGGCAGTTCATCAAGGAATACAACAATACGGACCGCCTCCATCCTAACGATGCCGGTTACCAGGTCATGGCGGATGCGATAGATCTCGCCATTTTCGCGCCAAAACCTCAAGCGAAGCGATAGCATATGAGCATGCGCGCAAATCGTTGGCTGGTTCCTCTCTTCATGACAAGCGTCCTGTGCGGTCAACAATCGGCGGGCGGTCCGCCTCAACCCGCGAATTGGACTGCGGCAGAGGACCATCAAAACATGATGGATCAGCTCGGCATCAAGGCGCTTCGCCCGGGACCTAGCGGAACCGAAACCGCCCCGAATCATGCGAACTATGACGAGACTACGGCTAATCCTTTCCCGATCCTGCCGGACGCCCTGAAGTTGAAGAATGGAAAGAGAGTCACGACCGCCGCCATGTGGTGGAATCAGCGCCGTCCTGAAATCGTCGAGGATTTCGAGCGCGAGGTGCTCGGCCGCGTTCCGAAGAATGTGCCTAAAGTAACCTGGACGGTCACCAACACCGTAAATGCGATGGTCGGCTCGCGTGCGGTCGTGGGTAAACAGATCGTCGGGCACGTCGATAATTCGTCATACCCCGCGATTAATGTTGATATTCAGATGACGTTAGTCACCCCGGCGGATGCAGCCGGTCCAGTGCCTGTAATGATGATGTTTGGCGGGGGTGGGCTTCCCGGTGTCGCTCCGGCCAACGGAAAAGGCAACGGAAAAAACAGACCGCCTCCGTCACTTGGCGCCGATCCTCCCGCGACGCAGCAATTGATTGCCGACGGTTGGGGTTATGCCTCCATCAACCCTGGCAGCATCCAAGCGGACAATGGGGCAGGACTGACCAAGGGCATTATTGGTCTTGTGAATAAAAGCAAGCCCCGCAAGCCGGACGATTGGGGCTCCTTGCGAGCCTGGGCGTGGGGCGCCGCGCGCGGACTGGATTATTTGGAAACCGATAAAGCCGTCGATGCAAAACGCGTCGGAATCGAGGGTGTTTCGCGCTACGGAAAGGCTGCCCTGGTAACTATGGCTTTCGACACGCGCTTTGCGGTCGTCCTGATCGGCTCTTCGGGCGAAGGCGGAGCAAAACTACATCGTCGCAATTGGGGGGAAGCGGTGGAGAATCTCACCGGGACGGGCGAATATCACTGGATGGCGGGCAACTTCCTGAAATACGGTGCATCCGAAGCGACCTTCGGCAGCAAGAATGCGGGTGATTTGCCTGTCGACGCCCATGAGTTGATCGCATTGTGTGCTCCCCGGCTGACGTTTATCAGCTACGGCGTGCCGGAGGAGGGAGATGCGAAGTGGCTGATCACCAGGGCAGTTATATGGCTGCCGTCGCAGCGGGGCCCGTCTTCCGGTTGCTCGGTGCGAAAGATCTCGGCACGTCGGATGATTACAACAAAGAAAAGATGCCTGCGGTGAATGTGAGCATGCTCGATGGCCAACTTGCCTGGAGGCAGCATGACGGCGGCCATACCGACGGCCCGAATTGGAAGTACTTTATTCCGTGGGCGGACAAGTTTTTAAAACGTCCATGAGGACGGCGGGAACGTTCACCGTTCTCCTATGCGCGTTAGCGGCGCTGGCACAGACCCAGGCGGATCAGGCAGTCGCCCGAACGGACCAGAATTCTCTAACAGCTCACGCCCAACTGCTCGAAAAGGCAAAGCAGGGGCGGATTGACATTTATTTTGAGGGCGATTCCATTACTCGCCGCTGGGGGGCTAGCGATTACCCACAGTTGCTGGCAAATTGGAACCAGAATTTCTTTGGCTGGAACGCGGCCGATTTCGGGTGGGGCGCTGACACCATTCAAAATATCCTCTGGCGGCTCGCAAATGGCGAATTGGATGGCGTGAATCCGAAGATTATCGTGCTGCTGGCGGGAACCAATAATGTGGGCAGAACCGTTCCGCCCGAGGGCGATGAGACCAAAGTCGCCAATATCACCACGGGCCTCAAGGCCACTTTGGACATTCTGAGATCGAAGGCTCCCAACGCTACGATCATCGCGACGGCGATCTTTCCTCGCAATGACAATATGGCTGTGATGCCCACCATCAACAAGATCAATCTCAATTTATCGAAGCTTGCCGACGGACAAAAGATCCGGTATCTCGATATCAACGCGCGGCTCGCCGATCAAAGCGGTAAGTTGTTCGATGGTATGATGAACGCCGACAAGCTTCATCCCGCGATCCCCGGTTATCAGGTCTGGGCGGATGCCTTGAAGCCCATTTTTACGGAATTGCTGGGTCCGCCAGGAAGCGAGGACCATGCACCTCCGCCCACTGGCGATCCTAGCGCCAGCCGCTAACTACAGGCCTCTATTGATGCGGATCCCCAGGCGAAGCTGCTAACGGCGCGGCGCCCGCGTTGGGCAAGACCGCCTTGCCGTCCAGACCGAATACCAACAGCTGGGGCTTTGTCTGCGTAGTAATTGCTCCCGGGTTGGTCAAGCCCTGGCTCTGCGTACCACCCGAGCCGCCCAGTAGCGCAATGTATTGCTTCCCGTCGATGGCGAAGGTGATGGGAGGGCCCATACCATTGTGTAGCCCGGTTGGTAGTTCCATGAGTTGTTCGCCCTTGTCCGCCGAGTACGCGATCAAGCGGCCATCGGGTGCGACCTGGAACAGCAGATTGCTCGCGGTGCTCAAAGTTCCGCCGAACCTGCTGTTGCCCACGGGCACACGCCAGCGGATTTCCTGCTTAACTGGGTCATAAGCGACCAGCGTGCTGACATTGCCGCCTTCGAGCGGCTCCGGACCAATGGCAGGTCCTGCTGGCTTCCGTGTCATTCCGCGTGTGTCAAGCTTCAGACCAGTTTGCGCAGATCCGCCCACGCGCGAGGCGTCCGGCTTGAAATCGTAATCTGCCGCATAGGTGAATGTGTCCCAACCCCGGCTCGGAATATATACCAGACCGCTTTGAGGATTGTAGGACATGGGCGACCAACTGTGGGCGCCGCCGCCGCCGGGCGATACTGGCGTCGGATCCTTGCCGTACTTAACTTCGGTGTTGATGATAGGACGTCCCGTCTTTTGATCGATCCCCTTTGCCCAGGTGACTCGCGAGAAGGGTTGCGCGGAGATAAACTCGCCCGTAATGCGGTCGAGCACATAGAAGAAGCCGTTCTTGTTGGCCTGCATGATGACCTTACGCGTCTTGCCGTTGATATTCAGATCCGCGAGGATCATCTGTTGCACGCTGTCGTAATCCCACTCGTCTCCGGGGACCATTTGGTAGTGCCACTTGAGCAGGCCTGTATTCACGTTCACCGCCACGATGGAAGCCACGTACAGGTTGTCGCGGCCGGTGCTCGTGTCCTTGGTGCGCAGCGCCGTGGGCCATGGCTCGGCATTGCCTGTGCCAACATACACCAACTCGCTCTCGGGGTCGTAGGATATCCCATCCCACACCGCACCGCCGCCGCCGAGCTTCCACCACTCGCCCTCCCAGGTTGCGGCGGCCTTGCGCATCGCCTCCGACTCAAAGGCCTTGGCGGGATCGCCGGGAACGGTGTAAAACCTCCAGACTTGGCGTCCGGTGTCCGCATCGTAGGCGGCGAAGAAGCCGCGCGTGGGGCGGTCGCCGCCCGCCGTGCCGACGATCACTTTCCCCTTGGCGATGCGTGGCGCGATGGTCAGCGTCTGCTCGTCCTGTACATAGGAGACGCGAGTTTCCCAAACGGGCTTGCCCGTTTCTGTGTCGAGCGCCACCAGCCGTCCGTCGTTCACGGGAACATAAACCTTGTTGTGATACAGCGCCAGCCCACGGTTCACTACGCCGCAGCACATCTTGTCGCTGGTCGCCTTGCGGTTGACTTCCGGATCCCAGCGCCACTTTTCCTTGCCGGTACGCGCGTCAACAGCGAACACGATGCTCCAATTGGTGACGCCAAAGATTGTGTTGTTCCATTCGAGTGGCGTGGCTTCCTGGTCGCCTCCTCCATCGCCAATCGTATAGGACCACATCAGGCCAAGCCGCTTCACGTTAGATGCATCGATCTGCGTGAGCGGACTAAAACGCGTCTCGCCGGGGGTGAGGCCGTAGCTCAGCCAGTCGCCGTCCGACACGGATTTCGCTGCATTCTTGAGCAGCGCATCGTCGACGCGCTTGGGTTGTCCGAACAAACTCAGAGATAGTGCAATTGCCAATAGATAACGCATGAGAAACTCCAAGAGGCCAGTGCGAGTTTAACATGCGGCGCAGGTGGCGCCCGGCTGGTTTTAGAAAACTAGCCGGAAGATCCCATAGATGCCGAAAGCGGCGATGCCGGCTGTCCAGAGACGTGTCAGCCAAGTTGCATCGAGAATCAGCGTGAACAACATTGCGAAACCCAGAGGGCTAAGCGCATTGAAGTGGATCGCTTGACTCCACCGTCCTTTTGCGAGGGCGAACAACCCGCGCGTAAGGCCGCATAAGGGGCAGTCCCTGCCGGTGAGCCAATGAAATCCGCAAAGCCGAACGCTGGGTTCCGCTGGCGGCGTGAACCACCACAGCAATGCGAATACAGAAAGAGCTGCGGCCACTCGCGAATACCTGGATCGTACGGTCATTAAAGGGAATCCAGGGTCCGTTGTTCGAATCCTACGATCTCTTTGTAGGCCACCGTGATGGCGGCGAAGGTAAGAGGTATTGTTACCAGCAGACCGACGACGCAGCACAGAACGCCGAGAAGATTTACCAGGAACGCCAGTATCAAAAACATTGTGAAGCCGAAATAATCATTCTTCACTACCGCGTGACTGGCTTGCATCGCGGGCCAAAAATCCATCCGCTTGTCGATGATGAACAAGTAAGTGAACTTGTACATGGCGGCCACAACGAGTCCAGGAATGATACACAGGAGGGTTCCCGCGAACGTGAAGAGCCCGATTAGCAGAGACGCGACCAGAGTGGGAACAAACAAATTGAATCCCTTGAAGAGGTCTCCAAATTCGGCATTGCGGCCCATCAATTTCTTCATTGTGAAAATATGGAAACCGGCAATCAGCGGGCCTTGGATTAACGGCACACCGCTAAGCAGAATGAAGAGGAGAGAAATCACGATATAGTTGCCCAGATCCGCTTTTACGAGCGCCCATCCTTCGCCGATCCACCTGCCGCCGCTGGCCCGGATTCCCGTCGGTGGAATCCACGGAGCAGGATTTGGAGCGCTTCCGAATACGGGATTATCATCTTGAGTTTGCCCACAATTGGGGCAGAATCGAACGCCCGAGGCAAGTTGGGTGCCGCAACGCTGACAGAACATTCCAGGTCTCCTAGACTCGTGAAACTCTGATTAATACACGCGATCCTACAGCATACAGCTATTTGATTTTTGAGATGGATACGTGTGTCGCGAATCGATCGAGAGCTTTTGCTAGCTCATCCGTCTTGGATAGCTGGGGAGTGTGATCCGTGTCGAGCTCGACGACATCGGCGCAAGCATTCTCGGCGATCATTCGCCGTTGCAGCGGAAGCGGAATAGCTCGATCGCGCGTACAAACCACGTAATATCGTTTGATATTATCCAGGGCGCCGAGCGGAATGGATACTGGCGTCACGAACGGCGCCACGGGCTGTGGGCGTTGCCGAGCGACGGCCCACGACGCGACGTCATCCGTGCAGGCGCCATACAAGGCTTGACGCGAGGCCGCGTCCGGCATGGTGGCGATAGGAGGGTCTCCGTCAATGGTGATATTCGCCTGAACCTGATCGCCGGCGCCTTCCGGCAGTTGTGTCAGGTCAAGCAAACTCTGGCCGTTCTTTGGAAGAAACGCCGTCACATAGATGAGCGCCCGGACACGGCTGGGACAGCGTGCCGCTCCCTGAGTTGCAACAATGCCACCCATACTGTTGCCGGCCACGATGGCCGGTTCCGAGCTGGAGGCCAGTACCTCGCAGAGGCGGGTAGCGCAGGCGTGCAAGGTGACCTCGCTCGCAGGCGTGTGGTCGTCGCCTGACGCGGGCAAATCGAATACTTCGACCGAATGGCCCGTAGCTTTCAGACGATCGATGAGAGGCCCCCAGATCCATGCCCCAGCGAACGCACCGTGCACGAGGACAAATCTTGCCATTTAATCTCCTTGGTATCTCGTTTTCGAATAACTTGTCTTAACCAGGTTACTTGCCCACGGAGTGTTCGACGTCGCGATTGTTCTCATTGCAGACGTACTCTTGCATTTCGAATCCCGCGGGAGCGAGTACAGCGGCCTTCTTGATAGTCCAAGGTTTTACGTAAGCGCCCGGATCGTCGATGGTGACCTCTTTTTCCAGATGTCCCAAGTCGATTCGCCGGAAGCGTTCGATTACATGCAGATGTTCCGTGGTGGGCAAGCCGGAAAAAGTAGCCCACGCGCGGCCATTGAAACCCACAGTATCGATTACCAGCGTGTCTCCTTCCCACTTGCCGACGGAGTGGCCCATCCAGGAGGGATTCGGGTCTTTCGGATGCGGCCGTCCATCCATGTAAACCAACCGGGGCAGGTCGTGACCGATGTCGTAGAAGATCGCAATGATTTTCGGCCCCTGAATGATGGTGTTGTCGCCATCCTCGCCCTGGAGGATAGGGCCGATCGGCAAGCAGCGCAGCTCTGGCCAGTCTATCATGTGGTTCTCGATTTGCTTTTTTCTCCAAGCGGCTGCCCACGGCAGGGGCTCTGGGTTACCTGGATCCATCAGCTCCAAATTGAGCCACAGCCCGGAAAGATCCGGCTTACCGCCGGCGAGGCGCGGTGTTCGCCCTTTCGGAGGCACCAGCTTGTGGCGAGCAGCGTCGTCCTCTCGAGTCTCCCCGAGAGGGGCTAGATAAGGGTACTCGATTCGAATGTCCAGCCGCCTGGATTCCGCATCGCCAACCGCCACGTCCGGTTTCTTGAAAGGCACCAATCCCGGATAGGACGCAGAGATCTCGTAGGGTCCCGCTGGCAGGCCGCGCAGGACATAGGTGCCATCCTCCTCGCTTCGAGCGGAAAAAATCGCGCCCGTCGAGGTGTTCTTCGCCTGGATCGGCGCATCGGATAAGGCGAGCCCATCGTCGACGAAGAGTACCCTTCCGCTGATCGTGGAAGTGGACTGCGCGATAAGAGCCGCGGCGAGAACGGCGGCGAAAGCGAAGAATCGAATCTTCACGACCGCGGAACTCGCCTGCGGAGCGGGAGCAGCGAGCGAAGGCGCTCGTCGCGCAGGTAGATTCCTGCCCAGGCGATCAAGCTGGTCGAGAGCGGGACCAGAACCGGATAAGGCTCTCCCATGCGGACATAGGTGGCGATGGCGCCACCCAGGTAGCCAGTGAGCAGGACCGCGCCCAGAACCGCAGTGGGCGGAATCACGTACAACACGAGACAGGCAAGCTGGAGTAAGGCGAGGCCCGTCAGGGCGCCCTCCGGCCAACCGATTCTCGCAAACTCCGCGACGTACCACGGGTTCCGTGTCAGCTTCCAGGTAGCACTCGATAGCACAACAAACACGGGCCAGAGTGAAAGGACGCGCCCAGTCCACAGCATCCAACGCTTCGGCGTCGTTTCCTGTACCGGAACAGCGATGGAACTCATATTTTTATTTCCCTTTCATGGCCGCTGAATCATTTCAATGCGGTTACCGGCCGGATCGATGGCGATGCCTATCGTGACGCCGGTCTTTCCGAAGGGACGGGGATCGCCGGCCATCGAGCCGCCCGCGGCCTTGATGGAGGCGACTGTCGCCGCCATGTCCTTCACGTTCAGGATTACGTGCGCGATCGGGTCCTTGAGGTCGTCGGAGTCGCGATGCATGATCACGATCGGCTCGCTTTTGTTGGCCTTTGCGCTCTCGATCGTCGCGCCGAAGTTCACGAAAACCTCAGGTCCTCCGGCCCCATCGATCCGATTGACTTCATGCATGCCGAACGCCGCCTGATAGAACTTCGCTAAGGCAACGGTATCTTTCGCGCCGATTCGCACCGAGTTCAGCGTGACCTGGGCCTGCGCGGCGTTCATGAGCAGTAGCGTGGCGGATATTGTGATGGCAGTTGTGTAAAGTCTTTTCATCGAACTCTCCAGTAGCATGTCACATTCATAATAGACCGCGCCAGCGGCCAATTGGAGTGCCGCATTCTTGCGGGCGCCCCGCGCGCCTAGAGAACTCTCACCATTCGTCCGATAAGTAGTTGAGGAACGGTTTGGATGTCTGGTTCGCCATTCTTGTCTGCTTGCACTCGAATCGAGTCCCTCCCGAGCACCCATGTTCTATACTGACGACCCGCTGATACTCGTCAGCTTGATACTCCAGTTGGTTGTCATTGTTTTCCTGCTGCAGGGTGCGTTTCGGAAGTTTCCGTTGGTTCTCGCCTACTCGCTCGCACGATTGGCGACCAGCGTTGTGGAAGTCCTTGTGTTTCACCAAGGGGGCAAGGAGACGGCGGTGTTCCGCAGGCTTTATTACTTCGACCGGGTAGCGCTAAATCTCATCCTGTTCCTCATGGTCACTGCGATCATTTTCAGGCTGCTGCAGGGAAACCCCGAGCGTTCGACGATGGGCAAGGCGCTCACCGGCGTCGTTGGGGCGGTCTTGTTGTTACCTTTCCTGGTGCTTTCGCGCCCCTTCACGAGCCACTGGTTGGACGGGATGAGCCAGTTTCTGTACTTCGGCAGTGGCGTGATGACCCTGGCGCTCTGGACCGTGCTGATCCGCTCGCGATCGCATGACTCCCAGCTTCTCAAGTTCACCGCAGGCCTGGGAGTAGCAATGACCGGAGCGGCGGTTTCCTTTGGTTTGCGGCAGTGGATGCACTCGCCTCATCTTCTGTGGATGCCCAACTTGTTATTGCAGCTAACCCACGTTGCGGGCGTCTTAGCCTGGTGCCTGGCGTTCCGGCCGGCGAGGCCCCATCCCAGCGCGCCTCCGGTCGCTATCCCTTCGCATTAGCGGCTCGCCGGAATGAAGAGCACCCAGATCGCGCGATTAATGCTGCCATAGAATGTGGGACGTCTCTAGGGGAACAGCCACTCCGGAGAAGTGAGGCAGCACTCGCGCCGTATAATCTTTCGCCGGACGCGAGGCCGGCACGGTCGCGTTATAAAGGCAGTGTTGGGATGGGCCGGGTAGCGGCCGCGCGCACTTCATTTCCTGCCGCACGGGGTCGCCGTCGCTGATTCCGTCCGCATAGAGTTCGACGCGTACCGCATTCGGGTCGAGGTCGTTCAGGAAAATTTCCACGTCAAACGCGTGGCGATCCGCATTCGTCTCAACCCGCATGGCTCCGAAGCGCAGCGAGCCCCACTTCCGGGCCACCGCTTGCCGCCACTCGACCATTTGCCTGCCCACTGCGCCGTTATTCGCCGCGCGCTCACGATAGGAAACTGCAGCCGGCAAATAATGTTGCTCCGCATATTCACGGACGGTTCGGCCCGCCGAAAAGCGCGAGGTCAGCCGCGACATGCTTTCTCGTATGCGCGCAACCCACGCCTTGGGAATGCCATTCTGACCGCGTTCATAAAACTCGGGGATGATTTCGCGCTCGAGCAAGTCGTAAAGATGCGCGGCTTCAGCAGCGTCCCACGCTGGATCCCCATCATGCTCCTGCCCGTCCCCCAAGGCCCATCCGACCTGGGGCGTGTAAGCTTCCGCCCACCAGCCATCCAACTCCGACAAATTGATGCCACCATTGACGAGGACCTTCATGCCACTTGTTCCGCAAGCCTCCCAAGGGCGTCGAGGCGTATTAATCCAGACGTCCACTCCTTCCACCAGATGCTGCGTTAGAAGCATGTCGTAGTCACTGAGAAATACTGCGTGAGGACGGACTTCAGGCTGACGGATGAAACGAATCCATTCCTGAATCAGTGCCTTTCCTTCTTCGTCCGCGGGGTGCGCCTTTCCTGCGATGATTAGTTGCACCGGAAGCTGAGAATTGGTGAGCAGACGAAGCAGGCGCTGGTGGTCGTGCAGCAATAAGTTCGGTCTTTTATAACTGGCGAAACGGCGTGCAAATCCTAGCGTCAGAGCGTTCGGATCAAACAAGTGGTTGGCATCGTTCACCTCTTCCGGCGAAGAACCTGATCCAGCTAATTGGCGGGACAATCGTTCGCGAGCGTATTCCACCAGAGACTTTCGAGCGTCGGCGCGAAATTGCCAAAACTTGGCGTCGGATACAGCTCGGATGCCTTCATCCAGGCCCTCAGTTGTCCCCAGCCAGCGTCCTTTGCCACAGGCGGCTGTCCACAAATCATCCGCTGCGGCTGAGTCCCAGGTTGGCATGTGGACTCCATTCGTCACATGTCCAATCGGGACTTCATTCTCAGGCCAATGTGGAAAGAGCGGTTGGAATATATGCCGGCTCACTTTTCCATGCAAGCGACTCACGCCATTGACGGCCCCGCTTCCCCGAAGCGCGAGGAACGCCATGTTGAAATCCTCATTTGAATTGTCCGGGTCCTGTCGGCCGAAGGCGAGCAAATTCTGGATTGTGATGCCGAGCTTCTCGGAATATCGGCCGAGGTATTGCTCGATGAGGGCCGGAGCGAAACGGTCAAAGCCGGCGGCGACAGCCGTGTGCGTAGTAAAGAGGTTGCCGGCGCGAGTAACTGTCAGCGCCACTTCGAAAGACTGCTTATTTTCTTCCATGAAGCTAAGAGCGCGCTCCAAAACAACAAAGGCGGCATGCCCTTCGTTCAAGTGACAGACTTCCGGCCGAATACCGAGCCTCCGAAGCAACCTCCATCCGCCGATTCCCAGCAGCAACTCTTGTTTGAGACGAAGCTCCGAGCCGCCCCCATATAGTTCGCTGGTAATCCCGCGATGAGCGGGAAAATTTGCCGCATCGTTGCTGTCCAGCAGATAAAGCTTCACCCTGCCGACCTGGACCTGCCACACTCGCAGCCACACGGAATAACCCGGCAACGCAATCTCCAGCCGCAGCCATTCTCCGTTGGATTCTCGCAAAGGGGTGATGGGCAATTGTCCGGGATCGTTATACGGGAACAACGCCTCTTGCGCGCCGTACTTGTCGATCACCTGGCGAAAATAGCCTTGCTGATAGAGTAAGCCCACGCCGACAACCGGCACGCCCAGATCGCTGGCCGCTTTCATCTGATCCCCCGCCACGTTGCCAAGGCCGCCCGAATAGATGGGCAGCGCTTCGCTCAACATGAACTCCATACTGAAGTAGGCAGCGCATGTCAGGGGAGCGCTCGCATGGTTCTTTTGAAACCAGGCCGGCGCCGTCGCCGATTCCCGCGTCGTCTGCGCCAGGCCGTCGACATTTTTCCGGAACACTGGATTCGCCAGCACGCGCTCGACCTGATCCCGCGAGACTGTCTGCAGCACAACCCAGGGGTTATGGGTGAGAGCCCACAATTCGGGGTCCAGCTCACGCCAAACCTGGTCCGTGGCGTGGTTCCACGACCAGCGCATATCCAGGGCCAGTTCTGCCAGGGAGTCGAATCCCTCGATCTCCGTAGGCAGCAGATTGTATAACGGATGGCTGACGCGCGGTTGCTGGCTCACGCTGCCTCACACGAACAAGGGCTCATTCTCACCACGATACTGATTAAGATAGTGATTTCAGCATAAAGGTTTCGCCCGCATCACGGGGGTGGCGATGCTGAGAATGGCCTGCGAAGGTTGTGGAAAACCTGCGGAAAACGGGGTTTTTCGTACCTGTATGGGCCAGCTTTAACACCCCTCAACCCAGCCTCCAAGTCTCCTCGTAAGTCCTGTATGATTTATAGACCAGGAAATGAAGTCAGCCGGCCGGTACGAGATCCGCGAAATCCTCGGCGAGGGGGGTATGGGTGTCGTATATCGCGGCTTCGATCCGGTCATGAACCGGGAGGTTACGATCAAGACCATCCGGGATCCGCAAGACCAGCTGATCCTCGAGCTCTTTAAGCGGGAATGCGCCGTCCTGGCAAGCATGAGCCATCCCAATATCGTCGAGATCTTCGATGTCGGGGAAGTGGAAGAAGCGGGCGCAAAACGGCCTTATTTTGTCATGCCCCTCTTGCAGGGGGTAACCCTTCAGGAGTTAATCAGGACCTCGAGTCCACGTCTTACCGTGGAACGCTGCGTCCAGATGATCAGCCAGGCTTGCCGGGGACTGCAGGCCGCCCATGAACACAAGCTGGTGCATCGCGACCTGAAGCCTAGCAATCTATTTATCCTGCCGGATGACTCGGTAAAGATCATCGATTTCGGAGTGGCCCATTTGACAGACCACCGCTCCGTGACCGGCCTCAAGGGCACCCTGCTATACATGGCGCCCGAGCAGATCCAGCGCAAGCAACCTACGCCTCTCGCGGATCAATTCTCATTGGCGGTGGTGGCCTATGAGATGCTCGCCCGCCGCCATCCCTTCGGCGTCTCCGGCGAAGAGGATCTGGCCCAAGCCATTCTGCGCTTCACGCCTCCTCCCGTTTCGGATTTCAATCCGGTGGTCAGCGGCGCCATCAGCCAGGTTATACACAAGGCACTAGCCAAAGAGCCCTTCTTCCGCTTCTCAGGCGTCCGCGAATTTGCGGATTCTCTCCAAAAAGCCCTGCGAGGCGAGGCCATTGATGCTTTTGATCCCTCGCGGATCGCTCCGCGCCTGGAGCGTGCGCGCAAGTCCTTTGCAGCCGGCGATGTGGACGATGCCGCTGAAATTCTGAGCGAACTGGAATCGCAAAGCTATCTGACTCCGGAAATCAGTGCACTGCACAAGGAGATTGAAGAAACCCGGCGAGTGAAGACCGTCAAGCAGCTGCTGGAAACTGCACGTAAGCGTTTCGAAGAGGAAGAGTACGTCCGCGCGCTGCAGAAGGTCCAGGAGGTTCTGGATCTTGACTCCACCAATACAGAAGCCTTCACACTCAAGGGCGCTATCGAAGGCAAGCGCAGTGGCACGCAGATCGAGGAATGGTTCCGGCTGGCCCATCAACACATGGAGAACCACGCGTACTCGCACGCGCGGCAGGCTCTCCAAAAGGTACTCGACATCCGGCCGAAGGAAAGCCGGGCGAACGCCCTGCTCACCGAAGTCGAGCGGCGGGAACAGGAATATGTCCGGCTTCGTAATGAGAAGCAACACGCCTACAAATCCGCGGTCGACGCTTATCAGCGCGGAGAAATTGACTCGGCTCTCAACAAGATGTCTCGCGTGCTGGACTTGGACCGTCGCGCCGCCTACAGCACCTCGCCCGAGCAAGGTGCGGAATATCAGCGATTTTACGAGGAAGTCTGCTCTAAGCGCGATCAGCTGTCATCTCAGGAGACCGAAGCCCGCCGTTACCTGAGCGAAGGAAACTTCACGGGGGCGCTCTCCACTTGTGACGCTGTTCTCGCCAACTATCCCAACAATGTTGTGTTTGGCGTCTTGCGCGATGACGTGGAGCAAGCCCAACGGCAGGAAATCTTCGCCTATATAGCCAGGATCGATAAAGAGGTCGCAGCGGAACCGGATCTCGACCGTAAGGTCGCCCTTCTGGAGGAAGCGCAGAAGAAATATCCTTCAGAGCCACGTTTCGAACAGTCCGTGCGACAAGTTCGAGCGCGCCGGGACAAAATGAACTCGCTGGTGGGCCGCGCCCGAATGCTGGAGGAGGGCCGTCAGTTCTCAGATGCCCTGGGCCAGTGGGAGATCCTGCGCAACATCTACCCGCAGTATCCTGGGCTCGATATTGAGATTGACCGGCTCAAGAAGAGGCGTGAGCAGCAGACTCGGGCCGACGCGAAAACCCACTGGGTCACGCAAGTGGAACAGGCGATGGCGGTTAACAACTACGCCAAGGCAACCGCACTCAGCACGGACGCGCTGGCCGAATTCCCGAATGACGCGGAGCTCTTGGCTCTTCAAATCCAGGTCCAGCAATCCCAACAACGAACGGCCGACGCCGTGGCAGCCGCCGCACGCGGGAAAGAAGTGTATGAAGCGGGGAGCACCGCGGAAGGCCTTGCGCTGCTGCGGGAGGCCTTTAAATCGGTCGCCCAGAATTCCGTGGTTCGAAATCAGCTGGTTGAGATTCTCTTGAAGGAGGCTGCCGCCCGTCTAGAGCAAGACTGGCGCGCCGCTGAGCCTTTAATCCAGGAAGCGCTCGATCTCGAGCCTGGGCATCCACTGGCCAGGAGCTTAAGTACACTCCTGCGCGACAAACGTCAGGATGAGGAGGTTTCCTCAGCACTATCGACCGCGCGCGATCTCCAGGCTAACGGCCACATTGGAGACGCCATTAAGGAATTGGACAAGAGTCTGGCTATCTACACGCGTGATGCGCGTCTGGTGAAGCTGCGCACCACCTTGAGCCAGAACTTGTCAACGGAAGAGCGGCAGAGACTTCGAGCGCAGGATTTGACGGAGCTGAATGAGCTCGCCAAACAATCCAAAGAGACTAGCGACCTCAAAAAACTGAAATCGATATTGGACCGGTCCCTGATATTCGCAAGATACGAGGGCGACGCCGACTTTCGAGAGCCGCTCTCGGCTATAGAAGAGCGCGTACGGCAAAAACAGCAAGCGGAATCGCTCTCCGTGACTCTTCCCCTGATTCCGAGTCCGGCCGCGTCGCCGGTGCGTGCACCCGAAGGACCGGTTTTGCCGAAACCTCAACAGATCCCGAGTTCCGCCCAAAGCGCCAGTGGCGGGAAGACCGTTTTCACGCTGCCGAAATGGGCCTGGGCCGCGATCACGTTCCTCGCCGTGGCGCTGCTGATATTGGGAATGAATCGCTTCCTAAGCGAACGGAGCGCAAGGGAACAAGCCCTCAAGCGCGCTCAAACCCCAATTCCCGTACATGTGAACGGTGCGAATTCCGGGGAATATCGTGTGACCGACGACAGAAATGGCGCGCAAGTAGCGGATCTGGAGGCCGGCCTGAAAGCCGGCAGCTACACTCTGACGGCGTCCAAAGGGGGCTTTGAGCCGGTTTCATTCGGCTTCTCCATCAATCCGGAAACGGAAACCCAGAAGTCGATTGATATTCCCTGGCGCGTGCTTCCGGCGGAGTTGAAGGTCAAAGTTCCCGCGGTGGGGATGTTGAAGATCGATGGTATCGATCAAGTGAGCGATAGCGCCGGCGAGTTCGCGACGCAGTGGACACCGGGCGCCCACATAATTTCTTGGGAATCGGCTTCCGCTTCGGTTCAGGCGCAATTCGAGATGAACGACGCCACGATCGTGGTGAAGGAAGATCCGATGGTCCGGGGCGCCGTGTTCGGCATGGTAGGCGTCGCGAGCCGATCGGCACTGTCTTACCAAACGGTTAACATTCCTGGGGGGATCGTCAAGACCGTGGACGGTCAAACCGAAGCGGTGGCTTCCAAGGGGACCGTGCCGTTGTCTGGCGGCCAAACCGTCGGCTTCAAGGTGAAATCCGGCGGATTTCCCCTCGGCGAATATCAAGCAACCCCCAACGGCCGCACGACGGTCTATGTATACCTGGCTACTCTGGCGGGTGGTGGAGGAGGCAAAAGGACCAGAGCCGACCAGGCTAACCGAGATCAGCAAAAAGGCCAGGATAAGGCCGCGGATACCGGCGCAACCGCGGCGCCACCGCCGTCGCCACAACCCAGCGAAGAAGAGCTGAAACGTCAAAAGGAAGCCGAGGAATACCGTCGAAAGAACGGATTACCGGTGCAGAAAAAATGAATACCTGGACTACCTTCCTGGCGCTCGGTTTTTCGGTAGTTTTCTCGGCCGGTTTGACGCTAGGCCAGGCCGCGTCGCCAGAATCGCCCTTCGACCGCGACGATCTTCTCAGGGGTCTAGCGAATCCCGACTTCGCTGAAGTCACTGAATTGACAGAAGCGATCCAAAGGCGCGGGATCGACTTCGACCTCACCAACGAGCAGATAGGAGCGATTCTCGCCGCCGGAGTCCAGGGGAAGCGGGATCCGGCTCAGATGGCGGTTCTTCTGATGACTTCGTTGCGGGCGTGTCAAAAGTGCCGAGCGCAGTTCATCGTGCCCCTGAGTCTGGAGGAACTCCTGATATCACTTAAGCGGAGCCATGATAACGACCTGCTTTTTCAAGAGGTCAAAGCCCGGGGAGTCAAGGACCTGGATATCAGCGAAGCCACCGCTAACGTCCTGCGCGCAGCCGGCGCGAACGAGGAACTGGTGGGTTTTCTGGTGCCCGACGACAAAGTCAAAATTAGTCCCTTGATCGGCTACAAGATGGTTGAGTTGAAACATGCTGAGGATTACGATACATCCGCAACCGAAGGTTGGCTCAAGGTCACGGCCCAAATTCCGGCCAATAGCACCAGCGAATTTATTTTCAAGCACAATAGCCTGTTCGCGCAGGCCGTGGCAGGAGCCGAGCCCACTAACGTGACGGCTTACTTTAACAAGCCCGCTCCGCGAAATACGAAAATCGATCTTCTTCAATTCAGTGGGAATCTAGAGGGCGGGGAAGCGACCGCCGGCGACGAAAAGCGCGGTTTCCTGGGGATAGGCAAAGGGAAGCCCAAAGACGAGAAGGCCAAGGACGCTCCTCCGCTTGAGGTCGCCTATCTTGGCGCCGACGATACCGGTCGCAATTCTTTTCAGATCCGTGTCGCGAACAAGCAGAGTACTCCTCAACAATCGTCGTTCACCCTGCGTTGGATGGTGCTCACAGCTCCCAAGCCCCTGACGGCGATAAAGCCTTCCCAGGCGCCTGCCAAAAAGTGATGGATGCTGCTGAAAATATGATTCTCCTCGGGGTCGCTGCGGAGACGCTGCCAAGCATTCCACTACTCGGATACAATGTCATGTACGGCATAGTGCGGACTGGGTTCAAGACATCGAAACAGTTTTGAACTGGATAAGGGGCTGGAGACTCCGCGGGAGGGCGCATGGCGACTGTCGGATTCACCCAAACGGATCGTGCGTTAAGGATCGATACACCTCTTGGACCCGACGCGCTTCTCCTCCGTACCTTTTCAGGCCAGGAAGGCGTCTCCCAACTCTTTCGGTTCCAGCTGGAACTGCTTTCCGAGGATGATGCCATCGCCTTTGATGACATCGTCGGAAAGAGCGTAACCGTCCACATTCAAACCGTGGATTCCGAGCGCGGCCTCAACGGATTCATCAGCCGATTTTCGCAAGGCGGCCGGGATGAGCGCTTCACCTACTATCGGGCGGAAATGGTTCCCTGGCTGTGGTTCTTGACGCGCACCGCCGACTGCCGGATCTTTCAGCGCAAAACGGCTCCGGACATCATCAAAAAGATTTTTGGAGACTTGGGATTCACTGATTTCGAGTTCCGTCTGCATGGCACCTTTCGCACGCGCGAATATTGCGTACAGTACCGCGAAACGGACTTCAATTTCGTCTCTCGGCTGATGGAGGAAGAAGGAATTTGCTATTTCTTCGAACACAACCCCTCCGGCACGAAGCATATCCTGGTTCTGGCCAACGACGGTGCCTCTCACAAGCCTTGCCCCAACCAGGAGAAAGCCCGTTGTGATTTCACGCCGGGGCTATGGCGTGGCGAGGATTTGATCACGGACTGGCGCCTGGAGGAGGAGTACCGCCCCAGTGCCTGGGCTCATACCGACTACAACTTCGAAACTCCCAGTACGAACCTGATGGTGACCGTCAAGGATGACGGCAAATACGAGCTCTACGATTACCCCGGCTTTTATCTAAAGAAGAGTGACGGGGATTCGCTAGCCAAGACGCGCCTCCAGGAGACGCTCGCCTTCAAGAACCTCGTTTCCGGAAAATCCAACTGCCGGAATTTCACCGCGGGCTCGATCGTTGAAGTGACGGACCACTATCGCAAGGACATGAACAAGAAGTGGATGCTGACCGAGATCCACCATCAATGCACGATGGGAGACGCATACACTACCGGAGGCTCGAGTGAGGGCTTCTTTTATGCCAATACGTTCGAGTGTGTTCCATCCACCGTTCCCTTCCGCCCGCCACGACTGACTCCGAAGCCTAACGTGCAGGGTTGCCAGACCGCGGTGGTGGTGGGTCCGGCCGGGGAAGAAATCTACACCGATAAGTACGGCCGCGTGAAAGTACAGTTCTTTTGGGACCGCGAAGGTAAGAAAAACGAGGATTCTTCCTGTTGGATCCGGGTGTCGTATCCATGGGCCGGCAAGAACTGGGGAGGGATTCACATCCCCCGTATCGGTCAGGAAGTGGTGGTCGATTTTCTCGAGGGAGATCCGGATCAGCCGCTCATTATCGGGCGTGTCTATCACGCCGAAAGTATGCCTCCGTGGGGCCTGCCGGCCAAGAAGGTGGTCAGCGGCTTCAAATCCGATTCGACCAAGGGGAGCGGCGGGTATAACGAAATTTCGATGGACGATACGAAGGGGACTGAGCTGATCAATATCCACGCTCAGTATGACCAGCATAAGAGAATCGAGCACGATGAAGTAGTGTCCGTGGGTCACGACCGGACGGAAGAGGTCGGGCATGACGAAACGATCACCATCGACAATGACAAGCGGGAGCTAGTCAAGCGCGACCGGAGTCTCGAAGTCGATCGCGACAAATTCGAAAAGGTCCTCCGCGATAAAACCATCCACGTGCTTCGAAATCATAACGAACGCATTGATAGCAGCATGGATATTATGGTCGGCTCCACGCTTACCGAGTCGGTTGCAATCAATTACTCGGAGACGGTCGGGGGCGCCATGGAGATCACGGTGGGTGGCCTGATCGCTATTACGGCCGGTGCAGCACTCGCTGAAATAGTAGGTGCACAACGGAGCGAGACGGTAGGAGGCTCCAGTTCGGAGACGGTCGGCAGCAGCAAGTCGCTGGACATCGGCAGCAACCTTACGGAGACGGTGGCGGGTGACCGAATCGTGGATATTAGTAAGGACCTCAAGGAGACAGTGGGAGGGCAGCGCACCGAATCAGTGGCAAAGGAGTTCAGCCTCCACGCCAAGAAAATAGAACTGGTGGCCGAGGATGAAATCGATATCAAGACAGGGTCGGCTCAGATCGTGATGAAAAAGAATGGCGACATCACAATCGAGGGCGGCAAAATCAATATTAAGGGGAGCGGGGACATCATTATCAAGGGTAGTCAGATCAAGGAGAATTGAGATGAGCCAAGGCGTCCGGCGATTAGTGGAGGTCGAAAGCCCGGAAGTAGCCGGCGGGGCATGTGTCGGTCGGATTGTCCGAGTCGACGCGAACGGTGACGTCCTCGTGGACTTCCGCGGAAACCAGCGCGGCCCACTCCGCGCACGAGTGGCCACCAGCGAGGCGTTAAATGGTGCGGCCCAACCTGTGTTGCTGGTGTTCGAGGACGGGGACCCAGGTTTGCCGGTAGTCGCAGGTGTGGTGCGGGACGGAGTTCGGCGGCAGGAGTCGAAGCGCACGCTGATGTTCGAGGCCACAGAAGAAATCAGCATCACATGCGGGAAAAGTTCCATAACGCTGCGGAAGGATGGCCGCGTCGTGATCAAGGGGACCGATCTGGTCAGCCGGGCGGCCAGGACGAACAAGATTCGCGGTGCCGCCGTAAAGATCAACTAGGACAAGGGAATGGGCGTAACGGTCGGAGTCAACAATCTAACGGTAGTACATAAGGATAGCGGTGGCGTCACCATAGCGTTCCCGGATGTGTGTCTGACGCCAGCTCCGCCGGCCCCTCCCGTTCCCATTCCGTACCCGAATACAGCACAATCGTCGGACACTGCCAGCGGCAGCTCCACGGTTACTTGCGATGGTAATCCCATCTGTTTGAAGGATTCCAACTTCAGCACGAGCACCGGCGACGAAGCCGGCAACGCCCCTGGCGGCGTGGCTTCCGGCATCATCAAAGGCAAGGCTGAATTCGTGAACTTCTCTTTCGACACGATGGTGGAAGGGAAAAATGTGGCCCGGGCGCTGGATCTCATGCTTCACAACAACAAGAACACTCCGCCGTTTCCGGTACTTCAAGGACCGGTAGTTCCTCTCCCGTCGAGCGTAAAGGTTACCTGCTTGTGCTGCAGCGATGACGTCGATTGACCCTATCCCAGGACACGCCGGAGATATCTGCATCACCGCGCTCGGGATGGCGACGGCGCTGGCGCCAAGCCTGGTCGATAGTTGCGCGGCGTTTCGGGCGGGCTTGACACGCACTTCTGCGATCAGCACCGTTATCCCCGACGAGGACGCAGCCCTTGCCGAAGAGCCCATCGCGGCGTGCCGGGCGGCGTATCTCGCCGAGGGATATTGCAGTGGCGCGAAGGCCGTTCTTCTCGGCAGGATTGCTCTTTCCGACCTCCTTAAACGCAGGCCCCTAACAGACCGTCACCAGGAGAGGACGGGGATTGTACTGTATCTCTCCGATTGCTTCCTGCTGGACGCCGTTTCCGGATCGCCGGAGGACCAAGACGAAGAAAACGCCTTGCCCTCGGCGCTCTGGCAGGCAGAGTGCGCGTCGCTGATCCCGAGAATGCTCACCGGTATCGTAA
>Ga0068856_100001916_pt1 | contig 21684 bp, 7 predicted proteins | sample KBSCornC62_FD_66595 | JGI IMG/M metagenome (GOLD analysis project Ga0068856, IMG submission 66595) | Corn rhizosphere microbial communities from Kellogg Biological Station, Michigan, USA - KBS Corn C6-2 | ecosystem: Host-associated > Plants > Roots > Rhizosphere > Soil ... | reverse complement strand
GGGTAGAAGTTACCTTTTGGTATCAGCAGGAAAGGGTAATGCGTTACACTGCTTTGCCATAGGGTTGGGCAAAGTCGGTGCTTGGATGCATGCGAGCGAGTAGAAATAAGTGCAAACTCTTGCACACCGCACATCCCAAGTCCGGCAAATATAAGAAAACCGAAAACTTCCGCCCGTTTCGGCGATTCCAAAGTGGAATTGTAAATGCAGTTAGCCTTTAGAACTGTGGTTCCCCCCAGGGAGTGCCCTGTCCACAGTAGAGTTGGGACAGGCGTGTAGATCGTCCTGTAACCCCTTATTTATCTTCAATGAGCAAGCTCAGGGAGCGCGTTGTTGGCCTGTCTTCGGATCGGCGAGCCCTGCTGGAAGAACGCCTCTTGCAGGCGCACCGGCAGCGCTGGCGCCCGCCCACCATTCCGCGGCGGAACGCCTCGGAGCCTGCATTGCTTTCGTTCGGTCAGGAACAGATGTGGTTCCTCGATCAACTCGATCCGGGGACCGCGACTTACAACATTCCCGATGTGATGCGTCTGTCCGGGCCGCTCAACGTGGAAGCCCTGCAAGCGGGTTTTCGCGCGATCGTAGCGCGGCACGAGGTGCTTCGTACCCGCATCGGTTCGGTTGACGGCGGCGCCATACCGGCGCTCAACGATCACTGGGAGTTTGAAATCCAGCAGTTCGACTTACGAAACCTTTCCGAAGACGCCAAGGAAGCCGAAGCCCGCAAAATCATTCGACAGAAGGTGCGCCAGCCCTTCAACATTGCCCAGGACCTGATGCTCCGTGCAGCGCTGATACGACTGCGCGACGACCAGCACTACTTGCTTGTGCTTACGCACCATATTGCCTGGGACGTGTCATCGCGAATGGTTCTGTACAAGGAATTGAGTTCCGTTTATCAGTCAGCTCTCAATTCGACTTCGACGAAACTGCCGGAACTACGAATCCAGTATTCCGACTTCGCTTCCTGGCAGAGAAAACAACTGCAGGGCGAAATCTTTCAGGGTCACGCTGCGTACTGGCGCGAACAGTTGGGCAATGCCGCGCATGTTCTGGAACTCCCGACCGATCATCCCCGCAAGTCATCTTTGACCTCGCGAGGAGCGAAGCACTTCTTTTCCCTGTCACCATCCTTAGTGGATCAGGCGAAAGCTCTCAGCCGCGAACAAAATGGGACCTTGTTCATGACGCTGCTGGCTGGCTTCGTGGCTTACCTCTACGGCTTCACAGGGCAGGGCGACATCTCGATCGGTTCGCCGATGGCAGGCCGCAACTTCCCGGAACTCGAAGACCTGATCGGCTACTTCATCAATACAACCGTGCTTCGCTTCGAAGTCTCTCCGGAAACTACGTTCCGCAAACTGGTAGAACAGTCCCGCAAAGTGACTCTGGGAGCACACGCGCATACGTTGCCCTTCGAGAAGTTAGTCGAGATTGTTCGTCCGAAACGCGATCCCAGCCGCATGGCGCTAGTGCAGGTTAACTTTCGCGTGCAGAGCGGCGAAGCGCCGAAACTGCAATTGCCGGGTATCAAAGTTGAACCGATGTTTGAGTTCATCGACACCGGCACCGCGAAGTTTGATCTGGCGCTTGAACTTGCACCGGATGGAAGTAAAGACAGTTTCTTTGAGTACAACAGCGATCTGTTTGAAGCCGCGACGATCACCCGCGTGGTTGGCGATTTCGAACAGGCGCTGTCCGCAGTATTGCAGCAACCCGATGTACCACTCGGATCGGTGAGTGCCCTTGGACAATTGAGAAGGAGAAACATGGAAAACGTAGCTGAAAAACCCAAGATGAAAAGCTTGAAAGACTTCAAGCGCAAAGCCGTCGATCTGTCGCAGCCCACGGTCAAAACCAGCCAACTTCGCCCCGACCAGAAGCTGCCCTTGATCGTCACCCCCACCGACGCCAACATCGACTTAGCGGAGTGGGCCGAGAACAATCGCGACTTCATTAGCGAAAAGGTTCTCGAGCACGGCGCGGTACTTTTCCGGGGATTCAACCTGCCGACGCCCGTGGAATTTGAGCGCGCTGCCGCCGCCATCTGCAAGGAACTTTATTCCGAATATGGCGACCTCCCGCGCGAAGGTGTTGCCGGAAAGATCTATAAGTCGACGCCATATCCTGCCGACAAGATGATCCTGTACCACAACGAAAGCTCGCACCTCTCGAGTTGGCCGACGCGGATCAACTTCTTCTGCGCGCTGCCTGCCCAGGAAGGCGGTGCTACACCCGTGGCGGATTGCCGTGAAGTGGCCAAGGTTATGGATCCTGAGATTCTTCGCACCTTTGAGGAAAAGGGCTTGAAGTATGTTCGCAACTTCTCACCCGGCCTGGACGTCAGCTGGCAGCAGTTCTTCCACACCGATGATCGCAGCGTCGTCGAAAAGCAGTGCCACGAGGCGGGCATGACCTGCGAGTGGACCGCGAACGACGGCCTGCGGATCGGGCAAAAGTGCGTGGCAGTTACGCGCCATCCGAAAACGGGCGAGAAGATTTTCTTCAACCAGGTTCAGTTACACCACGTGTACTGCCTCGACAAGGAAACTCGCGATTCGATGCTGAAAATCTTCAAACGCGAGGATCTGCCGCGCCACGTTTATTACGGTGACGGCACCGAAATTCCCGATTCAGTGATGGAGCATGTCGGAGAGGTCTACGAGAAGTGCGCCGTGCGCTTTCAATGGCAAAAGGGCGACATGATCAGCGTCGACAACATGATGGTTTGCCACGCGCGCGATCCGCACGTCGGCGACCGCAAGATCTGCGTTGCTATGGGCCCGCTCATCAGCGCCAAAGATGCTGCTGCGCAAGCTGCAGCTATTAAGAACTAAGGCCAGTAGACGAGTACCAGGAGATCAAGATGCCGGAATCGACAGGGTTTCAACTTTCGCAGCAGCAGAAGCAGCTTTGGCTGGCTGGTGCGGATGAGTCTGCATTCAACAGCGTCATCGCGGTGGCTCTCGATGGAGCGGTGAATACCGTGAAGCTGAAGGACGCGCTTGGCCAGGTGATAGCGCGTCATGAAGCGTTGAGGACAACGTTCGAGCGCCGCCCCGGAATGCGTGTGCCTCTGCAAGTCGTGCGAGCCACGCTGGCTCCTGCGTGGGAGGAGATCGGCGCTACATCGGTCGCGCAGCTCGTTGCGGCTGAAGCGCACGCGGCATTCGATCTGCACAAAGGACCGGTGGTTCGTGCGAAGCTGCTGAACGTTGCCGGCAACAAACACGTGCTCGTGATCTCCACACCCGCTCTCTGCGCCGATGTGGCCAGCCTGCAAAACGTGGTTCGCGAGATCGCCACGTGCTACGCCGGTGAAGCTGCATCGGAGGAAGTTTTTCAGTACCCGGATTACTCGGCTTGGCAAAGCGAACTGCTCCAGGCAGAGGAGGACGACGACACGAAAGCTGCGAAGCAGTTCTGGAGAGAGCTGCTCGCCGAGACTTCGATTCACCGCCTGCCTTTCGAGAAGCAGGCGAGTGGAGCGTTCACGGCTGCGACGGTTCCGGTTGAGATCCCGGCCAGTGTGGCGGGCAAGGACGCGCAATTCTTCGCCTCCTGCTGGCAAATCCTGCAGTGGAAGTTGACGGGACAGAATGCCATCACCGTTTCTCATGTGAGCGACGGCCGCAACCACGAGGAAGTTTCGGCGTCAGTCGGCTTGTTCAGCAAGGCGCTGCCGATTCCTTATGAGTTCGACGGCAGCCGTAGCTTGAGTGCAGTAGCGCAAGAGCTGCAAGAGACTTATCGCCGCGCTTACGAGCAGCAAGACTATCTCGCGCTTGGCGAGAACGCCGAAGTGCCGGTGGCGTTCGTCGCTGAGAATCTGCCCGCGAAGTTCTCTGCAGGCGGACTTGATTTCACGGTCGTATCACAGAGTGCGGCCACGCTGCGTTCACGCATCGAGTTTCGCGTGGCGAATTCCGGCAAGGCGGAACTGACCTACGATAGCCAATGTTTCACGTCCGAAGCAGCGAGCCGTATTGCCTCTCAACTTTCGAAACTGTTAAAGAGCGCCGCCGAAAAGCCGTCAACTGCGATTACGGAACTCGAGATACTCAACTCAGGCGAGCAGCAGCGCGTGGTGGTCGAATTCAACAAAACTGCGGCGGAATTCGGCGGAGCAAAGTGCATTCACTATTTGTTCGAAGAACAAGCAGCTAAGGCGCCCAATCAGCCTGCTCTTCGCTTTGGCGAAACCGTTTTGACTTATGCGGAACTGAACGCCCAGGCCAATCAACTGGCGCATTTGCTCCGCAGTTCAGGCGTGAAGCCGGACACCGTCGTCGGCCTGTGCGTAGATCGTTCCGCCGAAATGATTGTCGGCGTGCTCGGCATTTTAAAAGCGGGCGGCGCGTACGTTCCGCTCATTCCCGATAATCCGAAGGACCGCCTCGCCCACCAGCTTTCCGAAACCAAGGCTCCGGTGCTCATCACCGAGAAGAAGTTTTTGGAAAGCTTGCCGTCGTTCTCTGGCAAGACCATTTGCTTCGATCAGGATCAAGCCACACTCGCAACTCAGCCCACCACGAACCCGGATCATGTCAACGCGCCGGAGAACACGGTCTACGTGATCTATACCTCCGGCTCGACCGGAGTGCCCAAGGGGGTGGCCGTGTCTCACGCGAACCTGGTGAATTACAGCAATTTCATTTGCGACAAGCTTAAGGCGCACGACGAGGCATTCAACTTCGCAACGGTTTCTACGCTCGGCGCAGACCTCGGCAACACCGCGGTCTTCCCTTCCCTGATCTCGGGAGGGTGTCTGCATGTGATCAGCTACGAAATGGCGATGGCCGGCAATCTGTTCGCAGAATACGCGCAGAAGCACCCGATCGATGTTCTGAAGATCACTCCGTCGCACCTTACATCTCTGCTCACGTCTCCGGACGGCGCAAACATGCTTCCGCGCAAGTACCTCGTTCTCGGCGGCGACGCGGCAAGCTGGGACCTGGTGAACCGTGTGCAATCCGCGGCCAAGTGCGCTGTCATCAACCATTACGGTCCGACGGAAGCGACGGTTGGCTGCTGCACGTTCAGCGTGAAGGAAAACAATGTGAGCGAGTGGGCTCCCAAAACAGTTCCGATCGGCAAGCCCATCGCGAATGACTTGATCTACATTCTCGACTCGCTGCTTCGCCCCGTGCCTGTCGGGGTCCCTGGGGAACTTTGCATCGGGGGCGCAGGTATTGCGAAGGGATATCTCAATCAGCCGCAGCAGACGGCAGAACGGTTCGTGAAGAATCCCTTCTCCCAAGACGCAAATGCCCGCATCTATCGGACTGGCGATCTAGCCCGCTTCTTGCCGGACGGCAACATTGAATTCCTGGGTCGAATTGACCAGCAGGTCAAGATTCGCGGCTTCCGGGTTGAGCCGGCCGAAATCGAGAACGTTCTGAAGCAACATCCGGCGGTACAGCAAGCCGTCGTAATTCCGGCTGCGGACAAGTCGGGCGACAAGCGACTGGTGGCTTATGTGGTCCCGAAGAAGCCTGCTCCGGGCATTGACGAACTGCGCGCATTCCTCGCGAGTAAGCTTCCTGACTACATGGTGCCGTCGGCGCTGGTACAGATCGATGCCGTGCCTCTCACCAAGAATGGCAAAGTTGATACGACCGCGCTGCCTTCACCGGAATCGGTTGGTACTGAGAAGTCGCAGGTTGCGCCTCGCAACGATTCCGAAAAGCAACTGGTCGAGATCTGGCGCGAAGTTCTTCGCATCGACAACTTTGGCGTTGAAGACAACTTCTTCGAGTTGGGCGGGCACTCGCTGCTGGCAACGCAAGTAATCTCGCGAGTTCGCAGTGCGTTCCACGTTCAACTGCCGCTACGCAGTCTCTTCGATGCTCCGACCGTTGCGGGACTTGCCGCTGAAATCGCGCGTACGCCGCAAAGCTCTGAAGACGAAGAACTCGCCAAGCTGCTGAGCGAACTTGAAGGCCTCTCGGATGAAGAAGCCGAACGGCTGCTCGCCAGCGAAGGCGGATCCTCTTCGGAGACCCGTTAATGCAGTTGCAGAATGCTCGTGCAATTGTGACAGGGGCGGCCAGCGGCCTGGGACAACATTTTGCGTTGCAACTTGCAGCCGCGGGCGCGTCGGTCGCGGCTGGTGACATCGACGTGAAAGGTCTCGAGCGGCTGACCGAACTCACGAAGGGATCGCCGGGAAAAGTTTGGACGAGCAAGCTGGATGTTTCCCAGGAGGCGTCGGTCACAGCCTTTGTGAAAGAGGCCTCCGAGAAATTCGGCGGGATCAACCTGTTGATCAATGATGCCGGAATTCTGCGTGACGGCTTGCTGGTCACGCAGGAGGGCACGTGGACGAAGAAGCTTCCCACCGCGCAGTGGAAGCAAGTACTCGACGTAAACCTGACTGGCCCGTATCTGATGACGCGCGAAGTAATTGGCGAGGCACTAGCCAAAAATGCTGGCAGCAGCGTGGTTGTAAATATCTCATCGATCTCGCACGATGGCAACCCGGGGCAGTCCAACTACTCGGCATCGAAAGCCGGCCTCGACGCCTGCACGCGCACGTGGGCTCTGGAATTGGCCAAAAATGGTGTTCGAGTTGGGGCAGTCGCGCCGGGAGTAATTCAGACCCCGATGCTGCGGCACATTTCCGATGAGGCGATGAAGTCGCTGGTCGCCGGCATCCCCCTGGGGCGCGTCGGAAACGTGGAAGAAGTTTGGTTGGCGGTAAAGTTCATCATCGAATGTGAGTTCTTTACCGGGCGCGTAATCGAAGTGGATGGCGGCGCCAGCTTTTGAGTTTGCCGCAGATTACTTCCGTGATGTCGGAGATCGCGGGAAACGCACGTTGCATTGCTAGCATGAAGAGACTCCGGGCTGTTGGCCTGAAGTCTCTTTGGAGTTAACGGAGCGAGCTTGGGTTCGACCGACATTCAGCGAATGAAACTCGCAGTGGCTGCCAGCTTCACGGCTGAGCCGCTGTTGGATTCGCTCGCTTTCTGGGGAGAGAAGCTTGAGTGGCGGCCTGAGATCGAGTTTGCCGCCTACAATCAGGTTTTTCAGCAATTGCTCGATCCTGCCAGCCTGTTCGCCAGCAATCGTAAAGGCGCGAACATTGTTCTGGTTCGCCCCGAAGACTGGGTCCGATACGGCCACGGAGGCGGTAGCGCTCCGGAGTCGACCAAGCTTCTCTCCACGGCAAACGAACTCGTGAGCGCGTTGCGTGGCGCCGCGCAGAGATCGTCAGTTCCTTATCTTGTGCTTCTGTGCCCAAGTTCACCGACCCGGTCGAACGACGCCGAGCTAAAACAAGCTGAAGAACAAATCCTCACATCACTGCAGGACGTGGTTGGCGTGCACCTCTTCAGTTCACGCGAACTACTCGCAGCGTATCTCGCGACAAACTACTACGACGCTGATCGCGATGAGATGGGGCACATCCCATTTACCCCGGACTTCTTCGCCGTCGTTGGGACAGTCATCGCGCGCAGGCTCAACGCGCTCCAGCAACCTCCTTATAAGGTGATTGCACTCGATTGCGATGAAACTCTCTGGGCGGGAGTGTGCGGCGAAGTCGGGGCCAAAGGAATCGAGATCGATGCCGGCCGCAGGGCATTCCAGGAATTCTTGATCCAACAGCAGCAAGCGGGCATGCTGCTCTGCCTCTGCAGCAAGAACAATCCTGAAGATGTAGACGAAGTCTTCCGGCTCCGCACCGATATGCCGCTGAAGCGCGAGCACATTACCGCAGCTCGCGTGAACTGGAACCCGAAGGCGGCAAACTTGCGGGAACTGGCCGAGGAACTACAACTTGGCCTCGACAGTTTCATTTTTATCGATGACAATCCGCTCGAATGCGGGCAGGTGAAGGCTGCTTATCCCGAAGTCCTGACGCTGTCGCTGCCAACTTCGACCGAAGCCATTCCGCAGTATCTGGCAAATGTTTGGGCGTTCGACAAGTTCGGAATCACGGAAGAAGACCGCAAGCGTGCCGAGTTCTATCGCCAGAACCGGGAACGGGATGAGTTCCAGCAACAGGCGTCGTCGCTGGCGAATTTCCTTGCCGGCCTCGATCTCAAGATCGACATCAGTCCTTTAACCTCGGACCAACTGCCGCGAGCGGCACAACTCACGCAGCGCACCAACCAATTCAACTGCACGACCATACGCCGCACCGAAGACGAAATGCGCAGGCTGTCGACCTTGGGTGAACGCGAATGGCTCACGGTGACAGTGAGTGATCGCTTCGGCAAGTACGGACTTGTCGGATTGCTCGGATATGCAATGCAAGCGGAAGCGCTTGCAGTGGACACCTTTCTGTTGAGCTGTCGTGTACTCGGGCGCGGGGTCGAGCATCGCATGCTCCGCAAGCTGGGCGAGATTGCGCGGGAGCGGTCTCTCGCTCGTGTTGATGTCCAATTTATTCCCAGCAAGAAGAACGCACCCGCGCTTTCCTTCCTCGAAGCGATGGCCGGGACCTACAAACAGGGTGACGGCAGCAATTTCGTTTTCCGCATTCCTGCAGCCCATAGCGCCGGAATTTCTGAATCGCAAATCCTGGCGACCGCCCAAGCCGCCGCTGAAGCAGTGAAAGAGCAACAGTCCACGACGAAGCCGGCTGTTGCTGCGCCTGCTCGATCGGAGCTCATTCAAGAAATTGCTTCACGTTTCACGAACCCTGGCGCGATCGCCGAAGCAATTCGCGCTCACAAAGCTCCCACAATTGCGCTTGCGAAAACGGATTCGAAACTGACGCACTATGAACAAGCGGTGGCCGATGTTTGGAGCGAGGTCCTTGGCGTCTCGGGGCTGACGTCTTCGTCCGAGTTTTTCGCTCTAGGCGGCGATTCCCTTCTTGCAACACAAGTAATTTCGCGGCTTCGCCAAATTTCCAAGGTCCGTTTGCATTTGCAGGACATTTTTGAGCACACGACCGTTGGCGCACTCGCGGAATGTGTTCAGAAGGCTTCAACAAAACCGCAGAAGACAGCTCGCGCACAGCAGAAACAGGAATCATCCAAGCCCAGTCGCGACTTAGCGGCTAACGAGATTTTACGCCGTCAGAAAGATCAATCCGCTTGTGCGCTTTCGTTCGGGCAGCAGCGTTGGTGGTTCCTGAACCAGTGGGCTCCCGGAACCGCCGATCACCTCTCGCTGGTTCTGCGGTTCAAAGGCGAATTGAATCAAGCTGCCCTGCAGCGCGCACTTGATGCAGTCACCGAGCGTCATGAAGTTCTACGCACCCGCTACAAGCTGGTGGATGGCAATCCGCTGCAGGTCATCCTGCCTGCCACGCCAACGCAGTTGCCCGTTGTTGATGTGCAGCATCTGCCCGAGGCCGAGCGCGATCAGGAAGCGACGAAGATTTGTGAGCAGGAGTTCCGGAAGGCTTTCGATCTTTCGTCCGAGCCGATTCTACGCACCGCGCTGCTGAAGCTCTCGCCAACCGAGCATGCGTTGGTGCTGGTGATGCACCACATCGCCTCGGATGGTTGGGCGCGCGGTATTCTGCTTCGCGAACTGGAATCCTTTTACAGCGCGTTCGCTGCCGGCCAGCAGCCGCTGCTTCCTGCATTGCCAATCCAGTATGCCGATTATTCGCTCTGGCAGCGGGATCGTATGGCAAAGGGCGAACTCGAAGAACAGCTGGCTTTTTACAAGAAGACACTCGCTGGCGCACCTGCCGTTCTGGAGTTGCCAACCGATTTCCCCCGGCCAAGCATTCAAGACCTTCGCGGCGGCGTACACATCAGGATCGTCCCGAAAGAACTTCTGGAATCACTGCAGTCGCTAAGCCACAAAGAAGGCGTCACGTTGTTTATGACGCTGCTGGCCGCATATCAGGTTCTGCTGCATCGGTATAGCGGCCAGGACGATATCGTGATTGGCAGTCCAGCGGCGGGACGCAACCACCCGAGCGTCGAAGAGCTGATTGGATGTTTCATCAACATGGTGGTGTTTCGGAACCAGCTTCGCGGCAATGAAACTTTTCGCGATCTCCTGGCGCGGGTCCGAACTGTCGCGTTGGCCGCCCAGGATAATCAGGACCTTCCCTTCGAGCGCCTCGTCGATGAACTCCAGCACGCGCGCAGCTTAAGCGGCGCTCCAGTTTTCCAGGCGGTCTTTGCGCTGGAAAACCTGCTTTCGACTCCGAACTTCCCTCACCTTCAAGTTGCCCTGCGCGAAGAAGAGACGCGCACAGCATTCCACGACATCAGCTTGTTCGTCGCTCCCGGCAGCGATGGCTTGCGTGTGCGTTTTGAGTATCGTACCGACCTATTCAAGCCCGAAACTATCGAGCGCATGGCCGAGCACTTCGAGAACCTGCTGGCCGCCATTGCAGACAATCCGACGCAGACTGTCAGCGCACTGCAGATGTTGAGCCATGCAGAGCGCACCCGCCTGCTGCACGACTGGAACCAGGGCGAGGAGTTTCCGGTTTCTGTTTGCATTCATCAACGCTTCGAAGAGCAGGCAAAACGCACTCCGGCAAATGTCGCCGTCAGTTATGAGGGACAAGCGCTCACGTATTCCGAATTGAACGGGCGTGCCAATCAACTGGCCCGCTATCTGCAGCGCATGGGCGTCGGTCCGGATGCTCTCGTAGGACTTTGTGTCGAGCGCTCGCTGGACATGGTCGTCGCAATTCTCGGGATCTTGAAGGCTGGCGGCGCTTACCTGCCGCTCGATCCGCGCTACCCAAAAGATCGTCTCGGCTTCATGGTGGAGGACGCCAAGCCCACAGTTGTCCTCACCCACTACGAGCAAAAAGACTCTCTGCCCGATGTTGCCGGCCAGGTAGTTGCGCTCGATGCCGACTGGGTCGAAATCGAGCGTGAAGACGCGACCGACCTGCCCAGTGCCGCAGCTCCTGAAAACCTGGCTTACGTGATTTACACATCCGGCTCCACTGGGCGGCCCAAAGGATGCCAGATCACGCATGCCAATGTCGTCCGGCTGATGGATGCCACATACGATTGGTACAAGTTCGACGAGCGCGACGCCTGGACGATGTTCCACTCGTACGCGTTCGACTTCTCCGTATGGGAACTTTGGGGCGCCTTACTTTATGGCGGTAAGGTGGTAGTTGTTCCGTACCTGGTCAGCCGCTCGCCAGAGGACTTCTATCGGCTGCTCGTTGCCGAAAAAGTCACAGTGCTGAACCAGACGCCTTCGTCTTTCCGGCAGCTGATGTACGCGGAAGAGATGCTGGGCGCATCACGCGGCCTCGCGCTTCGCTATGTCATCTTCGGCGGAGAAGCACTCGAACTGCAAAGCCTCAAGCCCTGGTTCGACCGTCATGGCGACAAGCGGCCTCAACTTGTGAACATGTACGGGATCACTGAGACGACAGTCCACGTGACGTATCGCCCAATCTCGCTCGACGACACAAATGGCGGAAGTGTGATCGGCTGCCCGATTCCCGACCTGCAGGTGTACATCCTCGATTGCCAGATGCAGCCGATGCCCATCGGTGTTCCGGGGGAGATTTATGTCGGCGGGGCCGGAGTGGCGCGTGGTTATCTGAATCGGCCGGAGTTAAGCGCCGAGCGATTTATCCCGGACGTATTCCGGCCCGGCAAGGACCGGCGTCTCTACAAAACTGGCGACCTCGCACGACGACTCTCAAACGGCGACCTCGAATACCTGGGCCGCATCGATCTTCAGGTTAAGATTCGCGGCTTCCGCATCGAACTCGGCGAGATCGAGAGCGTGCTGGCGAAGCATGCCGCTGTACGCGAAGCAGTCGTCATTCTGACCAATGATGCATCCGGCGAAAAACGGCTGGTGGCGTATTACACTCCGCAGGCTGGTCAGAAAACGACCAATGCAGAGCTGTTTGCCTTCCTGAAGGATCGCCTTCCCGAGTACATGGTGCCGGCGGCATTCGTCGAACTCGAGCGCATGCCGCTGAATTCGAATGGCAAGATCGACAAGAAAGCGCTGCCTGCCGCCGACCGGGCTCGCCCCGAACGTGCCGAAGACTTCGTTGCCCCCGAAACTCCACTGGAAGGGGAAGTCGCCGGCGTGTGGAAAGAGGTGCTCGGCCTGGAGCGCGTAGGCGTGAACGAAAACTTCTTCGAAATCGGAGGTCACTCGCTCCTGGCGACGCGGGTCATCATGCTGCTTCGCAGCCGCCTGGGCCTGAGCATCTCACTACGGTTGTTGTTCGAATATCCAACAATCGCGGGAATGGCTACGGCATTAATGGACACTCTGCTCGACGAGGCAGATGAACCATCTCTGCTCGAAATGATTTTAGAAGTTGAACAGTTATCCGACAACGAAGTACGTCAACTGCGCAGCCAGGGTGTGACCCTTCGTCAGAATGGCGTGGCGGCTTCCTAATCTTGGTTACAGGGGAACCAATGACATTACCGAACTTCTTAATCATAGGATCAGCGAAATGTGGCACCACTTCGCTGTATTCCTACTTGTATCAGCACCCACAGGTGTTCATGAGCACTCCTAAGGAGCCAACATTCTTTGGCAATGAAGGGCCAGAACTGTTGTATAACGGCCCCCACGACGAAGACCGCGCGTATCACAGCAAGACCATCACCGATTTGAAGACCTACACCGCGCTTTTCGACAATGCCAAAGACGCAAAAGCAATCGGCGAGGCCAGCATCTTCTACATGTACCTGCCAAAGGCGCCGGAACAGATCAAGAAATACGTACCCCGGGCAAAGATGTTCGCGATATTGCGTAACCCCGCCGACCGCGCGTACTCGGCCTACTTGCATGCGGTGCGCCAAGGCCGCGAGCGGCGTTCGTTCGAAGAAGGACTCAAACTTGAACCGGAGCGCATCCGTCAAAAATGGAACCCGCTGTGGCATTTCAAAGCCATGGGGTTTTACGCCGAGCAGGTCAAACGGTTTTACGACATGTTCGGGCGCGAGCAGGTTCGGATTTACCTCTATGAAGACCTGCAGAACGCTCCTTTACAGCTGATCAAGGAAGTCTTGGACGTCCTTGAAGTTGATTCTTCATTCGTCCCGGACATGAGCAAGCGATTCAAGGAATCGCACGTGCCCAAGATTCCCGCGGTGGAAATGATTCTTCACAAAACCAAGTACCAGATCAGCGTATCGGCGCAGCACTTGCCGGAACGCATCCGTTGGCGCACGCAATATGTGAAACGGGCTATCGACCGCGTCTCTGATGTCAATCGCATGAAACCGCCGCGCATTCCGGCGGAAATCCGAATGCGATTGCTTGATGAATACCGGGACGATATTTTGCGTTTAGGAGACTTGCTGCGTAGGGACCTGACGCATTGGTGCAATCCGGTCCCGGCGCAGGTCGCAACCGTGGCGCAGTAGTTGAGGCGAAGTTGAGAATGAGTAACGATCCAAGCGGCACAAAATCCGAACTCTCCGCAGCAAAGAGGGCGCTGTTGGAGGCACGTCTGCGTCAGAATGCGGCCAAGGAAGCTGAAAGCATTCCTCGCCGCAATCAGACAGAAGCGCCGCTGTCGTTTGCTCAGCAGCGGCTGTGGTTCCTCGACCAGTTCTCGCCGGGTTCTTGTGCCTACAACGTGCCGCGTGTTTTCAGGCTTACGGGTCAGCCCAATGTTCAAGCTCTGCAAAGCGCGCTGGATTCTCTAGTCGAACGCCATGAGATCCTGCGCACAATATTCAAGATGGCCCCAGCTGACCCGGTGCAGGTGGTTCAGCCCCCGCGACCCGTAAGACTGACTACAGTTGACCTGACCCAGACGCCGGAGACGCAAAGAAAGACGAAGCTGGATGAGAGGGTGATGACCGAGGTCCAGCGCCCGTTCGACCTCTCCTCCGATCTAATGCTTCGCGCGACGCTCATTCGTCTCGGCGCAGAAGAACACGTGCTCGTGGTGATGAGCCATCACATCGCATCCGATGGCTGGTCGAAGGGAGTGATGTTTCGAGAATTGGCGACGTTGTACAACGCAGCCGTTTCCAAGACGCGCGGTACCCTGGCGCCGCTACCAATTCAATACTCCGACTTCGCGGTATGGCAGAAGGAATGGGTCAAGGGCATTCGCTTGCAAAAGCAGGCCGCGTATTGGAAGAAGCAATTGGATGGCGCACCGGCACTTCTCGATCTTCCCACGGACTTTCCTCGCCCGGCGGTGCAAGGGTTTGAAGGCATTACCGAGAGCTGCTTGTTCCCTGGCAAGCTGTTGGCTGACCTGAAAACGCTCAGCCAGCGCGAAGGCGTCACCTTATTTATGACGCTTTTTGCGTCCTTTCAGGTCATGCTCGCGCGGTACTCCGGGCAGGATGACATCGTCGTGGGTACTCCCATCGCTGGTCGTGTCCGCGCGGAACTTGAACCGCTGATTGGCGATTTCGTGAACATGCTGGCGGTGCGCACCGATCTTTCCGGCAATCCGAGTTTTCGCGAACTCCTGCAGCGCACGAAGAAAGTCGCTCTCGACGCCTACGACAATCAGGACCTGCCCTTCGAGAGTCTGGTCGAGGAACTCGAGCACGGGCGCGATATGAGGCGGGCACCGGTGTTCCAGACAATCTTCATTCTGGAAACCGCACCACCTCCACCTCCGGCAATGGAGGGTCTGAAACTCGAGATCCTCGATTACGACACCCCGACCGCAAAGAATGACCTCATTCTGATTCTTGCTGAAGATGCCGCGGGTTTGAAGGTAAAGCTCGAATATCGTACGGATCTCTTTAGCAAGAGCACGATCGGCCGTTTCCTGGCGCAATACCGAACATTGTTGGAATCGATTACTGCCGATCCGGGCCAGCCAATTACAAAGCTGGCGATCTGCGCTCCGGAAGAAAGGAAACAGCTCGCCGCCTGGAACAACACTGCGCACGAGAAAGTCGATCGTTGCCTGCATCAATTGTTTGAAGACCAGGTTGCCCGCACGCCGGAAGCGATCGCATTGGAATTCGAGAATCGCAAGCTGAACTATCGCGAGTTCAACGAACTCGCGAATCAACTCGCGAATTACCTTATTAGCGTTGGCGTGACTCCTGACTCTCGTGTGGGAGTTTATGTCCATCGCTCGCCGGAGATGCTGATCGCGTTAATTGGGATCATGAAAGCCGGTGGCGCGTACGTGCCCATCGATCCTGCTTATCCACGCGAGCGCGTGGAATTCATGCTGCAGGACTGCGGCGCCGAGGTGCTGGTCACTAACTTGGAGTTGCTGGGAACGATTTCGACACACGGCGCGAGGGCGGTCTGTTTCGATCGCGATGCCGGAGACTTCGCAAAGCAGAGCACGGAGAATCCAAAGACGGCTGTCACGCCTGCAAACCTGAGCTACGTGATCTACACCTCTGGCTCCACGGGCCGGCCGAAGGGGGTTCAACTCGAGCACCGTAATGTCGCGAATTTCATCGGATACGTTCAGCGCATGTTTCAGGTGGGAGAGCATGATGCATATCTCGGCGTTGCCTCCATGTCATTCGACGCCTCGGTTCTGGATTTCTACCTGCCCCTGTCGGTAGGTGCGAAATTCGTGATTGTGGAAGCAGATACCACGCGCGATCCGCAAGCCCTGACGGAAACTATTGCTCGGACTGGCATCACTGTGATGCATGCTACGCCTTCCACCTGGCGCAGCCTGGTTGATGCAGGATGGAAAGGCAGTTCAAGTTTCAAATTGCTCAGCGGCGGGGAGGCCTTGGGCTGGGACCTGGCCAAAGAGCTTTTGCCACGCTGCGCATCGCTGTGGAATCTCTATGGACCGACCGAAACAGCGGTTTATTCGGCAGTCCACAAGGTGGCGGCGTCTGATGGCACTGTGCTGGTTGGACGGCCCATCGACAATACTCAGATCTACGTTCTTGACTCTCTGCAGCAACCTACGCCCATTGGCGTTCCCGGAGAAATCTGCATTGCGGGCGCCGGCGTGGCACGTGGCTATCTGAATCGCCCCGAACTCACGGCGGAGAGATTCGTGCCTGATCCATTCGTGAGCGGCTCGCGCATGTACCGCACCGGAGATCTCGGACGATTTCGTCCCGATGGGGTTATTCAGTGCCTGGGACGTCTCGATCACCAGGTAAAACTGCGCGGCTTCCGCATTGAACTCGGGGAAATCGAAAGTGTTCTCATGCAGTTTGACGGTATTCGGCAGGCAGTCGCCGACGTGAAAGCCAGCCATTCCGGCGACAAGCGGCTGGTTGGATACCTCGTGGTCGAACCCGGCACTGAGCCCTCCCTTGCAGAGTTACGCGCGTTCTTAAAAACGAAATTGCCCGAATACATGGTTCCGGCAACGTTCATGGTCCTCGAGAAACTCCCGGTTTCTCCGAATGGCAAGCTGAACCGCAGCGCCTTGCCGCTGCCAGATGATGCCCGTCCGGAACTAGCACGCGAATTCGTGCCACCATCGACTCCGGTCGAGCAGGCGGTCGCTGAAATCTTTTCCGAAGTGCTGGAGGTCCGCACCGTGGGCCTCCAAGACGACTTCTTCGAACTGGGAGGCCATTCGCTGTTGGCAGCGCGCGTCGTGACCCGCCTGCGCGACCGTTTTCAAATCGAGATGACCCCGCGTTTCCTGTTCGAGTCGCCATGCGTAAAGGAGATGGCCACGCGCATCAGCGAACTTCTAATGCAGGGCACCAACGAGGATGAGATGGCGGCGATGCTGGCGGAACTGGCTGAATTGGAGGAGCGCTAGATGTCAGATGTGACGACCCTGATGAGCAATCTCTCTGCGGAAAAGCGCGCCCTGCTGGAAAAGCGCCTGATGGAGAAGCGCGCCGCCGCGGCCAAGCAGCAGCTCATCCCGCGCCGCTCAACGCAAGATCCATGCCCGCTATCGTTCGCCCAGGAACTGATGTGGCTGCTCGACCACCTCGTTGACACCAGCGCCTACCACGTGCCGCGAGCGTTGCGCATCAAGGGTCCGCTCAATGTGGAGGCTCTGGAGTATGCCTTAAACAAAATCGTGGAGCGCCACGAGGTGCTGCGTACCACATATCAAGACGTCGATGGCCATGCCCTGCAGTTTGTTTCGCCGTCAGCAAAGGTTCACCTCGATATCGTCGATCTGAGCAAGATGCCTGTCGCGGAGCGCGAAGCCGAGGCCAACCGCATTCTCGTAGAAGAAGGAAAACGCAAGTTCGACTTTGTTCACGACCTGATGCTGCGCACGGTCCTGTTGCGCATGGGCGAAGATGAGCACATTTTGTTGCTCGTGTCGCATCATATTGCCTCCGATGGGCAATCCAAGGCAGTTCTCTTCCGCGAATTGAAAACCTTCTACTTAGCGGCATGTGAAGGCAAAACAGCAGAGCTCCCTCCACTACCCATCCAGTATTCCGATTTCGCGGTTTGGCAGCGCGACTGGATGTCTGGCGACGTGCTGAATCAGCACTTGAAGTTCTGGAAAGAGACCCTCGCGCAGGCGCCCATGTTGCTGGAGTTGCCCACCGATCATCCCCGCCCGCCTTCGCAGAGTTTTGAGGGTGCACGCCAGTTCCTGCGCTGTCCGGATGGCATGTTGGAAAACTTCAAAGCGCTTTGCCGTAAAGAAGGCGCGACGATGTTTATGACTATGCTCGCCGCGTTCGGCACGCTGCTCTGGCGCTGGTCGGGGCAGGAAGACATGCTCATCGGTACACCGGTTTCGGGGCGCAGCCGCACCGAACTCGAGCCCCTCATCGGATATTTCTCTAACTCAGTCGTGCTGCGCATGAACATGGGTGGCGATCCCACCTTCCGCGAGCTTCTGAAGCAGACGAAAGAAGTTGCGCTGGCGGCGTATTCGCACCAGCATCTCCCCTTTGAGAAGTTGGTCACGGAGATACAACCGCAGCGCGACCTGAGCTACAGCCCGATGTATCAAGTGATGTTTTCGGTCGGCGAGCACAAAGATCTCGGTCTTGAACTGCCCGGCATGGAGATCACGCCCATCATCATCGACCGCGGAGTTGCCAAGTTCGACATGACGCTCGGCATGACCGAACTCAAGCGCGACCTGATGTGCAACATCGAGTATTGCTCGGCGTTGTTCAAGCCCAGCACCATGCAGCGCCTGGCAAACCAGTTTCAAAATCTGCTGCAGGGGATTGTTGAAAACCCAGATTGCCGTATTTCCGCACTGCCGTTGCTGTCGGCGGAAGAACGGCACAACACTCTGTTCACATGGAACGAGACTCAGCACGTTTGCCCTGATGACGTTTTCGTTCCATTCATGTTTGAGCAGCAGGCTGCTAAACGTCCCGATGCGCCGGCCGTAGTGTGTGGAAATCAACGCCTCACCTATCGCGAACTGAATGAGCGCGCTAATCAGGTCGCCCACTACTTGAAGAAGCGCGGCGTTGGCCCTGAGACCCGCGTTGTAGTCTGCATGGAGCGCTCGGCCGAGATGATCGTCGGCGTGATCGGCGTCATGAAAGCCAGTGCCGCCTACGTTCCGCTCGACGCAATGTACGCCCGGGAACGGCTTCCGGTGATCATTCCCGATTCCGAGTGCCCCGTAGTGCTCACGCAGGCCAGCCTGCTCTCCCGCATTCCGGACACGAACGCGGAAATCATTACCCTGGATGGGGACTGGCCGAAAATTGCTGGCGAAAGTAAGCAAAATCCAAAGCACGAAATCACCGCCGACACTCTCGCCTACGTCGTTTACACCTCCGGCTCAACCGGTGTGCCGAAGGGCGTGATGGTCAACCATGGCGGGTTGGCGCTCCTTTTCCATGGTTATGAGCACAGCTACGGGATCGGATCATCCGACAATCCCTGGCTGCTCATGGCGAACTTCTCGTTCGATGTGTTCAGTTCCGACATGATCCGCACCTTGTGTTCGGGGTCCAAGTTTGTCATCTGTCCGATGGAGCTTCTACTCGATCCCGAAGCATTGTACGGGCTCATGCGGCGCGAGAATGTAACTTGCGCCGAGTTCGTTCCGGCGGTGCTGCGGAACTTAACCGCATACTTGCAGCAAACGAATCAGAAGCTGGATTTCATGCGCGTTTTGGTTTGCGGTTCGGACGCATGGAACGTGGCCGATGCTCGCGCCACCCTGGAAGTCGTCGGACCCAACGTTCGCGTCATCAACTCCTACGGTGTGACCGAGGCGACCATCGACAGCACTTTCCTGGAAATCACGTCGGAGATACTGCCCGAGCGTGGCGTCGTACCAATTGGGAAGCCCATTCCGAACTGCCAAGCGTACGTGCTGGACCGCCACATGGAGCCATGCCCGGTCGGCATTCCTGGAATTCTTTACTTGGGCGGTCCTAGCGTGGCCCGAGGTTACCTGAAACGCCCAGAACTCACCGCGGAAAAGTTCGTTCCTGATCCGTTTAGAACCGAACCTGGAGCGAAGCTGTACAACAGCGGTGACGCCGCTCGCTACCTCCCCGACGGCAACATCGAATTTGTAGGGCGCGTAGATAATCAAGTCAAGATTCGCGGGTTCCGCATTGAGCTCGGGGAAATCGAAGCCGCGATCGCGAAACATCCTTCGGTGGAGCAGGTCGTGGTCATTGCCCGCGAACTCGCTCCGGGTGATGTTGGGCTGGTCGCCTATCTCGTAGCGAAAGCCGGCGTGGCGATCGACATCCATGACGTGCGCACCTCACTCAAGGGCAAACTGCCCGCGTACATGCTGCCATCGGCATTTGAAGTTTTGGAGAAAATGCCGCTGAGCGCCAATCGCAAGATTGACCGCAAGGCTCTGCCCGCCCCGAAGCAGAAGAGTGTAGACGTGGAACGAGCCTTTGTCGCCCCACGCAGTGATAAAGAGGAGAAGATGGCAACCTTGTGGTCAGAAGTTCTGCACTTCTCACCGATTGGTATTCACGACAATTTCTTTGAACTGGGCGGCCATTCGCTGATCGCCATTCAAGTCATTTCGCGCGTGCGCAACCATTTCGGGGTCGAGTTGGCGCTAAAAACCCTATTTGAGAACCCGACGGTCGCGGACCTATGCGCTGCGATTGAAGCGCAACCCAACAATGGGCAACCGAAGGACGCTCCAATCGTGGCGGTGAGGCGGGAGGCAGTGCGGGCGAAGCGGGTGTCGACGTAGGCTGGAGCGACAATTTTTGACTCCGAGTGCAATAAATTGCACATGGAGGATTCGCAACCCCGCCGGGCCCGTCAAATAGCCTAATAAACCCTTTGCCATCAGATCGTTGTACCGACTCAAGCGGCACCAGGGTTGCAGTTGTGAACACGAAGATCCACCGGATCGAGAGTCATTCCTGTGTCTTAAGCACCGCAGGGAGAAAGCCATCGCCCTGTTTTTGATTCGTAACTTCGAATGCAGCCCGTAAACGAATACAAAGACGTAGCACCTGACGAACAGTTCCAGCAGTTCGCGGAAGACGTATTCGTTTTTCCTGCCTCTTTCGCGCAACAACGGCTGTGGTTTCTGGACAAACTCGAACCGGGGCAAGGCTACAACGTGCCCTTTGCCATTCGCCTCACAGGTCAGCTGCGTCCCGACATCCTCGAGCGCGCGTTGGGCGAACTGGTAGCCAGGCACGAAGTTCTGCGCACGACTTTCTCGGAAGATGAATCCGGGAAAGCAATCCAGTTAGTCTCCACAACTCACAATTTTGCGCTGACAGTCACGGATCTCAGTTCCCTGCCAGCTGCCACTCGCGAGACGGAAGCACGGAGTTTGGTCATCGAGCAGGCGCGGTCACCTTTTGAGCTCAAAGCAGGACCTCTATTTCGCGCGATTGTTTTCCGCCTTGCCGAAGATGACCACGTTCTGTCGTTAGCGTTCCACCACAGCATCGTTGACGGCGGATCCTTCGGCATCCTGCTGCGCGAGTTGGTAACGCTATATGAAGCTTTCGAGAAAGGTGCCGCTTCGCCTCTGAAGCCATTGCCCATCCAGTACGGTGATTACGCAACCTGGCAGCACGACACACTGCAGGGGGAAAGGTTAGAAAAGCTCCTTGCCTATTGGAAGAAAGCCCTGCATGGTGCGCCTCCTGTCCTCGATCTTCCTACTGACTTCCCGCGTCCGCCCGCTCAGACCTTCAACGGTTCACACGAGTCTGTGTTGGTTTCGCGTAGCGTGGAACAGGCGTTAGCCGATCTGGGTAAAAAGCAAGGCGCAACGCTGTTCATGACGCTACTCGCGTGTTTCAGCGTATTGCTGTCGCGCTATTCCGGCCAGGAAGATCTCGTCGTCGCGTCGCCGATCTCAGGACGCACGCGCGCCGAACTCGAAGGCCTGATTGGGTTCTTCGTCAACACTCTTCCGCTTCGTGCCGATCTTTCAGGGAATCCAAGTTTTCGCACGCTGCTGGATCGCGTGCGCGAAGGTGCGCTGCAAGCCTACGCGCATCAGGAACTGCCGTTTGAAAAGCTGGTCGAGGAACTGAATCCAGAGCGCAACCTCAGCCACAATCCGATCGTGCAAGTGATGTTTACATTCGACAGTGCACCGCCACGGCCCCAGGCGCAAATGGGGGACATCGCGATCGCGCCTTTTCGTGGTGCTGAAGGAATGACCACGAAGTTCGACCTGTCCTTGAATGCGGTGCAGAACAAGGATGGACTGACCGTAGGCTTCACCTACAACGTCGATCTGTTCGCGCCCGAGACCGTTAAGCGGATGCTCCTGCATTTCTGCACGCTGCTCGAAGGCATTGCGGCGAATCCAGATTGCCCGGTGGCCGACCTGCCGCTGATGGAAGCGGCGGAGCAGCAGCAGGTCCTGTTGGAATGGAACGCGACTGGCACGCTTTCCGCGTCCACGCTGCTGCATCAATTCGTGGA
>Ga0068856_100001913_pt1 | contig 21701 bp, 34 predicted proteins | sample KBSCornC62_FD_66595 | JGI IMG/M metagenome (GOLD analysis project Ga0068856, IMG submission 66595) | Corn rhizosphere microbial communities from Kellogg Biological Station, Michigan, USA - KBS Corn C6-2 | ecosystem: Host-associated > Plants > Roots > Rhizosphere > Soil ... | reverse complement strand
TGATCGTTACCCGGCAGGGCCGCGACTACAGGCGCGGTCGGCGAAGCCGATAGAGCAGCTTCCGCGTCAGCGGCGCGCCCAACTTCCACATCCTGAACCATATTCCGCCTCCAACACTCTAAGACCTGAAACCTCATCCTCGGGGCGGACGCATAGGGGAGTGCGCCCGCCCTCTGGGGAGGTCAGGCGGGATCAGCCTCCTTGGGCTTGGAGTCGGCGAGCGCTTCGGCTTCGCGCTCGCCGATCAGCTCGTTGACGGCGTTTTCCAGACGCCATGCAACATCGACGCCGTAGCCCTGATCCACGCGGACTTCGGACTGACGGGCGAGGATGGCGATCGTATCGTAAGCGTGGGCCTTGGGCTCCATCGCGGCAATCCGGCGGCGCAGAGTCACGATCTCGTCGTGGCCCATCCGGAGCAGGCTAATCGTTTCGGGGCGATCCATCTTCGTTCCTCCAACACTCTGATCGTGTTGAAGGGAGTGGTACTACGCTAATCGTAGCCTGTCAAACGGAAATCGTAGTTATTGATTAATGTCGCATTGCCTAGGTGTTTTTACGCAATCGACCGCTAGCCCGTTCCACTATCTCTCTGCAATTGGGGGATAGACATGTTGGAAATAGTAGAACAAAGTGCGAACATGGTAGCCAAGCCATCTCGCGTCGAACTGGAATCGCCAGAGTGCGTCGCGGGCTGCGTGCCCTGCTATCTGGATTGCGCGATGTGCCGATTCGTTATTGTAGCGAGAGATCGCGAAATCGAGCTGCTACGGCGCGAGCGGCCACCTTTAGCGCATCCTCGCTGGCCTGACTGGCATCGGGCTCTACAAGAAGCTGAAGCCCATAGGACAACGCTTCTGAAACGACTTCGACAGATCGCGCCGTCCGATCCCCAGGTGGAACCAGCGGCAACAGTGCGTCCAATAGCGGCGCAAGCATTCTTGCACTAGGCGGCCTGCGGGCTGTTTCGAGCCCGTAATGCTCAACCAGCTTCTTCATTTCGTCCACCGACACGCGCCGGGAGCCGGCGAATATCTCGGCTATGCGGGACGATGGTAGATTGAGAACGCGCGCGATCGACGCGTTGTTGGTCGCGCCCTCGTTCTTAAGGCGTTCCAATTCGGAGACAAGATCGGCATGGCTGAGCACATGATGATGTAGCCGTATCGGACGTAATCTGTCCGCACCGAACATCGTAGAAGCCTCTTGCATTTGCGCTACGAATAACGTAGTGTCGCGAAATGGCGACTGCAACCGAGATTATCGAGCGACTTGGCGGCCCCGCCGAGATTGCGCGCGAAACGGGATTCCCGCTCACCACGATAGCTAGCTGGGGCGACGCAAACTTCATTCCCGATTGGCGCCGTGACGCGCTGTCCGCACTGGCCAACCGCAAGAGCATAGCGCTCCCGACGTTCCCGACGCCCGATCAACGGGTGTCTCGCGGTCGGGCGGCGGCATGACCGAAACATTCCCCCGCCGCACCGTCACCATCGATGACGTGTCCGAGCCCGGTAGCTGGGCTGCGGCCCTTGCCGATCTGGCGCGGGTCAAGGTCATCTTCCAACAGCGCGCGATCTGCGCCGCGATGGGATTGGACCCTGCGGAGGTCATCCAACCGGCGCCGAATATCCCGCCGAGCAACAAACCAACCAATCAGCATGGGAAAACCTCATGAGCTACATGATTCTTATCATTGTCGGCGTCCCGTTTGGCGTCGGACTCGCTGGGTTTCTCGGACTCATCCTTGAGCCGCGCCAATACCCGCGCCGCCGCTCCACCAATGTCGATCGGGGACAACGTTCGTTCCATGGCCGCAACCAATAATCCTGGGGAGGAAAACGATCATGTCTGACAGTGTTGTGATTATCCGGGAGCGCCAATTGGGCATCCGCCGGGAGATCGACCGCCGGGGCATCGCCTTGAAGCTGGTCGCGGCTGACAGCGGCATCCCCTACGAAACGCTGCTCACCTATTTCCCGCAAGAGGGAAGCCGCGACCCGGCGCAGATCCCCGGCGGCGCGATCTACGCGCTGTGCGAGGGCGGGGCGCTTCCCGCTGATCTCTTGTCGCTGTTGCTGCCGAATGGCTGGCAGGTTGTTCGTGTCCCCGAGGGCATCGACCACGACACGGTGGCCGATCTGGCGGCGGATTACCTCGCTGCGAAGAACGCAGCGCACCATCCAGAAAGCGAAGCCGGCCGCGACATCGGCCCGACCGAAAACGCGGCCCTTACCGGCAAACTCGTTCAACTGAAGGTGGCGGCATGAGGGTATCATCTCAGCAGGGCTTCACCCCCTGGAGCGCGGAGGACGACGCCGAAATGGAGCGCCTTGTCCTTCTGAAATGGACCGCACCCCAGATAGCCCCATCGTTCCCACACCGGACGATGGGAGCGATCGAGTGCCGGTTCAAGAAGTTCCGCAAGCTTCACGGCCTTCACCAAGTTCGTGGCGTCGATCGCCCGGTCTGGCTCAAGCAAAGCGACGCAGAGATTTTCGAGTCCGTCGTGCACTACGAGGCGCGCCGTCGCGCTGAAGCTGAGCGCGGCTGTCGCATGCTTAAGGCAGCGATGGACCGATACTACGCCAATCACCCCAGACAGGCCGCCTAGACCATGGCGGGGAATGAAAACACCATAGGTAAGAAGCCGCGCAACGGGGCGTACACACGCCGCCGTGGTTACAACTTCGAGCGCGAGACGGTGAACTACCTTCGCGAGGGCGGCTTGATTGCCCGCCGCGTTCCACTGTCAGGGGCAGGGGAGGAAAAGGGGGATATCACGGTCAAGCCGGGATTCGCCGCCGACGCCAAGCCGCTTCGAGGCGAGCTTAAGCGCAAGAAGGAATTGCCTGCCTGGATCACTGGCCCACTGGGCGATCACGACTTCATGGCTATGCGGGCTGATAGCTCGGAGACGCTGGTCGTCATCCGGCTTTCGCTGTTGCGGGACCTGCTCCAGTGACCCTCTACGAGCGCTACATCTCCGCAGCATCACGCGATGATCTCGCGGTTCTGCGTCCAGACTGGTGGGCGCGTTCGTCGGGCATTCCCCTGGATACAATCCAAGGCTGGATAGCAGCACGTATCAAGGATCTAGACGATCAGGACATCATCCGGGCTCGGCCCGAGGTGGTGCCTGAGTGAGGTTCGCATATGCAGATCCGCCGTATTTGGGCGTGGCCGAGAAGTTCTACGGCCACTTGCACCCTGACGCGGCTGACTATGACAAGCCAGAAACGCATCGCGCCCTTATTGAGCGGATGACAAACGAGTTCGACGGGTGGGCGCTCTCGCTACACCTTCCGTCGTTGCGGACTATCTTGCCGATGTGTCCAGAGGATGCGCGGCTGGCGGCGTGGGTGAAGCCGTTTGCGTCGTTCAAGAAGAACGTAACTCGCGCTTGGACATGGGAGCCGATCATCCTTTGGGGAGGGCGTCCCATTCCGATTACGCAGCATACTGTCCGCGATTGGATTGAGGCACCTGCCATTGCTGAGAATATCACGCTGCGTAGAGGCTTTACTGGCGCAAAACCCGCCGCCGTCACGCACTGGATATTCGACTGGCTCAACATGGAGCCCGGCGACGAATTTACGGATATGTTTCCCGGCAGCGGGGCCGTGACTGCCGCTTACCAAGACTGGCTAGACGGCAAGAACGGGCGGTGCAGCTTTGGACTGTTCGGGGACCAGGCTGCATGAGTGTCGCCGACCTCATGGAAGCCATGGCCAAGGCCGGGGCGCCGATGGACGCCATCATCATGGCTGTGCGCGCCCTAGAGGAAAAGGAAGCCGCTATCCGAGCGGCCGAGAAAGAGGCAGCAGACAAGCGCGCCGCCCACGCCGAATGGAAGCGCCTCAACCGCGCTGCTAAGAAAGCAATGGACGGTCCAAGCGATGTCCATGGACTGTCCATGGACGAAACAGAAAATCCCCCCGTCCTTGATAAAGAAACGTCCCCCAGACCCCCTAAAGAAATTAATCCTACCCCCCGTGTGAGACGGGCGCGCGAGGCTGGCACACGATTGCCGGATGATTGGAAGCCGGTGCGGTTCAACGACGGAACGGTAGCCCGAGAGGTCGTTGACCGCCGTGGGCAGGATTGGGGCCGCAGAGCCCGCGAAAGCTTCGAAAACCACTGGCGCTCAGCGAACGGCCCGAACGCCGTCAAGCGAGACTGGCAAGCAGCATTCGCAAATTGGGTAATCGAGCAGGACAACCGAGATGGATCACGACCAGGACAACGCCAACCAAGCCAATCGGGGCACGGTAGTACAGTTGACGCCGCGCAACGGGCGCTCGCTCGCCACGGTTACGCAACCGGTTAGCTTTCCCGAGATCGTTCACGCCCTCACGCCGTGCCTGCAACTGTGCGCGCCGGTCGGCATGTCGGTCGATGACAAGGATACTTGGTACGACGCGGCGTACATGGCGCTGGCCCATCTTCCGGCCGGCGCGGTGAAGGCCGCCGCTGTCCGCGCGATGCAGACCGCAGACCACCCGAGCAAGATCGTTCCAGCCATCATCCGAGAGATTGAGGGTGGCAGCGAAAAGACGCCTGTCGCCGGATTTAAGTCCGCGCCGAATTTCGGAGTGCCTGAGACTATCGCGCCAGACCGTCGCTCCGATGAAGAACGGGCATCGGTGGCCCAATCTATGGGTAAGCTGCTCAAGCAACTAGCCGCAACTCATGGGGTGAAAGCATGAAGACCTGGCCGATAAATTGGGGCTTCGGCGGCATAAGCTGGTCAAGATACGTCTTCCGGCATTGGTCGCTGTACGTCGCGCTGCGATTTGGCAGGCCTGGTAGCAGACCGGCGATTGGTTTTATCGTTCGCTGGTTGCCCCACCGCTACCGACACAGCGCTCCCGGATTCCGGATAGGGCGACTGCTTTTCGTGAAATATCGGTGAGCATTCGCGAGCATCCCAATCGCGGAAAGCCTCCGCGTGATCGAACGATCCCATTGGGCATCAGGTGGGCGAACGGTCGCATTTCAAAATACACCTACACCGCCGAGCAAATCAAACGATGGACGATCACTGGCGACGATCACGACGTGAAAACATTCTGGCGAGTTAACGGACAGGACGATTTGGAGGAAGCGAGATGAGAACGATTGAACGGCAAGAAGCTTACGCAGCGATCGACAGCGAGCGCGACTATCAGGATGCGATGACAGCTGACCCATCGCGCCAGGATATGATCGAGAATCTTTCTGCCGGTGATATCATTCTTGCGATGGAGAATTGCCTGAGTGAGGCGCGCGCCACTTGGTATTTAGGGAGCGTTTCCCATTACGCAGCAGCACATGCGATTCGCAAAGTTGCTGCCTTGGGCGTTCGGTTCATGGAAGTACATGGCTCACCGCCTCGACGAATGATCTGAGGGAGGAAGTGAGATGAGCAGAACTCGGAAACCGTGGGTAGTAACCAGCGTCTCGCCCATTACCGGTCCATACAAGCGTCGACTATTTAAGACATGGGAGGGCGCGCATCGCTTCGTACTTTTGAGGCGGATTTTCTACCTAATGGGAAACCCCATCAATTCTTATACCCGCGTTACTTACGACTGGCGGATCGCCGACTAACTCATTTCAAAGGGTGGGGTATCATGGCAAAGCGAACGAAACTGAAGATCGACACTCGCGGGCCGCTGCAAAAGCTGGTCGACGCTGAAGCTGCGAACGATCACGCACAGCCGCTCGTCAACGAGTTCGCTGCGCGCCATGGCGACTATGATCGCAACCTAACCAAGGTTGTCAATCGTGGGGGCACGCCGATCGCGCGCTGGCAAACCGCTGGCCTGCTGTCGGATAGCCAGAACGCTGCCATCGCCCATTGCATCGCCCTATGGGACGCTATCAGCACGTCGGGCGGCTTGGTGGCCAACCTCAATCGCACCGTGTTCGGTAGCCCAGGTGACGGCAATATGCGCGAGATAGAGGCGCGGGATGATCTGCACCGGATCAAGGGCTATTTCCCGGCGAAGTATTGGGACACCTACGAGAACGTCGTGCGGTTCGATGAGCCTGCCGGATATGCGGGATCTCGGCTGACAGAGTGCAAGAACGATCAGGTTAGCGCGGCTCGGACGGTGGTTCAGTTCGTCGCTGACATAATCAGCATGAAAGAAAGGCTCTCTTACTGATGGATGAGTGGATACCGATCCAATCGATAAGTGGGATGGACGAAGGATGGATAAGGCCGGAAGCCATCTTATCGGTGTCTCCAGGATGCCAACGTGTCATAACTTGGCGCTGTGGCGACGTGGTTAAGACCAGCTCGAAGGCCTATGGATTCCCCGATGATAAATTTTTGAGAATACTGCGACTGGGTGCTTGACAATGCCCCACCCCGCATGGTAAGGCGATCAGCAATATCTAGGATTGCGTGTACGGCTCGGCGAGAAATCGCGCGGGCCGTTTCGCATTTCAGGGCTTTGGGCTTCGGCCCGACCAGCAAGCGCCATCCAGCGCAAGCACATCCTCCCTATGCTGGCGATCGCGTCTGGCACTAGTGGCTTGCTGGGTTAATCGAGAGGTAAGCGATGGCGAGATACTTCACCCGCCCACGCTCAAGCGGATGGGTTGAGGATGAGTACTTCACGCCGGAAGCTAACACGCTCGTTTCTATCACGGTACACGATCACGAGGCGATCGACACGGGGTTGCTCGATAGCTCGGGCGACATGATCTGGCGCGCTCCCAATCCGATGGGCTTTGGCCGCGATGAGGAATGGGGCTGATGGACTGGCGCCTACTCGCTCTTCACGCAGCAAAAGCATTCTTTCAAGAGGTATGCCGCCAGCTTTCCAGCGCGGCCGACAAGCGACACGAAACACGGTCGATCAAGTGAAGCTGGCCCGTGTCGGACTAATCCTGATCATCGCAAACGAGATACGCGGCCTGGCGGTCGCGCTGATCGCTGCCCACACGATGGGGTGGCTCTAACCGAAAGGCCAATGAATGGCCATCCTGGCAAACGCAAAGCACGAAGCGTTCGCCCGTAGCATCGCAAAGGGAATGTCCGGCAGGGAAGCGTATCGCGGAGCGGGCTATGCTCAATCCAGCGATAGCGTTACCGATGCCGCCGCATCCCGGCTGTTAAGCGATGTTAAGGTGCAAGAGCGCGTGGCCGAACTCCAAGAGCGAGCGGCAGAATCGACCGTCACCACCGTCGAAAGCCTGATCGAGGCCGGCTGGCAGATCGTCAAGAACGCACAGGCTGACAAGCAGCACGCCGCCGCGTCTCAGACGATCGAGCGCATTGCCAAGATAGCGGGTCTGTGGGTCGATAAGAGCGAGGCCAAGAACGAAACGAACCTGCGGCGATGGCTGGAGGGCTGAGCGAGCAAGAGCAGGCCGCTCTATCCGAAAAGCTCCGGTCGGACTTCCTGTTCTTCGCCCGCAAGTGCCTCTTCATCCGCCGCAAGGACGGCAAGATTGTCCCGTTCGTGCTCAACCGGGCGCAGCGGTATTTGCATGATCGGCTGGAGCGCCAGCGCACGACATCTGGTCGGGTGCGGGCCATTCTGGTCAAGGGCCGGCAGCTCGGCGCGTCCACGTACATTCAGGGCCGGTTCTACTGGCGTCTGTGGGGTGGTCAGGGCCTTAGAGCGTACATCCTGACACATGAGCAGGCAGCCACGGACAACCTGTTCGCGATGGCCCGCCGGTTCCATGAGGGGGTGCCTGGTGAGGCCAGGCCGCCAACGAAGAATGCCAACGCTAAGGAGTTGGTGTTCGCCGATAACGACTGCTCCTACGCGGTCGCCACGGCGGGCACGAAGGGCATCGGTCGATCAGCGACGCTACAGTTGTTCCATGGCTCGGAAGTTGGCTTCTGGCCGAACGCCGAAGACCATGTGGATGGTGTGTTGCAGGCCATCGCGGACGCCGAAGGAACGGAGCGGCTGTTCGAGTCGACCGCGAACGGCATTGGGAACGTCTTTCAACGCCGCTACGCCGCCGCGCAGCGCGGGGACAGCGACGAAGAGGCGATCTTCATCCCGTGGTTTTGGGGAGAGGATTACGTCAGGGAATGCCCTGACGATTGGGACGCGCCGAAAGCATGGCGCGAATATGGCGAGCTGTACGAGCTTTCCTGGGATCAACTCTATTGGGCGTTTTGCAAGAACCGTGACATGGCTACGGCCACCGGGACCAATCCGGACGAGCCGTGCTGGAAGTTCAGGCAGGAATACCCGGCAACGGCAGACGAGGCGTTCCAGACCGCCGGCAACAGCTTCATCGCTGCGGATGACATCGCGAAGGCCCGCAAGGCTTCCGTGATCGCGCAAGGCCCACTGATTATCGGCGTCGACCCGGCGCGTGGTGGTGGAGATAAGACGGGTATCGTTTCGCGTCGCGGGCGTCGAATTGGCGAGATCGCGTGCGAGCGTTGGGATTTTGACGATACGATGGTGATCGCCGGACACGTAGTCTCGCTGATCAACAAATGGCGGCCCGATGCTGTCAACATCGATGTCGGCGGCCTGGGGGCTGGTGTTTACGACCGGCTGGCTGAGATGGGTTACGGTCGGATCGTCAACGCGGTCAACTTCGGGTCGAATCCTGTCGGGAGAGGCCCGACCGGCGACGATCTGTACGAAAACCGGCGCGCTGAGATGTGGGACACGATGCGCGATTGGTTCGGTGACCCTGCCGGCGTGCAGATCCCTGACGACGACGCGCTGCATGGCGACCTGGCTTCCCCGGTTTGGGGTCCGGGTGCGACGCGGCACAAATCGAACAACGAATTGGTGATTGAGCCGAAGGACAAAATCCGGGAGCGGTTGGGATTCTCGCCGGACCTTGGCGACGCTGCGGCACTGACGTTTGCGGTCCCGATCGCGCAGCACATTCACGAAGATGAAGATGACGAACCGCGCGGCCGGTCGGCTTCGACGGGATATTAGGAGCAACACATGGGCACTACCAATTTCGACACCGTATCGGCGAACGCGTTCGTCTCCGGTTCGGGCACCGCAATTACGGGCATTACCGTCTATTCGCAGTCGATCGACGTGGCATCGGTCGCGGCGAACACTTCGGCGGAACAGACGTTCACCGTCACCGGCCTGACGACGGCTGACAAGGTGTTCGTGATCAAGCCGAGCCTGAGCGCCGGCCTTGTGATCGGCAATGCCCGCGTGTCGGCTGCCAATACCCTGGCGGTCACGTTCGGCAACCTGACGGCATCGCCGATCGACCCGGCGGCTGAGACGTACACCATCGTAGCGATCCGCTCGTAAGCTCTGCCGTGAAGATGACCCCCGAACAGCGCCGCGACGACATTGCGGCGTCTGAGGGCGACATCACGGATAAGCTAGACCCAAGCGAACTCGCGCGCATTGGTGCGGATGTCGTAGAGGATTACGAACGCGACCTAAGCGACAGCGCAGACTGGCGCGACAAGGCGGAGGCGGCGGTCAAGGCCGCTGCTCAAGAGAAGCCCGACAAGAAAGACCATCCTTGGTCTGGTGCCTCGAACGTCAAGTACCCGATGCTTACAGTATCGGCCAACCAGTTCAACGCAAGGGCATATCCCGCGATCGTCAAGGGCGATGAGGCGGTTTCAGTCAAGGTGGTGGGCAGGGACACCGGCCGGCCCGTAATGGGGCCTGATGGGCACCCTGTGTTCACTGTGAACGGTCAGCCGGTTCCGATGGCGATATTGGCGCAGACTGACCCGTCGCAGCTTCCCGCCGAGCCTCAGCCGGTATGGGCCATCCCTCCCGGCGGCAAGAAGCTACGGGCCGAGCGCGTCCGCGATTACATGAACGTATATCTCTTCTATCGGATGAAGGGATGGGAGCTCGATACCGATCAGCTTTTGATGATGCTACCGATCGTCGGTTGCATGTTCCGCAAGGTCTACAAGGTCGGTGGAGAGTGCAAGGTTCGCCTTGTCTCGGGATTGAAACTGGTAGCCCCGATGTGGGCCGTCGACTGCAAGAGCGCGCCCCGGCTGACGGAGGTGATCGACAACCTGGCCACGTATCAGGTCAAGCAGAAGATGGCGTCGGGCTTTTATCGCGAGGTTCATTGGCCATCGGACACGGACGGCGACGATGAGAAGCCGCGCACGATCCTAGAGCAGCACCGCTACATGGATCTCGACAAGGACGGTCGGGCAGAGCCCTATATCGTCACGGTCGACCACGAATCACGCGAGGTTCTACGGCTTGAGGCTAATTTCGGGCCGGACCAGCTGAACGACGAAGACGGCGATATCGACAAGGCGTCGGTCTATTACATCAAGTACGACTTCCTGCCGAACCCGGATGGCAATTTCTACGGCATTGGATTCGGCCATCTGCTGACCGAGATTACCGAAGTCATCAACACGACGATCAACCAGATGATCGACGCGGGCACGGCGCAAATTGCCGGGGGCGGCTTTATCGCGTCGGGCGTTCGGTTGCAGGCCAAGGGTCAAACGTCGATCCGCCTACGGCCCGGTGAATACCGGACAGTCGATACGAACGCAGCGGACCTGAGAGCCGGCATCGTGGAGCGGACATTTCCGCAGCCGTCGAATGTGGCTTTTCAGCTACTCGATATGATGCTTGGTGCGGCGAAGGACGTGGCATCGATCAAGGATGTCATCACCGGAGAGGCGTCGAACAACGGCCAAGTCGGCACGACGATGGCCCTGATAGAGCAAGGGCTTCAGGTCTTCACCGCGATCTACAAGCGAGTTTACCGGTCGCTCAAGGACGAATTCACGCTGCTATTCGAATGCCTGTCCAAATGGGGCGGGGAAGAGACGGCAGCCGACTATCTCAATGTGCTGGACGACCCAGCGGCCAATTTCGAGAAGGACTTTGACCTTCGCGACATGGACATCCGTCCTGTCAGCGATCCGACCAGCGTCACGAAAATGCAGAAAATGGGCCGGGCTCAGTTTCTCGGCAGCTTTCTGGGCAAAGGGCTCAACGATCAGGCGATCATGCGCCGGATGCTTGAGGCGGCCGACGTTGAGGACATTGACGAACTGTTTCCGAAGGGCCCGCCGCAGCCAGATCCGATCATGGTGGCGAAAACGCAGCGAGAGAACGCGGCGGCGACCAAGGACATGGCGACAGCACAGAAAACCGGCCTCGAAACCGCAATCGCGGCGCACGACCACGGCATGAACATGGGAGCCATCGATGGCAACGCCGACGCAGGAGGAATTCCAGGCATGGCAGGACCATCCGGTGACCCAATGGGTCCGGGAGGCGGCCAAGATGTCGGCGGAGGAATGCCGCCAGACATGGCTCCGCCGCAGTTGGGCGGGTGAAGTCGACCCTCTCTTGAGGGCGGAGTTATTTGCCAGGTCAGACGCGTACCTGGCGATCGATGAAACAACCTATGAAGGGTGGGCAGAAGCGCATGGGCACGATCCCGTCTACGACTGATCTTCGAACCGGCATCAACCGACTGGCCGAGTACAACGTGCTGATCGCACCGGAGGACACCGAAGAGGTGACCAAGGGTGGAATCATCCTGGCAACGTCGATCAAGGACGCGAACGACATCGCGACGATGCGTGGCCGGCTGGTGATGGTTAGCCCCCACGCCTTCAATTACGCAGAATGGCCTAATGGCGACATGCCAAAGGTCGGCGATGCTGTGATCTTCGCAAAATATGCCGGCACCCTCGTTAAGGGCGCCGATGGCCGTGAATACCGTCTTTGCAAGGACAAGGACGTAGCGGCTGTTCTGGAGGAATAGATGGCGACTTATAACGATGTATCGTCCGCGCGGAATATCGCAGCCGTCGATCTTTCTACGACCGACGCGACCTACACGGGCGGCGCTATTCCTCGCTGCGTCTTTGTCGGCGGTGCCGGGGACGTGAAGGTCGACGCTTGCGAGGGCGGAACTGCGACCTTCACGATGGCGGCTGGCACTTACCTGATGGTGCAGCCGAGCAAGATCTACAAGACGGGTACGACCGCAACGCTGATGGTCGCCCTCTGGTAATTGAATTCCCGAGATCGGGATAAGAGCGGCCCGCTCGCCAGGGCAACAAGAGGCCACGAATGGCAGATGAGAACAACGCTCCTGACGGGGCGGTGACGGACGCGCCTGACCTTCAGGGTGGCGCGGTCGATACGGTTGCGGCCGATACCGCTGCCGAGACGCATGACGAGCCGGTAACGCCCGAAGACCTCGCCTCCGAGCTTGGCTGGGCACCTAAGGACAAGTGGCGCGGCGATCCCGATGAGTGGAAGCCGGCGGCTACTTTCCTTAAGGAAACCGTTGCGATCAACAAGACGCAGCGGAAAGAGAATAAGGCGATCAAGGACAAGCTCACTCGGCTTGAGCGCGCGACGGACACCATCGTCGCCCGCACGCGCGAGGATGAGCGTCGAAAGGTTGAGGCGGAATTCAACGCCGCTGTCGAAGAAGGTGATCAGGACCGCGCTCGCCGCGCCTCCAAGGCACTCGATTCGCTCGACCGATCGGGCGCCGGTCCAGATCCTGCCGTTCAGGATTTCGTGGAGCGCAACAAGACGTGGTTCAATGTCGACCCGTTCGCTACGCAGTACGCGGTCAATTTGACCGAAACGCTGGCGAAGCAGGGCCTTTCGACGGACGAACAGCTTGAGCGCGCCGAAGCGGAGATGCGCAAGCGTTTCCCGGAGCATTTCGCTGCATCGCAACGGACCAAGGGCCCGGCGGCGGTCAACGAGCAACAGGGCCGGACGGCCCGCACTGGCACCTCTAACCGGGCCAAGGGTTTCGCCGATCTACCGGCGGACGCCAAGGCCATCGCCCTGAAATATGAAAAACAGGGCGTCCCGAAAGAGTCTTTTGCCACCGAATATTGGAAGGAAAACGCCTGATGGCTACGACGCGCGAATTGCGCTCAATTGACGAGCTGCGCGAACGCCGCACTCGTAACGCCGGCACGATCGACCGGATGCAGGAACTCAAGATGGCGATTCCCGAAAAGGCGCGCCAGGAATTTGGGGATCTGTACGACTTCCGCTGGATCAACGATGTCGGAATGAGGCTCCACAACAAGACGGAACGCGATACCTGGCAGAAAGTGCCCGATGTCGATCCGCTTACGGTTGGCGTGGACGACGACAAGAACCCGATCAAAGCCTATCTCTGCATCAAGCCGAAGGAATTTGTCCGTGAGGACAGGGCGGCGCGTGACCGGAGCCTGGTGGACATCGAGAGGGGCCTTGTCGCGGGCGCAACTCAGGAGTCTGAGCTTCAGGGAACGTCTTACGTCCCTGAGAACACACGCAACCGCATTGGCCGCGTCACCGCGACCTAGCGACTGAGGATTTCACACAATGGCGAACTCAAATGCGCCGGTGGGCTTCAAGCCTGTCCGGTACAAGAGTGGTGCGCCCTACAACGGCGCCGCGAACATGTATTATGTTCCGGCGACCGACAGCACCGCTCTTTACATCGGCGACCCGGTAATCATTGCCGGTTCTGCTGACGCTGACGGCATCGCGACTGCCACCATCGCAACTGCCGGCTCTGCCGGTCGCGTGACTGGCGTTGTCGTGGGTATCGTGCCCAGCCCGACCATCACCACCAAGTATCGGCCGGCGTCGACCGCCTGCTACATTCTGGTGGCGGATGACCCCGATCTCCTGTTCGAATGCCAGGAAGACGCAGTTGGCGGCGCTCTTGCCGCTGCTGATGTCGGCCTGAATGCGGACATGGTTTCGGGCTCCGGCTCGACCGTTACCGGCCTGTCCGCGTGGCAGCTCGACACCTCGACCAAGGCTACGACTGCGACGCTTCAGCTTCGCATCGTCGGCTTTGCGCAGCGCCCGAACAACGCGATCGGCGCCAATGCCAAGGTCTTGGTTCGTTTCAACCTCCCGACCGAAACCGGCGCTGCCGGCTCGACCGGCGTTTAAGGGAAGGACTGACAGATGTCTGGCGGTATCATTACCCGTTCGGCACATCCGAGCCTTCTTTGGCCGGGTGTCAAGGCCCTCTTTGGGCACAAGTACACCGAAGTTCCTGCGCAGTGGTCGCAGATCTTCGAGAAGCGCGATTCCGACAAGGCATACGAGAAGGTGGTGGAAGTCACCGGTTTCGGCCTTGCTGGCGTCAAGAGCGAAAGCCAGTCGGTCGGCTATGACAGTGAGGGCGAGGGTGTCACCAACACCTTCAACCACACCGTCTACGGCCTCGGCTATCAGGTGACGAAGGAAGAGATCGAGGACAATTTGTACTCGGAAGTCTCTAACCGTCGCGCCCGTGGCCTGGCGTATTCGATGAAGCAGACGGCGGAGATCGTCCACGCTAATACGTTCAACCGGGCTTTCAACAGCTCGTACGCCGGCGGAGACGCTGTCGAGCTTTGCTCGGCCTCGCACCCGACGCGTTCGGGTAACCAGTCCAACCTCCTGACCGCTGCCGACCTTTCGGAAAGCGCGGTTGAAGATGCCGTCAAGACGATCATGCAGGCAACCAACGCCCGTGGTCTGAAGGTGATGATCCAGCCGGTTCGCCTGCTGATCCACACCGATGACACGTTCAACGCGACGCGCATCTTCAAGTCGGACCTTCGCCAGGGCACGGCGAACAACGATGTCAATGCCATGAAGGTGCTTGGCACGATCCCCGAGATCGTCTCCAACCGCTTCTTCACGGACAATGACGCGTGGTTCGTGCAGACCGACGCTCCCGAAGGGATGCTGTCGTTCTGGCGTCGCGAAGTCGAACTGTCGAAAGACGCCGACTTCGACACTGAGAACGCGAAGGCGAAGGCCACGATGCGCTTCTCGAACGGCTGGGGTGACTTCCGCGCGATCTACGGGTCGGCGGGCGCCTAATCGGCAGGGAAGGCCCCGCGCCCAAAAGGCGGGGCAACATTTTCCATCACGGAGGTACGCACATGGACGGAGCGTTCATTTGCGATCGGTGTGGCTTTCGCTACCCGCGCCTTCGTCGCGAGTGGACCGGGCTCTTGGTATGCGAAGCCGACTTCGATCTGCGACCGCCCGACCACTCGCCCCCACGCCTCGGGCCGGAAGGACTGCCGCGCAAGGATGCGCGACCGTACCCGCCCGATCGCTTCCTTGATGTCAACGAGATCACGGCGGATGACCTATGACGACATCGGGTGAAACAGACTGGTCCTTGACCGCCCGCGATCTCGTACGGATCGCGATGCAGGAGGCTGCCATCATTCCGGCCGGCACCGAGCCGACCGCCGACGAACTGACGGACAGCCTTGTCCGGTTGAATGCCCTGCTGAAAAGCTGGGAGACGCGCGGCTATACCCTGTGGCGCGAGGAAACCACTTCGGTTTCGGTAACCGCATCCACCAATCCCACGACGCTCGATGCGGACATTTACGATGTCCAGGCGGTGCGCATAGTCGTCTCAGCGACCTACGAGCGCCCCCTGACGCCGTACGACCGCGACAATTACCAGATCCTTCCCAACAAGACGCAGACCGGCAACCCGAGCATCTATTACTCCAATCGCCAGCGCGACAACGTGATGCTGTATTTGTGGCCAGTTCCGGCGGATGATTCCACGGTACAGGTCGACTATCTGCGAAAAATCGAGACGGTCACCGACGCAGCTCAAACCGTCGATATCCCACAGGATTGGCAAGAGACGGTCTACGTCCTCCTGGCCGTCCGCCTATGCGGGATGTTCGGCGTCCCTGTGCCCGATGAACTGGCGATGAGGGCGCAGCTTCTTCAGCGCGAGATCGACGAACAGGATCGCCCGGCTTCGTATTTCATGGGTTCGTGGAATGCCTGACCTGACGTTCGGCACGTCCGCATATTCAAGGCTTCGCGGCAACCTTCCAGAGCTTCCCGTCGTCAACCTTTTTGTGGAAAATACGCCATCGCAGCAGCTGGGCGTAGTGTTGCAAAGCCGCCCAGGGTTGGAGGCCTCAACAGAGGTGGGGGGCGGACCGATCCGGGGCCTATTCCAAGCCGATGGAGTCCTTGGCGGTGCGCTGGTCGCGGTCAGTGGCGGTGAGGTCTATAAGGGCGCTACGCTCCTAGGATCGATCGCCGGCACGGGAGCGGTTTCGTTTGCGGCGTCAGAGAGTGAATTGCTGATTAATGCCGGAGGCCCGATCTATCGGACTGACGGCACGACGCTTACCACAGTATCATTCCCGGACGGAGCGGACGTAAGTAGGATAGCGTCGCTGGCGGGCTATTTCCTTGCGCTTCGCAGGGACACGGAGCAGCTGTATTTCTCGGCCGTCCTGGATGGTTCGAGTTGGGATGCCCTGGACTACGCGAGCGCGGAGAAAGAGCCGGACCCGCTCCGGGATATCGTCATCGTCAACGACATGGCGGCCCTTCTCGGATCGCAGACGGTCGAATTCTGGCAAACGACGGGAAATGCCGACATCCCGCTTGCTCCGGTCGTCGGCCGGGTTTTTCAAAAGGGCGTGACGGGCTCCGGAGCGGCCTGCCGGTTCGATAACACCTTCGCGTGGATCGCGCCGAACGGATTGGTCTATGTCGGCGCGGATATCCCGCAGCGCATTTCCGACAGCGGGATTGAAGAGCGCCTGGCGCAAAGCACGACATACTCGCTGTGGACGTTCTTCTTTGAGGGGCATGAATTCCTAGCCGTCCGCCTGGACCAAGGGACTTGGCTCTTCGATGCGCAAACTCGGCAATGGTGCGAATTCCAGAGCTACGGCCGCACCAACTGGCGAGCACAATGCGCAGCGCAGCACGGCGCGGCCTTGGGTGACGACGAGACGGGGCAAATCTGGACGCTTGGCTCTGGTTACACCGATGCAGGCACGGTACTCGAGCGCCGCTTTCGGGCCGGGGCTCCGTTATCGGGTGGGGCGTTCGCGGTTCACAACGTTCGTCTGACCGTCAACGTCGGCGAAACGTCGTATCTCAGCGGCGACTACGCCGATCCGGTGGTGGAAATGCGGACATCTCGCGATGCGGGTCGTTCGTGGGACACCTGGCGGCAGGCCCCGATGGGCCAGCAAGGCGAATATCGCACACGCACTGAATGGCGCCGCTGCGGAACGTTCGATGATCCGGGCATGCTGGCGGAATTTCGCTGCACCGACCCGGTCCCATTCCGCGTGAGTGCCGCCAAGGTCAACGAAATGAGCGGGGGTAGGAGCCGGTAATGGCAACGTTCAACAAGTTCAACAGCTTCGTGGAAGCGCTCTGCGAAAAGGTGCACAACCTGGGGTCGGACACGCTCAAGGTGGCGCTGACGAACACGGCTCCTAGTGCGACGAACACGCAGAAGTCGGACATTACCGAACTGACCCCGGGGAACGGCTATACAGCTGGGGGACAGACCGTCACGATTACGTCCTCTGCGCAAAGCGGCGGCACGTACAAGTTGGTCGGCAGTGATGTAACGTTCACAGCGGCCGGCGGGTCACTCGGGCCGTTCCGCTACGTCGTTCTCTATAATGATTCAGCGACGAACAAAGAGCTTATCGGCTTTTGGGATAACGGATCATCCGTGACCTTGGCCGACACGGAATATTTCGTGGTAGATTTCAACGCAACCAACGGCATTTTGCAGCTAACGTAATGCCGACTTTGACTGCCGATGTCGGCACCTTCGGTCTTTCCGGAGAGGACACGGCGCCAATCCTTAACGCCGCCGTCGGATCGTTTGGACTGACTGGCGGCTCGGCGACGCTGAGACGCGCATATTCCGTCGATCTCGGCGACCTGACGTTGCGCCTAGACCGGCTGTCTTCGGTATTGCCGGTGGTCGGGCCGCAAGGACAGCCAACGGCGCAATTCCAGCGCTTCTGGCAAAAGCATTGCGAGGCGATCGAGAGTGCATACGACGCATTGGCCTCGGCCGTTACTGCCATCCAAGTAGCGTACGATGCGGCGGCCCAAGCGGGGGAAGGCTAGATGATCGAGCGATCATACGACGCCGCCATCATCAACGCCCTTGTAAACGACCCCTCAATCCGCCCGCATGTCGGTGGAGATCCAGAACAGCCCTTGGATCTCACCGCTGCTGTGACGAACGAGCGCAATGTCTTTCTCCGGGGAGATCATGGCGGGTTCTTCTGCGAGTGGATGGGGCCGGGGGATTATCAGGTCCACACGTTCATTCTGCCGGATGGCCGGGGGCCGTGGGGCTTCGCCTTCGCCAGAGCGGGGCGTGAGAAGATGGCCGAGCTTGGCGCCAAGCATCTTTGGACGCGGGTTCCATCCGACGCCCGCCACACGCGGGCCTTCACAATGCGAGCCGGTTTCAAGCCAGCGGGCCAGGACACGCTAGATATTGGAGTGGGGCCAGTGACCTACGATTTGTACGATTGGAGGCCGGAATGCCTGTAGCGATTATCGGTGCCGGCATCGCAGCGGCTGGATCTATCGGCGCGGCAGCGATCGGTGCTGGTGCGCAGAAAAGCGCGGCCAAGACGGCGGCTAATGCCGCGCAAAAGGCGACGGATTCCAATAACCAGCTTCAGCGCGACATCTACAACAGCAATTACAATGTGCTGTCGCCCTACGTCCAGTCCGGTTACCAGGCCAATCGCGCCATCAATGAATTGCTGGGCCTCCCGTCGAACGACAACAGCATGGGCCAGGCGCCTGTATCGGCGCTTAACCAGCCCAACGGCACCTACGGAACATCCGGCTACGGCAGCTTCATCACCAATGGTGGGGTCGGTGCGAACGGCGGGGTGCTTAATAACGGCGACCAGATAGCACCCCTCAACACCCAAGGCGCCCAAGCCGCGCCAGCGACGGGTGGGGCGCAATCGGCCTTCCAGAATTACCTCAACTCGACGGGATATCAGTTCCGTTTGAATGAGGGATCTAAGGCGCTCAATACCAATTGGGCGGCTCGCGGCCTGCTCAATTCCGGAGCGGCGGCGAAGGCGGCCTTGAAGTACGGTCAGGACTACGCGTCCAACGAGTTCGGCAATTACATGGGCTACCTTTCGGGGCAGCAGAATGTCGGCTTGTCGGCTGGTGGGGCGCTAGCGGGCGTCGGGACCGGATACGCAAACAGCGTGTCGGCGAACAACAATGCGCTGGCCAGCGTCCAGGCAAATAGTGCGCTGGCGCAAGGTCAGGCCAACGCCAACCTTTGGGGCACGGCAGCGGGCGCCGTGGGGCAGATCGGCGGCGCGCTGATCAGTTCCTACGGCGCCCCAACCGGGGGCGTTGGGCGGAATTCCTATGGCATCGTTGGCGGCGACGGAAGCGGGATTTACTGATGGGCTTTGACATCAATTGGGGCCTTGCTGCCCCCGTGGACGTTGGCGGTGCGCTGACGAACGGTTTCCAGCGCGGCCAGGCCATGCGCCAGGAATACGACACGAAGGCGGCTCTGGCGGCGTACGGAACCAATCCTAGCGAACAAACCGCCGGCGCCCTTTTGCGGGTCGACCCTCGCCTTGGGATGCAGGCCCTTACCCAGGAGCGCGGCAAGGCGCAGCAGCTTCGACAGCAGCAAGTCGCATCGCAGGCGGCTTCCGGCGATCCTGCGGCGATGACGCAGCTTGCCGGCCTCAACCCCGAACTATGGATGAAGCTTGACGACCGCACGAAAGAGAAGGTCAAGAAGTCAACCGAGTTCATGGGCAATGCAGCCTTCGACGTGTCGCGTGCCCCGCCCGAGCAACGGCCGCAGATGTGGAGGGCCTATGTCCAGCGGGCAGAGGCGTCCGGCATGGATATTCCGACGCAGTACGAAACCTACTCTCCCGAAGCCCTCAACGCCGTAGTGGCCGAAGTCGGGCAGATGGAGACGTTCATCAAGTTCAACGAGCCCGAATACAAGGTTATCCCGCAAGGTGGCTATGCGCAGGGCTTCCAATATGGCGTTCCGATTGCCGGCGGCCCGTCGACCACACAGCCGCCCCAACCGGGGGTGAGTTCTGGACCGCCGCAGCCCGGCGCCGTCGTCAACGGCTATCGCTTCAAGGGTGGCCCGGTCAACGACCCTCAATCGTGGGAAGCGGCGGGAGGTGCGGGCTCTGGTCCGCAAACCTTTCAGCCAGTAAACGGCCCGGCCATATCGGCCAACGAGGCAGCGCCCATATTGCGTAACGCCCAATCCACCGGCCGCATCTCCCGCATGGACGCCGAGCGCGTTCGTAGCGCCCTCGGCGCCAACGGTGGCGAATCCTTTCAACAATGGCTGGCCCAGCACAACATCAGGATCGCCGATCAATGATGGACGATAAGAAGCCGTGGGAAATGGATTGGGGCGCTCCCCAGACGAAACCCGCTGGCCAGCCCGCGAGTCCTCCGCCGGTGGTCTACGGCGCCCCAGCGGACCCGCTCGACCGCCAGTACAAGCAGGGCCAGGTCGAAGGTCAATCGCGCGACGCGACGAAGGATGCCTACAGCCTTCGCAACACCGATAGCGAGATCCACAACCGCGATCGGTCCTACGATCTGAACACCCGCCAGTTCGACCGCACTTCGGCGAACACGATGCGCGACGACTACGACAAGTCGCCTGCCGTCACCAACTTCATGATGGCGCGCAATGCCTACATGGCGGGCCTCCAGACCGCGCCGAACCCTGGCGGCGATCTCTCCCTTATCTACAGCTATGCCAAGCTCATGGACCCGCAAACCGGCGTCCGTGAAGGCGAGGCCGCGTCTGTCGCTAACAGCCAGCCGTTCATTGACGCGACCGTTGCTAACCTCTCCAAGCAGCTCGGCAACGGCGGCATGTTCTCGGATACCTTCCGGTCGCAACTGCGCAAGGAAATGTTCAACAAGATGCAGGCCCTTTCGCAGGGCTATGACCTGGAGCGCCAGCGCTACACCGAGCTTGCCAAGCGCGCAGGCCTGAACCCGCTTGATGTCGTGGACACCGATCTCCGCACGACTTACGCCGATCTGGAGAAGAAGGCGTTCGCGGGCCGTCGTGCCGATATCGGGATCGACAAGGACGGTAATATCACGATGTCGACCGCGCCGACCACAATGGGCGGCGGAGGTGGTGGCGGTGGTGATAAGGACAGCGGCGACACGCTAGGCGCATATCGCGACTTGGTGGCCGGCGTTGCCGATGGCCGCTACCAGCTGAATCCGAATATGACGGCCAAGGTGCGGGCGCCTGGCGATAATGGCGAGATGAAGGAAGTCACGCTTCCCGATAGTATCGTCAATTCTGACTGGTATCGCGCCGTCTACGCCAAGAAGTTCGGCAAGCAGCCAGGTTTGGTCGTAAGCACGGGGGACACTGCCGACGAACTTGCCGCAAACTACGAGGCTCGCCTTCGTGGCCTGAACGCAAAGATCGACAATGCAGACGGCGCCGAATCCGATGCCAAGGTTCTCGCGACCAACGGCTTCACCCAGCAATTCCGCGATGAACTGGCGGGCGGCGCTGCTGCCGCCGGAACCTTCCTGCGGACTGGCAGCGCAGACAAGGCGGGACAGGCCTATAACCTTCAGCGTGATGCGGAAAACCTGCGCATCAGAGACGCTCGCAAGCGCCAAGGCATCCTCGGAAACGTTGAGGAACTCGGCGGTGCTATCGCGCTCCCGGTCGGTCGTGCTGGCGAGATTCCTGCATCTGCGCTCGAAAGCGGCTCGCTCGCAACCGCATCCCGCTATTCCGCGCTGGCTGGGGTGAAGACCGGCGCAAAGGTCGGCGCCCTGAGCGGGGCTGGTGCGTCAGATCCCGGCCTTAACAACCGCCTTACTGGTGCGCTAACCGGCGCGGCTGGCGGCGCTGTCGCGGGCGGAGCCCTCGGCGGATCT
>Ga0068856_100001912_pt1 | contig 21713 bp, 22 predicted proteins | sample KBSCornC62_FD_66595 | JGI IMG/M metagenome (GOLD analysis project Ga0068856, IMG submission 66595) | Corn rhizosphere microbial communities from Kellogg Biological Station, Michigan, USA - KBS Corn C6-2 | ecosystem: Host-associated > Plants > Roots > Rhizosphere > Soil ... | reverse complement strand
CGAACAAACCTCTCTGGACCAGGGCGATCAACTTCCCGGCGGGCTCAGCCGGCGGGAAAAGGTCACGGAGCGAAGCGCCCGCCGGAACATCCCCGCCATCCTCGTTCCCATTGCGGTGGCGCCGGGCTGCCTCGGCTGGGGCGTTCCCAATCGCGGCGGCAGGCCCGTCGAGCATCCGTGATGCGCCGCCGGAGACAAGCGCCCCCGATGGTTCCGGATGCCGGACTCGCCGAACGTGCAGCGGCGGCCCTCTCGCCGCTGGAACGCAAGGTCCTGGTCCTCAGTGCCCGTCATCGTCTTCGCGCCGCCGAAATTGCAGCAAGGCTTGGGACGAGCGAGCGCCAGGTCGAACGTCTCCTAGCACGCGCCTTGCGCAACTTCGATCGCGGGCTGCACAGGCCTCGGCGCCCGCGGTGGCGAGGCCTATTCCTGTTGCTGCCCGGATGGTGGCTCCGCCGGTTGTGATAACGTTCGAGGGCACCGCTGATCGGCCTTTTTCCGGAACCGCCGGTTTACGGGCCGGGATCCTGTGCGCTCTGTTCCGCTCGCGCCGCCGCTGCCGCCGGAGAGGCCCTGGCCCGCCCGCCGCATTCCCGCAACCCGCCGGCGCTCGGCCCGTGTTGCCCCGCTTCGCGGGTCTGCCCGCGCCAGCCTCGGCCGGGGGATTCCCTCGGCTCCGCCTCGGTGCGGGGGAGGCGGCTTGGCGGGCCGCCGGGCTCCCTGGCGCCGCACGGTGCGGCGCTCCAACCGGAGACCGATCATGCACACGACCCTTGCCGCCCAACTCGCCCAGCTCGAGCTCGGCCATCTTTCCATCGACCGGAACAGCGGACCGGTTTCAACCGCGCTTCCCGAAAGCGAAGCCGTCGAGCAGACCCTCGCCGGCGTCTGGTCGGATCTCATGGCCCTGTTTCCCGAGACCGCGATCGAGGAGGATTGCGAGGAGATCGCCTGGGGGCTCGTCAACATCTTCCATCGCGCCGCTTGCAAGCGCAGCGCCGAGATCGATCGGGCGACCGACGAGATCCGCTGCCTACTCGCGTCCGCCGACGGCTCGGAGGTGCATTCGAGCGAGCTCGAGCGGCAGGTCGGCCGGGCTCGGGCGGCCGAGGCCGCGATGCTTGGGCTCGAGGCCTTCCGCGAGGCGGCGGCGCGGCTCTACATCAACGAAACCGGCCGTTCGTGGCGGCCGGCCGGCGGCTCGCGGCTCAACCATTCTGCCGCTTTGACCTCGGCCGTGGTCGACGGGCGCGACTTCCTTCGCGCCCGTGCCGAAAGCCGAAAGCGCGCCGCCATGCCCGAGGGAACGCCGGTGCTGTTCGCCGGCGGCCGCCTGTCCTTTGCGACCGCCGCAGATGCCAAGACTCTTGCCAACGCCGTCTGGGCGACGCTCGACAAGGTGCGCGAGCGGGTCGCCGACATCGTCCTCGTCCACGGTGGCGACAGCAAGGGCCTCGACCGCATCGCCGCCGCCTGGGCGGAGCGGCGCAAGGTCGCGCAGGTCGCCTTCGGGCTCGACCGGCGGCTCGGGGCCCGCGCCGGGTTCAGGCGCAACGAACAGATGCTTTCGCTGGCCCCGCGCTGCCTCGTCGCGTTTGCCGGCAACGGCGTGCTGGAACGCCTGGTTATCGCCGCCAAGGAAAAGGGCATTCCTGTCGTCGACCGCCGTGGGCCGCTTGGCCTCAATCCCAAGCTGTGCGCGCGCCGCGGCGGCGCCTGAGTGCCGCCAAGACGATTTCCCGACTGGAGCGGCGGCCAGGCCGCCGCTCCATCGAGTCCCGCTGAAGGTCAGCTTACCGGCACGCTGATCGTCAATCGGACATCCGACGAATCGGCACAGCCGGCAAGTTACAAATGCAGGCCGTGGCGCTGGTGAACCCCGCGAGGAAGCCCCGGGGATAGTTCCCTATTTTGGGGGGAATAGCGCGGCGGCCATTGCCGCCGAATGCCTGTTTGTGGTTCAGCTGTCCTTCCATGACTCGGCTCCGTACTCACCGCGAAAGCCATGTCTTCTCGCGAATCGGCTGGTTGCGCGCGGCCGTGCTCGGCGCGAACGATGGGATCGTTTCGACCAGCAGCCTCATCGTTGGAGTCGCCGCGTCCGAGGCCAGCCGAACCAGCGTTCTCATTGCCGGAGCGGCCGCACTGGTTGCCGGCGCGATGTCGATGGCCGCCGGCGAATATGTCTCGGTCAGCTCGCAGTCGGACACCGAGAAGGCCGACCTTGCGCGAGAACGCAGCGAGCTCCTCCTCCAGCCGGAGGCGGAGCTGCGCGAACTCGCGGAGATTTACCAGAGGAGGGGGGTCGCTCCCGAAACGGCGGAGGCCGTGGCCCGGCAGATGATGGCGCGTGACCCACTGGCCGCGCACGCCCGCGACGAGCTCGGAATCTCCGAAGCGTCCACCGCCCGGCCGCTGCAAGCGGCCTTCACCTCCGCCCTTACCTTTACGGCCGGAGCGGCTGCCCCGCTGCTCGCCGTCGCGCTTGCTCCGTCGAGAATTCTGATTGCGGCGGTCGCGCTGGTCTCGCTCGCCTGTCTTGTGCTGCTCGGCATGCTCGGCGCGCGCGGCGGCAGGGCGCCCCTCGCGCCATCTGTTGTGCGGGTGACCTTCTGGGGCGCGCTTGCGATGGCGGTCACGGCGGGCGTCGGGCATCTTTTCGGCACGGCCGTCGGATAGAGGGCGGAGGCGCCGAGGAGACCGGTCAGCCGGGCGCGCTTAGGAGTGGCATGTGGCGACCATCCTGCGGCAGGGCAGGGGCCGTGCCGAGGCAGCGCGCGGCGCCGGCATCAAGGAGACGCGCGCTCATTCTTCCGGGGGAATCCGCGCGGCAATTCGGCCAGTGCGTCCTGAGCTTGCACAAATGCGCGCCGTTCAGCAGACAGCTGCAGTTCCAAATTTGCTTGTCCTTTGCCTCCCTCGAAGCGAATCTGAGCCCTGATGAAGAACGATTTCGACCACCTGCCCGAAGCGAAGAAGGCCGAGCTAGCCTTCGTCGCCGGTCTTGTGCGCAAGGGTTTCGCCTTCGCGGTCGAGCGCCGGACGATGCCGAGGCTTCGGGGCGGAAAGCTGCTCAAGATCATCCTGTTCGGCAGCTATGCGCGCGGAGACTGGGTCGAGGATCCGGTCGGGCGCTATTTCTCCGACTATGATCTGCTGGTGGTCGTCGATCGCGAGGAACTGACCGACATCCCGGAATTCTGGGCCAGGACCGAGGAGCAACTGCTCGAGGCGCTGGCCTCGGGCAAACAGCTGAGGACACCGGTCAGCCTCATCGTTCACAGTCTCGACGATGTGAACGAGAAGCTCAGGCTCGGCCGGTATTTCTTCATCGATATCGTCCGCGATGGGATCTTCCTGTTCGAGGAGCCGGGGCATCCGTTCGCCGAGCCGAAGCCGTTGACCGCCGCCGAGGCGCTCCAGGAAACGCGGGACTATTTCGAGGAATGGTTCGAGAGTGCCGTTGATTTCTCTCAAAGCGCGGAAGACGCACGGAGTCGCGGGAAGACCAAACTCGCTGCATTCCTGCTGCACCAGGCCACCGAACGTTTTTATCACTGCCTGTTCCTGGTGCGGACGCTTTACAGTCCCAAGACCCATAATCTGAACCAGTTGCGCCAGCTCGCCGAGGCGATGGAGCCGCGCCTAAAGGAGATCTGGCCGCGCTCGACCAAGTTTGAGCGGCGCTGCTACGAGCTTCTTCGCGATGCTTATGTGAAGGCGCGTTACTCGCGCCAGTATCGCATTTCCGGCGAGCAGCTCGCCTGGCTTGCGAGCCGGGTCGAGCTCCTCCAGTCCACGGTCCGCGGACTGTGCGAGGCCCGAATCGCCGAGCTTGCCGAGGCCGCCTAGAAGTCGATTTCGTCGCGGGCTTTTCGAAGGCGCTCGGCAAACTGCTCCGAAAGCGCCTGCGCACGGTCCTTCATTCGGCGTGCGTCAGCGTCCCTTGCGACGAAGATTCCATCATTGATCCGCACTGTCTCAAGCCCGAGCTCGCGCGCGGCCTGTTCCAGGCAATTGGGCCAGTTCGGGTCCCATCGGCGGCCGGGGAGCGGGTTTTTCCGGCGCATCGGAATGCGCACAGTCAATCTCGCCTGCAGTTCGGCGAGCTTGGCTTTCCACTTGGATTTGAAGGGTTCCGACTGAAGGCCGCCGTCCAGCAGAAAGCGCTTGCTGGCGCTCATTTTGCGTCGATGCCGTCGCGGGGTTTTGCCTCACGCCTACGCGCCTTTTTCTTCGGCGGCGGCGGCGACAGGAACAGCCCGTCGAACGTCAATTTGGTCACCGCGAGCGCGACCTCCGGATCGTCCATGTCCGGCGCAATGCCCATGTCGTGACAGACCCGCGCGCTGGTCCGGCCGAGCGAGCGCGCGAGATTCCCGAGGTGTTCGCGGGCTTCCGCGACCTGCTCGTCCGTGAGGTTTTCAGGCGTGACCCAGCGGACATCGAGCTTGCGCGGCGCCATCAGTTCGCGCGGCGCCTGAAGAGCACTTTCCTGTTGGACAGCAGGAATGCGTCATAACCCGCATTGCGCCAGGCGCGGCACTGTACATGGCCCGAGGGATTGCTCTCATTGGCCCACCATTGCGGGCGCGACGCGCTCTCCGGCAGCATCTCCCCGATGATCCGCTCGACGTCTGCAAAGCCCAGTTCGATCTCGTCGCTTCCGCGGCGCGACAGATAGATTTCGAGAGGATCGTATTTGGCCATGGACGGGCGACCATAGATTGGCCGTGGGGCCTCTGTCACTTCATTCGGCGAAGCGCATTTGCCGACCGAAACGGGCCGTTATGCCCTTTGCGGGGCGGCAGGCGGTTTGCTCGCCGAACAGGGCTGCTCCTGCTTTTCCAGGCGCACCTCGAAATGGCCTGTGTTTTCGTCCAGGTTGCTGATCCTCCAGCGGGTTCCGGAACGAGCGCCTTCGGCCAGCCACGGTTGGGCGGTCCCATAGCTCACTCCGGGCTCACCGCTGACGATGACGACATCGGCTAGCCCGCCAAATTGGTCGAGCGCGCGCCGCAGATGGCGGATCCGCTTGTGGTTGCCGGGCTTGTCCTTCCAGCCGTCGAACGGGCCGGCATGAACCCTGGTGTCCATCCATAACAGCCCGTCGCGGACACCCATTTCCTTTCGCCAGAGCGAGATGCAGACGCCCCGCTCATTCTGTGCGCTCCAGTCCTGGCGCTGCGCACCGATACTATATCCCAGTCGTTCAAATGCCTCTGTGAACTGCATCGCCAGCCTTTCGGAGATGCACCAGATCGAACAATTGTGGTGTTCGCAAGTCTTCCGCGGGATAGCCGGACTCACCCCGTCTCCTCATCCAGGCCCGCCTGCTTCGGCTGCATCGCCGCGCAACCCCTAAGCCTTCGGCCCGTGTTGCCCTTCGGGCTGCCCGCGCCAGCCTCGGCCTCCGAGGTTCCCCTTGGGCTTAGGCCCTGCGGTGCGCTTGCGCCGCTTCGCCTCGCTCCTGTCGGGCTGTCGACGGGATGGTCCCGGCGACCAGATCAGGAGACTTTTCATGACCAACATCACTCTTCTCGTCGGCAATCTCGGCGGTGATCCGGAGCTTCGCTCCACCAATGGCGGCACCGATGTCGCGAGCTTCAGCCTCGGCACCAGCCGGCCCAGGCGCGACAGCGACGGCAAGACCTACAAGGACGAAAACGGCTTCACCGCGAAGGATACCGAATGGCACCGGGTGACCTGCTTCAACGGTCTCGGCCGTGTGGTCGCCCAGCACGCCACCAAGGGGATGCTGGTCTCGGTCAAGGGCCGAATCCACAACAGCAAGTGGACCGACAAGGACGGGATCGACCGCTACGGCTATGAGATCATCGCCGACGACGTCCAATTCCTCGGCCGCAAGCCGTCCGATCAGCCTTCCGATGGCGCCGGCGAGAATGACGATCTCCCGCTCTGAGGCCATCTTTCGAGCCTCGGCGGCAGCCGCCGCCGGGGCTCTTCTTTTGCCTGTGAATGGCTCGATGGGTGGCCGACTCGTGCCCATTCGGCCCAGTGCGGCCGCGGCAAAGGAACTGCTCGGGGGGCGCTGGCGCTGAATCTTCGCTTCGATATACGATTGGCCGTCCCGTGAAGGCCGCGCGAAACCTAGTGCGAAAGCTCCGACTTGCGCTGCTGGTCGGCAGCTCGCAGCGCTTCGTGCCGCTGGGCCTTTTCAGCCAGGTCCAGCCACGCTTCCTCGGATCGGCGGCAGCGCTCACGGACGCGATCCAGGGTCGAAGCCTCGCCTTCGGCCCGGGCTTGCGCGGCCCGATCAAGGTAGAATTGCAAAACTGACATGGTGCTCGATGGGCCAGGCTTTATTGGTCGGAGTTGCCCGATCCGGCATCGCTCGCATCGCGCAAATTCACAGCGGCCATTTTGCCGCGACGGTCCTCTTCGAGCTCGTAGGACACGCGCTGATTCTCGCGAAGCGTGTTCATTCCGGAGCGTTCGACCGCCGAAATATGCACGAACGCGTCACCGCCTCCGCCTTCGGGCGCGATGAATCCATAGCCCTTGGCCGCATTGAAGAATTTCACCGTTCCGATCGGCATGTGTCCGTTTCTCCTTCATCAATCAGAATCTCGCGCCGCCTTCTGCCAGATGCTGCAGGAATAGGGAAAGGTCGTAGAACAGGATCCCCGCAAAGCTTCAATTGCACGACAATCAGCTGCGGCGCTACGCCCTTCGTCCCGCAATTGTAAGCGCCGAGGCGTCTGGCAATCCGACGGTCGGACCCAGGTTCAAAAGGCTTCGATCGACGAGATTGGGGCAGGGAGGGAGTTCAGGCGGGTGGAATGCAAGATGAAAGCTGTGCCTCCAAGTCGGCCCAGAATTGGCGCCTGCACGTCGTTTTCCGTGGAGGCATGAGGTCGACGCTTTGCCGCAGCAGCCTCCATCGGGGAGACTCCCGATCAATATTTCCGGGACTTCCGCCACTGTTGAGGGAGACACATCTGGAGGCCCTTGAAGCCTGAATAGCGGCGCCCCTCATCGATGCTTTTCCAATGAGGTTGCGCGATGGCCGACGACAATTTCGAGCTCTGGCTGGGCCGCATCGGGAAGGACCGGCCGTTCCACCATGAGGTCCGCAAGGCGCTCAACCTGGCAGGTGGCGCAAAGAGCAGCTCGAGCAAACGGGCGAGGCGGTTCGACGGCAGCCGTATCGGCCGTGGGTCCGGGAGCGGCCGGATCCTCGGCGCATCGAACCGTCATTCAGGACCGCGGAGCCGGCGGGTCGTCGTCAAGGCGCGGATCGCGCGCCTCGCGGGCAGAGGAGGCAAGGCTGCGGTCGCTCATCTCCGCTATCTTCAGCGGGACGGCACCACGCGCGAAGGCGAGCGCGGGACGCTTTACTCAGCCGAGCTCGATAATGCCGACGGCAAATCTTTCCTCGAACGAGGCACCGGCGACCGACACCAATTCCGGTTCATCGTCGCCGCGGAGGATGGCGCCGAATACCAAGACCTGAAGCCGATGATCCGGCAGCTGATGACGCAGGCGGAAAAGGATCTCGGAACGAAGCTCGATTGGGTAGCGGTCGATCACTTCAACACCGGCCACCCGCACAGTCACATCCTGGTCCGCGGAAAGGACGATCGCGGGCAGGACCTGATCATCGCCCGCGAGTACATCATCAAAGGCTTGCGGCAGCGTGCGGTCGACCTCGTCAATCTGGACCTCGGTCCGCGCACCGACATCGAGATCGTGCGTGCCAACCTGCGCGAGATCGAACAGGAGCGATTCACCGGTATCGACCGCCGGCTGTTGCAGGCGATCGACGCAGATGGCTTGGTCCCGCTGCACAATTCCGGCAGCGTCGAACAGAGTCTCCGCGCTGGCCGCCTCGCGACGCTCGGCCGCATGGGACTGGCCGTCGAGGAGCGGAAAGGGAGGTGGCGCCTGTCGGATCGACTGGAGCCGACCCTCCGAAACATGGGCAAGCGCGGTGACATCATTGCGACCTTGGACCGGGAGGTAAGGGCACGCGAGCTGGCCGCGGCGCCCGCCGATTACGCGATCTACGATCCTGCTCGCTCAGACGCATCGCCAATCGTTGGACGTATCGCGGCGCGAGGCCTGTCGGACGAGCAAGAAGAGCGCGAGTATCTGATCGTCGATGGCATCGACGGGCGCCCCCATTTCGTAGAGCTTGGGCTCGACGCAATAGAGCAGGGGCGCGAAGGCGCCATCGTGCGAATCTCTCCGACGCCGGTCGCCGTCCGCGATGTTGATCGGACGGTCGCTGAAATCGCTGTCGCAAACGGTGGCCGCTACAGCGAAGACATCCACTTTCGCCACGACCCAACGGCAAGCGATCGCTTCATCCAAACACATGTCCGCCGCCTAGAAGCGATCCGGCGTTCGATTGGTGCCGTTGAGCGTCAATCCGATGGCACCTGGAAGATTGCGGCCAATCATGTCGAGCGCGCGCTTGAATACGAGCGTCGCCGAGCCGCTCGCGAGCCGGTCCGGATCGAACCGCTTGCTGCGCTGACGCTCGAGCAGATGCCGGCGCATGACGGCATCACCTGGCTCGACGAGGACAGCAGCCTCGCGCATGCGCACGGTCCCGCCGGCAGCTTCGGAGCGAAGATCGCCGATGCAATGCGGCGACGACATCAGTGGCTTGTGGAGCAGCAGTTAGCTGAAAAGCCGGACCGGCTGGACATACTTCGGCGGCGCGAGCTGCAACGCGTTGCCGGACAGTTGTCGCGCGAGCTAAGCGCGCCTTTTGTCGAAGCGGAGCCCGGCCTTCCGATCGAGGGAACCTACCGGCGTTCAGTCCAGGTGGGAATGATGCGCATGGCTGTCATCGAGAACAGCCACGAATTCACGCTCGTGCCGTGGCGCCCCGTGCTCGAGCGCCAGATCGGCAAAGAGGTGGCCGGCATTATGCGGGGAAGGGAGGTCTCGTGGTCCTTCGGCCGACAGCGCTCCGGACCCGAAATCTGACCAGGATTCGTCGAACAGCAGCGCCGTGCGTCCGCCGCCATCTGCCGCTAGCCGGTCGTCGAGGGCAGAATTGGACCGTGAAAACATTCAAGACACGGCACCAGTTCTATCTCCCCGGCCACTTGTCGGAGAAGCTCGAAGCGCTGGCGGCGGAACCGGGCTCGTCGAAGACTGCGATCCTCACTGACTCCTTCCGCGCCTGGCTGGAGCGTCGCGGCGCCACCGAGCTCGATGAAAGATTCGGTGTCAGGCTCGACCGGCTAAGCAGGGCCGACGAGCAGCTTTCTAGGAAGCTCGACTTTGTCGCTGAGGCGCTCGGCACATTCGTTCAGCACCAGCTGACGTTGTCCGCGCACCAGCCGCATTTCGACCCCGAGAGCGGTCAGCTTGGCCTTCAGCGGTATCGCGCGTTCGTAGAGACGGTCGGGCGGAGGCTGGCTCGACCGGATCAATCAGCCATTGTCGCTGCACTTGCGAAACAAGGGTCTTCGGATGAAGGATAGAGCTTCGGCAATCGCGGAAGCACATCAGCCGATGCCCATTGCAGTTCGCGTCCGCGAGGCTTGCCGGCTTTCGGGCATTGGAAGATCCAAGCTTTACGAGCTGATCGGGGCCGGCGAGATCGACGTCGTCAAAGTGGGTACCATAACGCTCATTCCCGTGTCGTCGCTAAGGCGCTTCATTGAGGGACGGCGGCATAGTGCGTCGTAATGACCCGGGAGTCCGCTTGCCTGCGATCTAACGGCCCTCATGCATTGGGATGACCCCAAGGTGCTCGGCCGACGAGCCGTCGAGAATGCGGAGCGCCTCCTCACGGTCCACCTTCATTTGAATTCCACAGCCGGGCTCGCAGTTGAATGGTTGATCCCAATGCGCCTCAAGGTGCTCCCGCGTGTTCATGTGGATCTTGCCGCACTTCGGACACTTCATGCCGATCACCGGACGCTCCTCTCTGCTTGAGGTGGGGCGAAGAATATCACTTCACTCACATCAGCCACAGCTTTCTCGACCCAGTCACCACCAAACAAACGCAGGACAGGATTCCGCAAGCACCATTTTACTCCGCGCAGGAGCCTCGACTGACTGCGTTAACTTGCTCCGCTTGAAGCACAGCTGTCCGCGGCTAAATCCACAATTGCATGAAAATGTTTGAAGCGATCACAGATTCTGAATGTTGCCTCTGTGGATCAACCAGCGATCTCACGGGCGAGCATAAGATCAAGGCATCTGCGCTGCGACGTATCTTCGGCAAAGATGCCATGATCATCGGTCACTTCGACGGAGAGCGTGAACCCCGCCTCGCGCAAGGGCCGAAGTCGAGCGAGTTTCATTTCGGAGCCAAGCTTTGCGGCACTTGCAACGCCAGCGGTACGCAGCCGGCAGATCGCACGTTTGATCAATTCCATGAAGAGGTCGCGCGGCGGTTCGATGCAGGTTTAGGAGCCGATGATCTGTTTCCTGCTGAGCGTTATTCCGAGGGGGCAGCGGAAACGCTCAACATCTTCCGCTATTTCGGCAAGCTTTTGGTCTGCCAGGTCGCCGACACCGGCGGCCCGCGCCTTACTGCGGTTGCTCAATTCGCGGTGGGCAGGAGCGACTTCAACCCAGTTAAGCTGAAGATCAGGGCGGACGCCACCTATCAGGATTTCACCCAGATCTCCGACGATTTCTTGGGGTTCGCCGGCCATGGCGGGCTTGTCATCAATCACAGTTGCGGCGGAGTACTGAGCGGTTTCCATTCGACGCTGAGCCTTGGTCCGATCCAGTATGTCTATTGGGTTGAGTTCAGGGGCGACGTTTCCGCGGATCTCGCAGAGGCCGACCCAAGATTCTTCGCAGTGACTCGTGAGGCATTCCGGAAGTCGATGAAGACGCCGATGACCGATCACGAACGCCGGAAGCTCGGGTTCGAGCCGACGCAGGGCGAGCGCCCCTGATCAACGCTGGGTACTGCCCGAGTGGCTGTGGTTCGTAGAATAGCTCAACAAACGTGTCAGATTCCGTCCCGAACCATCCGACCATTCGGTTCGGAGTTCAAATCTGGATAGGAACCTGAACCGGCAGCATCGGCTCAAGCACGTTACGATATTTCCGGACCACCAGATCATAAAGATCGGCGTGGCGCGGCGCCTCGACAGTGATCACCAGCGCATATTTCATCCGGGCGGTCTGGTGGTCGACATGCCCTTCGTCGCGGGCGAGATAGTGGATGTCGAAGGCGGGGCGATTGAAACTCGTCGCCCGCTTACGGACCGAGCCATGGAGGCAGGTTTCCCACTTATGGGCGTCGGTCCGAAGCAGATCCTCGCTCTGATACAGGCGAGACTGCGAGAAGAACGTGTCAGTCTTCGCGTGGGTGGCGCCAGACTCGATGTGAGTCGCGTCCGGCCGGAAGAAGATCTCGAGCCCGCTTCGCGTATAGCTTCCGGTGTGCGCTGAATCGACTTCGGTCGCGAAACAGCAGGTCGCCGTGATCTTGATCATTCCGCGCAATGCCTCGTCGGGCAGCGGAATCTCGGCGCGAAGGTATTTGGAGGCGGTGAGTTCGCCTTGGTAGACGACACGAACCGCGCCATCGGGGCAAATCACAATATCGTCGATGGCGTCGCGGACGCGGCCCCATCCCACCTCGTGCTGCGGCTCCTCGCTCGGCTCTGCAGTATGGATGAGAAGCGTACGGATCGCGAGTGCCTCGAGCGAACTTCCAAGGCTCGCTTTCACGCCCGTACCGACGCGCAGCGTCTGCGGCGCAGCGAAGCTTGTTCCGCATTGCGGAATCTTACTGAGCCCGCTCGTTCCGCCAAGAACCAAGAATGGCGAACTCTTGCACCCGCCGAATGAAACGAGGTCCGGCTTGACGATGCCCGGGCTGCGCCCAGGGCCAACTGAGCTGTAGGCGGCCCTTTTCCACGACTGCTCGTTCGTGTCGCACGCGCCGATCGAAAGCCCGTTCACCGTGTCCGCGGGGACCTGGATGCGGTCGAGGCGAGCGGCGGAATCGGCCTCGCCGTCGTTGCCGACGGCGATCGTGGCAACACAGGCACCATCCGCCAGATATTCGTCGAGCACGGCGGTCCAGGCGTGCACGTCATCGTCTTCGATCGGCAAGCTGGGCCCGAGGCTGAGATTAATGAAGTCGAACTTCGGGGAACTATCGAGAGTGTTCTTGATCCGCTCCAGCACATCGTGGAGTTCGAAGGGATCGCTACCCGAGTTCTTGTCCCAGACCCGGACGTGTTGGATGTTGGCAAAAGGGCGCGGCGCTTCTCCATCAAAAAGCGGACCGAAGAGCGCGGCGCCGGTCACTGCATAGCCGTGGTCGATCGCTTCGGACACCGCGACGCCGATGCCGGGCGGATCGAACGGCGTGACCCATTGGCTCAAGGGCGACGTCGCTGGAACGCCTCCGTCGAAAATCGCCACCCGCATGTTGGGATCGATCGCCGGCGCGTCGGGCAGGGTCGTCGCACCGAGTCCTTTCATGCCGCGCAGGGGCGTAAAGTCGCGCAGGCGCGGCATTTCGCGAACAGCTCGGAGGAACGAAAACTCGGCTACCCTCGGAACGATTTCGCCCGGCGCCATCATCCTAAGGAAGCACAAGCCACCCGCGTGAATCCGGCGATCGAGGTCAACCTCTAAGCCAAGCTCTGCGAGATAATCCTCGAACGCGGTGATGATGTAGCTATCCTGCCGGAACTCGCTGGCGTGAAGGACCACCTCGAGCGCAACATCCTTCCTGCGATCAATAGTGCCCTTGATCTTCGATTCGGGGTCCAGCGCCGAGAACTGCTCAAGAGCCGGCAAGTCGTTCCGAACCGAGTCTGCGACCGACGAGGCCTCGAGGTCGGCGAGCAAACGGCGAAACGAGGAAAGGGCGCCCGCGACGAACAGTTTCGTGGTCGGCTTTTCAACCGGCTCGCGCCCCTTGCTCCGCTGGTCGGGAGTGATCAGGGCGGCTTTGCTGCCGACCGCGCGCAGCGCGTAGCTCTTCAGGACCTGCTCGGGATAGTAGCTCTTAGCGATATATTCCGGATTGAGTGTCAGCCCGCCGACCACCTGTCCGCCCGGGCGCGCTGACTCGGGCACGCGGTTCATCTCGGTGATCGCATGCTCGAACATCGGCCGAAGCCGCGTGCGCGCCTCGGCGAACGTATATGGCGGCGCTCGGTCGACCTTCCGGCCGGAGGGGACCACTGGCTCCGTCAGCCGTTCTCCTTTTCCAAGGAGGAAATTTCGCCGTTCAACCATGGCTTTGGCTTTCCTGCTGAGCGCGTTTCCTGATGGTCATTCGGCTGACCCCGGTGATCTCGGACGCGGCGCGTTGCGATATGCCGGGAACCGCAGCCAGCCGCTCGGCGAGCGACATGAGTTCTGAGTGGGGGAGATCGGCAACCCGCGCCCGAATGAAGCGCTGGATTTCGTCGTCCAGCGGAACTTCGTCGAGGACGCTTGCCCGGCGAAGGCTGCTGACGCGCTTCTCGATTTCACCGAAGCTCGTGTTGTCGAGCAGGATCGAGAGTACATCCGCCCATTCGCCAGCAGCGTCGCTCTCTAACCCGAAGAAGGAGCGGATCGCCGACGCGACTTCTTCCCGCCGAGGCTTGGGAAATTCGACGAGCATGTCGAACCGTCGCCAGATTGCCGGATCGAGAAGCTCGGGATGATTGGTCGCGGCAAGGAGGATTCCGTTTGTGGGCCATTCATCAATTTCCTGAAGCAGGACAGTGACGAGGCGCTTCAGTTCGCCAATTTCGGTCGCGTCGTCGCGCCGCTTTGCGATCGCATCGAATTCATCCAGCAGGAGAATGCAGTCTTGGCGCTTCGCGTAGTCGAGAACCGCGCGAACATTGTTGCCGGTCCGCCCAAGGTAGCTGCTCATCACTGCCGATAGGTCTAGGATCAAGAGCGGTAGATCGAGTTCGCTCGCGATCCACCTTGCCGACATGGTTTTCCCTACGCCAGGGGCGCCGACAAACAGCGCCGAACGTGTCGGCAAAATGCCCGACGCGACCAGCCGGTCCAGACTCTGGCGTTCACGGACGAGGCCGACGATCTGGGCTTCGACCTCACGGGTAAGAACTGGCTTCGCCGCATCGGTGGAATGTTCAATCCGGAGCAAATTGAGCCGGGAATCAGCATCGACTGGAACGGGAACGCCTGCTTCCCGGCGCAATGCCGAGCTGCGGCTTGTGGCAGCCCGCACCATCGCCGACAGCTTTTCGCTGGCCGCCGGGTCCGTCTCGCGGACACGTCGGGCCGCTTTATTCAGAAACAGAGTTACATCATGCGGCTTGCCGCTGAGAGCCAGCCGAGCCAGCGTCATGAAGTCCTCCGAAATTGGTTCTTTAATGTCGCTCACCACTTGCTCCCATGATGGGCGCCTCCTTAGACCCTTAGTGGGCTAGTTTCTATAACAAAATGCTATCATATGTTCCACTCGTCGCATTTCCGTAGTCTAAGATCGGAGATCTCAGGTGGAACAAAATTCTCTTTACTTTTGCTGAAATGTTCCAGATGATGGGCGGTCGGCCGGACTCGTCCGGAACTGATTTTGGAGAGGAGATGCTGAGATGCCCAAACAGCCAGGCCTCGATGGCCGCCACCGCGATCTCAATGGTCGCATCAGCGAGAAGCACGGAAATACCCGCGTTGGAACGCTTCGTGAGACTTACGGCGACAGCTTTGCCGCGGGGACCCGCTCCGACGCGAAGCTCAGCACGATCCTCGATCGTGCCGGCGCTCCGTCATTGTCGCAGTTCCTGAAGAATGATGACTAAGCTGTGTTCCTTAGGCTGCGGCTGATCCCCGTGGGCCCGCCGCAGCTGCTATTCGGTTGGGCCAAGCCTCGTGCTGGACAATCGTCACGTGGATACAATAGTCCGTCACTGTCCGGCGACTTCCAGCGCCTGACGTGGGTAAGAATGTTGGGAAGCAGCCGGGTCGCGGAATAAATCGTAGGAAGTTCAATCTCCGACGCGGAAGGTGATAATCCCTCCGTCGCAGTCATTCCCGTGTGAGTGCGACCAGGTGTCAGCCGCTGTTCAGCAGATCCTGGATCGTGGCCGAGACCAACGGCATGAACGGTTCATTGCGTCTGGCCCAATAGGCGGCGAGGAGCGCATCTGGCAGGAACTTGTCGAACTTGGCGATGCGCAGCGACTTTACGAACGATGCAAGCTCGTCGAGCGGCGGGCACTTTGAGATGTGCATGAGCAAGGCGCGGACTTCCGCCGCACTTGCTCCAGTGACTGTAACGCCCACATCATGCGCGTCGCACTCGAGCCCTGCGGCGGTGACGAGCACCGCCAAGATCGAATTAACGGCCGTCCCGCGCCAGCTGAGCAGGTGAACGTCACTCTCCACCGATAGAAAGCGGCTGGAGGCGAGGCCAAGGGCTCGGAAGGCCTCGCGCCCTTCGCCAAGCAGCGCGGATGCCTGCCTATCGAGATAGCGCGGGATATTGCCGTCGCTGAGGACGGCGAACATCTCGGCTGCAAGGCGGTCGTGGACTGGCTCCGCAGACAGCCGGTCGAACTTGGGTAATTTGCCGGAAGGGTGGGGAACGACGTCGAGAACCTTGGCCCGGTCATCGACCCCGACCACCCGCCATCGCCGGCCGGCGAAGCCGACCAGGCTACCAATCCCGAGCGCGTTGACGATCGGGATTGTGCCGAGCGCGCGTCCGCCTGTGATTAGCCGCCATTCCTCGTCACTGTCGAACACCGCATAGAAATCTCGGCCGTTCACAAGCAGCTCGCCACGAGGGCCCAGCATGATCAGTCCTTCGGGACACTGCTCGAGCAAGCCGTTTTCGGGACTTGCCGCGGCCTTCAGCATGCCGGCGAACTCGGCCTTGGATAGCAGGCCGAACGGCCCGTCGGCGCACAAGTCGCGGTAAAGCCGGTCGGCCCTGCTGCCGCCCTGCTGGACGACGGTCGAAAGGAGCTGGTGGAGCGCAACAGTCGGCAGCGACGGCTCGGGCGCCGGCGGTTCGATGAACTTGGCAACGAGCAGCCGCACCGCGGCTACGGCCCGCACGGTGTCGAGGCGGAGGCGGTCCAGCGGGTCGCAATCTGCAGCGAGATATTTCTCGCGGATATAGATGCGAAGAATTGCCGGTGTTCCGGCGCGACGACCGCTCCGGCCGAGGCGTTGGCGCAGGGATGCCAGTGAACGTGGTGCACCGACCTGTGCGACCGACTTTACGGAGCCTAGGTCGATCCCGAGCTCGAGGGTCGTCGTCGCGACCGCCGTGGTCGGCAGCGTGCCGGCCTTCAGGCGCTGCTCAAGTGTTTCGCGGAGGTCCGTGGACAGACTGCCGTGATGCGGAAAGAATTCCTCGGGGACGTTGGCATGCTCAGATCGCCTGCGAAGGCGGTCGGCGAGGGCTTCGACAGTACGGCGCGAGCCTGCGAAAACTAGATTGTTCGATCCTCGAAGATTCGCGAATAGATGGTCGGCTACCCGGCTAAGCGCGCTTTCGCCGCCATCGGATTCGACATCATCGGGTCCATCGTCGTCCGGTGGCTCGATATAACCGCGCACCTGCAGCTTGAGTTCGGGCTGGTCCTGGTCGGCCATCACAAGGCCCGAGCCACCGTGGGTCGCACCGGCCGACACCCAAGCCTCCGCCGCCGAGAAGTCTCCAAGCGTCGCGGACAGCCCGATGCGCCGCGGACGCGTTAGGCCGAGACGGTCGATGCGCCGCAACAGGCTCGCAAGATGAAGGCCCCTTGCGCCCTGCAGGAAGGCGTGGAGCTCGTCGATGACGATGGCATCGAGCGCGCCGAACAGGCGTGCTACCTCTTCGGTCCGGCGAAGGAAGAGGGCTTCAATGGACTCAGGAGTGATGAGCACGAGCCCGCGAGGATCGCGAAGAACTGCGCGCTTCGCCGAAGCTGGGGCGTCGCCGTGCCAGCGGACTACCGGCAGGTCCAGTCGCTCGCCGAGTATCGCGAGGCGGCGGTACTGGTCGTTGATGAGCGCCTTCAACGGGCTGACATAAAGCAATGCGACGCCTGTCCTTGTGCGGTCTGCAGCCTGGGTCAGAAGCGGAAGGAAGGCGGCCTCGGTCTTACCGGCGGCCGTGGCTGCGGCGATCACGAGGTCGCGTTTGTCGTCGAGAATCGCGCGAATGCCTTGGTCCTGGATCGCGCGAAGTTCATCCCATCCTTCTTCCCGGATCCACCGGCGGATCTCTGGATGAAGGCGATCGAACGGGTGAGGTGCCTCAGAGACGGAGGGTGGCGAGCTCGTCATCTGGGTCGTCCGGCTCTTCCTCTCCGCCCTCATCGCGCGCAATGTCGACCCCACCAAGCAGGCTGCGCCAGTCGGTTCCGGGATTTTGCTCGAGGATTGAAAGCAGCTGGACGAATGCCTTGATCGTGTTGCGGGGCGTCCGGAAGTAGGCCTCGCCGATGCGCTTGCTGCAATGCTCCATGAAGGCGCCCAGGGCTGCATCGGGGACGAGATTGGCGGCCGGATCGCCAAGCCCGAAGATCGAACGGATGTTGCCGAGCAGAACCAGCAACTCCTCGGGCGTAAGGCTCTGCAGGCGAAGGACTGGGCCATTCATGTCAACGAGGCCGCCTGCAGCGAAGCTGTTCTCGGCAAGGCGCGATTGCAATGCCTGATAACTGTAGAGCCCGCGGCGGCTGTCCATCAGGAACTCGGGCGTTCCGCCGAATAGGAAACCGAGTCCGCTGACATTGCCTTGGAGCGTGTCGTTGATGATGCGCAGAATCTGCTCGAAGTTTTGGTTGCGGGCCTGGGCGCTCTGTAGCTTGTAGATGTTGACCATCTCGTCGAAGATCACGACTAGTCCGGTATAGCCGGCTATACGGACGAAGGCGGCAAGAAGCTTGATGCTGTCATAGATGTCGGCGTCTTCGATTATGCTTCTCACCGGGAGCGCCTGGCGCGCCTCCGTTTTGGTCGGAAATTCGGCGCGAAGCCAGCGCAGCGCCGCGCTCTTGAGCCCCTCGTCTTCCTGCTCACTCGCGCGCCAGTAGGTCTTAAGTACGGTCGCGAAATCATGGCCGCCGAGATGCTCGTGGAGGCTGGAGAGGCGCTCATCGATGACGTGCTCGACGGCGACGGAGCGCATTTCAGAATCGCGGGCACAATCGGTGATGAACCGCTCGACGATGCTGGCCAATGCGCCGCCCTCAGGCTTGGTCCGCGTCGCCATGTTGCGGACTGCTTCGGCATAGAGGTGCCGGGCTTGGCCGCCGGTGGCGTGGATACGCCGATCTGGAGCGAGATCAGCTTGGATCGTAACGCAGCGGCGTTCGAGCGCGATCAGCCGCACGAGATTAAGAAAGAAGGTCTTGCCGGCCCCATATTCGCCGATGATGAAGCGCACGGCCGAGCCGCCATCGACAATCCGGTCGATGTCGCGGACGAGCGCAGCTACCTCGCGCGCGCGTCCGACCTGCACGTGGCGTAGGCCCACCCGTGGCACAACGCCTGCCGACAGGGCCTGGAGGATCGTGCCGCGGTCGCGTGGTCGGATGGCCGCCGGTGCGCTCAAGCCATTTCTCCCATTGTCCGCAAGCGGTCGACGAGATGCTCATGGACGAAGGCGACATCCTCGATCTCCATCACTGCCTCGTCGAACATCTCGAATCCCCATTCATTAATCGTTTCGATCGCTCCATCGGGCAGTAGCTTGAGCGCACGCGCCGCACTCTCGAACTCATCTGTCGCCAGCGGCTTCGAGAGCACCCGCCAGAGGAGCTCGGCGTGCACCGGATCGAGACGACCGAAACGCGACACGTCTTGCGGCGGTTGTGCCGCCGCCAAGGAAGTCTCACCCTCGTCGATGAAGATGTCGGCAAGAAGCTGGGAGACCTGTCTCGTCTCGTCGCGGATGCGATTGAGGCGCGCCACATCGATCGGAAGACAGATCTCGGCTTCGCCGCGCGACAGCGGTGTGCCCGCGGACCGTCGCTCAGCAAGGACCGTGACGGGCCCGGGATCCGCCCCGCCACCGCGATGGAGCAGCGAATAAACGTCCTGCTGAGGCAGGCCGAGTACGGAATGAAGTCCTTCGAGAAATCGGACCTCGGCGGGAAGAATCCTGCCGTCGGCGAGGACAGCCGCGGCCGCAGCGCGAATGACCTGTTGCCGTGCCGCCTGCGGCAGGGACGCCAGGCGAGCCATGGTCTCCTTGCGCTTGGGTGGATCGTGCAGAAGCGCCTTCGCAAGCGCAAGCAGACGCTCGCGCTCGAGCGAACCGAGACCGCCGATTGTGGCGATGTCATCGCTGATCGACTGAAGCTCCGCAGCGACCACTTCGCCATCCGCCGTTGCAGCAAGCGTCGCAACTTCGATCATGACGCGAGCGGTTCCATATGCTCCGGTGTCCGGATCGACCTTACCGCCGCCAAGCGCATTGAACAGCATCAGGCGGGTGGTGCCGCAGAGCGCGGCAGCCGGTCCGTACCGGCGGTCGGGCTCGAACCCAATGTCAAGGAGGTCGAGCATTGCCGCAAGCGGCTTCACGGTCGCGGCCGGAATCTTCGCTCCGGCGGCCGGCGCCTCGACACCGAGCAAGGGGAGCAAGGCAGCTGCGATGACCGGCTCGCCGGCTCGCACGATAGCATCCAGCTGCTCGCGACAGCTCTGAAGCGCTCGTCCGGCTTCTCCGTCGTGAAGCTCGGCCGGAAGCAGAACCGCGGCGCCGATTGTCTCCTTCTTGTCAGGATTGCGGCCCAGATAGCGGCTGTAGCTATCGAGGTCCTCAACGATCGCGTCGAGCAGCTGGCGGAATCGGTTCACGGGGCCGCTGATTGTTGCGAGGTCTGGCAGCCCGACAGCTACCTGCGCGCTAAAATTACCGGCCGCAGCACGATACTGATGGCTGATTGTCGCCTTCGGCGGAGTCACCTTGAAGCCATCCGGCCACTTCGCTTGGAAACGACGGCACCAGAGTGCCTTCAACTCCCGGGCGCAACGCTGCGCGGGCGTGCGCAAATAGGTGCCGGGACTTGCGAGCACCCAGGCCAGGCTATCGGCTGCATTCAGCGGAACGCCGTCCTTCACCTTGCGACCGAGCGCGACCCGCAACTCCAATGGCAGCTCCCATTGCGCACGCGGCTCCGTGCTCAACTCAGGATCGGGAATCTCTTCGCCCGCGAGCAGCCCTGCAACATCGATCAGCGCCTTTGCATAGCGACTAAAGGAATGGTTATCGCCATAGATCGCATGAAGACGACGGACCTCGGCGAGGATTGCCGCCGCCTCTTCATGCGCCGCATCCTTCAGCAGCCGGTACTCAAGTCCGTAGAAGAACAGGAAGACGTAACCGATTGGGATCGAGGGATCCGAACGCCCGCCCTGTAACCATTCAAGGTAGCTGCGACGGGCGCACGGATCGATCCGCCGATAATCGGGCCAATAGCCGAGCGTCGCGCCGGAGGGATCCCCGGTCGCGGCTACCTTGAGCGACGGGTCGATCAGGCCATGGCTCGCCTGATAATCATAGGCTCCAGCCTTGCCGATATGGACCATCTCAAGGGTGACCTCGACGCCGCAAACGCTAACGCGCTCGGGGCCGGCAAGCCAACGGACCTTGCCCGGAGCGGGCCTGGGGCTGGATAAGCTTTGGAGAAGGCTCTTAATCACGGCAGGTTGTGGTAGCGCATCAAGTGCCGCCTGCCGGGCGACGGTTTGGTGCGAGTGCAGTCGCGGGCCTGGCGCGATCTCCCCGTGCCGCCGGGTTGAAAAGAAGACCGCTTGATCGAGCGTATTGAAGATATAGCCAGCCGCTCGGAACCCGGCGGCGCTGCGCTGGATACCATGTGCAGCCATCAGCTCCTGCTCGGCCTTCGACGAGGGTGGCGCAGATTGCGGGGTCGTAGATGAGGCGGCCGTCATTGGTGCGGTCGTCCCAGCGCGGTTGTCCGATGCGACCTCGGTTCTCGCAGGCAGCCGTTTTTGGCGGCGCTGTGCAAAATCCACCGCCTGCGCCTCGGTCAGGAAAACAAAGCCACCGACCCGATATTCATTGTCTGCCGTGCGAACGACCTTGAGCGCCGGTATGGCGGCGTCGCTCAGGGACAGGTCTTGGCCTTCCGGTTCGATGAACCGGCGCACTGACCGCCCAACTCCCGCCAGCATATTGTCCAGAAATGAGTTCACGGCCGCATTGACCGTCGAACTGTGGTGTCCTGCTCGCACGACATCACCGCGGCCGAAGCTAAGTGTAACGACGCACTGGGTGGCGCTGCCGATCCGATTGTCGACGCTACCAAGACTCGCAACATGTACTCGCCCCCTTGCGGCTGCGCCTGCAGCTCGCGTGGCACGGGGCCCGAGCCTGCTCCGCGCAAGCGCAATAAGGGGCGAGTCTCAATCCATGTGTCAAGCCGACGAAGGAACGTTTTTTTCGCCGCTCGGCAGGTAGAAAGTTCGATTGCGCAGCTGCCTCGGGAGAGTCCCGACCGCCCAGAGCATCTCATTCAATCCGACGCAAAGTGTGGGGCTAAATGTGGGGCTGAGATTCGCGCGGTTTGCCAAACGCCTGTTTTTCAAGGCTTTATGGCGGAATTCGGGAAACCTCCCGCGAATCCGAACTGGGATCGCTAGTGTCCAGCTTCCGACATGATCGTCCATTATAATTGGGCTGTTTCAGCTGGCGAGTTCTGCCAGGCGTTATTGTGGCCATCGCAATAGCGGCACCAATTGTCCTTTCATAACGGAGCTGCTCGCTTGCTGTCCTTTGGGTCGGCCGAACGTGGTCGAGACGC
>Ga0068856_100001911_pt1 | contig 21720 bp, 21 predicted proteins | sample KBSCornC62_FD_66595 | JGI IMG/M metagenome (GOLD analysis project Ga0068856, IMG submission 66595) | Corn rhizosphere microbial communities from Kellogg Biological Station, Michigan, USA - KBS Corn C6-2 | ecosystem: Host-associated > Plants > Roots > Rhizosphere > Soil ... | reverse complement strand
TGAAGCTGGCCAATCCGCCACGCTGACCTGGAGCACGGAAAACGCGACTGACGTTGCCCTTGACGGCAACAAGGTTGATCCCAGCGGATCGCAAACCGTCTCGCCGACGCAAACCACCACTTATCATCTGACAGCCAAGGGAGCTGCCGGAACGCAGGAAGCCACGGCCCAGGTTTCGGTGGCCCCGAAAGCGACACCCACGCCGACTCCAGCCCCGACCCCGACCGTGACTGACGATCAGCTTTTTGCCCAGATGGTGAAAGACATTTACTTCGACTATGACAAGGCTGATCTGCGTCCCGACGCTCAACAGTCATTGGCCCAGGCAGCGCAGATCATCAAGCAAAAAGGCTGGAAGGTACAGATTGAAGGCAATTGCGATGACCGCGGCTCAACCGAATACAACCTGTCGCTGGGTGAGCATCGCGCTGACTCCGCCAAGCAGGCGCTACTGCAAGCTGGCGTAAGCGCAGACTCAATCAAGACCATAAGCTACGGCAAAGAAAAACCGCAATGCTCTGAGCAGAATGAAGATTGCTGGCAGAAAAACCGCCGCGATCACTTCTCACTGTTACACTAAATAAAGAGGCCGGGCGGGCCAGTGCCCGTCCGGCTTATCAAGTTTGGTTCACCGTCCAAGGTTTGGTTTCCACCAGCACTGATTCCGGTGCACACTCTAAAAAGAGGAAGCGCCTCCTCGTCAAAAGAATTAAGAGAAAATTCCTTGCAGGATCAGCAGCTATTCTGCATCTAACGAGTTAAATGCCTATGAAGAAACAAAGTTTCGCCGTCGTGCTGGCTATGGCGCTTTTTGCGCTGTGCGCCAGCCGCACCGCGTCCGCCGCGGACACCAAGTCACAGCTCATACAGATCCAGACCCAGCTCCAGCTCATGCAGGACAACATGTCACGCATGCAGCAATCGTTCGATGAGCGCATGGGCGTGATGAAAGACCTGCTCACGCAGCAGACTGACAATGTGAACAAGATGGGGTCTGCCGTCCAGAATCTGCAAAAAACATTGGGACAGCAAACCACCGATGCCGGCAGCAAGGTCGACCAGATTTCCGGCCAGGTGCAGGCTCTGCATGATGCCGTGGACGAATTGAAAGCGCGCCTGGCCAAAGTAAGCAAGCAGCTCGACGATATGCAGACCGCGCAGCAGAATATCACTGCTCCTTCAGGGGGACAGCCTGGCGGCAATCCCGGCGGCACAGCCAGCAATATGCCGCAAGCCCCGCCCGCAGACCAGCTCTATAACGATGGCCTGCGCGACTACAACGCCAACAAGAACGACCTGGCTTCGCAAGAGTTCGCGCAGTATTTGCAGGTGTACGGCAATACCGATCTCGCAGGAAACGCGCAGTTTTATCTGGGAGAGATTGCTTATCGCCAGGGAAACTTCGCCGGCGCCGTGCAGTCTTACAACAAGGTCCTGGATCAGTATCCGGGAGGAAACAAGACCGCAGCAGCCCAGCTCAAGAAAGCTTACGCGCTGCTGGAACTCGGCCAGCGCGATGCCGGCGTACAGGAATTGCGCAGCTTGATTAGCCGCTATCCAAAAAGCCCTGAGGCCTTGCAGGCCCGTGACCGTCTTACAAAATTGGGGGCCGCGGGCGCGGCCTCCAAGGGCAAAACTCCCCGTCCCTCGCCCAGCCACCGCTAGATTTTTCTCATACCTCGAGCGCCGCGAGAGGTCTCTATCATCACAAAATCTTATGGGACACGCCTTGCTTTGCTGCCGCCGCAAACATTTGGTGGAACATCGGCTCTTTAGAGCTGCGTAAAGGATCGATAAAATATTGGGCTTTAGCCCCGGCAATTTTGCACTTGAATCTCAGCCCCAGATCACTTCGCCGCTTTCACCTTCAGGTCCAACCCAAGCCTCCTCAAGCAATACTTAATTTCCTGCGCCACTTCCGTTACGCGCATTCCATCCTGCACCATCAGCTTGCATGAAATTGCTGTGCGGTTCGGCGTGCCCGGGCCAAGGTCATAATTCACACGGCAGTACTGGCACTCTTCATTCCAGCAAAACTTTCCGTAAGAAATGTCTTCAGGAGAGAGAAATTGCAACGCCCGCAGCAGCATGTTCCCGTCAGGAACTTCAAACTGCTTTTCCCCCAGCGTGATCTTTACCAGCTTGTCATATGGACGAAACAGCGGCCCCGCGTTGGACATACTTTGATTTTAAAGGAAAATATTTTAAAGGGAAAAAGCGGCCACGCGCTCCCTCATCCCGATTTCGGCCTGATGAGGAGAAGCTTGGTAGCCGCTTCTCGCATCGCACTTCCGCAGTGAAAGATTCCGTTTACCCTCTGGAACCCTTCCCCACCTTAGCTCAGATAAAGAATCAGAGCGTTATATTTCTATAAACACGGGCGGCGGAAAAAGTTGCTCCGGCTTAGGCTTCCCATAGCGTCAACATCAACAAACCGGAGCAGGGATTGCAAAAATACAACGGGTTGAATTCTAGAGAAAAGCTGTACTCTCAATTGCCTGCGAGTGCGACAATGGTGCTGCGAGTGGACTAACAGACCCTAGCTAAGACCGCTCGCGCGACCTTAGGAGGACATCATGCGGCTGTGTTTTCAGGCACTCTGTTGCGTTGCCTTCATTATTGGACAGTCTGGACCATCCCGCACTGCAGTATCGGAAAAACCACTCCCTGGGAACAATATTCGCAGCTCCTTGCAGGATGAACTGGTTGGCGCATGGCGTCTTATCAGTGTCGAAACCGTGCGGGCGAACGGCGAAGTGATCTATCCTTTTTACGGCAGGCATCCGGAGGGATTGCTGATTTACGACCGCAGCGGATGGATGAGCGTTCAGATCATTTCTGACCCAAAGCCCGGCGTACCGCTCAGCAGCTCCCGCGAAGGGTTCCTGGCAGCGTCACCTTCTGAGAAAAGTACCGCCGCAGACGGCTTTTATGCGTATTTCGGCACCTGGACAGCTGATGCTTCAAGTTCGACTGTTACTCACAACATCCTGCAGTCTTTTTATCCCGGCGAGCGAGGAACGGAAGGAAAGCGCGCTCTTGTCCTTCAAGGTAACCGGCTGATTCTTGTGGCACAGGCTCACGAAATGGGAGAGAACCACGAACGCAAACTTGTCTGGGAACGCATATCGGGCGGGCACTAGCCGGACTACGTTACGCAAGCCGCCTCGCGGTTCGAACCGCCGTTCAGGTTTCGACTGCGATTTATATTCCTGATGCGCGGAACGCGCGGCTATGCCAGACTGGTTGAACCAATGTAGCCTGTGATCCTGGTGTCAAAACATTGGTGACATATTCAATCCCGTTTTCGACCGAACATCCGCTGGACTTCTTTCCACCGCGACAGCAGGGTCGCGAAGAGCGTAGCCCCTCTGCAGGGGCGACACGGGCAAAGGTGTGACCATCCAATTCGTTTATGAAACAACCAACCGACCAGCAAGAGCGCAACGAAGACAAGAAGAAGCCCGAGAAAGAAAATCCTTCTCACGGCATTGATCCAGAGTCGAAAGAGCCGGAGATGGAAGTCGATCAGGACCGGGGTCCCCAGAAAGCACGCTCTTCGCTTTCTGGGGTGGAGGACCCCGGCGAGCGGCAGAAGGAAAATCAGAACCAAAAGAAGAACGATCCCTTAGCTGCTTGAAGATGCCGGCCTGAGTCAACTCCACAGAGAGAAAAAGGGCGGCCGCATCTCAGCTCAGTAGCCGCCCTGCTTCTCAAAGATTCTCCGCGGATTAGTAACCAGCATGGTCTGCAACTGCTCGTCGGTCACGCCCTTGCTCTTCAGCGCGGGGATCACATCATTATGGATATGCAGGTAATTCCATCGCGGCAGCATCATGGGCAACGGACGCTCCGGCAGCCAGTGGTTGTAACACGCTGCATCGTGTGAGAGCACCATCTTTTCTGCATGGCCGCGCCGGCACATTGCCGCAACCGTGTTGACGCGGTCTTCAAAAGAGAGAATCGTATCAATGCCAAAGCGGTCCATGCCGATGTATGAACCATTGCCTACAAGTTCTTCCAGATAGCCCAAGTCGGTCGTGTCGCCTGAGTGCCCTATCACCACCCGCGAAAGATCAACGCCTTCTTCGCGAAAAACCCTCTGCTGGTCCAGCCCCACGCGCTTCCCTGCATGGGTATGCGTAGAAATCGGCACACCGGTTTTTCGATGCGCCTGTGCCGTGGCCCGCAGAATCCGCTCAACATCTTTGGTCACTCCGGGTTCGTCAGTAGCGCATTTCAAAATGCCGGCTTTCACCCCAGTATCCGCAATCCCTTTCTGGATATCGCGAACAAACATGTCCACAATCAGCTCCGGCCCGCCCAGCACCGTGCCCGGCCCGCGAAAGTGAAAGTAAAGCGGCGCATCGTGATATGTATAAATTCCTGTAGCAACGATGATGTTAATTTTTGTCTGCTGCGCAATCTGCTTGATCCTTGGCAAATAGCGCCCAAGGCCAATCACCGTGAGATCCACAATCGTGTTTACGCCTTTGGTTTTCAATTCATTCAGCCGCGTTACGGCATCAGCGACGCGCTGTTCTTCACTTCCCCACTCTTCCGGATAGTTCTGGACTATCTCGGTATCGAGCACAAAGACGTGCTCATGCATCAGCGTGGTGCCAAGCTTTAACGAATCAATAGGTCCGCGAACAGTTTCAACCTGTGCCATGGGGAGAGATTGTATATCCTGAGCGGACTAAAATTGGCGGAAATCAAGACTTATGAAGTTTCTCGACTGCGTCCGACCTCCGGTGATCAGGCGCTGATCTTCCCTTAGCGCTTGATTTTCATCAAATAACCATCTAATATTTAGATGGCTATTTGCATGCAAACCATCAACCTCAAACTTAAACAAGCCAGCGCAGTATTGGGCGTGTCACCAAAGGACCTGCAGAACCTAGTGCAAATGGGCGTCATTCGTCCGGCCCGCCGGAGAAATGTGTGCTGGTTTGACACGAGTGTTCTTTTGGAAGCAAAAGTGGCGTTTTACCTCAAGGAATCCCTCGGTAGCTCCAGTGATCTCCTGGCCCGATTCACTGAGGTGTTTTCGCAGAGTCTGGGCAAAGCAGAAATAATGGATCTAAGAGACATTTGCCTGCGCTCTCGCCCGCTCAACGGTACTGATGCCGTGGAAATCAAAATTCCAGTTCGCTCCTTGGCGAGGGAGTTGGAGCAGCAGATCCCCCTTGCTTCTGCTTATAAGGACTTGCCTAAGGGACGAAAGAGACCAGGATGGAAAAAGGACTTTTTGCAAAGCATGCAAAAAGCGGCCGCCGATCTGGGCGACATCTCAGAAGAAGAGATTCTGAAAACAATTCGAGAAAGCCGCGTAGGGCGGAAGAAGCTGCCGGAGATTACTGTCGTTGCCCGCTCAAAAAAGAAAACAGCCTAGAGGCGTTATCGATACATCCGTCCTCGTAGCAGGAATCGCAGGACTAAAGGCTTCGGAGATCCCTCCTAAGAATCCAAGCGCCAAGCTGCTCCGGGAATGGATCGAATCGGACACATTTGTCTGGTTGATCACAGATGAGATCGTCTCCGAGTACAAACGAGTCCTGGCAAAGCTGGGTGTCCGTCGATCACTCATTGGCAAAATCGTCAATCTGCTGGGCGAGGAAGCGGAACTCGTAGCGGTCGCCAAATTGCCAGATATCTCTCCCGATCCCGGCGATGATCCTTTTTGTGCGTGTGCCGAAACTGGTCGGGCCGACTTTATTGTGACTCTGAATCCGAAAGATTTTCCGCAATCACTCCTATCGGCTCACGTGATCAAACCTAGCGAAAGCATTCCAACCACTGCCCGACGAAAGCAACCGCGCCGATCCTAGGAAAATCGTGCGCCATCGCACTTACTTGGTTGTGTCCACCATAGGAATCATCGAAGATAACTGCAGATTGATCATAAGGTCGATATGGCGGTCGATCTGATACCACAGTGCGGTCTTCTTGGCGGATATGACTTTCTCAAAAACTGGGACATACCGCAGCCGCAGCGCGAGCAATTGCTGGTCAACCGTCTCAGCTCTCTTCATGTAATCCTGCGCCTGCGCATCGGTCATGGTGTTGTAATTCGTGGCATATTCCTTAATCAATGCCCAGCGTTCGTCGTTGGGCTTGATGGCTTCTTTTCTGTACTGGTCAAAGACAGGCCAGAATTTGGTGGCTTCATCGGCCGTAAGATTCATATTTCGCGCCATGAGTTCCTTGCGGTTCGCACGCAGGTTTGCGCGAAGCATCTCAACGTCTTTGTCGTTAATTGAGTTCGGCTGCGCCTCAGCGCCGGTAGCGCTCTGTGGCGACGGCTGTGCTGCCTGCCCAAACAACGACACGCTGCACAAGAGCATAGCAACGGACATCAAGACACTTGTGACACCCTTCTTCATTGTGGACTCCTGCGCTTTAGGTGAAGCTTTAACACATGGCTTTGTTCCCATGGAACCTTCTCTCATCTCGACCGATCGCTGCCGATGTTTACTTCATGCGCCGCCTCTTCAGAATGCCCGCTGTCCCCAAAAATGACAAACCAGTCAGTGCCAGCAGAGGCAACGGAGACGCGGTATTCGGCAGCTCTGGAGGTGGCTCGGCGGCTGCTACCACCTGCGGCTCCGGCTCGATGGATCCGGTCAGATGCACCGTAGCTACGCTCGTGGCTGAACCACCGCAGATATTCGTAGCCGTAATCTTGTACGTGTGGGTCTCATCGATCGGTCCCGGGCTGTTCTTCTCCGGCGTTACCTGAATCGCGGATGTGGTTCCGTCGGCGCCGGTGACAGCGCCAACTGGATCGATCTTAACGGAATCGGCATTACTCGCCGTCCATTTCAGCTCGGTAGAGCCCTGCTCCTGGACTTTGTCCCCGACCTTGACATAGCGCTGCTCAGAGTTCGTGGGTGACAAAGAAGCCTTAACAGTGTTATCAACGTTCACTGTAGCTTCTGAATTCACCACTCCGCCCGGCCCGGCTGCATGGAACTCATATTTGGTGGTCTGGAGAGGACGCTGCTCTACAGCGCCGGCAACCGCATACGCCAGGGGAGCGTCATTGGCTTTAATGATCGTGTGCGCGGCGTCAGTGGAATCCCAACTCACTTTGACCGGCTCATTGCATTTGACGTCGGTATGGTCCACCGCTAATTTGCTTTTCACCGGCGCCACGGCGATGGTGGCCGAAGCTGTGCCGGCCTCAAAGCGTTTCAGATGGTTTAGGTTTGCTCCCTCCGGCCAGTTCTTGTAAACGAGCTGTTCATTGGGTGGGTACGTGGCATAGATAATCAGGCGTTGATTTTCCTTTACCTCCACTGTTCCTGCCCAGATTTCCTTTTCTGTCTTGTTCTCAAGCACGTGGACTTGCTGCTTTCCCGCCGGCACAATGAGCGCCTGATCGCCATAGATGTGGTTGTTCATTTCGTCCACGTGGCCCACAAAGAACTCCGGCGTAGTGCCGTTCAGAAATACCAGGGCATCTCCGCGAACGCGTTCAATCTGTATCCGCCCCCACGGACCGGAAACGGGCTCTCCCGCGGGTTTCAAATTTGCGGTGATGTCCGAATGCTCTCCCGCCACCACGTTGATGTCAAACCTTTCAGGCTTGTAGCCGTAGTTGTAAACCATGATCTTGTGCGGCCCGACCGAGAGTTTCAGTGTGCTGCTGCGATGGCTGGTCGCTTTATCGTCCACCCAGATGTAGGCTTCTTCCGGGCTCACATTCACGCGTATGCGACCGGTGTCCGGCGAGTGCGCGTCAGACTGTGCGTTTGCTGGCGTGGAGTCTGGGTGCGCGTCAGACTGTGCGTTCGCTGGCGTGGGGTCTGGGTGCGCGTCAGACTGTGCGTTTCCTGGCAGCGAAAGATTTGTGCCGGCGAGTGCAAGTAAACTGATGGCAAGAACGCGAATGATCTGTACCTTCATGACTTTCTCCTTCTTCCTTGGCTGACCGCGCGAACCCGCCGGCGGCCGGGTGCATGAAAGGGCCTCACCGGGGTGGTGCAGCCCCGGCAAAGTCCTTTACTTCAATGCTGGAAGCGTTCCCTGCAAAATCTCCTGCTTCTGCAGTGAGCGGAAACCTTGCAATGACTTGAATTGCTCGGCTGAGAGCAGCCCTTTCAGTTTCGAGTCTGATTGCTTCTGCACTGTCTTGGTCTGGTCTATTTTCTGTGTGTTGCTAAGCCCAGCCTTATTTTGAATGGCCTGCAGCTGCGGAACTTCTTTCTGCAGGATGGGCAAGACCTGCTGTATTTGCTGCGGCGTGAGGTGCAACTTTTGCGCCAGTCCCGCGAGACTATCCATGCCTCCCAGATTTTGTGCTTGCTTTGCCAGGCCGCCGAGGTCCTGCGCCGCCACGGCCATTGCGCAAAAAAGAAAGATGGCTACAAGTTTGAGAATGGAGTTTTTCATCTTCTTCACCTCATCGCAATTAATCGCGAACTTTCAAGCTGCTTCAACTGGCAGAACTGGCAGGCTTTGGCGCATTGCGCAAGAACCAGCCGTACTGCTCCGGGCTTCTACGGCTGCGGAGGTTTTGCCGGCGAAGGTTGTGAACTTTTTTCCGGCTGGTTCGCGGATGAATTGTCACTCGGCGCTGAATCTTCTCCCGACGCCTTTCCTGGAGGCAACGTCAGCGGCGCGGTCAATTTGAAATCCAGAATGGTCTCTGCCGGAATGGTCATATCGCGTTTTCCGGTCATCGTGGCTCCGGCAGTGCCGGCGCCTGCGCCTGCCAGCGCGCCAATGGCTGCTCCCTTCCCGCCTCCCGCGAGCCCTCCAATGAGCGCACCAGCGGCGCCGCCTCCACCGATCATCGCCGCGCTGCGCTTGCCGCGGCTTTTTGATTGCTGCATCGCATGGTCAGTTACGATCTTGTACGACTTGCCTTGGAGCGTCAGGGACGTTAGCTGCAGGATCAGCGCGCCTTCTCCTTTGATCCTTCCGGCAGACTCTGACTTTAATATCACGCCTTTGACAGGCGCGCCCTTTGGGATAACAACTTCATTCCCTGAGAGCACCGGCTTGGCCAGTGACGCCTCGAATTCCTGGTTGCTCTTTGAATCGTTCGTTCCAATGGCACTTGTGGTGCGGATGCTAAGAGCTGTTCCCTTCGCCAGAACAATCGGCGTCGGCGCTGGGGTGGGAGTAGGTGTGGGTGTTGGAGTAGGCGTGTCGGTGGGACTGGGGCTACTCTCAGGTACACTCACCGGAGATGCTTCAGACTTGGGCTTCAACGCTGGTTTGGGCGCGGCTTTTGGTGCAGCATCGGATTGCGGCAATGGCGATGGTTGCGCAGCATTGTCATTAGAAGGTGTTGGGCTGGCTTCCTGCTGATTGGCCGCGATTTGTTTTTCGTTGGCCTTATCATTCCGGCAGCCCAGGACAAGCGCCATCATGGTGATGAGGACACTCAACAGGATCTTTGTACGCATGGCTATTCTCCAGTCGGAAGGCGCATTTCAGTCCGGGGCGGCAGAGCGCGCTACGGAGGTTCCGATCGCTGCATCCCTGATTGTTTGGTAGATCCGCCAAGTCATCGCAATGGAAAATAAAAACGGGTCTGAAAGCCCTTGACTCATCAATAACAGAAGATGGCGGCCGGCGCTGCTGTGAGTTTTGTCAGATGACGCAGCAGTGCTGCTTTCAGGCTCTCAGGATCATGGCGCCTGTGGATTGGCAAGCCTATTTGGGGTGGAAAAGTAAACTTTGTCAGCTTGGCAGTATGTGGTTTTTTACTGCAAATCGAATCAACTCGGCATTGCTGTGGATACCGAACGTTTCCATGATGCGGTATTTATGAAATGCCACTGTGCGCGGTGTGAGCCCTAAAACTGCGGCCACCTCTTTCATGAGCCGGCCTTCCGCTAACAGTTGCAGGACTTCAATCTGGCGCGGTGTTAATTTCTTTGCCGGACCTTTTGGAGCAGGAGAACGAATGAATGACTCTTCCATCGCCTGTTTAATGAGCGGAGTCACATACGTCCCTCCGCGCAATGTCTCGTGGAGCGCCTTCAGCAATTCAGCTCCGGCAGAACTCTTCAGAAGGTAAGCGGATGCGCCGAGCCGAAGCGCCTCAGATGCCAGATCGCCATCCTCATTCATCGTTATATAGATGATTTTGGTTTTCGGTATGATTTGCTTCAGCCGCTGGCCCGCTGCCAGGCCGTTCAGGCGTGGCATGCCGATGTCAATAATCACAACGCTCGGCTTTAATAGAGGTGCTGTTTCCAAAAGCGCCAATCCGTCCGCTACGGTACCCACAATTTCATAATTGGGCTCCAGCAGCTTTCGAAAGGCATCAACTATCATCGTATGATCATCAGCGATGAGTATCGTTGGCTTCTGCATTGGCTCCCCCTTTTATGTTCGATCCCTTAAGATTTTTGCGGTTAGGACAACGTCGATATGTTATGAGCTTCTTGACTCATTGCTCAAAGTCAAGCCATCATCGCCAGAGCTCCTGATATTTGCAAGTCACTCTTCAGGTTCACACCGATGAACTTAATATTTGTATTCGTCACGTACATGCGCGGCTACTGTAGTTTTTGCCAGCCCAGAACGCAAGTAGGAACAGCACAGCTTCCTTCAATGGGAAAGCAGAGTACATCCACTAGATTAAAAAAATCTAACCCTGATAATCTATGCAGTTGTCTTTTGTCCTAAGTGTCACTCAAAATGCATTTGTACTCAGCTCTGAGCAGCAAGCATTTCAACCCTAGAGTCTGACTTCTAATACCCAAATATGTTTTCCCATATTCAGGTTACGGAAATATGCAGCGTTTGATTTAAAATGCAGAAGGTTGTTTCGCTTCTGCCGTGTTTGGTTACCTTTGTCATTCCGGACAGGCGCAAAAATAAGGGTATTCTTCGTACTTCAAATAGATGCTTCAAAATGAAATTGCGGATTCTCATTGCCGATGATAACCAGAAGGCGCTGCTCGCGCTGGTGGCAGCTTTGTCACAGGATTTCAACGTGATAGCTACCGCCGCTAATGGGCGATCTGCCTTGGAGCAGATTCGCCAGTTGCAGCCCTCAGTGGCAGTGCTGGATCTTAATATGCCCGAGTTGAATGGGATTGAAGTAACCAGAGAGATTGTGCGGCAGAGTCTGTCATGTGCAGTGGTAATTTGTTCGATTGCGAAAGCCCCGGAGTTGATTGAGGCCGCGCTCGCGGCCGGCGCTCTGGGATATGTCTTCAAACGACGGCTCATCCAGGATCTGTCAATTGCTGTGAAGCGCGCTGCCGATGGCGAGTCTTTCATCTCCGGATCCTGACTTCGCCTGCCTCAGATTATTAGCATTCTTTAATAAGAAGCTATCTGCAAACAGTCCAGCTAAATCTTTCCGACGATCATCTTTGAGATATTCCAAGACACTCCAAAGTCATTGCCTTTTTATCTCGTTTCAATATTTCTGCCTGTCCGCTCTCGACTCTCTGGACATATTGACAGTGTTTGACCGGATTGTTCTGGTCCTAAGATGCTGCTTTGCAGGGAGCGATCAGTAGGGTTCTCATCGTTTTCCTGGCGCGGAGCTGTCGAAAGTTCAAGAGAGCAATTCCGTTGGAGTGACTCCATGAGATCGATCTGTAAGACAGCTATAACCTGCTTGGTGGTTGTTGTTGCGTTCCCAATTTTTTTGAATGCTCAGGAAGACTATGGTGAAGACAGCAGATTGAATACGAACATGGCCATCCCCTTGACTGTCCCCTTGAACCCGCTTGCCAAGTCCGTCAACTTTGGATTGGGCACAACTGTAGGCGCCGGTTATAACATGAGCCGGCGCAATGCGATCGTCGTGGAATTCATGTGGAACCGCCTGTTTGTCTCCAGTGAAACTCTTGCGCCATTGCGTCAGGCCGTACAAAACCACAGTTTGAACGGTCACGGCAACGTATACGCATTTACAGCAAACTATCGCTTTGAAACGCGCGGGCGTTCTCTGGGCACTTATTTCATTGCAGGCGGCGGGTTCTACTATCGCAACGCCAACCTGAGCCAGCATGTGGTAGCTGGTACGGCAACCACATGCACGCGCGAGTGGCTGTTCTGGGGATTCACCTGCACATCCGGTCTTGTCAGCACCGATCAGACTTTAGCGAGTGCCTCTTCAGGGACTCTGGGTGCAAATGGCGGAATTGGTTTCACCGTCAAAGTAGGTGAACCCCGTTACCGCCTCTATTTCGAAGCGCGCTATCACTACGCTCCCACCACTAGAGTCAACACCCAACTTATTCCTATCACCGTGGGCATTCGATTCTAGTTTGGACCGGCGCGAAGCCAGTACTACACCAATCCCGCGCCAGATTCGGTGCGACACGAGTAGCTCACGACCTGACATTTCTGTCAGCCAATTCAGGGAGCCTAAGACGGCAGAACCGCTACCGGACATGCAACCCCACCCTACTTTGATAGATCTTGCCGTTTAGATCCGAAGCACTCACCATAAGGGTATGGGCTCCCCGCTCAGCAGGCACAGAAGCGTCCAGTGTATTCATGGTGGATTCAGCTACGAGCTTGTCATCAATAAATGCTTTCATGCCCACGATGGGCAGTGCTCCGCCGCTGGCTGAGGCATGTATTTTTGCAGTCCTGGAATTGTCAGTCGCGCCGGAATCAGAATTCGGTGAACAGATGCGCACTCCGGCATGGTTGGGATAGGCGCATGTGTCTTCGGTTGTGGTGTTCAGGAAAACCAGTAATTCGTTGTTGCTGTCAACACCCGCAAAATCAGGACGGCCATCGCGATTGAAGTCCGTGGTAACGACGGCCTGCGCACCATGACCGTTCGGAACATCAAAATAAACCGGCTTACCCCAGGTATCGCCCTGGGCCGGGAAAAAGGCAAAAACGGGATCGCCGGTGAAAGGCTCCGGAAAAAACGGAACCAGAATACCGCGAACGCCATCGTGCTTCTCATGCGAACGGATGGCAGTAGCCTTTTGACCGGCAAATGTATACAAAGGATCCGCCAGAAGCACCGTGCTCCTGAACCTGCCAGCGCCAAGGTTAGTGAGAGCTACCACCCCGGCGCGCTTATTCGGTCCGCCCAAAAAAGGAACCACCAGATCATTATTCTGGTTATCGTTGAAGTCTACACTTTGCGTGAACTGGAGCGTGGCATTCCTGGTGAATACGGTCACTGGCGGCTGAAAGCTGCCGTCGGGATTTTGATAAAAAATGACAACCTGCTCTGGACCTCCACTGGGATTCTTGCTGACAGCCGCGATGTCTTGAAGGTGATCGCCATTGAAGTCGCCCACGGATGCACCTGAGAAGATCTTTCCCGGAGCGCCGAAAACGCTTTGATGCTTCTGCGGAAAGGGAGTCGTCCCATCGTTGCGATAGATTGTAATGCTCGTATCCAAGGAGGAGAACATTACACTTGGCAGGGTATCGTTGGCTATCCTAATTAAAGCCATTGCGTTCGTACAAGAGGCTGCTTGAGGAGGAACGTTGTCAGCGCCGCTGGTTACGTGGAAGTTGTGATCTGCATCGCCCGATAGAATCAATAGTGTAAGGCCACCGGACGAGCAACTCTCGATAGCGACATCGGTGATTCCGTCACCATTAAAATCAGCTGCAACCGCACGGGTGGCGGGAAAGCCGTTTGAGTTGAGCATCGCTGTGCCACCGTCGGGAAAGATACCATTCCCACGATTCAAAAAGATAAATCCAAAGCCATCTGCTTGCGTGGTCAACAGATCAAACTTGCCATCCTGGTTCAAATCAGCCGCGAGGACATCTTGAGGCGTACCAGGACCATGGTAGATGGTCCGCTGGAATGACTGTCCACTGGCAGATGCTGAAAGAAAAAGTATTACGAGACTTGAGGTAAGAAAATATAGTAACGAAGTGGATTTCATAAACTCTCCGGGGAATGTTCCTAGAAGCATGCTGAAGCCCGTGCCGCCGTCTTGTATCGTCTGCGGGGGGAAACAGTCACGCTCGAGCGACTGACGATCCTGCGGCGGCACGGTTTGTGCTGGTTCCGGCTACGAACCAACAGCGTTGCTGCAAGACTGCCCGAATTTATTGCCGGATGAAACTGGCAGAAGAAACAGACTGTAATAAAGACGAAATTATTACAGCAATGAACAATTCGTAGTGATGTTGTAATTGCGCCTCATCTCGCGCTGTAAGTTCTGTCAGTTGTTCACACTTCTATTCTGGAAAAAAATTTCTCTGATAATAGTGGCCCTGAAGAGTGCAATGTAGCCCTGAAGAGACCAGACTTACTGAGAATCTCTCTCTACATTCAGTACTTCATGTTTTCTCGTTTACGAGCAGGATAAAGAGAACACGGCTTTGGGTCATGGCCAAGGAAGGGTCCGCATGAAGCCAGCACAAAGTCAATTAAGGATGCTCGCCCAAATCGTTCGAAGCGTAACCGCGCTTGTTTGCGCCGTCATTATCTTGCCTTGCAACCTCGCGTTGGGTGCAACGCAACAGAAGCCACCGGCGAACGCAACCAGCCAAGCCAGCCCAGCTGGTCAGGACGTCAAGCTCTCCAATGATCAGTTGGATTCTCTGGTGGCGCCAATCGCACTTTATCCCGATCCTCTGCTCGCCCAGACTTTGGTGGCGTGCACCTATCCGCTGGAAATAGTCCAGCTGCAGCAATGGCTCGAGAAAAATAAGAACCTCAAAGACAAGGCTCTCACCGACGCCGTGCAAAAGCAGAATTGGGACCCCAGTATTCAAGCGATGGCGCCATTTCCTGACTTGGTGAAGCAACTATCGCAAAACATCAAGTGGACAGACGAGTTGGGGAATGCTTTTCTGGCGCAGCAGAGCGAAGTAATGGATGCTGTCCAGCGCATGCGCGCCAAGGCCGTTGAAAAAGGCGCGCTGAAATCCAACGAGCAGCAGAAAGTTGAAACCAAGACTGTTGAGAGCAAGACCGTCGTGGTGGTCCAGCCCGCTAAGACTGAAGTGGTCTACGTTCCCAGCTATGACCCCGTAGCCGTTTGGGGTGCACCTTATTATCCGTATCCGCCCGTGGTTTACCCGGCTTATCCGGTTGCAGGAATGGCGATTTCGTTTGGCGTGGGAGTGGCTATGGGAGCGGCATGGGGCGGCGGTTGGGGCTGGAATGCCGGTTGGGGAGGCAACAACGACATCAATATCAATCGCAACAACACTTTTGTGAACAACTCCAACCGTGCTGGGAACAGGTATGGTGGGGCCAATGGTAACTGGCAGCATAACCCCGCACATCGTGGAGGCGCTCCGTACGCTAACCGTGCAACTGCAAACCGATATAACGGCACCGCCCGCGGAGACGCCATGAGTCAGCGGCAAACCGCTGCGCGGCAGAGCCAGCGGCAGGCCGGAGCCGGAACAAGCCAGTTCAGGGGCGGGAGTAGCGGCGCAAATGCAGGCACACAGGGCTTGAACCGTGGATCAGGCGGCGGAGGCGGAGAGCGGATCGGCAATCGTCAAGTTTCGAGTGGCGGCGGTGGTTCCAGAAGTAGCAGCGCATTTTCCGGCGGTGGTTCCAGCAGGAGCGCAGCCAGCGCCAGCAGTGCCCGGGGTGCTTCCAGCATGGGCAGAGGGGGCGGAGGTTTTCGCGGCGGTGGTGGAAGACGGAGATAGTCTCGAAGACACTCTCACGGAAAAAACAAGGAGCGACTTATGAATTCACAGCCATTGAAAATCAATGCAGTTACCATCGCCTTAATAGTGGTTATATTGTCAGTTTCTTCAGCCGTTTGGGCTCAGAAAGCGCCAGAGGGAGCATCTTCTTCAAAGCCGGAACAGCAGAAGTCATTCGCCACTCCGGAGCTTGCGGCTGAAGCGCTGATCACTGCGGCAGAGGTATATGACGTACCGACGTTGCTGCAGATATTTGGTCCGGAAGGCAAGGACTTGATTGCATCTTCAGACTCTGTTCACGACATGACCCTGGCCCATGAGTTTGCTGAAAAAGCACGGAAGAAGCATTCTGTGGCCATCGACAAAAACCAAGCTAGCCTTCTGGTTGGTGAAGAAGAGTGGCCAGTGCCCATTCCAATCGTCAAGAAACAAGGCAAGTGGTATTTCGATACAAAGGCAGGCCGCGATGAGATTCTTTTCCGGCGCATCGGATCCAATGAACTGGATGCAATCGAGGTTTGCCGTGGATATGTTGAAGCGCAGAAAGAATATGCTTCCACCACGCATGACGGTTCTGACATTCCTCAATACGCGCAGAAAATCATCAGCACCCCCGGCAAACAAGATGGATTGTTCTGGAAAAATCAGGATGGTACACCTGGAGGCCCGATCAGTGAAGGCATAGCACAGGCGATTGAAGAAGGTTACTCGGATAAGACCAAGCCCTTTCACGGATATTATTTCAAAATCCTGAAAGGGCAGGGACCGAATGCTCCGGGAGGCCCCCTCCACTACGTAATCAATGGAGTAATGATCGGGGGCTATGCGCTGGTTGCGGTGCCCGCCGAATACAAAGTTTCGGGAGTCAAGACCTTTCTGGTCAGTTATGAGGGGATTGTTTACGAAAAGGATTTAGGCCCCAACTCGCTCAAGATCGCGAAAGAAATGGTGGACTACAATCCCGACAAAACCTGGCGTCGGACCAATGATGAACTCCTGGCCCAACAATAGGTTTTTATCTCGCTCTAGACACAGGGCGATCAAACTAGTTCCGTCTGGGCCAGGCACGCATGGATAGCCGGGCCCACGGACTCTCTCTTTGACGTTTCGTTTCGTCCCAGCACATTCTGCGTGATTGAGGCTGACATATCTGACAGGCGACTTTCATTTGAACGACTCCTATTCTCCACTTGTAGTGCCTGACGGTTGGCTCATGAATTGAGACATGCCCCGTCCATAAATATCGCCTGTTCATACTAAGGAGATTGACCATGGGCATAGCAACATGGTTCGTTGCAACTCTTCGACAGTACCCGGAAATTGCAATTTTTCTCGCGCTGGCCGTTGGCTATTATTTCGGCAAGTTCACTTTTCGCGGTATTGGTTTAGGGTCGGTTACCGCTACTCTGCTGGCTGGCGTGCTGATCGGGCAACTTGGGATCACCATCTCACAGCCTCTCAAGGCGTTTGTCTTTCTCATGTTCCTGTTTGCCGTTGGCTACGCAGTAGGACCGCAGTTTATCCGGGGCATCGCAAAGGATGGTGTGCCTCAGGCTCTCTTTGCGGTAGTTCTATGCGTGCTTTGCCTGGGGTCTTTGGTCGTAATTGCCAAGCTGGCCGGCTATGACCTGGGTTATGCGGCGGGGCTGTACTCCGGATCGCAAACTATCTCCGCAGCTATGGGCCTTTCAACCGACGCAATTAACCGTCTGGGCTTGCCTGCAAATGAAGCCAAAAAGATGCTCGATTCCATGCCGGTCGCCTATGCCGTCAGCTACATGTTCGGCACCATGGGCTCAGCAATCATCATTGCACTGGTTGGTCCGGCATTGCTTGGTATCGATCTTCGTGAAGCATGCAAAGACTATGAAGAAAAGTTTGGCGGTGGCGGCAAAAAAGAACTCGGCGGTGCCAACAGCGCCTGGCGTCGATGGGAGTTGCGCGCATTCAAGATACCTGCAGCCTCAAGAGTCATTGGCCTGCGCGCCATTGAGGCCGAGGCGTTGGTTCCTAACCAGCGAGTGTTTATTCAACGTTTGCGCCGCAACGGAATCGTTGAGGAAGCAAATGCTGACACTGTATTGCAGGAAGGCGATGTAATCGCGGTTGCAGGCTCGCGGGAAGTGCTCCTCAGCGTTATTTATGAACGCGCAAAGCTGGTGGCGGTCTCAGGCGGTCGGCCAATGCCCGTAAGCAATGAACCAGTGGTGGAATCGGACGACCCCGAATTGCTCAACGTTCCGGTAGAAGGCGTTGATGTTTACGTGACGAACAAAGAAGTAGATGGTAAAACTCTTGCTGAACTTGCCGTGCTGCCGGGAGCCCGCGGCGTCTTTCTCAGGAAAATCACGCGTGGTGCGGTTGCAACGTCCATCCCTATCCTGCCGAATACAAAAATCTTCCGTGGCGATATCGTGACTCTGGTCGGTCGCACTCAGGACACCGCTGCCGCCACGAAATTGCTGGGCGTCCCAGACCGAGCGACCGATATCGCGGATGTGGCGTTTATCGGCGCGGGAATTGCAGTTGGTGCGCTGATTGGCGCTTTGGTCTGGAAGGTAGCGGGCGTGCCGCTCACGCTGTCCACTGCGGGCGGTGCTCTCATATCCGGCCTCATTTGTGGATGGCTCCGCTCGGTGCGTCCTACATTCGGCCGTATTCCAACTTCCACTGTCTGGTTCATGAACTCGGTGGGCCTGAACATCTTTATTGCTATCGTCGGTATCTCAGCTGGGCCTGGCTTCGTAAATGGTTTAAAGACGCAAGGGATCGGCTTGTTCCTGTGGGGAGCCCTGGCTACAACCGTGCCTCTTGTCCTGGGCATGTTCATCGGCAAATATCTCTTCCGCTTCCATGACGCTCTTTTGCTGGGCATCGTGTCCGGCGCCAGAACCACAACAGCTTCACTTGGACTCGTTTGCGATCGCGCGGAAAGCCAGATTCCCGCCCTCGGATACACCGTAACCTACGCCGTCGGAAATACCTTCCTCACGATCTGGGGCATGGTCTTGATCGTGATATTGGCGCGATAACCCTAAAAGGAGATATTGATGGACCATTTGAACCTGCACACCTTTGAGACCCTGAGTCCATTTGAGATTAAGGATGAGTTAATCAAACTTGCAAGAAAAAGTTCCCGTAGAACGCAATCTGCTTTCCTCAATGCGGGCCGCGGCAACCCAAACTGGATCGCAACTACACCGCGCGAAGGATTTTTCCTGCTCGGTCAGTTCGCGATTACTGAAAGCCAGCGGGTGATGGAGCATCCCGCGGGCCTGGGCGGAATGCCGCAGCCACAAGGCATTGCAAAGCGCCTTGAAACATGGCTCAACCAGCACTTTGAATCGCGGGGCGCCACCTTCCTTTCCTCGATGGTGCGGTTTGCGGTGAAAAAATTTGGTTTTGAAGCCGATGCTTTTGTGCACGAGCTGGTGGATTCCATCATTGGCGATAATTATCCAGTACCCGATCGCATGCTGGTGCATAACGAACGCATCGTGCATGAGTACCTGATGTGGGCAATGTGCGGGGACCCAAAGCCCTCCGGCAAGTTCGATCTCTATGCCGTTGAAGGTGGGACCGCCGCAATGTGCTATATCTTCAAATCTTTGAAAGCCAACCGCCTTTTGCGCGCTGGCGATACCATCGCGCTTGGCTCGCCGATCTTCACGCCCTATATCGAGCTGCCGCATCTCGAAGACTTCGCGTTGAACATCGTGAACATTCAGGCGCCGCAGGAAAACCGTTTCCAATTCACTGACGCCGAACTCAAAAAGCTCGAAGACCCCAAAATCAAGGCATTTTTCCTGGTTAATCCCGGCAATCCCACTGGCGCCGCATTAAGTCATGAAGTGATTGCCAAGATTGCAAAGCTGGTAAAAACCAAGCGTCCTGATCTCATGATCCTGACCGATGACGTATACGGAACCTTCGTCCACGATTTTCGATCGCTGTTGGGCGAACTGCCGCATAACACCATTGGAGTTTATTCCTATTCGAAGTACGTGGGCGCAACGGGATGGAGGCTCGGCGTGATTGCCGTCCACGAAGACAACCTCTTCGACAAGATGATCGCGAAGCTCCCGGCTGCCGATCTGAAAGCGCTGGATAACCGCTATGGCGCATTGACTCTTGAGCCGCGCAAGCTCAAGTTCATTGACCGCATCGTGGCGGATAGCCGCGACATAGCTCTAAATCATACGGCTGGGCTCTCGCTGCCCCAGCAGGTCATGATGAGCCTGTTCTCCCTGGCTGAGCTGATGGATGACGCAAAACTTTATCAGAAGGCATGTATGGAGATCCTGCACCGGCGTGCCATGGCCATGGTTGAAGGGTTGGGCATAGAAGTTTCTCCGAACCCGCTCTATGACGCTTATTACGGTTTGATTGATTTTGAGTTCTGGGCGCGCAAGAACATTGGCGAAGATGCCGTCGAGTATCTCAAAAAGCATGTTCACCCACTCGACCTCGCTTTTCGCCTGGCTGAGAATTACGGAATTGTCCTGCTGAACGGCGGCGGGTTTAACGCGCCAGACTGGTCATTGCGTGTGTCACTGGCCAATCTGGGTGACGAAGTGTACGAAGATATCGGGCGCGGTGTCCGATCGGTTGCGCGCAGCTACCGTGATGCCTTTGAAGCATCGAAACACACGGATGAAACAAGAGCGCAGCCGGTATCCAGAAGGTAGCCACACGGCTTCACTCTTTATGACCCAGGGTACGCAAAGTGAAGGGCGGCGCAGCGGTCAAAAACCGCTGCGTCCTTCTTGACGACAAAAGGAGGGCCTATTTTGTTCTCAAAGAAATATTTGATAAGTGTGAGCATGCTGGCTGCAATGGTGCTGGTGACCAGCAGCTACAGCTACGACGAAAAGCGGGAAACGATTCAAGCGCAGGCTTTTGGAACGGGCACAATGGCAAGCCATAACTTCGGCATTACCATTCGGATTGAAGACTATTCCACGCCGGCAGAACAAAAGGCTTTGATTGATGCTTTCAAGAGCGGTGGTCATGATGCCATGGTGAAGGTCCTCACCAAGATGAAAGGCAAAGGCCAGGTATCAGTTACTGGCAGCGTGGGCTACCAGATCGCTTACATCAGAAACATTCCCACTAAAACCGGACGCACCATCCGCTTAATGACAGACCGTCCCATCAACTTCAGGGAAGCCGCAGGTTCGTTCCGTAGCCAAGACTACGATGTTACGCTGATGGAACTTCACCTAAACAACAGTGATAAGGACAAGAGCACCGGCAACCTGATTCTGGGCGGCAAATTCAAGGTCAACAAAAAGAACCAGCAGATTGAGTTTGAAAGTTACCATTCCACACCCTGGCGTCTGGCCGGGATCATGGAGCGGTAATTGATTTCCGGAACTAGAGACAGTTCTTCAAGGATGAGCTGACTTACTCTCGGCTTGTCCTCTCTTTTTTTGTGCTTGCTTATCTGCGGGATCGAAAAACCGTAGCAATCAGGCGGCTGATCTGCGCGTAACGCCGAGTCCCTGCCGGTCTTCGCCGGATGCACTGAGCCTCTCCTCTGCATCCTGGAATGACCTGCTGATGCTCGCCTGCAGACGTCCCTGCCAGTAGTTAAGGTCGGCGCGGCGCTCCGGAGGAACAACTGTAAGCAGGTCCGCGATGAGGGCCCTCATGCGGCGCATTACCTGAACACTTTTTGCGCCGTAGGAAAGGATCTCTTCAAAACTAAGGTGCAGAAAATCGTCCCATGTGGGAAACGGAATGATCAGTCTTATGCGGCCGGAATCATCTGGATATGCGCCAATCTCCAACCGTCGTCCGCCAAGACGAAGCAGCAAGTCGCCGATCTGGTCCAGTGCCTGGACCGCGGTGGTGGGATCGTTAATTGCCGGCGACAATGCCCTGATCGCAATATCCACCAGCAGCCGGATTGCATATTTTGGATCCTGTTCAAACGTGCGCTCTCCGCCGAGCGCCAGCACTCTGGAGAGCTCTTTTTCAGTGAATGGGTGTTGAGCATTGTAGATATGCAGCAGCGGCGTTCCTTCTAAAACAGTATCTCCAACGGCAGTCACAACTTTGATGCACGCGCCATGTTCCTTCGCAATCCTTACCAGCTTGTTAACATTCACCGACTCCAATGATCGAGGCTTG
>Ga0068856_100001908_pt1 | contig 21735 bp, 20 predicted proteins | sample KBSCornC62_FD_66595 | JGI IMG/M metagenome (GOLD analysis project Ga0068856, IMG submission 66595) | Corn rhizosphere microbial communities from Kellogg Biological Station, Michigan, USA - KBS Corn C6-2 | ecosystem: Host-associated > Plants > Roots > Rhizosphere > Soil ... | reverse complement strand
AGAAGATGCATAGATCCTTCGCTGCGCTCAGGATGACAATCTTCGCTCAGGATTACAACGTGATTTCGGTACAGTCCGTTCCCGGCAAGATTGCGTAGCGTAACACTGTTCAGCACGATTGGGGAAAAAGAAATAGGCGCTGCGTTAGCGGCTCTCTCTTTACCTGTGTTCAGAACACGTGTGTTCAGAATGGGGGATGGTTGGATGATTATTTTGCGTCGTGTTTGTCTTTGGCGATGCGAGCGCTCATATGATTGGCTTCGCGATTGAGCTGGCGCTGGTGCTTCTTGGTGAGATGACCGTTGTCCTTGGCCATGAGTCGCTTCTCGTTATTCTGCAGGCGTTTTTCGCCACGCTCCAGCCGGCGCGTCTCTGTGGGCGTGAGCTGGCCATTCTTGACGCCGTTTGCGATTCGTTTCTGCTGATTGGTTTCACGGCGATTGATTTGGTTGACGCGCGGATGTCCAGGATCGACCTGTCCCGGTCCAGCGCCCGAAGTGTTAGCAGTTTGAGCAGAAGCTGATCCGACGAACATCAGACCACCCGCTGTGAGGATGAGCAGAGACTGCTTGAATGTGTTGGTCATAAGAGGTTGAACCCCTGCGCGAAAGCTTAGTTCTGAATTGGGCAATGGAGAGAGTTACGAAAGTGAAGCGGGAAACAGCAGCGAAAGGCCACCCGCGGTCGTGGTAATCTCCCGATGGTTACTGCTGCCGAGCCGCTTCGCGGAATTGGCAGCGGCGTCGCTGATGTACAACTTCAAAATTGCAAGGGACCCTGGATGAAGACAATCTTCCGCATTCGTTTCGTTCGTTCGTTTGTACTGCTACTGTGCACGCATTCGGTGGTGTCATTCGCGCAAGCGACCGCCAATTCGTTGCCAAGCGAGACGCCGGGTACATTCAAGCCTGTCACCTCCAGCTTCGATTACAGCAAGCGGGATGTGATGATCCCGATGCGAGACGGCGTGAGGCTCCATACCATTGTGGTGATTCCGAAAGGAGCGAAGAACGCTCCCATTTTGCTGACCCGCACTCCTTACAACGCCAACTCGCAGGTCAGCCATGCGGCGAGTTCGCACCTCGGGCCGATTCTGAATGGTTATGACAATGCAGTGGAAGTAATTCTGCAGGGCGGCTACATCCGCGCGGTGCAGGACATTCGCGGCAAGTACGGTTCCGAGGGCGACTATGTGATGACCCGTCCGCTGCACGGGCCTCTGAATCCGACCGAGGCGGATCATTCCACCGACACCTACGACACGATCGAGTGGCTCGTCAAGAATGTTCCGGAGAGCAACGGCAAGGTCGGCATTTTGGGAATTTCATATGACGGATTCCTTTCTCTGATGCCGCTGGTGAACCCGCATCCGGCATTGAAGGTAGCTGTCCCGATGAATCCCATGGTGGATGGCTGGAAGGGCGACGACTGGTTTCACAACGGGGCCTTCCGCGAGTTGAACATGCCCTACATCTACGAGCAGGAGGCCACGCGCAGCAATAGCGAGAACTGGTGGACGAATCATTTCGATGATTACGACGTGTACATGGAAGCGGGATCGGCCGGCGAATTAGGCAAGCGGCACGGCCTGGAACAAGTGGGATTCTGGCGCAAGCTGCTGGAGCATCCCAGCTACGACTCGTGGTGGCAGCAGCAGGCGATGGACAAGATCCTTGCCGCGCAGCCTTTGAAAGTGCCCATCATGCTGGTCGACAGCTTGTGGGACCAGGAAGATATCTACGGCGCTCCCGCGGTTTACAAGGCAATCAAGCCGAACGATACAAATAATGACAAAGTATTCCTGGTGATGGGACCATGGCATCACGGGCAGGAAATCGGAGACGGCAGCAAGCTGGGCGCGATCAAGTTCAACAGCGACACCGCGCTGTATTTTCGGGAGCACATTCTGGGGCCATTCCTGGCGCAATACCTGAAGGATGGCGCGCCCAAGTCCGAGGTCGCGCCGGTGACCGCATTCGAAACGGGAACGAATACATGGCGGCGGCTGCCGTCATGGCCAGCGGGTTGCGAAAGCGGATGTTCGATTCATCCCACACCGCTCTATCTGCAGGCGGGAATGAAGGTTGGCTTTGATGCTCCGAAGGGTGGCGCATCGGAGTATGAGGAATACATTTCCGATCCGGCCAAGCCCGTTCCATTTCGTTCTCGTCCGATACAGCCGGTGGGATACAGCGGCGATTTTACCTGGGCGTACTGGCTGGTGGATGATCAGCGGGAAGCTTCCGGGCGTCCGGATGTTCTGGCGTTCGCATCCGACGTGTTGAAAGAGCCGGTGAAGATCAGCGGGCAGCCGGTGGCGAACTTGATTGCTTCCACCAGCGGCACGGATTCGGACTGGGTCATCAAGGTGATTGATGAATATCCGGATGAGATGCCCGGCCAGCCATCCATGGGCGGATATCAGTTGATGGTCTCGGCTGACATCTTTCGCGGGCGGTATCGCGAGAGCCTGGAAAACCCCAAGGCGATCGCCTCCAACAAGCCGTTGCTCTACAAGGTCACGCTACCCACGGTGAATCACGTCTTTTTGCCCGGCCACCGCATCATGGTGCAGGTGCAGTCGAGTTGGTTCCCACTTTATGACCGGAATCCGCAGACGTTTGTGCCAAATATTTTTTGGGCCCAGCCGGGCGATTATAAGAGAGCTACGCAGCGTGTGTTTCACTCGGCCGACCACGCGAGTTTTATCGAACTGCCGGTGGTTGAGATGAAGTGAGCGGCGTCTTATGAGAAGAGTTTGCCTGATTGCCGGTGTGCTGCTGGTCGCAGTTCCTTTGATGGCGCAGAGCCAACGTTTGTGGGTGCTGCGCGAGCCCGGGGAGATGGTGGAGTACGATCCTACAACGTTTGCGGTAAAGGCCCGGGTGAAAGTGCCGCCACACGCGCTGAAATCGCCCGAAAATCTTTCGGTGAACCAGACCGGGCAGATATTGCTGGTGCCATCGACCACCCCCGCTGTTACAGAGGAGGACGCAGCCGCTCCTCACACCGTATGGCTCTGGAACGGGCAAGCTGCAAGCACGCTCGACCCAGGTACGGAGCACAAGAGCGAGCAGCGCGGCTCCAACCAGGTCGTAGCCGAGTCCGCTCCTGTGGCTGCGCTGTCCGCCGACGGAACCCACCTCTATTGGTTCGACAATCGCGAGCGCCGGCTCGATCGCGATGAGATTGACCTCTCAACGACTATCGACTGGCAAGCCTGGCGCACGGACTTAAGTGGAAAGAATCGCGAAGATTTGGCATCGGTGAAACTGCCGGAATGCGCTTGTGCCACGGGCGTTTGCAGCGAGACTTGTCCAGTAGGAGCCTTCTGGACCCCGGATGAGGGTGTGGACAAATTTTTCCTGATGACGCAGTACATCGCCGGGCAGACGGAGAGAACTGTTAAGACCACTACTCTGTATCAGGAGGAAAGCGGTAAGTGGACGGCCAGGCCCCTGCCGCAACCATTGGAGCAACCGCTGGATGCATCTCCGGCGGGAGACGTGATTGTGCACGCGATTCCAGACGCGGAGTGTTGTGGTTGGTCCAATCAAAGCAACGATCAAACGCTGGTGCTCTCCAATGGGAAATCGCAGACCATCTTCGACGAGTTCGCCACTTACAAGGGTTCCGATTACGATGTCAGCTTCTTCACGTCTAACGCGAAGTTGTCGCCGGATCTGAAATCGGTGGCCATGACGATCAGCGCCAGCGCGCAGGCGAACAAGCCGATTCAGCTGGCCGAAGAGGGACAAGCGAATCCGGAGGAGTCGCAAAGGATTCGCAAGGCATTGGCCGATTTACCAGCGGTCGTCGTCAAAAGTGTTGAGGATTCTCCCAAGCAAGTTGCCTTTGTGCCGCACGCCACGCTTGTTGGATGGCTCAGCGATAAGGAACTGCTGATAGTGGAGAATCACGTGCTGGTTGTGTATAGCGTCGGCAGCGGAGTGCGGCGGAAATCTACGGTGAAGGTGGACGATGCTACGCGAGTGTTTCTGCGGTGAGGAAAGCTGGCGGTGCGCGGCCGGACAGCCGAGGGCGGCTGTCCCTACATATTATTTAGAGCGGAGGGAGAACGATGTTCCTGCGCGATCTCCGATTCGCAATGGGAGAAGCTGGAGTCTTGCCAAAAGCACGCAGAAAGAACACTGCGTGTGAAGGTCCCAATTCCGTGTAGTCAACCACGATCGATGATGACTAATCGGAGGCATGGGCGTTTTGCGTGGCGGGAATTCAAAATCCCCATCCTCTCACGTAAACGCGAGAAGGATGGCCCCCCTACTTTTACCTGTACTTTCAGGTCTACTTTCATGCTTACTTCTTTGTGGGACTCAGTGCGGGCTTTAGTAACAGGTCTTGATAGTCGAAGCTGAAATCAGCTAATGGCGATACTGCGGCCATCTTTGCGCTATCGATAGTGCCGTCTGCATTCAGCGAAAAGATTACGAATGCGTCTTCGATGGTGTGGACGCGCCAGTGCGCTTTGAAGGTGTCGTATTGCCAGTGCTGCAGGTCGCCAATCATGCCGGGGGTGTGATCGAAGCTGATCACCAGGTTGCCGCCTTCCATGCTGATCGTGATCGGGCCATACCAGGCGTCGTTGTACACGCCGGCATATTTTTCCAGCGGGAGCGAAGGCTTCGAACTGGCGGCGCGCGCGCCTTCGGCCTTCTTCATGGTCTGGGCCGCTTCTCTTTCATCCTGATCTCTTACCGCCTTGAACGCCGCAATCCAGTCGGTTGCCGGCAGGTGGAAGTAGTAGTCCAGAACGTGGTAGAGGATGGAATCGAAAGCGCCGCCTTCCTCTGCATTCGTCAGTACGACCACTCCCAGATTTTCTTCAGGAACCAACATGACGCGGGAGACGAAGCCTGCGACGCCTCCCGTATGGCCCACCAATTTGCGCCCGTGATAATCGCGCAGGCCCCAGCCCAGCGCGTATTGTGCGAAGTTCGCTTTCAGCCTAGCCAATGGCGTGGGCGGCTCGCCAATGGGAAGAATGGTCTGCCCCGACCACATTTCCCGGGAACGCTGCTCGCTAAACAATCGCCCGTCACGATCGAGGTATTTGCCGCGATTAAGTTGCAACTGTACCCACTTCGCCATGTCTGCCGCGCAGGAGTTGATCGCTCCTGCCGGCCCCGCATTGTCGAGGTCCTCAAAGGGAATGGCTTCCAGCTTCCCACCCATGCTCGAATGCGGGAAGGCGTAATCGTCGCCGGGCTTGTAGGCGGTGAGGCTGAGATTGGAATGACCCATCCCCAGTGGCGCAAAGATTCGCTGGCGAACATAGTCATCCCAGCTCGTACCTGTAACTGCAGGAATGATCTGTCCCGCCGTCATGTAGAGCAGATTGTCGTAAGCGTAATGACTGCGGAAGCTGGATTGCGGCTTCATGAACCGCAACCGGTAAATGATGTCGGCTCGCGAGTACGAGGTATGAGGCCAGAACAGAAGATCGCCTTCACCCAAGCCCATGCCGCTGCGATGGGTGAGCAGGTCCCGGATCGTCATCTCATGCGAAACGTATGGATCGTACATGACGAAACCCGGGAGACGCTGATAGACGGGGTCGTCCCACGAGAGCTTGCCTTCATCGACAAGGGTGGCAAGCGCAGCCGTCGTAAAGGCTTTAGTGTTGGAGCCGATCCCAAACAGCGTGAACTCGTCCACTGGTGCGGGCTCGCCCAGTTTGCGCACGCCGTATCCCTTGGCGACGAGAATTTTTCCGTCCTTCACAATCGCGACCGCTATTCCGGGTACGTCGAACGTCTTCATGGATGAGGCGACGTAGGCATCGAGATCAGGGGGAGCTCCTGATGCTGTTTGAGCTCTCAGCGACGTGGCTAGCGCGAGCACAAGGAAAACCACAGCCGGACGGCGGCCGATCACATGCATGAGTATCTCCGTAAAAAGGGAGCTGAGAATTTGAAGGGGAAGATTACAACACAGATTGGGCAGTTGCGAATAAACAAGGAAAAGAGGGCCGGTTACCCGGCCCCCGAGAATCCGAAATCGCTTAGGTCAGTTCATCTGTTCGGTGACTACGGCATCGATGTACTGGATGAGCTGAGCGACGGTGAGTTCGGAATCCAGTAAATTTTCCATGTCAGAAGTGCTGAAGCCGGTCCTTGCAGCCGCCTCCTGCAGCAGTTCTGCCATGGAACCATAGCTCAAAGGATCAGAATAGAATCTCATCACGTGCTCCTCGATTTGGGCTGTAGGTGGAACTGGCGCGAGTTCCTGCTTCGTACGGCCTAGCCCCAGGTGGGCGCAGGACGGATCAGCAACGAATCGAGCAGAGGAGAATGGGAAGAGAATCGGGCGGAGAGACGACTGCAGACGCTGCCAACGGGAGCGGAATCCACTCATGGGCGACCGCATTCGCAATTTGGAAGGCGGAAGCTACCAGGGTGGCTGGAGGAGTCGCAGTTGCTTGAGCATGGACGACAACAGGCGCTGTCCCACGGTGAAACGCCGTATCAGGTGGGTCGACATTCGGTAGCACCACCAAAAGCAGCACAATGAACACTACGCTGCCCAACAGGATGAGTGTCGACGTTTTCACGTTCCAGCGAGACATGATTTCGCTCTGTTTTGCCAGACTTTGAGATGGCTGTCAAGGCGGAAGCGTTGTATTTAGGGCACAAGATGTTGCTGTCGGCCAGAGTTAGCCGGGCATGGTTCTGAATCGGCGGGGACTGGAGATGGGTCCATTGAGTATGCAAAGTTATTACCTGGAACGCGAGCAGTGGCTGCCGCGGGCGAAGGACAATATATTTTCCTTTTTTTCACGGCCAGAAAATCTGCAGAAACTCACCCCACCCTGGCTGGATTTCCGCATGGTCGACGTTCCCGAAGAACTTGCTCGAGGAGCGCTGATCCGCTACCGGTTACGTTGGCACTTTCTTCCTATCCGCTGGACTACGGAGATCTGCCAGTGGGAACCTCCGCACAAATTCGTTGATCGGGCACTTTCCGGGCCTTATGCCCTGTGGAATCACGAACATTCCTTCGAGTCCCGCAACCGGGGAACCATGGTGCGCGATTGCGTCACCTATGCGCTTCCTTGGGGGTGGTTGGGAGTGCTGGCGCATCGCCTGCGGGTGGGTCGAGATATCGAGAGGATTTTCGATTACCGGACAGAGAGGCTGCGTGAATTGTTTCCCGGCTGAAGTCGCTGTACAAAGCGGCAGGCTTCGTATAAAAACTCTCAAAGCGGCGATCGGTGCGGAATCGGGGGGACCCATTCTTTGTACCTCAAGCCCAAGACATTGAGCGAGGCGGTTTACGTTCTGGCTACGTCCGGCGGGCAGATTTTGGCGGGTGGCACGGATTTCTATCCCGCCCTCGGGGATGCCCTGCCGCAAGGCGATGTCGTGGACATAACCAGCCTGCGGGAAATTCGCGGCATCGTCATAGAGGACGAATACATTCGCATCGGCGGGCTCACTACATGGACTGAGATCGTGCGCATCCCTCTTCCTCGATGTTTCGACGCGCTGAAGGCAGCGGCTCGGGAGATCGGCTCGGTGCAAATTCAGAATCGCGGGACCGTCGCCGGAAACCTGTGCAACGCGTCTCCCGCGGCTGACGGAGTTCCTCCTCTGCTGGCCTTAGAGGCCGAAGTCGAACTGGCGTCAGCAGCAGGGAAGCGGCGCCTTGCACTCGCGGAATTCATCACTGCTAATCGCAAGACGGCGCGGAGAACTGACGAAATTCTGTCAGCCGTACTGATTCCGCGCCGGATCGAGCACGCCGCGTCCGCCTTTTCGAAGCTGGGTGCGCGGAGATATCTGGTCATCTCAATCTCGATGGTGGCGGCCGTGCTCGACGTAGATGCATTCGGGCGCGTTGCCCAAGCACGCGTCGCCGTGGGATCGTGCTCGGCAACGGCACGTCGCCTGCGTGATTTGGAAAGAGATCTTGTCGGCCAGAGTGCGAACGCTGATATCGGCGGCCTTGTCAGGGCTGAGCACATTGTGGCGCTCTCTCCTATTAACGACGTGCGCGCCACCGCCGGATACCGGCGCGATGCTTCGCTGACCTTGGTTCGGCGAACGTTGCAAGCCTGTGCAGGGAGAGCTTAAGGTGGCGAGCACGCAAACCACGACATCCGCGGCGCAGTCTGAAAGCCTGTCTTTTTCAGTCAATGGCGAGAACGTGAATATAGCTGTGCCCGGTATCCGCCGGCTCGCGCGCGTCCTCCGGGATGATCTGGGACTCACGGGAACAAAGGTAGGCTGCGACGCAGGCGACTGTGGCGCTTGCACGGTGCTGCTGAATGATGAGCCGGTCTGCGCGTGTTTAGTTGCCGCGGGCCAGGTTTCAGGCTGCGAGATAACCACCGTTGAGGGCCTTGCATCCCGGTGCCCGCTTCATGGACGTCTGCAACAGTCATTTCTGATTCATGGCGCCGCACAGTGCGGAGCGTGTACACCTGGAATGCTGGTGTCGGCCACGGCACTGCTTGAGAAGCACGCATCTCCTTCCGAAGCAGAAGTGATGGACGCGATCGGCGGCGTGCTCTGCCGCTGCACGGGATACCGGAAGATCATCCGCGCAATTCAGGACATCAATGTCGGGTCCGTGCAGGCTTCGCCGGAAGCAGGAGCAGCGGTGGGTGCTCGCCTGATCCGGCTGGATGGCCAAAAGAAAGTGGATGGCACAGAAGTTTTCGGAGCAGATGAAATTCCAAAAGACGCTCTGGCTGTACGCGCCATTCGCTGCCCATATCAGCGCGCGGGATTTCAGTTCGGGGACCTGGATGCTTTCGTCGCGTTGCATCCTGAGATTGAAATCGTCCTTACGGCGAAAGATGTTCCTGGCGTCGACTGTTATGGAGTAATTCCCCGGTTCGCCGATCAACCGGTCTTCGCGCACAAGGAGGCAAGATATCGCGGAGAAGCCGTGGCGGCGATTGTGGGTGAGCCGCTCGGGTTGGAAGCGCTCGATCTACGTGACTTTCCGGTGCAATGGGAAGAGTTGCCGGCCATCAAGACAATGGAAGAGGCGCTTGCGCCAGGGGCGCCTCTCATCCATCCCCATCGCGAGGATAACGTGCTGGTTCGCGGGCGAGTGGTTCAAGGGGATGTGGATCGCGCATTGTCCGATGCGGATTTCGTCGTCGAAGCGGAGTACGAGACCGGATTCGTCGAGCATGCCTACATCGAACCTGAAGCGGGTTTTGCGCGCCGCGTGGGCGATAGCGTCGAGATCCAGGCCTGCACGCAATCTCCTTACATGGACCGCGCTGACATTGCAAAAATTCTGGGGATTGCGCCCGAGAAAGTTCGCATCATCCCGACGGCGGTTGGTGGCGGTTTCGGATCCAAACTGGATCTTTCGGTGCAGCCGTTCATCGCGCTGGCGGCGTGGAAACTGAACCGCCCGGTGCGCATGGTTTATTCGCGCACTGAATCGATCGTCTCCACGACCAAGCGCCATCCTGCACGAATGAAACTGCGGGCGGGAGCTACGCGCGATGGGAGGCTGAACGCGCTCGATTTTTCTGCCGACTTCAATACTGGCGCCTATTCTTCCTGGGGACCAACGGTGGCAGGAAGAGTACCTGTGCATGCTTCGGGTCCTTATCGCGTAGCGCATTATCGTGCGCTGACCCGCGCAGTGCACACCAATATTGTCCCTGCAGGAGCGTTTCGCGGATTCGGTGTGCCCCAAGCCGCAATCGCGCAGGAGCAGGTCTACGACGATCTCGCGGGCAAAGTTGGCATGGATCCGCTGGAGTTCCGAATCCTGAACGCCCTCGATAATGATTCCGCGACAGTCACAGGTCAGGTGCTGGGCGAGGGCGTCGGAATTCGCGCCTGCCTGGAAGCTCTGCGCCCGAACTGGGGCGCTGCCCGCGCGCAAGCGGCGGCGTTGAATGCGCAGGCGCGAGGTCCGTTGCGCCGGGGAGTAGGTGTTGCCGGAATGTGGTACGGATGCGGAAACACTTCGCTGCCAAATCCTTCCACCGTGCGCATCGGATTGAAGCGCGACGGACGCATTGCGCTGCACCAGGGCGCGGTGGATATCGGCCAGGGCTCCAACACGGTCGTCACTCAGATCTGTGCCGACGCGCTCGGCGCGCCCATCTGTCAGTTCGACCTTATCTCGGGTGACACCGCAATCACGCCCGACTGCGGCAAAACTTCGGCATCGCGGCAGACATTCGTAACTGGCAAAGCCGCACAAATGGCCGGAAGCAAGCTGCGGGATGAAATTCTCAAAAAAGCGGGGTCGTGCAAGTGCGGGGTCATTGAATTTCGCGAGGGCGTCATCAGCGTCGTCGACAACGGAGTGGCCACGCAACGTGATGTCAGCACGCTACCGCTTGACGAATACGGTTACGCGATCACTTGCGACGCGACCTTCGATCCCCCCATCACCGCGCTCGATGAAAACGGGCAGGGGAAGCCTTATGCGGTATACGGATTCGGCGCGCACATGGCCGAAATCGAAGTGGACGTGGAACTCGGCACGGTTCGCGTGTTGAAGGTTACGGCGGCCCACGATGTCGGGCGCGCTATCAATCCGACATTGATCGAGGGGCAAATCGAAGGTGGCGTAGCGCAAGGTCTCGGCATGGCATTGATGGAGGAATTCTTCCCGGGAAAGGGCGAGAATCTGCACGATTACCTGATCCCATCCGCGGGGGATATTCCGGCCATCGAGTCGATCCTGATTGAAGAACCATCGTCCACCGGGCCTTTTGGAGCCAAGGGAATCGGCGAGCAGGCAGTCATCCCAACCGCACCGGCCATCTTGAATGCAATCCATGACGCGGTGGGGGTGCGCACTCACAAAATCCCGGCGACGCCCGATCGCGTACGAGCAGCTATCCTCGCCAATGCGGACGGAGGCGCGCGTGGCTGACGACTCCATTCGTTGCGATGCCTGCCCCGTGCTCTGCTACATCAAGCCGGGCCGCACCGGCTCCTGCGATCGTTATGGAAATCATGATGGCAAGTTGGTTCGCCTCGATCCTCATGTGGTGCTCGACCGCACGGTCGAAGGCGGCAAGTCGGTGGTTCCGTTTCTCGAGCGAAGCCATGACTGGGACGGAACGCTGGTCAGCCATGGCGAAACGTTTGTGACCGCGATTGGTGCGGGCACGACCTATCCGGACTACAAGCCGGCTCCATTCATCATCTCGTCGCAGATTGAAGGAGTGGATATGGTCACGGTGGTGACCGAGGGAATTTTCAGTTACTGCGGCGTGAAGGTGAAGATCGATACCGATCGCCACCTGGGAGACGAGTGCAGCACGGTACGCTTTCAGGGTGAAGCAATTGGACACGTCACTACCAGCGAGTACGGATCGCAGATGCTCTCGCTCGGTGGAGTGCGGCATTTGACCGGAGGCAGCCGCCAGGAAGGTACTGCCACCTGCGACGCGCTGCTGCATATCTGCAATAAAAAAGCGGTGGAGCTGGAAATTGATGATGGCGCCAAGGTTGTGGTCCACGCAGGAAGGGCGCCGGTTGTCGATGGGGTACAGGAAGAGCGCATGCGCGTGGGCTGCGGCTCGGCAACGATTGGCATGTTTGCGCAACAATGGTTCGGCAAAGTTGACGATGTGGTGGTGGTCGATGATCACATCACGGGCGTGCTCTCCGAGCATCAGGCTGGGAAATTGTTGGGCATCCCAGAGACCGGCATTAAGTTGAAGGGTAGACGTTCGACTCCGGGGAGATATTTTCAAGTTGCCGAGCCCGGCACGTCTTGGGGCGGGACCAACATCGATGATCCTCTCTCGATCCTGGGCAAATTCAATGGCAAGAGAGCGTGGCCCGGGCTTCGTTTGCTGATGGTCAGCACTACCGGCGAACATCACGCTTATTTTGAGTTGGGGGAAGATCTTGTTCCCGTACAAAAAGACTTGCCGGAAAGCCTGCAGCAGTCAGTTGCTCGGATCAAAGAGAATTGCGAGCCGGCGCTCTGCACCGTTCTTTTTATGGGCGGTGCAGGCGGATCGTTGCGTGCCGGAGTGACGGAGAATCCGGTCAAGCTCACCCATTCGGTGCGCGACGCCCTGACGCGTGTGACCTGCGGCGGCGTCCCGGTGTATGTGTGGCCCGGCGGCGGGATTACGTTTATGGTGGACGTGAGCCGTATGCCGCAGAACGCCTTCGGGTATGTGCCAACCCCAGCCTTGGTCGCCCCAGTTGAGTTCACGGTGAAGCTCGCGGATTATGCGGCGCTGGGAGGACATACCAGTGAAGTTCGCCCGCTGAGTTCGATTGTCGGCGATAGCGATGGACGCCAACGTGTCCTGGCCCGAGTCGAAACCGGTAAAAACGGAAAATGAATTCGCGCGCGCAAATTCGGTTTTTGCCGGATGGCAAGCGCCTTCATGTGCAGGATGGTCCGATCGATCTGATTATCGAAGCGTTTGGGCCGTTGGCGGAAATCGAGAAGGCATACCGTGCCGCATCTGCACGATTCGAAACTGTGCTCGACGAGCTTTGCAGCGAGCTTTCGTTTTTACGCCAGCCTTGCTCGACTGAGCAAGGCTGGCCCTCGGGAGCGGTGGCGCGGCGGATGTTCGCAGCGGCCATGCCCTACGCGCCGGAGTTTTTTATTACGTCCATGGCAGCGGTGGCGGGCGCTGTGGCGGAAGAGATTCTCGCGGCCATGACTTCAGCGGCTCAACTTTCACGCGCCTACGTCAATGATGGCGGAGATATAGCTCTGCACCTCGCTCCGGGGGAGAAATTTGTGATTGGAATGCTGGAGCGGCCGGATCGTGTATCGCTGTTTGGAACGGCTACGGTTAACTCTTCTGACCTGGTGCGCGGCATTGCGACCAGTGGCTGGCGAGGCCGCAGCTTTTCCCTGGGAATCGCCGACGCAGTGACCGTACTGGCTGATCGCGCTGCCGCGGCAGACGCCGCCGCAACCATCATCGCCAATGCCGTCGATCTACCCGGGCATGCGGCAGTCGTTCGCGTTCCGGCAAGGGAGCTTGCGCCCGAAAGTGACTTGGGTGATCGCCTGGTCACGCAGGCAGTTGGGCAGTTGAGCGCGTCAGAGGTAAATCAAGCGCTGCTCGCGGGCTGCGAGACGGCAAAACGCCTGCAGAACATCGGACTTATCCGAAGCGCGGCTCTGAATTTACGCGGAGAGACTCGAGTCGTTGGTTCAATCGCACAGTTGACGCCTCTGGTTGCCCACGAAAGGGGTTTTGTCCATGCATGACGTGGTGCTGCGGAAGCGCGTGATGTGTGTGGAGGAGATCTTTCACGAGGGCGGCCCGGTGAGCGCTACGCCTTTGCGGCGTGCCGCACTATTAGCGGTGATCCGCAATCCATTTGCGGGATCCTATGTCGCCAATATTGAAGGATTCATGGACGACCTTAAGCCTCTGGGTCTGGAGATGGCGTCTGCACTGGTGTCCGCGTTGGGTGGAGATCCGAAAGCTGTCGAGGGCTACGGCAAAGGCGCAATTGTGGGATCGGCCGGCGAACTCGAGCACGGCGCGCTGTGGCACGTGCCGGGCGGCTATGGCATGCGCGAGGTGCTGGGTGGTGCGAAAGCGATTGTGGCCTCCACCAAGAAAGTCGGAGGACCGGGCACACGCCTCGATGTGCCCATCACGCACATCAATGCCTCGTACGTTCGCAGCCACTTCGACGCGATGGAAGTGGGTCTGAACGATGCCCCGCGAGGGGATGAGATTTTGCTGGCTCTGGTCATGACCACAGGACCACGTATCCATGCCCGTGTGGGCGGACTCAAAGCCTCGGAGATCAAAGGGGAAGACGGGCTGAGGTGAGACCACGATGAAAGCGAAAATCCGCAAGCTTGCGACTTTCGTGGAAGAGACCCGGCGCGAGATGGAACGCGCCATTGCTCCGGCTACACGGAAAGCCGCGGCTGTCGCTGTGATCGAGAACCCGTTCGCAGGGAAGTACGTCGACGATCTTTCCGAATTGATGAGTATCGGTGAAGAATTGGGAGAGTTGTTGACCCAGCGCGCAGTCGAGGCCCTGGGCATCGCTGGTACTTCCGCGGAGAGCTACGGCAAAGCAGCGGCTGTTGGCGAGAACGGCGAATTGGAGCATGCCGCGGCGATTCTGCATCCCAAGCTTGGCACACCAGTACGGCGGGTATTGGGCAAAGGCGCGGCGCTGATTCCATCGTGCAAGAAGCGCGGCGGATTAGGTGTGGTGCTCGACATCCCGTTGGGCCACAAAGACGCGGCCTTTGTACGCAGTCACTTCGACGCGATGGAAGTCTGCTTGAATGACGCGCCGCGGGCCAATGAGATCATGGTCGCAGTAGCCGTAACCGACAGTGGCCGCCCAATCCCGCGAGTTGGAGGATTGACGAAAGATCAGATCAAAGGGGAAGACGGCCTCAGATAGCGAGTTGAACCACGTAGAGACAGCTTGGGCTGTCCGGCGAGCGAAGCTCTGCCGTGTTGCTGCACAAGATCACGCAGGCCTGTCCTACTCGCCATGGAGCGGTCGCATCAGAAACGAAAACCCGGCAAGTTTATAAAGAACTTTTCCGCCTGACTGTTTCACGGCGGTGACCTTCCCGGCACGAACTTGATCGAACGCCGCTACCAACCCCGAAAGAACAGAGGCCTGTGCCACCGGAATATTATGTGCTCCAAGCACGAGCTTCACCTGAGGCGCAAGAGCAGCTAGCCGCCGGATCGACAGCGCGTACGCATTCAAGTCCGTTTCCGGTCGAAACAGCCAGATCGGCGCCGGATAGTAGGTATCGCCAGTGAACAGCAGGCTGTCGCCGCGATCGAAGAGCGAGATTGCGTCCGGTGTGTGGCCCGGGGTCGCGATCACTTCGATAATTCTGCCGCCCAGATCAATCTTCTCGCCATCGTGAATATAAGAAGTAATTTTCCACGGCCGTGTCGAGTACGAGTGCGCATCGAAGCCCGGCGGCAGCGCTCCGCAGATCTGGTCGGGAGTGATTTCCGCCTGCGCGTCGTCGCGCGAACCTTTGGCATTGGCACGCGTGAATTCAGTATCGATTCCGTACACGGTATCGAATTGCCAGTTCCCGCCAACGTGATCGTCATGCGTGTGCGAATTCAAGACGATGATCGGTAGCATGGTGAGTTGCGCCGTAACTTTCTTGATATCGCTAATGCCCATACCAGTGTCGAAGAGCAGGGCCCGCCGCGTGCCCACGACTAGATAAGCAATCGTCTCCTCAGCTTGATGTGGCTCGTAGATGGCGAACACGTGCGTTGCAGGTTCGTAAACCTCGAACCACGGGTCCGACACCCTCACACGTTTCAGCGTCTTGTACTCTGGGCGAGGAAGCGCCCGGCACCAGTCGGGCGGGATCGGAGTTTGGGCGAATGAAGGTATACCGAATAGTGTGCAGACCAGCAGAATCCACACGATGGGAACTAGTCGCATCGCTCCACTTCCCGCGGGGCTTCCCCGCCGCGGGACAGCCCAAGGGGCTGTTTCTACGTGAGGGGTCACGGCTTTACTACCTCGGGCACTCGCGTTGCCGGTGGGGTGTTTCGGCTGCGCTGGATGCTAATGCTGCCATCGGTGATCACCATTCCGACTCCCGCCAGATCGCCTTTCTGGATGCTGTCCAGCAGATTCTTGCCGGCGGATTGCTGCGCTGTGTCGAGGAACACGAAACTGGCTTCTCTTCCCGGAGCGATTAGTCCGCAATTCAAGTTGCGCATCTTCGCGGTATTGCCCGTCGCCAGACAGATCGCGACTTCTGCGGGAATCTCGCCGAGAGACGACAACATGGAGATCATTCGCAAAATGCCGAGGGGTTGTACGCCGGATCCCGCCGGGGAGTCCGTTCCAAGAATCACGCGATGAAGTTGCCTCAATTCGTTTGCGGTCCTCAGGGCGAGCAGGCCGGCGCGCTCGTTTCCGTTGTGGACAATTTCGAGAGCTCGCGGCGATCGTTCGCATAATTCCTTGATCTGATCATCCGGCAGCGCAGTATGGCCGCCGTTCACGTGCCCGATCACATCGGCGTCGGTCTCAAGCACCATGTCTTTGTCGATGAGGCTGGAACCCGGGATTGACGGGCCGCCAGTGTGAATCGTGCTCTGAATGCCGTATTTCCGCGCCCAAGCCACCATGCGCCTACCCGTAGTTCCGTCCTTCACGCTGCCGAGTCCGACTTCTCCCAGAAACTTCACTCCAGCTGCGGCGAGTTCTTTGAAATCGTCTTCCACCATGCCCCGTTCGAGCACCGGCGCACCAGCGTAGATATTCACTCCTCCAGGACGAAAGGCCTGAAATGCCCGCTGCGCAAAAATCGCCATCGCCTTCAGGCCAACAATGTCTTTCGGACGCCCCGGGGTATGTACTTCTCCGGCCGAGACCATGGTGGTGACGCCACCGTGCAGGCAGCTATCGATCCAGCCCAGCTGATTCTGGCGCGGCGTCCAATCTCCACACACCGGATGCACATGGCTATCGATCAACCCCGGTGCGAGGGCTGTGTCTTTCGCGTCGATCGTAGTGGTCGCTCCCGCGACGTCCACGTCCTTGTGCTTCCCCACTGCGTGCACCACGCCATCCAGGGCGACAACCGTATCGGCGTCGAGGATGGGTTGGTCGAAATCTCCGCTAAGCAGTAGGCCGATGTTGCGGATGACCAACTTGTTGGATGCCGGCTTTGTCGGACTCTCTTGGCTCATGAATTAACTGCCCCGCTTGATGAACTCGCAAATGATACCTGACGACATTGCCGCATGCGGCAGGTTTGTCAGCGCGGAAGGAATGATGTTACGCTCGCACTTTTACAAGGAAGGAAGCCCATGGTTTCTCGTGATTACATCTTCTGGGAAGTCGACGTGCAACGCGACTTCATGCTCCCCGGAGGAAATCTCTATGTGCCGGGAGCGGAGAAGCTGTTGCCCAACATTCGCCGGCTCACCGACGCCGCACGGCAGGGCCGAGTATTTCTCGTTTCCCATGGATGTTTCCACACCGCCAACGATCCGGAATTTCAGACCTTTCCTCCTCACTGCGTGAAGGGAACCGAGGGCGCCGAACTGGTGCCGGAAGCGCTCACCGGCAAAGTTGCACGTGTGCCCAACGACGCCACAGCAAAAGTGCCTGAGGATCTCTCTCAATTCCAGCAGATTCTGCTGGAGAAGCAGACGCTGAATATCTTCGAGAGCAAACATGCAAATGAACTGCTTCAGCGGTTGGGAAAAGATCCGGAGTTCGTTGTCTTCGGAGTCGTGACGGAATATTGCGTCAGCTTCGCCGCTAAGGGACTTCTGCAGAGAGGAAGGCGCGTCGCAGTTGTCCAGGACGCGATCGAGACGCTGAAAAAAGAAGAAGGCCAGGCCACCATTGCTGAACTCGCGCGCCTGGGGGCAAGACTCACTACGACCGACCAGGCCCTCGAAGCACTTGGCCGCAAGAGCCCGGCCTAATTTCTAGTGACGATCCCGGTCATGGTCGCGATCACGATCATGGTCACGGCCATGGTCTCCGTGATTATGGCGCCAGGTCCAGTATTCCTTCTGTTCGCCGGGTGGCATCCTGCGAAAATCGCGGTGCGGGTTGTGTCGTGTCTCGTCAGCCCACTGGCGGTAATAATAGCTCTCGTCATTATTCCATTGGTGATAATCGGTGTAGTAGGGATCGTAGACCCGGTAATAATGACGACCGCCACCGCCACATCCGGTGGCTACTCCTGCCAACGACGAAACTACTGCCCCTGCCAATAGCAGGGAACTCAGCCTATGCATCATTTCCAGTCTCCTCACAGTCGAAAACACACTTCGATATGGTTAGTTGCGCTATCCGCGCTACAGGTTTTGATCAATGGCGGGTAATAAGCGCTAACTTGAGGATCGGTTTCCGAGTTGCCCGTCATTCACCCCGAATCGGGCCCACCGGAGATCACTTGCAGTCTTTCATTTGCCGCCGTTGAGTAGAGAGTCGACAGCTTCTTCTACGTTTCCGAATCCCTGGCTCTCGTTTGGTGAGGGATGCAGCCTTCCTTCCCGGTCAATGAGAAAAATCGCAGGATACTTGGCAATCTCTCGATAAAAAGCTGGCACCCCGGGAGTGATCGTTACGAGCGGATATGTAACCGGAACTTGACTCACAAATGCTTGCTGCTTCGCGATGGTCTCATCAGAAATACCCAATACAATAAATCCGCGCTCTTTTCTAGATTGATACAGTTTGTCTAGTTGAGGCATCTCGTTGCGGCACGGCTCGCACCATGTCGCCCAGATGTTTACCAACACTACTTCTCCCTTGTAGTCCGCCAACCGCTGCGGCTTACCTTGAATGTCAACGCTGTTAAACATCGGGGCCGGTACATCGTGCATTGCCATGTTGCGTGATTGTTTTGAACGGGCAAGACCGTCCATCGTAGGCTTCGCAATAAGTAGCAGTGAAAGTGCCGCAATCCCCAAGCCTATCTTCGCGGAAAGAGAAAGCTCGGCGCGGCGACGATCTTTCAAGGCCAGCACCAGAGTGGCTAGAAATGGAATCGGTAAAGCGAGACTAGAAATGAACAGGCGAAATCGCCAATTGTTCTCAGGATTGGAACTCAATGCGAGTAGGGTCTGAATGAAAATGATGTTTAACACTAATGCAAGCAAAGGTGAAAAGATTCCTGCAACTAGTACCCGGTGTTTCGATAATTCACTCACGTTATCCTGTGTTCGCCCGAGGCATCCCGCTCGCTTCGCTTCTTGGCCGCAAGTCGAAGCAGAAGGTTTATACCACTATCAGTAAGATTTTGGACCAAGCGGCCAAAAGTGTGGTTTCGCGAAGGAAAATATGAGCCGCCGACGTATAGTCGGCTACACGGAAGTTAGCCCCAACGCTCCCGCCGTAGAGTCAACTTCCAGCCTGCGTGTTTAAATTAGGGCTTATGCGGCGGTGTTCCCGAGGCACTGCGATTGGTTGCGAAACCGCATTTCTTTTTCTTTCGAAACCTTTTCAATAGTCGGGGCTTGTAATAGACTACTGAGTCTTCACGGGGAGGGGTCTACGTTGTCAAATCCACTGTGCAAGCTGCTTGAGTTGTCGGAGCAAGAGAAAGTGGAGCGCGGTCTGCAGCACACACCCAGGGAGATCTGGCAGCAGCCCGAAACGTGGCAGGGCACGTACGAGGTTTGCAAGGCAAATCACAGCGCAATTGCGGAGGTGCTGCGGCAGGCGGGAATCGGGCGCGGCAATATCTCCTCGCCCACCGTGTACCTGGTCGGGGCGGGGACGTCCGATTATACGGGCAGGGCGCTGGCCTCACTGCTGCGCAAGCGCTGGAGTTGCGAGGTTTGGGCAGTGCCCAGCACAACGTTGCTGACTGAGTTCGACGATTATCATCGCGCTGGCAGAGAATACTTTTGGATTTCCTTCTCGCGTTCGGGCGAGAGCCCGGAGGGCGTTGCTCTTCTGGAGCGCGCACTGGAAAAGAACCGCGATATCCGCCATCTGGTGATCACCTGTAACCCGCAAGGACCCATGGCCAAGCTATGTGCGCGATACGCGGATCGCGCCCACGCGCTGGTTCTCGATGATGCGGTGAACGACCGCGGCCTCGCGATGACCAGTTCTTTCACAAACATGCTGCTGGCCGGACAGTGTGTTGGTCACCTCGATGACTTTGCCCAGTTTGGCGGCGTAGTCGTCCAACTTTCCGATTGCGGCCGTCAGTTTCTGCCCCAGGCTGCGGAGTGTGCCGCGGAGATCACCACCCTGGGCTGCACGCGCGCAGTCTTTGTGGGGACTGGTGTGCTGCGCGGCGTGGCCGACGAGTGCTCTCTGAAGGTCGTGGAGTTGAGTTCCGGGAAAGTGACGACGCTGGCGGAAACTCCCCTCGGGCTCCGTCACGGCCCCATGTCGAGCGTCGATGCGCAGACGGTTTTTGTGGCCTTCCTCTCGAGCGATGCGCGGAGGCGCGGATATGAGATCGATCTGCTGCGGGAGATCGATCGCAAGCGCCTGGGTAGAGTGCGGGTTGCAGTCACCGCCGGCGATAATCTCGATGTTGCCCAACTCACCGACTATTGTCTCTCGGTGGGACCCTCCGGCATTCCTGATCACCACCGTCCGGTGCTGGACGTGATGTTAGGCCAGTTGATTGGACTCTTTGCCTCCATGCGCTGCGGACTGAAACCGGATCAACCTAGCCCGAGCGGAACTATTACCCGCGTCGTCCAGCCGATCGCAATCTACTCGTGAAAAAGCGATGAGCTATGAGCTCTTAGCTATGAGGTTTTCCTTCTTGACGGCTGCAGCACTCCCTCAGTTCTTTTCGTGAAGCTGATTCCTCGAACGATCGACTTAATACTAGATAGTGACCGCTTCCGTTTTCGGCTCATACGGGCAGAACGGATCAGTTCCAAGCGCATCGCCCGTGTAAGCAAATGCCCGGGCACGAGATCCTCCGCAGATGTGGCTGTACTCGCACTCCCCGCACTTTCCATGGAAACTGTCGGGTGCATGGAGCGAGCGGAAGATTTCGGAGTTGCGATAAACATCCACGAGCGAATCCACCCGCACGTTGCCGCAGCGCAGTGGCAGGAATCCTGAGGGATAGATCTCGCCGAGGTTCGACACGAATACGATCCCGTGTCCGTCGCGAATCTGAAATCCTTTGTATACCGACGACATTTTCATCTCAGGAGTGGGCCGTCCCGAGGAGCGCATCTTCTCGATCGCAATCCGACGGTACGACGGCGCTTCGGTGGTCTTCACCATAAACGGAGAGTGCTGCGATAGATCGAACACCCAGCGCATGATCTGCTCGCCGCGCTGGGATGAAACTTCATTCAGGGCCTTGCCGCGCCCAACGGAGATCAACATGAACAGGCTCCAGCGCATCACGGGAAATTTGGTGCGCAGCAGTTCGTAGATCGCGGGCAGATCGTCGGCAGTCTCTTCCGCCACGAGCGTATTGACCTGGATGGGCAGACCGAGGCGTCCGCAATGGCGCGCGGCCTCCATCGTGTGTTCGAAGGTGCCTGGCACGGCGCGGATGGCGTCGTGCTTCTCGGCGCAAGATCCGTCAAGGCTAAGACCCAGGCTTTGGATGCCATGCTCTTTCAACTTTGTAATCGCGTCATTGGTCAGCTCCGGGGTAGCGCTGGGCGTGACCGAAACTTCCAGTCCTAATCCGTTGGCGTAGTCGATCAGATCATAAATATCTTTGCGGCGGAGCGGATCGCCGCCGGTAAGGATGAGATGAGGCAGGGGATTGCCGAACCCGACCAACTGCTGCAGGAAGCGCTTGCTTTGCTCGGTAGAGAGTTCGAGCGGATTGGCGGTGGGCATAGCCTCAGCGCGGCAGTGCTTGCACGCCAAACCGCAAGCCTGAGTCATCTCCCAGTAAACCAGCAATGGATTTTTTGAAAAGTCGTGGACGACGCGACTCATGTTTGGAGTAGTCCCTACCATGATTTCCCCCTTACGGCGACTAACAATGAACACCCACAGGCAAATTCAGGCTAAATTTGGGGCGGGAAAAAGGCTGTGATTCAAATCACAGGGCGGGGTGATGCGCTTCGCAGAGTGGGGTGAAGCGCGCTTCGCGCCACGGGACGCACGAGGGCGTCCGCCCCTACACAAGCCAGGTAGCGACGGACATTTCGTCCGCGCAGACCTGCACAGTTCGTTCGGAACCGGTCGGACGCTTACTTCATGTCGTGGTGTGCTCGGGCCCAGTTTTCTGCTTCGTTTAATTCGGCCAGGGCCTGTTGAATATGCTTCATAGCGGCGACCCTGTGTCCCCCCC
>Ga0068856_100001906_pt1 | contig 21759 bp, 38 predicted proteins | sample KBSCornC62_FD_66595 | JGI IMG/M metagenome (GOLD analysis project Ga0068856, IMG submission 66595) | Corn rhizosphere microbial communities from Kellogg Biological Station, Michigan, USA - KBS Corn C6-2 | ecosystem: Host-associated > Plants > Roots > Rhizosphere > Soil ... | reverse complement strand
ATCCCCTTTTGAAAATTTGTTCTTAAAAAAGTTGTTTGTTCTACCTGTACTAGTAATGATGTTTGTCCGAATTACTCTGTGTGATACTACGTGCACAGTAATGGTTTGTGACTGCAAATTATGTGGATCATTTCGGCTTCATTTGATCATTTCGGATCGGATCTTGTGTGTGATCGTTTGTTGTGGATCAATTCGGATCTTGTGTGATCATTTACTATTGACTAGTTGATCTCTATTGCAATTGTTATTTGCCGTGACATTTTAATTAGCTGTGCGTGTTGTGTCGTGCCGCTGGCCTGGGAAAACAAGGTAAAGAATCTTGTGGCATTCGGGTGATAACACTAGTTATATGAGTCAAGCTGCCATACACTTGAGACATCAAAGTAAATAGCAAGTAGATCCGAGATCAGAGCCTAGCGGTGAAGATCTTGAGATCTTGATCCTTATCAACTGAATCTAAGCCACCTCGATGGTACGAGATCGAGGGTCGATCAGGTAGCTAACCCCGAACGGGAACCGCCTAGATCGTCGCCCTGATGTAAGCAACTGGGCAAAACAAGATCCAAAGTACGGCAGGTGTTACCGCGCCAACTAGGCGGCCATGCGGTTGGTAACCCTAATCCGGGCGGTTCGATTCCGCCATCTGCCACTTGACCAGCACGGACCGATAGGGAGTGATCACCGTGACACAGACTATCCAATACCACGCGCGGATCGTACTGTCGATCCTGCTGCTGCTGGTCGCAACTGCCGATACGGCCGTTGCGCTGGCACAGTCCAACAATACCGGCGCCGTGTTCGCAGCGACGCTATGCATTATCGCATCACTGACCGTCCGGCCACGCGGTCGGTAGGCAAGGCCCACCCGGATCTAAGGAGACGGCATGGCAAGTCGGAACAAATCAGATAAACACGCGTGCGAGCTAGTCAAGAGGCGGCGCGGTTTCGTACTCAGCAACGGACTAGTAACGACACGAGATGTCATGGTCTGCCTGGAGTGCGAGCGACGGCAAGACGAGCGCAGAGAACGCGCCGACGAACGTCGAACCACGGGACGGTAGGCCCGGCGGCGTGAACCGGATAACGCGGCGAGGTTCGCGCGGAAGTTTGACCCGAACACTGGGCTAGACGATTAAGAGGCCTAGCGCGTTTGCTCACCGTCCGCGCGATTGATCGGACGGTGAGGCATGCCCGCTAGGGCAATTCTCATTGTGTGAATTATCCGAACGGGTGGAACAATGACAACGACATTAGAACCGACAACGGCCGCACTGACTCAACTATTCGAGGATGTTTCGAGTGGCCTAGCCGCGCTGTTTGAGCAAATGGACTGGGCGGAAGATGAGATTGTGAAGGCTGCGCGCCGTTCACCGTCCGACGCTGACACTCTTTATCACTGCTTCATCCTGCTGACCCCGACTCATGAGTTAATGGGGCATGAGTGGGTGTATCGGTCGCATTGCCGGGAGATCCTTAACCGGGTGATTAACGGGCAGGACACTAGGTCTGGCACTGCGGCTGAATTGTGTTGCAATCTGTGCGATGTTAGCCAAGCGGCACCGATGACCACTTCCGGTACGGGTCTGTACTTCCGTATGTGGTCGCAAGCGTTCCCGAGTAAGCGCCATGTTATGGGAAGTGGCGAACATTACGAGGCTATAGCCGGTAGCGCCATTGATGAGGCTGAGGCGTTCGCGCGGTCGAAAGCTGCCGTTGCGGATCGCAAACTCGGCAAGATCAAATGCGCCGGTAAGCATCCCGGCGAGCTAGTGGCTTGCAAGCACATTATTCCCGAGTGACACGCCTAGCGCGTTTGTTCATTGTCCGGCCGTGGTCGGACAGTGGGCATGCCCGCTAGGGCATCTATTCATTCCCCCTACGCCGAAACTAGGGAGCAACCCAATATGAGTACCGCAACACTGGCGCGCCGTCGCACCGCGCGGCGCAGCACCGTTAGCCGTAGCGCTAGCGGGCCTGATAGTCCCACCGATGTTTACCAGGTAGTGACCGATCAGATTATCGAGATGCTCGACGCCGGTACGGCGCCGTGGCACCAACCGTGGCGGAACACGTCGGACGTTTCGACGTTCCCGCGTTCGCTGAGTACGGGCAAGCCATACCGGGGTGTTAACCCATTCCTACTCCAAATGACCGCTATCAGCATGGGCTATAGCTCGCCATGGTGGGGAACGTATGACCAGATTAAGGAACGGGGCGGACAGGTTCGCAAGGGTGAGAAGGGCACGATGATCGTTTTCTGGAAACGGTACGTGCGCAAGGCTAAGACTGCGGATGAGGAAGATCGTAGTGCGTTTGTGCTGCGGTATTTCAAAGTTTTCAATACCGATCAGGCCGATGGTTTGACCGTTCCCCCCGCGCCTGGCGCTAGCCCTACCGATTCTGTCGAGTTCGATCCTGTCGAGGCGTGCGAGTCAGCGTTAGCTGATTACTACGCTCACGGCTGCCCGCAGTTGGTTTACGGTGGCAATAGCGCATCGTATAACTACGTGAGCGACATTGTGCGTATGCCAGAGCGTTCCGCGTTCGACAGTCCCGAGTGTTTCTATGGGGCATGGTTTCACGAGACGACGCATAGCACGGGCCATAAGGACCGGTTAGCGCGGCCGGACTTGCTCACGTTCCATAAGTTCGGTGATGAGAACTATTCGCGGGAAGAGCTAGTAGCGGAGCTGGGCTCAGCGTTCCTATCCGGCATGACCGGTATCGGTGCGGTGACCCTACCTAACTCGGCTAGCTATCTCGCCTCATGGGTGCGGGTACTGCGTGGCGATAAGAAACTGATCATTACCGCAGCGGCGCAAGCGCAGCGCGCGGCCGATTTGATCCTCGGTATTAAGTATGGCGAGGATGCCGAGTAAGCACGGAGGTCCCGAACATGACGCGAGGTTGTCGGATCGAATCCGGCCGGGACTACTCGATTAAGTATCGACGCCTACTAGGGCAATCAACTATCGCGCGTTAAGACGCGAGGTCAAGATTAGGAGATCATCATGTCTACGCGCACTAGCACGCGACTATCAGTCACCAGTATCACGGGTGGCCTGGTCCGCGAGATCGTGCATATTTTCGCGGCGGGTTACGTGGCGGGCATCCTCACGTTGCCAGTCCTGTACGTGGTGTGGATGATCCTGGCAGCTAGCGCTGGCGCGCACTGATCAGGAGGTGTCCACGATGGTTGCCCATAAGAGTAGGTGGACTGCGGAGTTCGGCCCGGTGCGTAAGAAGACGTACCGGATACCGGAGCAGGTGACGGCGATCATCACTGCCGCAGCTGCCCAGCTCGGTATCACGGAGACGGACGCATGGATCGAGGCCGCTCTACTCACCTACACGGACCGCACGCGCGCCGATATCGAACGGATGCGCGGCGAGTGATCTTGCGCTAAGCGGTCGCCTGTTCTTTTCAGAATTTTTTCTAACAGAAGGGATGGGTAGCGATGGTTGCGCTACGTCCGACGTCGCTACAGGCCTTCATAGGTCAACGGGCGGCGCGTGAGCAGATTATAGAACTAGTGGATGCGGCTATGGACCGCCACGAGATGCCAGGCGATATTCTCATTACCGGCGCGGGTGGTCTAGGTAAGACCTCGCTAGCGAAGCTAGTAGCGAACCGTTTAGGTGTCCCGTTGCGGGTGACGATGTCAACGTCGGTGCGCAGCGTGCCTAGCATGGTTAAGGCCTTACGCGCGGTAGACGAGGGCATGGTGTGGTTCTTAGATGAGGCTCACAAGGTGATGCCGACCACGCTGCTCTTACTGTATTCAGCTATCGAAGATCGGGAGTTTTCGGTTCCTGGTGAAGCTGACCCGGTGAAGCTGCCTCAGTTCACGTTCATAGCGGCGACCACTGAGCCCGGCAAGTTTGACGAGTCATTCCGTGGTCGTTTCGACCTGACCGCTAGCGTCACCTATTACACGGTGGACGAGCTGGCGCAGATCATCACGCGGAACGCTGAGTTAAAGCTGCGGGAGATCACGCCGGAAGCTGCCGCCGATCTAGCGCGCCGGTCACGGGGCACGCCTCGGGAAGCGTTGCGGTTGTTGCGTCGCACGATCGATAAAGCGGGGCAAGCGAAGGCGATCACCGCTGCTCACGTGGTGGCGGCCATGGCTGTGCAGGAGATCGATCCGCTAGGGCTGACTGATCTGGATCGGCGCGTGCTCGAAGCGGTGGCGGTGCATTTCATGGGTACACCGATCGGGATCGATCCGATCGTGACCTATGTGGGCGATAGCGACGCCAAGAAATCGATCAGCTTCTTACAGCGGGCTGGTTTGCTGTTGCAAACCAAACAGGGGCAGGTCGCTACTGAGGCAGGCTATGTGCACCTTAGAGACCTGAAAGATTCACAGACCACCGTGCCAGCGTGGCGCGGCGACCGTTCCTAAGTAGGAAGTCTCCCTAGTAAGTCCTCAGCCGTCCGCCATTGCGTCGGACGGCTGACTTGCCTACTAGGGCACATAACCAACCAGGCAAGGAGCGCATGATGCCCAACCTATGGATACAGGAAACGAGCATATCTATCCGTGACAACGGTGACCGGTGCGGTTTAGGCGAGTCGCCAGTATATGAAACGTTCACCGGTGATCGTGGCACGCTTTACCGTAGCCTTAGCAAAAGCTACGGGCGGTGCACGGGCAAGATTTACGTGGACCGTAAGGACGCGCCCCCGCTAGCCGTTGGCTGGGTATTCGAGGCGCGGCGCCCATTCGAGGATGACCCGTCCGACTCGTCAATCATTGAAACTTGGGTGACTGTGCATTCCGGACCGCCCACGGTCACGACCGAGTATCACTATCAGCAGTCCTAGTAAGTCTCCAGGCGTCCGGCGATTGTCGGACGGTTGGCTTGCCTACTAGGGCATATAACAGTCAGGAGATCACCATGGCTTTATTTTCTAACCCTGCCGAACATGCCACCAACCCGCCGAACACGTGGCAAGTTGTGAAGGTCGGCAAACGGTGGCACTTGCGCACAGCGCACGGAACGATGATCAACGGTTATCCGCGTAGGAAGGATGCGGAGGCGGCGTGCAAGTCAGGCTATCTAGTCGATCTTTACAATAAGGAAGCCCGCTGGTATCGCAGCGAAACGGTGCAGGGTTGGCGCCCTTATTCCGAGGTTGCCCCGATTGAGCCAACCTTGACTAACAGTCAACGGGTTAAGCACGCGCATACCGCGTTGCGCGCGTTTGCTGCAATGTTCAATCCAGTGGAGTACGACGTTAGCGACCTAACGAACGGCGGGGAATTTTTGTCCGTTGCTGGTGACCTGGTGGCGGATCTTATGCACGCTGCGGTCGCCGCTGGTATCGACCCTAACCGGCTGATTGAACGCGCGGAACTACATTTCACCGAGGAAAGCACAGCAGAGATCGTTTAGGAGTGGAGATTATGAGCACCGAACCAACGTATTACCGGGTGAGTATCGATGCGCAAACCACGAGCATTGATGACCTGGTCGGCCTGCTGATGTCAGTGTCGGGCCAGATTAGGCGGGGGGAAGTTAGTAGCGATGACCCTGCCTGGCAACTGATTACCGAGCATCACACCTTCGATCAGGTGTCGGATCTTTATTATCGCGCGTCGGAGGCTATCGAGGACTTTGCCATGAAGAGTGAATCGGCGTACATCCATGCAAGTGAGAAGCTAGAGGATGTCGACGCCGATTACCCGGATGACCTAGACGGGCGTCACGCTCGCCTCACGGAGCTGTTAAAGGAGATTGCGCAAGAGCGGCAAGAGCTAGGGCTACCTGAATTGACCGCAGATTGCGACGAGTAGTGGTTTGGCTATCTTCCGTGCCGCTCACGTACAGGTGAGCGGTTGCGGTGCATAACCGAGCCGAAACGGAGAACGATCATGGATAGTAATATGCACTGGGGCAATTTAGTGCGTAGATTCAAGCCCGGCCAACGGGTCCAGGTGCTCGATCACGCCACTCGTCGTCCGTGGTATGTCGGCACGGTAGTCAAGTACTGGCGCAATGATTGCTTCACGATCCGTGAAGACGCCTATGGCACCACGTGTTGCCACCACTCCGACGATCTAGAGCTGATATGGGAACCGCCATGCAAGCATGATCCGAGCGCCGTGCAAGGCGTCGGGGTAGTGATATGTGAGTGCGGAACGATTCTCTTTGATGACCGGCAATACCGGCCTATAAGCGATGCGGCTACGGCTGTTATCGCTGGGTTAGTTGCGCCAAGCGATGCGGTTAATCACGCGGGTATCACCGCTGATGATGCCGTATGGGACGAGATCCGCAGCGTGTTTCCTATGCGGTTGTTTGCGGATAGGCCCCCGACGGTTGGCTACGATCCTGGGGCAGGCTTGTGATGGACCCTGACGCGACACTGCGAGAGTTCGAGCAACATTATCGGGAATATGCGACGTTAGAGGGTAGCGATCGTGGCGCTGCGCTCGACGCTGCGGAGGAAGCGGCGAACTGTGCCGCAACCTTATTCGAGTGGCTTGCCCGTAGCGGGTACGCGCCGAACTGGGCTAGCTACTGGCGGAATTAAGAGGGGGGACGGAGACCGCTCGACTATCCCGGCGTGAGCCGGGCCGGTCGGGCGGTTTTTTTGTGCCCGCGACCGTTTGCTTTCGCTAACCGGCTCTGAGCGCCCCGCTAAGGCTTGATCTTTCGGCGGGGTTGGGGAGACGTACCGGCCAGGCCGGCGCAAGCCCGCAGCGCGCGGCTGGTGGCCACGGTTGACGAGCAAGTCACCAGCGGCGCGACGTTAGTACGCGGTTGCGGCGCGCGGCGTGGCGTAGGCGGTTGCTTTCGCGGGTATTGCAACCTCGGTGCGCTGGCGCGAGGTTGCCGGGGTCTAGGGGGTCGCCTCCCTGGGCGAGGCCGATCAGGTGGTGCACGGTGCCCGCGAGGCGGTGCAGATGCATGGCGCGGGTGAACGCGTAGTCGATGGGCTGTCCGCAGATGGCGCACGGGATGTTGTTTGCCTCGCCGTAGGCCATGCACTCGCGCTGGGCGGTTCGCCAGCGTGAGCCTTGCCGACCGGGGCCGGTTGCGACCATTGTGGTTACCTCACCCGTTCAGCGGTACCGCCCGGGTTGTCCGTTTCGGGCGGATTGGGGTTGTCAATAGGCCGTTCGGGTGGCTGCCAGCAGCTGTGTCTGATTTGCGTGGTTTGCAGCTGCAAATTGCTATCGCAAACAGCCATGATCAACGATCTTGAACGGAGATCAACGATCTTGGTCGAAGGTCAGCCGCAAACGATCTTGCCGGGCCTTGATCATTTTTTTGGCGGCCGTTTCCGCCGGGTGAACCGGGCGGCCGGCGGCCGTAGAGGGCGAGGGTCGCCGCGCCGTGACTCTGGGCGGCCGGGCGGCGCGCCCGACGACCGAGCTACCGCGAGTTGTGCTGCGCTCGGGCGACCGGACCGATCCGGGTCTGCTGGCCAACCTGGGCGCGTTCCCACTAATCGCGAGGGCGCCGGGGCGCGCCGGGCGGCGCTGGGCCAGGCCGGTAGCGCGAGCAGCTGCGGCTCGGCTGGGACGGCAGGCGGACGTGAGCGCGCCCCCAAGGGGGGCAAAGCATGCTTTGACCGATCCGGGGTTTCTGGGTGTAGCAGTCCTGGCCCAAGACGCTGGTCAAAGCATGCTTTGACCGTCTTATTTGCAGCCGGGTTTCTTGGGCTGGTTGGGGTGCTTGGGTGGTTTGCCGCCGGGGTCGTCGTCTTCGTCTTTGCCGGTGCAGCCGGGTTTGCCGTGCGGGGTGAGGGGGGCGGTGGCCGTGATGATGGGCGCCGCGCTGCGGTGGGCGTGATGGCCGCCGGCTGCGGGGATTGCAGTTGCACCCCGGACGGTGGCGATCCGGCCGCGTGTGTCAGTCATGGTGGTCGTCACGTCCTGCCTGTTGGTCGGTGGTCAAAGCATGCTTTGACCTGCTGAACACCAAAGGGGAGCCTGCCGGGCAGGTTCCCCTTTGGTGGGGGGGTGCACGATCAGAAGATGTTGCCGAGGCCGATCAGGTGAATGTCGTTGCAGCTCACGTTGAGCGAGTGCCGGTCGGAGCAGTGTGACGGGGTGTGGTGCCGCGAGTAGTCCGCGTGGTCATCGGATACGGAATGGTCATCGGAGGTGTCCGCGAGGGCGACACCGCTGGCGCCGAGCAGCAGCCCGGCAGACAGAGCGGCGGTGCCGGCTAGGGCGGCGAGCTTACGCATTGCTGATGGTTTCCCTTCGTTGTGACCAGCAGCTCGGATCGTGTGTCACCGCGCCGGTGACCCGCGTTTCTGGTCTCGTACTCGACAGGTGTTGCCCGGGGCAGGCTAATGGGCATCGTGTTTCGATGAACAGGTTGCCCCTTTGTTTTCCTATCGAATGAGCAATAACGCCAGGCCAATGGTGGTGCCGGCGATGATGAGTCCGGTGAGTGTCGCGAGTGTCGCAACACCGAGTAGGAGGCCGATCACTTTCGCTGCGGTGCGCACATCAGGTGAAACGAGCCGCCTCCGGAAGCGGTGGTGGTGCTGCCCGGAGGCGGCTCGTGTTGCCCGGGACTGCCGTTCCCATTTGGACTGAGGGGGGCCCGGCGTCCACGCGGGCAAATTTGTGGAACCTTGGCGCACCGTAGCATCCGGTTTCGGTGCACGCCAATAGGGGCTTATTAACACGGGCCCGCAACGCTCAGGTTCATTCGGTAATCCCGTGCACAAATGTAGATTTATGCGTGTTAATGCTCACAAATTCATGATGCGTTGCGGCGGGGCTTGTGTCGGTACCGGTCCTGGATCGCGGTGAGGACGTCGCGCATCCGGTACAGCGGCGGGTCGGTGTCGGGTGCGGGGTTCAGGCGACCGCGGGCGACGTAGTTGCGGATCATGCTGGGGGTGCACCCTACGCCAGCGGTGCGCAGGAAACCGGCGATTTCCGTTGAGGTGCCGAGCCGGTCTTGGGCGATGTCGAGTAGCCACTGTTGGCGTTCGGTGACGTTGTGCACCGCGCCGCACGCGGGGCAGGTGGTGGTTTGTTTGCCTGGCACGCCGTACACCTCCTGGGCGCAGTATGTGGCGTCGGGCAGCTGCGCGCCGCAGGGCCCGAGGAACGCCCGCTTGTCGTTGGGCCGGTCGATGGCGTGGCGGGCTTGGTGGACAGCTGAGGTGATTTCCTCGGCGAGCTGGCCGGCGTCGACCCGGACCCGGATGTGGTGGATTTGGCTGAGCAGGTGGCGGGATAGGGCACCGGAGGTGGGGGCGCCCATGGGGATGCTGCTGCCCAGCGGTTGCGCACCGGCGAGGGTGGTGACCCAGCTGTACAGGGTGTGGTGGAGCACCCACACCACTTCGGCGACATGAGTTTTGTATGGCAGCGGGTTTTCGCTGCCGGAGGGCCCGTTGCCGTAGCGGGCGACGAGTTGGTCTTGCCGGGATCGGGTGATGTCGAGATCGGCGAGTAGTGCGGGAACGTCGCCGAGTTCGATGCGCAGCGCGGTGGTGCAGTTGTTGCACAGCATCAGGCCGTCGGGTTGGTGGCATTTCGCGCAACGCGTCATTGTCGAAATGGTGGTTTCGGCGCAGTGGAATCCCCCTGACCGACCATGCGGCCAGGGTAACTAACGCGCGCCCACGGAAGCGGCTCGGCGCCACCCTTTTCTGCCCAGCGGCCCGGCGCCTGTTTTCTCAGACGACCTGAGTGGATTCATTAGGGGGGCGGTTCACCTGAGACGCATACGCCGTGGCCGTACGCAGCCATGGCGCTGTATTCGAGGCCCAGGAAATGCGCAATGCGGTCCCGTTGGGTAGTGGCGCCGATCACGAGAAGCTGGACTAGCTCACCGTTGCCGAGGGGCTCCTGGCACCAGAGGCACTCTTCACCAAAGGCTGGGTGATCTGGGGGCAGCGGCAGGAATGTTTCCAGTTCGCGGGGCTGGTTTTTGCTCCAGCGAACGTAGATCACGTTGCTACGGCGCTGGCCGCTTGGCGGTTGCAGGGCAAGTCGGTAGCGCTGCTCGTGGACGACGACGTTGATGGCGACTACGTCATCATCGGGTTCCTCGGCTTGGGCCTCGATGCCGGCGCTGAGGAGCGCCGCCACGATGCAGGCTGTTGCGGTGCGGGCGCAACGATCTTGGGTCACAGTGGAACCCGGCTACCTGTGAGTGCGGAGCGGTCGGGCCGCCAGTTGCGCCGTCGTGTTCCAGACAAGCCACCATCCCCCAACAGGCAAGTCGTGATTCCTCGGGTTGGGTCCGCGTCGAGTTCGCCGCGTGTGCCGCTGACGGTGCCCGATGCGGACATACACCCTTGGTCTGGGGGTCCAGGCCCTGACCAGGAAGAAATCTAGATTAGAGCTAGTTTAGATCTAGCGCAATTACATCCGTTGACTATCACTCCCGCGGACCTGGCGACTGTGGAACACTCAAGCGGTGACGATGCGGGAGTTGGGCGAGGAGCTGCGGCGTTGCCGCAGGGCCAGGGGTCTCTCGCGCGGCGAACTCGCCAAACTGTCCGGCGTGTCCGCCCAAACGATCGCGCACTGGGAAGGCCCCAACCCGCCCGAGCGGGGTCAGATGCCCAACGTGATCAAGGTGGCCAGGGCGTGCGGGATCCCGATCAATGACGCGCTAAGGAAGGCGGGTTTCGATCCGCAGCCCGAGCCGCCAAATCATGTGCCGGCGGTGATGGGTGACACCCGATCACGGGAACAGCTGTGGGCTGAGCTGACCAGCATGTGGCCGGCGCTGGACGAGCGGGTCTGCGCGCTGCTGGTGGACGTGGCCACGATCGGCAGCTCCGTCGAATCGCCACGCCTACCGAGCCGAGTCGGGAAACCACAGCACGACGGCGACGGCCACAGCGGTAACAGGGACGGTGACCACAGCACGCCGCCGCAGTATCGCCGCGACGTGTACGGCTTCCGGATGGCGGTGATCCCCAGGGGTCTCGCCGCCCAGTACGCCGCTGAGGATCAGCAGCAGCGCGACAGCAGCAGCCGTTAGAACCCGCGCACCACAACTTGGTGCGCGACCCTGATCATGTCTGCTTGGACCTCGGGTGGCAACCAATCCGCGGCGGCGATGCCTACCGCCACGTCGGTTTCAGCGACGATCACCAGACCGCGTAGTTCCGAGCCGCCGATTCTCTGGACGACGGCTTGGGAGAGTGTGTCCACGACATCGGCTGGCAGTTCCAGCAGCACCGTGGGTCGATCTACCGGCTCCAACGGCTGCGTCCCCCCGCGGGTGGTGTTGGTGTCCTGCTGGATGCTTGAGGGAAAATATCAAATCTCACGGTCAGTCACCGGGTAGCGCGACAACGTGTACCGGTACTCACCGCGAACATCCGCGGGGCGCCCGGCTGGGGTCAGTTGGTTCCCAGCCGGGCGGCCCTATGTGTGTTGTGTCGGTCGGTGTCACGCAGCTGCGGTGGCCGGCGGCTGCTCGGAGTGGCCCTGCTGATCCTTTTCCCACGCCTGGACGATCTCCGCGCGGACGCGCCCACGGTCGGTGACCAGGTTCGCGAACTCGGGCCGGCTGCGCGCCCATTCGCGGATCGTGGCGAGCTTGTCGCGCTTGGCCTTGGCGGTTGCGGTGACTTCCCCGCGGGCGGGCTTGTCGGTGGCGGTCGGCAGCTTCGTGGGCTTGCGCCGGCCGGCGTCGATGTAGGGCTGGAGCACATCACGCAGCATCCGGGCCGGCTCCTCGGAAAGATCAATCTCGTAGCCGGTGCCGTCTAGGGAGAACTCGATGGTCTCGGCCCCCTCGCGGTCCGGGTGCAGGTCGCAGGTTTTGATGACGGTTTGCTTGATCGACATGCGGGGGTGTTGCTCCTTAGCGATAGGGAAAGATCAAAGTTGGACGGGGGAACGGCCGGTTAATTTATATCGCAGCCGCAGCTAACGAATAGTTGGGTGTTAGCGTGATCACCACCGACCAGCCGCCGGAACCGTAGGACGTGTACTGCACGGTGAGCGGGCGATCGTTGCTGCTGGTCGTGGTTGGTGAGCTGGCCGCCGGCTTGCGGGTGTCGAGGTCATCCGGCCGGATCAGTCATCTTGGCCGGCGGGGGCGTGCACGGCGTGCACCCGTCTGCGTGGTTGGCGGCGCGCGGCTTGCTGGCGCACGCGCGGGCGTCTTCGAGGTGTTGCAGGCGCGCGCGGGCGTCTTTGAGCTGATTACGGAGCCAGGTGCGTTCGATGCCGGCGTCGCGTAGCTCGGCTAGTTGCAGGCGAACGTCGGCCAGGGCAGTGCTCAGTCGTTGGCGGTGCGCGCGGCTGCTGCCGAGTTCGGCGTTGAGCCGCTCGATTTCGGCGAGCAGTCCCCGGCGGCGCTGGATCCGGTGCTCGTATCCGGCGCAGTGCAGTCCTCCGAGTTCCTCGCGCAGCTCGGCGAGTTCCTCCTGGAGGTGGGCGTTTTCCCAGCGCAGTTCATCGATGCTCATTTTTTCCCGTTTCGGATGTTGAGGTAGGAGCCGGCCAGGAAGACCAGCAGGGCGAGGAACAGGCCGGCGGGCACGATCACCGGGGCCCACGGGTGGTCGCCGGGCAGCGCGGCCACCAGCCACGCCAACAGTGGCGATCCGACGACGAGCAGCACGATCGCGAACAGCGTGATCACCATGTACGGCTTGGGTGGTGGTGGTTTCGGGGTGGGATCGGGTGGCCAGTCGCGGCTGGTGACGTTCATGACGCCGGCCTGGTTTGCCGGGCGCGGGCCAGCGCGGCGCGCAAATCCAGCCCGAGGGTCGCGCAGACCTGGGCGGCGGCGGTGGGGCCGGCGCCGGTGCGCAATGCCCATCGCAGCACGCGGCACACCGCCTGGTCGTTTTGATCCGCGGTGATTCGTTCGACCCGTTCGGCGATGTCGCGCACATCGGTTTTCCGCCGCCCCTGGCGGATGCTGTTGGGTTGGTAGTCGGTCATGTGTCGTCCCACGTGCGAATTCGTTCGGTGGTGGCGTCGAGCTGGTTGTAGTTCTCGGCGCGTGTCGCGGCTTCGGAGTAGGCGTTGATTCGGGCGATGAAGTCGTCCACGTCGATGAGTTCGGTGCGTTTGTCGGCGTGGAGGACTTTGCTGTGCCGGCCCCAGCGGGCGACTTGATGCACACCGATCTCGGCTTTCCCGTCGCCTTTGACGTCGACGAACGGTTCCCATTTCGCGTGGTGCAAGGCCCGCGCTTTGCGCGCGTCGCTGATAGTGGTGAGCACCACGGCGATGATGAACACGAAGATCACCACCACCGCGATACCCGCCAGCGGGTAAATGAGACCCTTAATCACTTCGCCGGAACACTCACGATCGAACCGGTGGGAACCGGAATGACCTTCACCTGGCCGGCGCCGATGGCCTTCGCGATGGCCAACTGCAACTGGTAGCCGGTGTAGCCAGCGATCCCACCCGGGAAGCTGGCCGCCGCGCCCTTGTCGATGTTCGCGGTGGTCGCGCGGATCGTCGCGGCCTGGTTGTTCTCCAACTCGGTGCGCAGCTGGTCGGGCAGCTCGGGCTTACCCAACTGCACCTGGTTGATGATGAAATGCCGGGCGCCGGCTTTCTGGTCGACCAGGGTTTGCAGCTGGCGTTCCACGTCGAGCTGCCAGTCCGTCTTGGCCTGCGGGTTGTTGTACAGGTCTTCCCAGTTGAACCGCAGCGCCGCGTTGTTCATCGCGATGGTCAGCGGGCCGCCCACGTACAGCGCGACGTCGTTGTTCCAGCCCTCGGGTTGGGGCTGGCCGCCATCGGTGGCCGCCGCCCCGGTGTGCCGGCCGATGGTGTCGTGGAAGCGTTGCGCGAGACCACCGGGCCACTCATGCACGAGGGTCGTCTTCCCGTTGCTGGGATCGATGCGGTACTCGCTGTATGGCTTGCAGCTGTCGTCCCAGGTGAACGTGACCGATCCGGACACGAACAGCTCGGTCTGGTTCTTGGTGCTGATCTTGATGGGTGGTGCCTCAGCGCCGGGTTTGTTGCTGAAATCCCACGACCTTTGGCCAACCGGGTAGTAGTCCATGGTGTTGTTGGGCCAGTCGACGTGCCGGACACCGGGCCGCACGCAGCTCACGAAACTCTGCGACGAAAACGGCCCACCGGAGTAGTCCAGGGCCATTTGGCTGGGGTCGGGGTTGGCGACGGAGCACGCGCCAGCGGTGGTGGCGCAGACCACCATGCCGGCCGCGACGAGCGCGGCTCTACGGATATTCACTTGGGTTCCCCCTCAGTGTCGTTACCAGAATTTGGAAATGATGTAGACGAGCGCCAGCAGGAATAGGCACCCGCCTAAGTCGTCGAGTAGCTGAAAGACTTGGTCGCCGGTCATGCCGAACACGGCGGTTGACTCCTCATGTCTGCGGTGAAACGCGCGCGGTATTTTTCGGCCGCAGCCCATAACTGGGGGTTGTATTGAGCGGTCCACCGGTGCCAGGTTCCGTGACAATCCGGGCAGGCGTAAAACAGAATTCCGTCATAGATACCCCAGATTTCGACACCGATCCCACGGTGGTACCGCTGTTCTTTTCCGTCCGGGTCGTATTGGCCGGGGACGACGTCGCCGTAAAGGTCGGCGCCACAACGGGGACAGTGTCGTTGTCTCATTCCGCCACCGGCCATTTCACGACGGCGAGGCTTTCGCCTTGATGCGGGCGCACGGAAACCGGCCACGCAAGACGTTGAGCGCACATGGTCGCCATGGCGAGGGATTCGCATTCGTGATGTCGTTGCTCGCTGATTGTGCAAGGCACCCCGGGCCACATTAAGTGCATCGACTGCACCATCAGTGTTTTGCTGGCTCGACCGGATTTCGTCGCCCACTTTTTCAGTGTGGCGGGTGCCAATTCCGCTACCGGAATTCCTCGGTCGAACAGGATGTCGATGATTGACCACCAGACATGTGCCCTGTCCCAGGAATTGCCGAAATCGGCGTCGAGTGCTGGGCCTTCGATCAAAGCGAGTTCCGCTTCCGCTGGAATAATCACAGCGGCGCGGTTAGTCACCGTTTTGATCCTGACGCGGCGACCGGCGATTCGACTGAATCCCGGTTTCGGCTCGGTGGCGATAACGTGGGTTTGCGCTCGACAGCGCTGCCCATCGAATTCGACTATTCCGATGCCGGTCCGGGAAAGCGCCGAGTCGATTCCAACGACTCGCATTGGCGTTGCGGTCATTGGATTGATATCAATCGCTGGACCGCTCGGGCCAAACCCGGGCCACGCATTGTTGCACAACCTATTAGGCAACGAACGGATGCTACGGCGATGTCGCCATCGCTGGCATTGGCCGGAAGGCTAACAGACGCGGTTCGGCGGGTTTCATCGGCCTCCCTCAGGACGACCTGCACCTCGATCACGTCGGGCTCGACAACGCCGATGGCGGTTTTCGCTAAACCGGGCGGTTCGATTGTGGTCACCACAGCGGAAGCGGTCATCACAAATTCCGGGAAGCGATAATGGCACGGGCCTCGGATATGGCGGGATGGCCCGCCATATTGGCTTGCTCGGATTCGGTGGGGAGTCGTAGATTGTTGGGCAAAGCGAAGTCGAAAACGGATACTTCGCCGCAGCCGCCGCAGATCGAGGCATCACCGGTAACGGGAAAATCCGGTTCGCTGTTGACGGGGCTTTGATAATTAGATACGCCGTCGCAGTGCGGGCAGATCGTGATGAGGATCGAATCGTTGGGCTCGATCACCGGGTCACCTTCGCTTTGTCCAAACCGATCAACTTGAGCCGGGCGTAGTGCGCTGCAACGTGTTCCAGCGGATACCCGTTTTTCTTGTTGACGCAAAGTTTTCCGGTTTCGGCGTGGCAATATGCGCATGGCTCGGGTAGGGCCAGAGCTTCTTGTCGAAGCTGGGTGAAAGCCAAGTCTTGTTCATGCATCGGATCGTCCTTCGTCTAATTCGCGCGCGCGTTCTGTGGTTTCCTTGCTAACTTAAGTTTCAAATCAACCACGTAAGCAGAGTGATCAGCGGTTCCGAGGGCAACCCCCGAGCGAAGCGAGGGGGGCGGCAGCCCTGGTGTTTGAGGGTTGCTTTTAAGGGGGGGTGCAGGGGGGGACGCCAAAGGGGTACCGGTTCCTTCCGCCTTTCTCCCCCCGAAAGGCGGCAGTACGCTTCCCCCTTTCGGCCCCCGAAAGGCGGCAGTACGCTTCCCCCTTTCAGGGCTCCAAAGGCGGCAGTACGCTTCCCCCTTTGGGGCCGAACGTGGGTATCTCGTAGACGGTCCGATGACCCCTCGTCGCAAACACCGGCTCGCCCCGTTTGTTGCATCCCGCGGGCACCCGAAGTTCATAGCCCCGCGTCGCTAGCTCAGTGAGAACTTGTCGAACCCGACGTTCTCCAACTCCCAGTCGTTTGGTGAGTAGTTCCATACCCGGCCAGCACCTCCTGGTGAGGTCGTTTGCCTTCTCCGCGAGGGCCACGAGAAGTAGCCGTTCCACTGGCGTCAGCTCGGCGGGCGCGTGGTCGAGTACCTCGTTGATAAGGCGGATACTCACCGTCGCGTTGACCCCCCCGCAGTTGGGTAATGCGTTCATTGAGCGGTCCACGACAACAGCTCGCTGGGTGTTGCTTCGTCGTTGACCATTCCGGCCAAGACGACGATCAGCGCGGTGCGCCAGTAAGGGTGGTCGTCGGTTGCTTCCCGTGCGGCGGCGATAGCGTCAAGGATTTCGGTGGGGTTGCCGGCCCGGACGGCGCCCACTAGCCGTAGAGCGCTCGGCAGTACTGCATCGCCGAGGAAGTGCCCCGTACTAGCGGGCGCCATCGCCGGGTCATTCGTCGTCGGGTGCGGTGAATAAGTCCGGATCGCCCGTTGGGGTGGTGGGCCCTTCCACGACCTCCATGTCGACGACGGACAACGTCGCGGTGTACCGGAGTTCGCCGTCTTTGCGCCGCGCCAGCCCGCGTCCGGTGCAGACGCATTCGACGAGGATTTTCATCCGGTCATCGATTTTCGGCGGGTTCTGGACGGCGTCCATGCTGGCGCCGACAACTTTGAGGTGGGCGGCTTCGAGGCTTTCGTCGATGGGGTCTTGGCGGGGCGGTGCGGGTGCTGCGCTCATCCGTGTGTTTCCTTTCCAGGGCGCGGAACTTTCATTCTTTGCTAATCCGCGTGGATTGCTATTTAATAGCGTCCTTTCGTTGTGCATCGGTGAAAACGGCTTGCTGGCCGGATGCGGCGGTGGCCACGTAACTGGTGAGGCTTTGCGTCGCGGACCGCGTTCCGTAATCCGAGGCGGCGTAGGTCATGGTGTTATGACGGGGCACGCCGAGTTGTTGCGCGACTTCGATCGCGTCTTGATTCGCACCCAAATACACGACCTGCCAGCCGTAATCGGATTCCTGGTGTTGCACCATTCCCTTGATTTGTTCCCAGGTGAATTCGCGGGATGAGTTTTCCAGCCCATCGGTCATGATCGCGAATATCACGACACCGGGTCGCTGGTTGTCCGGGAGCGCGGCAAGTTCATTACCGAATTCGGTGAGCGCCGTGCCCATTGCGTCAAGGAGCGGCGTGGTGCCCCTTGGCTCCAGACTGAATTCGGGGATCAATGTCGGATCGCAGGAGTCGGTCGATTCGTAACGCAACCCATCGACGTGGCCCCAATCGAATTGAGCGATCCGGATGGTGCGCTTACCCTCGGTGTGCCTGAGACTGTTGATGAACTCGTTGATTCCGTCTTCCGCCGCGGTGCGAATCGCTTGCATGGAACCGGACCGGTCCACTAACAGCATGACCGCCGTGTAATCGGTATTTACCACGCGATTTCCTTTACTTTGTTTCGCCGGAATGGCGAGCTGATAGCGCCCTCGGTGATGCCCTCGGCGATGTTCCACAAATCCTCAAGACTGTTGCCCGGATGGAATAGATCGTCGGCCTGCAAACGGCTAAGCCCGATTGCCTCGCGGGCAGCTTCGTACATATGCCGACCATCGGCCACGGTCCACGTTTCGCCGCACACGCTGACGTAGCCATGAGAATGACCGGCGAGCCGCGTGATGTGATACCCGAGACACCCGACGAATTCCAGCTCACCCTCGTAACCGGCGCACATATTGCGCCGGGCCCACACGTTTTGCTGCCAATACTTCGGGTTAGCGGTGACGAATTCCAGCGCTTCGCGGAGTCGCCCGACGTTGAGCCGGACCGGCGTATCGAAGTATTCAGCGGCGAACCGTGTCACCCCCTCGAAGGTCGGTGCCGTGCTCAGCTCCACCCGGAGAACCGGAGCGGGAGTCTGCATCGTGGCTATCAAATTCCGGAATGCTTCATCAAGTGTTTCGTTAACGTCGAATCCAACCATTGTTGGCATGGGTCGTGTACCTTTCCTATTCGGCCATTAGAAAGAGTGGATTGGTTCAGGTCACGCCGCGGTGTTATCAGCGGCATCGTCGGCTGGTTGCTCTCCCGCGTCGGGTGAGCCAGCCAGCTCGGTGGCTTTGTTGATGCGCTCGCCGGCTTCGGCGATCTTGTTCAGCAGCGGGCCGTCGTTGGGTCGCATCCCCCGGGCCAGCGCCCACACCTTCTTGAGCGCGGCTTTGTCTTTGGTCCACTCGGCGTCGTGGATCATCGCGTCCCAGTCGGGCTCGGGCTGGGCGGCCTGTTCCGCCGGGGTGTCTTCGCGGTGCGACTCGATCACCATCCGGGGCTGCGGGTTGTCGAGGTGCTGGAGTTCCTCGTCGATGTACACACCCGTAAGCCGGCGCGGAAACGCTTTGCGGCGGGCTAATGCTTCGCTGCATTTACCCAGCTGGCCCGCTGGTTTGGTGGCCCACATCGCGGTGGGCTTGCCATCCCGTTTCGTCTGCACGTATTCCCGGTAGTGCGCCACCGCGCGGATCGGCTTGTCCCAGTCTTTGCGGTACACGGTGCACCGGGCCGCAACGGGTGGTTCCTCGGCGGTCCACACGTCGCGCCAAACCCCGTCCGGCCCGCACCATTCGGGGCCTTCCACACCGCCGTACTGCGGGTGTTCCTCACTCTTGGACCGGAATCCGTCGATCCCGACCTGGATCGTCCATTTTTTCCGCTGCAATTCGGAATCCCAGCGGCCGATCATGTAGATCTCTTTGTTGAACGGGTCCAAGCCCATTTTCTGCGCCACATGCAAAAACACCAGCTGGTCGCCCGGGGGTGCCTCGTCGATCCCGAGTTGCGCGAGGCCAGCTCGCTGCGCGTCGGTCCAGTCAACCTGGTCAGGACGTACCGCCAGCGAACCGCGGGTGGTGGCGAGTTCCGCGCCGGTCATGCGTTTTCCCAGCCTTTCACGATGTTGAGCCGGCGGAATGGGTTCCGGGTGACGTACTCGGCCCAGATGTCGGGGTGGTCGGTTTCCAGCGCGGGTTTCACGGAGGTCCGGCCGCGTTGGGTTTTGAACGTGACCACTGGCCGTTCGCCGACGATGAGTGCTTCGGCGTCGCCGATCATCACTTTCAATGCCTGGTCGATGCTGTCCAGCTCGTCGGTGACGTTGTTTTCGACCGCTTTGAGTTCGGCGCGCCGTGCGAGCATTTCCCGCACATAGGCGGGCCATTCCGCGGTGGTGGTGGCACCGGGTTGGGCGGCGGGCCAGCGCAGCGCGATTTCCTCGTCGGTGATGGTCGCCAAATCCGGTGGCGGGGCTTCGTCGGTGAGGATGTGCTGGGTCCACCAGAACAGCGCGCGGCGCTGCATCCGGTCGATGAGGGGGTCGTCGCGTTCCACCGGGCCGCGGATCATCGGCTCGGTGTCGATCGCGTAGGCGGCGAACCACGCGTGCGTTCTCCCGGACACCATGAGCTGCCATTGCGCTTGGACGTAGGCGTGCCGGGCGATTCCGTTGCGCCATTCCACGCCGGTTTTCGCCCACGCCCCGATGGTTTTGACCTCGACGAGCCCGCCGTCTTCGGTGAGCCGATCCGGGGTGGCCAACAACACGGGCTGTTCTTTATTAGCGAGCAGCCCGCAGCGCCGGACTTTCACCCCGGTTTTCTCCGAGAAAAACTCCACCACGTGCGGTTCCAGCCACACCCCGCGGCGCATCGCTTCGGTTTGTTCGCCGTCGCCGGCACGACCGGTTTTGTCCAGCCACAGCTTGTATTCGTTGTCGTTGTCGTGGCCGACGCCCATGAGCAGTGCCGCGTCGGAGGACCCGAGTCCTTTACGGCGGTGCGCTAGCCACTGCTCGCGGGGCGCGTCGGAGGGCAGTACCAGCGTCGCGGCGGGTGTGGACCACGGGTTCGCCGGGCGTACCTGCGCGGCGGTCATGCCGGCGCCCCGATCGCGTTGAGGGTGGTCGCCGCGACCTCCAGCAGACCGCAGACGTTGGCCCGGAATTCGTCCTCGCCGGTGATCGAGTCCCACAGGGCCCGGCACGCGTCGGTGTCCCCCGCGGCGCGAGCGGCGACGAACCGGCCCGCCCAGCGGATCTCGTGGCGTGCTACGGCGTCGGCCTCGGAGGCGTTGCCGTCTTCGTCGACCCACAACGGCACGGACACCTCGTTGTCTCTGGCGAACCCGTCTTGGTGGATGACGAGGGTGTCGGCCAGGCCCATGCACAGGATCTGGATTCCGGCGGGACCGTGCGCGGCGGCGAGGTCGTTGATGTCGTGGGCGGCGGTTCCCCAGTTCCCGGCGCGGGCTTGCGCCAGGATGGTCGCGGAGCGGATGGTCGCGTCGAATCTGTCGTCAGGTCCCATTTTTGCCGCCTTCGGAAAACAACACGGGGGCCGCTGGGGGCGACGGTTTTTGCGCGGGTTTGGCCCGGTGTTGGCTGGCTTGTTTGCAGGTCGCGAAGTGGCTTTTGTACAGCGGGGTTCCGGGTGCGCGGTCGGAGATCCGGGACACCGGCCGCACGGTGGGCAGCATTTCCCCGCGGGAGAGCACAAGGTTGCCGTCGGGGCTGGGCGTCGGGTCGATGGGCATTCGTTTACCTGTTTCGGTGCGGGCCCAAATGATTTCGTTGCCGCAGGTCGAGCAGGTGATCATTGCGGCGGCCCGAGTTCGGTGTTGTGCACGAGGTGCCCGAATGCGCCGATTTTGCCGTACACGACTTCGTCGTCGAGGGGAATGTGACCGATGCGGAAGATTCGCAGCCCGTATTGGAACGCGGCGGGATTGCTGGGGCTGTCGGTCCAGGAGTTCCCGTGGGTCCGGTCCCACCAGTCTTCGATCCGGAATTCGGCACCGGCGGTGACCATGTCGCGTACCGGGTCGGTGACCCCGGCGCGGAGCCGCACGGTGTGGCCGGCCAGCGGGTGGGGGTTGGTGTGAATGGTCCCGTTCATGGCTTGGTCGCGGTTCGCTGCCAGACACCGCAGTCGCGGGTTTCGAATCCTTTGTCGGTGGGTTCGATGACGGCGACGTCGGGGCCGTGGTTGCCGTATTGCATGGCGATGACGCTCTGGACGGATCCGGTGAAGTCTTTCAACCGCGCCCAGTAGCATTTCGCATTGTGGTCGGGTGGGCCCGCGGTTTTGTATTGACCGGGTACCACGTCGGGGCCGACCTGGTATTTCCCATCGCCGAATTGGTCGACCGGCCCGCGGGGTGGCGGCATCAGCAGAGTCGGGCCGTGCACGGTGATCGGCTTGGCGGGCTGTTGATCGGGGCCGCATGCGGTTAACCCGGTGAATCCGGCGAACGCGGCGATAGCGAGACAAAGGTAGGTTAGTCGCATTGTTTGGTTTCCCCCATAGCGAGCGCGTGGGCGCGTGTCAGATTGCGGCGGTGTTCCATTTCGGTGTGGATCCGCGCGGGCGTGGGTGCTAGGGCGCCGGGTGGCGCGATGTACCAGAAACCCCAGA
>Ga0068856_100001902_pt1 | contig 21771 bp, 19 predicted proteins | sample KBSCornC62_FD_66595 | JGI IMG/M metagenome (GOLD analysis project Ga0068856, IMG submission 66595) | Corn rhizosphere microbial communities from Kellogg Biological Station, Michigan, USA - KBS Corn C6-2 | ecosystem: Host-associated > Plants > Roots > Rhizosphere > Soil ... | reverse complement strand
TGGGTGGCGTTGCCTCGCGAGTTCGAGGAAACGGCGCCCGAGTTCCATCATCACGAAGCCGAGAGCCTGCCGCGCATTCGCCAACCCGGCGCGGAACTGGTGCTGATCGCCGGCACGGCTTACGGCTACGCGTCGCCGGTGAAAGTGTTCGCGCCGATGTTCTTCATCGAAGCGCACCTGGAGGCCGGTGCGGAAGTGCCGCTGCCGGACGAGCATGCGGAACGCGGCGTGCACGTGATCGATGGCGAAGTGAGCTGGGGCGACCTGGTGCTGACGTCGACGCAGGCGGGTGTACAAGCGGGTTCATCTGCGCCGCCGGTTCGAGCGCATACGGCCAGCCGCGTCATGTTCTTCGGCGGTGCGCCGTTGGATGGCGAACGGCATTTATGGTGGAACTTCGTCTCCAGTTCACGCGAACGCATCGAGCAGGCGAAGGCAGATTGGGTTGCGCAGCGTTTTGGGAAAGTCGCAGGTGACGAGGAAGAATTCATTCCGCTGCCGGCGTGATGTCATGCAGCATGCACCAGCGACCCCGGCGGATTACGCTGGCGCGATGACGCTTAGTGGAGACCCGCCATGTCCGGATTCGGCAGCTTCCGTGATTTCTATCCCTATTACCTCAACGAGCATCGCGACCGGCTCTGCCGCCGCCTGCATTTCATCGGTAGCTCGCTGGTGCTGCTGATCGTTATCTTCGCCCTTGGCTCGGGCAGGCTGGTTTGGCTGTGGCTGGCGCCGGTAGCCGGCTATGGTTTTGCGTGGATCGGCCATTTCGCATTCGAGAAAAACAGACCGGCTACCTTCCGCCACCCCTGGTACAGCCTGATGGGGGATTGGGTGATGTATTGGGATGTGCTGCGCGGAAAGGTGAAGATTTGATGGCGACGGCTAAGCACGGGCTTAGCTTTCCGGCGTAAAAAGCAAGTGCAATCACGCCGCCGCAATCTTTTTCGCCTGAATGTGCACCAACCTGTCATATGCGCCAGACAACCGATCCATGGGGCACGCGTTACATTTTCGGCACTCTGCACAAGATCGATAGCGGGATTGTCGGCGCATGAACGAAATCGTCACTTCTGCGATACGTACGAATGTTTCGTATCGAAGTCATGCGCGTGAGGGCGATATTGCCTATGGCGACGCGGCCGTCAAAAAAAGTACATGGACACAAGCGCACGCGAACATGGCATGGATGTTGGCGATCGTGCTGCTCGGGTTGGCGGCGCGCCTGTTTCGCATCGACCATCAACCGCTGTGGCTGGACGAGGCGCTGACGCTCAAGCGCATTCATCTTGACCTCAATGGACTGGTCGCCGACAGCTTCGCCAATCGCCACATGCCGACCTATTTCCTGCTGTTGCGGCTGGCATCCTCGTTCTTCAACACCGGCGATGCGTGGTTGCGCGTTCCTTCGGCGTTGTTTGGCGCAATGTCGGCGGGCATGGTGTTCGTTGTCGCCAGCCGCGTCGGCAACCGTCGCGCGGGCATCGTTGCCGGCCTGTTGATGGCGTTGTCGCCCTTGCAAGTGCAGTACGGACAAGAGGCGCGCTCCTACACTCTGGTGACGTTGCTGATCGCGACAGCGCTGTGGGGCTTGCTGCGGCTTGCAGAGCAGCCGTGGCGCACATCGTTCGACCTGCGCCGCCAGGATGCCGAACGGATGGGTTGGGGTGCCTATGTGCTCGGCACGATCGCAGCGCTGGACGTGCTCGGCGATGCGCTGCCCTGGCTGATCGCGTCCAATCTTTCCCTGCTGCTGATCTGGCGCAGTCTGCATGCCTCATCGAACGCACGGGCTTTTTGCCGCAATTGGGTGCTGAGCAACGTCGCGATCATCGCTTGCACGGTGCCTTTCTACGCCGCTGTTTTCGCGGCCAGCGACGGGCAAATGCTGCAGAAGTTCGACTGGATCCCACAGATGAGCTGGCAACACATGTGGGTGGTGGCGGGCAGCGTCTATCTGATGCGCATGGTGGCGGTAGTCAAGTTCGATCTCATGCACACCGCGGTGCCCTTGCTTGGCGCCATGGTGGCGCTGGCTGCATGTGCGGGTTTGTTTCGCATGCGCGCGAGGCTGGAAGGCCGCGTGCTGTTGCTGAGCGTGCTGGTACTGCCGCTTTTCATTCTGAGCGTGTCGCTGTTCAAATCGATGCTGCTGCCTCGCTATGTGATATGGAGCGCAGTACCGTTCTTCGTCCTGGTGGGATTGGGCGCTGACTTGCTGCCGCGCCGGGCATGGGCGATGGCCGCAACGCTGCTGCTGCTGCTGGGTACAGTGAATCTGGGGCCGGTCTATCGCATCGAGACCAAGCCGCGCTGGGACATGGCCGCCGCGACGCTGGCGGCGAACGTGCGACCCGGCGATACCGTGTTCACCGCCGACCCCAACGCACCCACGATGCTTTCCGTCTTGCACCCCAAGGACGGGCTACCGCTTGAATCCACCGCGCTGGTCACATCTCAATTGGATGAGGCTCTGGCGCGCTGGCGGCGAGGCAGCCGCGTATGGGCAGTGAACGGCCGCTCGGCGCTGGGGCAGCGCGAAGAATTGTCGGATTTCAAGAATCGCATCGCCGCGCTCGGCACGCCTGTCGTGGAAATTCCCCAGGGTAAGGAAATCACCATCCTGATGTTCCCCGCGCCGGACGAGGACGAGCCTAACTAGTGATGCATCGGCAGCACTGCGTAGGTTGAGTTAGCGCAACCTGACTCAACGATTCGCGCCGAACGATGATCCTGGCCCGTCGGAATATTTCGTCTTAGCGAAATTGCTGATGGCATTGCTTGCAGGTGTCATCCACCGGCTTGAGCGCTGCGGCCAGGGCGGGGCAATCGGCTGGTGCGGCTTGGGCTGCCGATTGCAAGCCGCTGCGCAGTTTCGTGGCCAGATCGTTGAACGGTTGTGGCGCATCGGGGAAGGCGGCTGGGATATCCGCCGCAATCATCTGCATATGCTGCAATTGGTCGATATTCGCGGCCGCATCGCAGCGCTGGCCCTTGACTGCCTGTTGCAGCTGATGGCGATGGAAGCCCATGGTCACCATCAACGCCCCGGGAAACGGGTTGCGCTCGCTCAGCGCATTCATGGTAAATGCGGTGCCGATGATGCCGACGACCAGACCGAGTCCAATCAGGAGCGCTGCACGCATTGCTTTTCTTTCCGAGGAGGGTTGGAACGTGGAGCATACCTCAGCCCCTTTGCGAACCCTTAAGCCGGGTAAAATGGGCCTTTTCCAATCCCAAGTATCAGCGTGATTTCTTGCATTCCAGAAACGGCAGCCGGTGGCTGCCCATGAGCGGTGTGTATCCCAGCGAGCGGTTCGAGGGCGTCGAGCGGTTGTATGGCGCCGGCAGCGTGGCGCGTCTGGCGCACAAGCATGTCTGTGTGGTCGGCATCGGTGGCGTGGGTTCCTGGGCCGCCGAGGCGCTGGCGCGTTCGGGCGTGGGCCGGCTCACGCTGATCGATGCGGACGAAGTGTGCGTGTCAAACACCAATCGCCAATTGCACGCGCTGGATGGCGAATACGGCAAGCCCAAGGTTGGCGTGATCGCAGCGCGTGCGCATGCGATCAATCCGGCCATCCGATTGGAGGCGATCGAGCGTTTCCTGACACCGGCCACGCTGGATGATCTGCTCGATCGCGGCTACGACGTCGTGCTGGATGCCTGCGACGCATTCCGCGTAAAGCTGGAAGCCATCGCCTGGTGTCGTCGCCGCAAGTTGCCGATGGTGACGGTAGGGTCGGCCGGCGGGCGCACCGATCCCACACAGATTCGCGTGCGCGATCTCTCTCGCACCGAGCACGACGCCATGTTCAGCCTGATCCGCAAGAAGCTCCGCCAGGATTTCGGCTTTCCGCGCAATCCGGATCGCTACTTCGGAGTATCGGCGGTGTATTCGCTGCAGAACGTGCAATACCCGCAGCCGGACGGAAGCGTGTGCGGCAAGCGGCCGCCCGGCGGCGACTCCTTGAATCTTGCTTGCGGCGGAGGCCTCGGCGCCGCCACGCACGTTACCGGGGCGTTTGCGTTTGCAGCGGTGGGCAAGGTGATGGAGAAGCTGCTCGCGGCGGGATAGGCATCACCCGCGCATGGCTTGCGCAAGGATGGCGAGCCCTTCCTCCAGTACCCCGTCTTCGATCGTCAACGGAAACAGGAAGCGGATCACGTTGCCGTAGGTGCCGCAGGTCAACACCAACAGGCCTGCCGCCTGGGCGCGCTGCTGTACCTGCTTGGCGAACGCCGGATCGGGGTGGCCGTTAGCCTGCATGAATTCCACCGCCACCATCGCGCCATGACCGCGGATGTCGGCGATTTGCGGCACGTGTTCGCGCAGGCTTTGCAACTGTTGCTTCAAGCGCAGGCCCAGGCGCTCGGCGCGGGCGCAAAGCTGTTCTTCTTCGATCACATCGAGCACAGCATGCGCGGCGGCGATCGCCAGCGGATTGCCGGCATAAGTACCGCCAAGGCCGCCAGGCGCGGGGGCATCCATGATCTCGGTGCGGCCGATTACGCCCGACAACGGCATGCCGCCGGCAAGGCTCTTGGCCACCGTCATCAGGTCGGGCAGCACGTCGTAGTGCTCCATCGCAAACAGCTTGCCGGTGCGGGCGAAACCGGTCTGGATTTCATCGGCGATCAACAGGATGCCATGCTGGTCGCAGAGTGCCCGCAGCGCACGCATGAATTCGAGCGGTGCGGCGTAGAAGCCGCCTTCGCCTTGCACGGGTTCCAGGATGAATGCGGCGACCTGCTTGGGATCGATGTCTGCCTTGAACAATTGCTCGATGGCGCGCAGCGAATCGGCCACGCTTGCGCCATGCAGGGGGATCGGTGCCGGCACGTGGAACACGCTGCCTGGAAACGGTCCAAAGCCGGCCTTGTAGGGCAGCACCTTGCCGGTAAGCGCCATGCCCATGAAGGTGCGGCCATGGAAACCGCCGCCGAGCGCGACGATGCCCGGACGGCCGGTGGCGCAGCGCGCGATCTTGATGGCATTTTCCACCGCTTCTGCGCCCGTGGTGAAGAACGCCGTTTTCTTGGCGTGCGCGCCGGGCGCCAGGCGGTTCAGGCGTTCAGCCAGCGCGACAGCGCTTTCATAAGGCACTACCTGATAGGTCGTGTGAGTGAAATTTTGCAGTTGCGTCTCGATGGCCTGCAGTACGCGCGGATGGCGATGGCCGACGTTGAGCACGGCGATACCTGAACCGAAATCGATGTAGCGCCGGCCTTCCACGTCCCATAGTTCGGCGTTGCGGGCGTGCTGGGCGTAGATGGAAAAGCCGATACCCACGCCGCGGGGAGTGGCCGCGATACGGCGTGCGTCGATACTCGCGTTACTGGGAGATGGAATATCGGTTGAGCGGTTGCGCTTGGACAGGATGGCGTCAGTCATGGGGACGAACTCGATCGGGGGGAGGAGTCAATGGTCGGCGATGCGATAGCCGGCGCGCTCTGCAGCGGCGGTACGCGCCTGCCTGGCTTGGGCGATATCCAGCGTGACGTCGATAACGGCTTCGTTCTCGCTGCAGGCAAGCGCTACGGTTTTGCCGAATGGATCGGCCACCTGGCTTTCTCCGCTGAACCGGTATTGGTCACCAGGACCCACGCGATTGGCCATGACGACATAGCACTGGTTGTCCATGGCGCGCACGGGAATGGCGTTGCGATGCACATAGCCATAGGGGTGCATCATGCCGTCGAGCAGCACGACCAAATCAGCGCCCTGACGGGCGAGCTGCCGCGCAGGGCCGGGGAACTCGATATCGAAGCAGATGAGCAGGCCAAGCCGGATGCCGTGCCATTCGCACACCGGAAAGGCGGTGCCGACCTCGAATACGCCGCGGTCCGAATCATAAAGGCAGGTTTTCCGGTAGTGCAGACGTATTTCGCCATCGTCGTCGATCAGTACCGCGCTATTGAAATAGTGTCCCTGTTCGTCTTCGGCGAAACCGATGGCCACACTTACGCCTGCGCGCCGTGCCGCGGCGCGAATGGCCGAGATCGATGGGCCCTCCAGCCGCTCTGCAAGACGCGCAACGTTTTCAGGCGTGGGGAAGCCGCAGATGTGCGTTTCCGGAAACACCACCAGATCGGCCTCGCCGGCGCTTGCCGCGATGGCGAGCAATGCCTTCGCGAGATTGCCCTGGCTATCGCCGTCGACCAGCGTCGGCTGGATCAACCGAACACGCAGCGCGCTCATGTCATGCTCCCTTTGGGCGCGTGGCCGCTGTGTTCGGCGGCGCGGATGACTTCTTCTTCCATGCGCAGATCGAGCGAGCGCGCAAACAGAAGATAGACAACGCCCGCCACCAGCAGCCCCACCAGCCAGGCGATATCGACACCTTCCAGCTTGCGCGCGAAATAGCCGACAAAGATTTCCTGATTCGCGCCGCTGTCGACGATATAGAAGAACGGAATCATCGCGACGAAACCGATCAGGTAAGCGGCGATGCCGCGCATCTGCCAGGCGCCATAGATGCCGCGAGGGGTGAAGAAATGCGCGATGGCGTAGCGCCCCTTGCGCACGAAGAAATAGTCCACCAGGTTGACTGCCGTCCACGGCACCAGGAAATACAGCAGCAGAAGCAGGAAGGTGTGCAGCAAGGCAATGCCGTTGCTCTTGATGGACAAGGTGCACGCGAGCAGCGCGATGCTGATGGCGGCGATCGCAAGGATGCGATGTCTGCGTGTCGGATGAATGCGCCGGATCGAATCCACCCCGGTCAGCACGGTGAGCATGGCGCTATAAGTGTTGAGCGCGATGATCGGCAGAAAGCCAAGCACGGAAATGATCACCACCACGGTGCCGAAGCCGGGAAACAGCATATTGCCGACCTGATTGAGCGAGGCTAGCGCATCGCTGGCGTGCAACCGCTGCGCCAGCCACGCGCCGAGACCGATCATCCACGCACCCGACAGCGAAGCACCCATGAAAATGGTGGCGATCAGTTTTTTAGGGCAGGTGTGCCTGGGAAGATAGCGCGAGTAATCCGAAACGTAGGGCGCATAGGAAATGTTGTAGCCGGCGGCGATCGCGAACTGGGTGAAAAAGGCGATCCAATTGAAACCCAGCGTGGATTCGGCCGGCGTGGCAGCGGCACCAGGGCCAAACAGCAGTACGGCCGTGACGATGGCGTACAGCGGCAGCGTGGCCATCAAGGTCCAGCTGAATACCTTGTGCATCAAGTCGTGGCCATAGACCGACAGCAAGGCGCCGAGCGCCACGGACACCACCGCAACGAAAATCGGATCGAAGCCGAACACGCTCTTCAAGCCCTGCACGATGAGCGTAACGTTCACCACGTTGAAGCCCACGAACACGAACAACGTGGCCAGCAGTGCGAGGATGACGCCGCGATAGCCGAACTGCGCGCGCGACTGGATCATCTGCGGCAGGCCCATTTGCGGACCTTGTGAACCGTGGAAGGCCATGAAGATGGTGCCGAACATGATGCCGAGCGTGCCGGCCAGCGCCGTCCAGGCCACCGACAGGCCCATGCTTGGCCCGACGAAACCGATGGAAATGGTGAAGAAGTGGAAGTTGCCGAGGAACCAGAACGGCCCTTGGCTGCCGAGCCTGGCATGCCGCTCGTTTTCCGGCACGTAATCGATGGAGCGGTTCTCAACCTGCGTGATGGCGGAACGATTCATGGGCACATCCTTGGCTGATTCGGTTTCAGATGCGCCGCGGCACGCCAGGCATCACGCACAAGAGCTCGTAGGCAAGGTTGGCGGCGAGCAAGGCGGTGGTGCCGTGCGGATCGTACGGCGGGGACACTTCCACCACGTCCGCGCCGATCAGGTCCAGGCCCCATGCGCCGCGGATCACTTCCAGCGTTTGCGGCACGGTCAGCCCGGCGATTTCCGGCGTGCCCGTACCGGGTGCGTAGGCCGGATCGATGCCGTCGATATCCAGCGTGAAGTAAACCGGACCGCCGCCCACCTTTTCTCGCACCTCGTCCATCAAGGGCGTGAGCGAATGTCCCCAGCATTCTTCGGCCTGCACGACGCGGAAACCGCGATCGCGACACCAATCGAAGTCCTCCGCGGCGTAGCCGGTGCCACGCAGACCTATTTGCGCCACGCGCCGGGGATCGATCAGGCGTTCCTCCACAGCGCGGCGAAACATAGTGCCGTGCGCGATCGCTTCGCCGAACATCGAATCATTGACGTCGGCATGGGCATCAATGTGGATCAAGCCAATGGGTCCATGGTGCTTGCGCAGCGCGCGGAGAATGGGAAGCGTGATCGTATGATCACCGCCGAGCGTGATCGGTCGGCATCCCGCCTTGCTGATGCGGGTGAATGTCTGCTCTATGCGTGCGACGGAATCCAAAAGGTTGTAAGGATTGATCGCCACATCGCCCAGGTCCGCAACCCGCAGCGCGTCGAAGGGGGCCGCCCGGGTAGCCATGTTGTACGGCCGCAGCAGCACGGATTCGCTGCGAATCTGGCGCGGACCGAAGCGCGTGCCGGAGCGGTTGGAGGTGCCCTGGTCGAGCGGAACGCCGATGAAGCCGACATCCAGCCTGGCGGGGTCGCTTACCTCGGGCAGCCGCATCATCGTGGCGATGCCGCCGAAGCGCGGCATTTCGTTGCCGCCAAGTGGTTGATACAGGACTTCAGGCATCGTCGCGCTCCTTCTGATTCATCGAGAACTGCATGCGTGGACTTCCTTCGTCCCTGCTCTTGCATCCGATCCTAGGTGCGCGCCGTGGCCGCTTCCATCGCTCATGCGATGCACTTACATTGATGAAAGACGATGTATCAAAAGGAGTTGAGGAAATGTTGGCCAACCTTTCCGATCTGGATCTGCGGCTGATTCGCGTCTTCATCGCCATTGTGGACGCGGGTGGTTTGTCGGCTGCACAGGCAAGGCTGAATGTTGGCCAGTCCACGCTGAGCAGCCAGCTCGCCACGTTGGAAACACGGCTGGGTTTTCGCCTGTGCAAGCGTGGACGCGGCGGCTTCCGTTTGTCCCCCAAGGGTGAACGCTTCGCGCCCTTGGCACGCGGTCTGCTCGCGGCAGTGAACGAATTCGGCACGCAAGCGCGCAATCTGGATCGCAAGCTGGTCGGTACATTGCATGTCGGCCTGATCGGGCACGTTTCGATGGAAACGAATGTACGCATCGCGCAAGCCATTGCGCGCTTCCGGCAGCGGGATGAAGCGGTGCAGTTCGCTTTGTTCGTGCGCTCGCCGGGAGAGCTGGAGACGCAACTGCTCAGCGGGCAGTTGCAGCTCGCAGTGGGCTATTTCTGGCACCGGCTGGCAATGCTTGAATACACGCCGCTGTTCACCGAGCGGCAGTTGGCGTATTGCGGCCGCGGACACCCGTTGTTCGATCGGGGCGGCGAGGCAATGCCGGACGACTTGGCCGATCATGAATGGACCTGGCGCACTTATCCGTTACCGGAAGCGAGCGCCGTGCTGCCTTCGCCAACGGTGACGGCGGTGACCGACAACATGGAGGCTGCCGCGGTGTTGATCCTGTCCGGACGCCATTTGGGCTATCTGCCTGAACACGTGGCAACGCCGTATCTCACGGCCGGATTGCTGTCGCCCATCAATCCGGCGGTGTTGTACTACGACGTGCAATTTCATGTTGTGACACGCAAGCGCGATGCGCTCGACGACATCACCCGCGCGTTCCTGGAAGATCTGCTGTAGCCACATCGAAGGATGCATGGCATTGCCTGTGATCGTCATCACGCATGACAGGGTGCGCTTGACGTAGTTTTCGCGGCAGCGCTTCTAGCATGTCAATGCCATGTGTTCGTTGCTGCGTTTCCTTGTGCGCGGCATGAAAGGCCGGTTGGATTGGTGCGTACCGGCAAGCTGAGGGCCGAGTCCTGCCAGAGTCCAGGATGTAAGCGTTGCTCGATTGTTTCGATAGACCTGCGACAGCCAGGCGGGATCGCTTGTGTGCGTTGTAAAGATGGTCTGAAACGAAACGGGTTTCGGGCCGAAGACATGCTTCATTATCTAAGGAGAGAGATCATGTCATCGATTCCTTCGCGTAATCGCAACACTCCGCTGCTTCGCAATGTCGATCTCACTGCACTGATTCCCGATTTTCCGTTCCATTACGGCGCTTTCCTCGAAGGTGCTCATGGACGGCCGTCATTGTTCGATTTTTCCGAAGGATCCAAGGGGAAACAGGTGCTCGTTGTCGGAGCCGGCGCGGCCGGCGCGGTCGCAGCGTATGAATTGCTGCGCATGGGGCTTAGGCCGGTGCTGGTTGAAGCTTGTGATCGATACGGTGGCCGATTGAACTCGCAATACCTCGGTAGCGGCGAGCAACAAGTTATTGCCGAATTGGGAGCGATGCGATTCCCTGCTTCCGGAAAAGCGGGAAGGCATTACTTTGAAAAGCTCGACATGTGGAATAACTCCGTCCCGTTTCCGAACCCTGGCAGCGCGGCGGCGGTGAGCACCGTAGTCGACTATCAAGGAGAACAGGTCTATTACGAGCATGACAGCAGCGAATTTCCTATTCCGCCGGAATATGTCGCGCTGGAAGACGATATGTTCGGCGAAGAAGGTTTCCTGAATCAGTCGCCGACCGATTTCTACGACATGCAAGCTTGGATGACGGAAGGTTCTATAGATCAGTCCGAAATAAAAAGGGTATGGAACGCGCTGCTGACCACGCAAAAATGGAACGATGTGAGTTTCCATGCTGGGTTGACCGAGATTTCCGACTGGTCTGCGGCTGAGATCATTTTGTTTGGGCAGATCGATTTCGGTACAGGCGGATGGAACACCGACTTCCCCAATTGCTTGCTGGAAGTGCTTCGTGTTCTCTATACGGGTTTGGATGTCGATCATCGGCTCATGCTGGACGGGATCCACATTGCCATCCAAACTTCTCACCTCGACGCCTGCGATGTTGAACGACGATGCGGATGAGTCCACGAGGAACATGACTGTGGAGCAGGCGAGCGAGGACTTTCTACGAGCCTACTTTCCGGGATCGGCGAGCTCCTTGCGTAAAGAGGTCCGGCATGTGGCGCGCACCAGCGGGAACAGGTTGGCCGTGATTATTCGCGAAATGACGAACGGTATGGAGAAAAAAATCGAGTTCGATGCCGTGATCTATACACCGCACGTTCGTATTCTCGACAAATTTCGCCACTACGGTACCGAGAATCAGTACCGCGCCACGACGCAATTGCTCGGGCAGGAACTATGGGAGGCAGTGGAGTACACGCACTACATGCAATCGGCCAAGATTTTCATGGCCACTAACTCGCCATTCTGGAAGGATCGGGACGACAGCGGAAAGCGCCTCATGAGCGTGACGTTGTCAGATCGGTTGACGCGAGGCACGTACTTGGTTGACTACGGTGGCAATGGTCAGCCTGGCGTCACGGGCTCCGGCATCTTCCTTCCTATACCTGGAACGATGACTCGCTGAAATTCCTCGGCGATCGCAACGCCCCCGGAGAGCTGCTGACACACGCACACATGTGCCGCACGGTGTTGCAGGATATCTACCCCAATCTTCGCCTCGCCGACTACCTCGCTCCAGACGGCAATTCGGAAATCGAAATCAACTGGGAAGACGAGCCGCTCTACCTGGGGGCCTTCAAGATGAACCTGCCAGGGCAATACGAGTACCAGCGACGGCTGTTCTCGCAGTTTATGACAGGCTTGGAAGGCGGCACTCCCGACCCGTTCGTGCTTGCGGGCGACGACATTTCCTGGGTGGCTGAATGGGTCGAGGGCGCGGTCACGTCCGCGATCAACGCGGTCAACAAGATTGCCGTATTGTTCGGTGGCGGCGATTGGGACGAATTGCAGGGGCCGATTACCCGCTGGAACGAGCTCAAACCCATAGAGTTGCCAAGTCCCAAATCAGCCGCACACGAGCGACAGCGGGCAATAAGTACCGAACCTAGCGAAGTGGTTTGACCAGATAGCCAGTCTGAAAAAAATAATGCAACAGCACTACTCGGGCGGGAGGTGGGCGTGGCCTCTCGCCCGAGCAAGCGGGTAGACGTCGTCACCACCCCATGTAATGCCCGCCATTGATCGCCAGGTTCGCCCCGGTGATCCAGCTGGCGTCCTCGGTGGTGAAGAACGCCACGGCATGCGCGATTTCCTCCGGCTTGCCAAGGCGGCCCACCGGAATTTGCGCGACGATCTTCTCGCGCACTTCCTCCGGCACCGCCATCACCATGTCCGTGGCGACGTAACCCGGCGAGACGGTGTTCACCGTGATGCCGAAGCGCGCATTTTCCTGCGCCAGCGAGATGGTGAAGCCGTGCATGCCTGCCTTCGCCGCGGCGTAGTTGGCCTGGCCGTACTGGCCTTTCTGGCCGTTGATGGAGCTGATTTGCACGATGCGGCCCCACTTGCGGCTGCGCATGTCTTCGATCACCGGGCGGGTAACGTTGAAGCAGGCGTTGAGGTTGGTGTTCACCACATCCATCCATTGCTGGTAGGTCATCTTGTGGAAGGTGGTGTCGCGAGTGATGCCGGCGTTGTTGACCAGGATGTCTACCGGACCGACCTTGTGGTGGATCGCGTTGATCATGTTTTCGCATGAGATCGGATCGGCCACATCGCCCGGCACCAGCGTCGCCTCGAGGCCGTCCTGCGCCATGGTCTTGCGCCATGCCTCGGCTTTGGCCTCGTCGCGGTAGTTCGTGACAACTTTGTGTCCCTGTTTGGCCAGGTAGCGCACGATGGCCGTGCCGATGCCGCCGGTGCCGCCCGTGACGAGTGCCGTACGCTGTGTCATGCCTTTCTCCTTGTAATGTCTACGTAATGAATCTCGCGCGTCGCGCGAACCGGTTGAGGTTATACGCAGACATCATGAAGGCATAGCGGTTTTTAAGACACCACGGTACGACTGCGCATCGGTTCGTTATACAGGGTTAAGCGATGCGATGATCGCTGCATTGCGTCAATCGATGCGGATCGAAATGCCTGAGTGCGACGTTCAACAGTTCGGACGGATGGACGGCCGTTTCGTCGGGCGCGATGCCCAGAAAAGAAAGCGCACGGCGCAGCGCAGGCATTGGATCGGACGGATCGACTTCCTGTGAGCGCTCGGATTTCGACAGTTTGCGACCTTCGCTGTCCAGCACCAGCGGTAGATGCAGGTACTGCGGCGTCGGCAAACCCAGGCAACGCTGCAGCCAGATTTGCCGCGGCGTGGAATCCAGCAGATCGCTGCCACGCACCACCTGGGTGATGCCTTGCCAGGCGTCGTCGACCACGCAGGCAAGCTGATAGGAATAGAAACCCTCGACGCGGCGGATCACGAAATCGCCCACCGCCTCCCGCAACTGCTGTTGCTGCGGTCCTTGCAGTGCGTCGATGAAGGCGATGGTCTCGTCTGGCGTGCGGATGCGCCAGGCGGGTGCACGATCCGGATCAGGGGCCGCGATGCAGCAGCCGTCGCGGTGTATACCGCCCGCCGCAGCCAGGTCGCTCCGGCTGCACCAGCACGGGAACACCAGTCCCGCTTGTCGCAGTTGCTCGAACGCCGCATCGTAGGCGGCGATGCGGGACGACTGATGGATGACGGGCTCGTCGGCCACCATCCCAAAGACGGGTAGGGCGCTGAGGATGGCCGCGGCCGAGCCCGGGACTTCGCGTGGCGGATCGATGTCTTCCATCCGCACCAGCCATTGGCCATCCGCGCGGCGCGCGCACAGCCAGCTGCCCACGGCGGCAACCAGGGAGCCTGCGTGCAGGAGACCGGTGGGGGAGGGGGCGAAGCGTCCGCGATAGTTCATCGCGTCATTCTACGTAAGCTGACTAGATGATCGGCGCCGGGGAAGCTACCTGCGCTTAACCCTTGAAATGCTTCCATTTCACCCGAATCTCTGGCACGGATTACCATTGCTTCCTTCGGAGTGACCTTTTAGGGACGACTATGCGCCGCATTGCACTTTTTCTTCTTACCAACATCGCCGTCCTGTTGCTGCTCAGCATCGTCTGCCACCTGTTCGGCATCGATCAGTGGGCCGCCGCGCGGGGCTATGGCGGCATGGGCGGGTTGCTTGCCTACGCCGCCGTCTTCGGCATGGGCGGGGCCTTCATCTCGCTGGCCATGTCCAAGTGGATGGCCAAGATGACCACCGGCGCGCGGGTGATCGAGCAGCCCCAGAACGAAGCCGAGCGGTGGTTGGTCGACACCGTGCGCCGCCACGCGCAGAACGCCGGCATCGGCATGCCCGAAGTGGCGGTCTACGATGCGCCGGAGATGAACGCCTTCGCCACCGGCATGAGCAAGAACCACTCCCTTGTGGCGGTAAGCACCGGCCTGCTGCAACAGATGGATCGCGAGCAGGTCGCCGCAGTGCTCGGCCATGAAATTGGTCACGTCGCCAATGGCGACATGGTGACGCTGACATTGATCCAGGGCGTGCTCAACACGCTGGTGATCGTGGCCGCGCGCATTGTCGGCCGCCTGGTCGACAGTTGGCTTTCCGGCGGACGCGACAGTCGCGAAGGCACCGGCATCGGCTATTTTGTCTCGGTGATCGTGCTGCAGCTGGTGTTCGGCCTGTTTGCCTCGATAATCGTGATGGCGTTTTCACGCTGGCGCGAATTCCGCGCCGATGCGGCAGGCGCCAAGCTGGCCGGCCGCGGCGCGATGATTTCTGCGCTGCAGCGACTGCAGCTCAACCATGGCGAAAGCACCTTGCCCAAATCGATGGCCGCCTTCGGTATTTCCGGTCCATTGGCGCAAGGCCTGCAGCGCCTGTTCATGAGCCATCCGCCGCTGGACGAGCGCATCGCGGCGCTGCAAAAGCAGATGTGATTTTTTCGCCCTCTTCCTCTCCGGAAGGGGGCAGGGTGAGGGGGCGGTCTCGCCATACGGCGAGTTCGCAGCGGGCCTTGTTGAAGCGTGGGGCAGCTTTGTTCCTTCACCTGCAGCTCTTCCGGAGCCGCAGACCTAGCGTGCTTTTCTCAGTTGCTTCTCAACCTTCGACGACACCATGACCACTACAACCGAAACCCGCAAATTCGAAGCCGAAGTCGCCCAGGTGCTGCACCTGGTGACCCACTCGTTGTACTCGCACAAGGAAATCTTCCTGCGCGAGCTGATCTCCAACGCCTCGGATGCCTGCGACAAGCTCCGTTTCGAATCCATCGGCAAGCCGGAGCTGCTCTCCGGCGACGCCGAGCTGCACATCGACGTGAGCTGGGACGCCGACAAGCGCACCATCACCGTGCGCGACAACGGCGTGGGCATGAGCCGCGACGAGATCGTCGCCAACATCGGCACCATCGCCAGTTCCGGTACGCGTCGCTTCCTGGAAGCGATGAGCACTGAGCAGAAAAGCGACGCACGCCTGATCGGCCAGTTCGGCGTGGGCTTCTATTCGGCCTTCGTGGTGGCGGACAAGGTCACCGTACTTAGCCGCCGTGCCGGTCTGCCGGCCAGCGAAGGCGTCAAATGGGAAAGCGACGGCAAAGGCGAATATGTGCTGGAACAGGTCGAATTGCCCGAGCGCGGCACCGCGATCGTGCTGCACTTGAAAGCCGATGAGGATGAGTTCCTCAAGCGTTGGGAACTGCGTTCGCTGATCACGCGCTACTCCGACCACGTCGCGTTCCCGATCCGCCTGCCGGTGGAGAAGGACGATAAGCCGAGCGACGAATGGGAAACCGTCAACGCCGCTTCCGCGCTATGGACCAAGCCCAAGAGCGAAATCAGCGACGAGGATTACCAGAGTTTCTACAAATCGCTGGGTCACGATTTCAACGATGCGCTGGCGTGGACGCACAACCGCGTCGAAGGCAACCAGAGCTATATCACCTTGCTCTATCTTCCCTCGCAGCCGCCATTCGAGCTGATGATGGGTGGCCGTGACGAGCGCAAGGGACTCAAGCTCTACATCAAGCGCGTTTTCATCATGGACGCAGCGGAACAGTTGCTGCCGAACTATCTGCGCTTTGTGCGCGGCGTGGTCGATGCGGACGATCTGCCGCTCAACGTCAGCCGCGAAATCCTGCAGCAGAATCGCCAGCTCGAGCGCATCAAGTCCGCTTGCGTGAAGCGCGTGCTCGACCTGATCGAAAAGCTGGCCAAGGACGAACCGGAGAAGTTCCAGACGTTCTACAAAGCCTTCGGCAATACTCTGAAAGAAGGCATCGTGGAAGATCACGGCAACCGCGAGCGCATCGCCAAGTTGTTGCGCTTTGCATCCACCAAGGGCGAAGGCAGCTCGCAGGGCGTGTCGCTGGATGATTACATCGGCCGTATGCCGGTTGGCCAGGACACCATCTGGTACATCACCGCCGACAGCCACGCTGCTGCCGCCGGCAGTCCGCAACTGGAAGCGTTCAGGGCCAAGGACATCGAAGTGCTGCTGATGTCCGACCGCATCGACGAATGGATGCTCGGCAGCTTGAACGAATACAGTGGCAAGAAGCTGCGCAATGTCGCCAAGGGTGAATTCCCGCTGGACGAGGAAGCGAAGAAGCAGCAGGAAGAAGCGAGCAAGGCGGCCGAGCCGTTGTTGAAGAAGCTGAAGGATCTGCTGGGTGATCGCGTTGGCGACGTAAAAGTATCCGCACGCCTCACGGATTCGCCGTCATGCCTGGCGCTGTCCGACTATGAAATGGCGCCGCATCTGGCGCGCCTGTTGCGTGATGCAGGCCATGACATGCCGGCTGGCAAGCCCACGCTGGAGATCAATCCGCAGCACGCACTGCTCAAGCGTGTGGAAGCGGAGGGCGACGAAGGCAAGGCGAAGGATCTGGCCAATCTGCTGCTGGAGCAAGCGGAGATTGCTGCAGGTGCGCAGTTGCCTGATCCGGCGGCGTTCGTGCAGCGCTTGAATCGCGTGTTGCTGGGTTGATCCCGAGCCAGGCGAAAGTTTGATCCCTCCCCTGGATGCAGGGGAGGGATGAGGCGATTTAAGACGCCGAGTGCAATCGCGGCAGATGCATGCCCAAAACAACCGCCAACAGGCGCATCGCAAGTATGACCAATACGCCCACGCTTACCGCAACGGCGCGCGGCGTTCCAAGCTTCTGCAAAACCAGATACACCGCGATGCCTGCAATCGCAGCTGTCGCATAAAGATCCTCGCGGAAAATCAGCGGAACCCGTGCACTCATCACATCGCGCAGCACGCCGCCGGCAGTGCCGGTCATCGTTCCCATCAGAACCACGATCAACCACGACGACCCGGCCGCTTCGGCAATCTGTGCGCCGCTGATTGCAAATAGCGCCAGGCCCAGCGCGTCGACGATCAAAAAGCCATGGCCGGGAGGCGGCAAGTACGCCAGGTAAAGCATGCTCAGCAAAGCGACCAGCAGGATGACCAGCAGGTAGCGCGCATCACGAATCCAGAAAATGGGATGGCGATTGAGCAACACGTCACGCAACGTGCCGCCGCCGATCGCGGTCAATGCGGCGAGCGCCAAGCCGCCCAATAGATCCATGCCCGCATGCGCGGCGACCAGCACGCCGCTCACTGCGAATACCGCCACACCGATCAGATCCAGCAGATAAAGCAGCATGCGGATTCCCCAGTTCGTTCGCCAGCCTTGCGTCAACGTACCTGTGTTCCCACTTGGCATGCATCACCCGGCGATTTGCCGATAATGCCACGATGAAACACGTAACCCATGAACCATTGACCGAAGTACGCGCCGATGTCTGGCTTTGGGCTGCGCGCATGTATAAAACCCGCAGCTTGGCCAAGCAGGCCATCGAAGGCGGCAAAGTCGACGTGAACAGCGTCGGCTGCAAACCGTCCAAGGCGCTGCACGTGGGCGATCGCGTGCGCCTGACCCGTGGCGAGGAGCGGCTGGAGCTGGAAATCCTTGCGCTTGCGGAGCAGCGCGGACCGGCCAGCATGGCGCAGACGCTCTATCGGGAAACCGAGGCAAGCCGGCTGGCGCGCGAGCAGGCCCGTGAACAGCGACGCTTGAGCGGAGCAGGCCTAAACCGTCCGCCCACCCGTCCAAACAAGCAGCAACGTCGAGAATTGCGACGGCTTAAAGATTTTCCCTGAGCAGCGCATCTCAGAAATCCGCGCAGATCTGCGTGAATATCCTCACAAAAGCAGGCGGCTTCGGAAAAGGCCGCTGCGAACTGGGGATTTCAGGGGGAACACATGAGCGGAATCGACTTCTTCAAGCGGTTGTTGGGCGGCCACGCGATCGACGACTTGCAGCAGGCGAGCCTGCTGCAGGCGGCTGCGGGGTTGCGAACCCTGGTGGTGGACGATTCGCCGACCATTCGTGCCGTGCTCGGCAAAATGCTCGACCAGAATGGCTATGCGGTGCAAAAGGCCGCCGATGGCGAAAGTGCGATCGAATTGGCCAAGGCCGAGCAGCCGGAACTGATTTTCCTGGACATCGTGCTGCCTGGCGTCAACGGTTTTTCCGTGTTGCGCACCTTGCGGCACGATCCGCTCACCCAGCACATCCCGATCGTGATGATCAGCGGTAACCAGCAGGCGACCGAGCAGTTCTACGTGCAACGCTTCGGTGCGGATGATTTCATCAAGAAGCCGTTCGGCCAGCGCGAAGTGCAGCGCTCCATCGATCAGCTGGTTCGCTCCGGGCGGCTACCTGCCCGCGTGCCGATGCCGATTGCCGTCGCACCCATCGCCGTCGCAACGACGTCCTATGAGGAGCTGCGCAGTACCCTTTCCGGCATGGCGGCCTGACGACCTGACTTCAAACGGAAACGCCGCAGCGTGGGGCGCTGCGGCGTTCTTTTTCGGTCCGGGATTGAAATCCCAGCCCACATTCGCGATTACGCCAGATCGAAGCGATCGAGGTTCATCACCTTGTTCCAGGCGGCGACGAAGTCGCGAACGAATTTCTCTTGCGCATCCGCGCTTGCATAGACTTCGGCCAGTGCGCGGAGCTGGGAGTTCGAGCCGAAGACCAGGTCGGCACGCGTGGCTGTCCACTTGATTTGACCGGACTTGCGATCGCGTCCTTCAAATACATCCTGGTCGTTGGAGAGGGCTTTCCATTCCGTGCCCATATCGAGCAAGTTGACGTAGAAATCGTTGGTCAGCGCTTCCGGTCGCTGAGTAAAGACGCCGTGCCTGGTGCTTCCAGCGTTGGTGTTCAGCACGCGCATACCGCCTACCAATACCGTCATCTCGGGCGCACTCAGCGTCAGCAGCTGAGCCTTGTCGACCAGCAGCACTTCGGCTGGCACGCTGTACTTGCCCTTGAGGTAATTGCGGAATCCGTCGGCAATCGGTTCGAGCACGGCGAAAGATTCCACATCGGTCTGCTCCGCCGTAGCGTCCGTGCGGCCTGGTACGAACGGCACGGCTACATCGATATCCGCATTCCGCGCGGCTTGCTCGACACCGGCGTTGCCGGCCAGAACGATCAGGTCGGCCAACGAAATTTTCTTGCCGCCCGACTGTGCGCTGTTGAACGTTTGCTGGATGCCTTCGAGCGTCTTCAGCACATTCGCCAATTGCTCGGGCTGATTGACTTGCCAATCCTTCTGCGGAGCGAGGCGGATGCGGGCGCCGTTCGCGCCGCCGCGCTTGTCCGAGCCACGGAAGGTGGAGGCGGACGCCCATGCCGTCGAAACCAGCTGCGAAACAGATAGGCCGGAAGCCAGAACGCTGCGCTTGAGGCCAGCGATATCCTGCGCATCTACCAACTGGTGATCGACAGCGGGAACCGGGTCCTGCCAGATCAGCGCTTCGGACGGCACCTCGGGGCCGAGATAGCGCGCACGCGGGCCCATGTCGCGATGAGTGAGCTTGAACCAGGCGCGGGCAAATGCATCGGCAAACTGGTCGGGATTCTCGTAGAAGCGCCGGGAGATTTTTTCGTAAGCGGGGTCGAAGCGCAGCGCGAGATCGGTAGTGAGCATGGAGGGTGCACGGCGCTTGGATGGATCGTGCGGATCAGGCACCGTGCCGGCACTGGCGTCACCTTTGGGCTTCCACTGATGCGCGCCGGCCGGACTGGTGGTCAGTTCCCATTCGTAGCCGAACAGGTTCCAGAAGAAGTTGTTGCTCCACTTCGTGGGCGTGCTGGTCCAGATCACTTCCAGGCCGCTGGTGATGGCGTCGCCGCCTTTGCCGCTGCCGAAGCTGTTCTTCCAGCCCAGGCCTTGTTCCTCGATGCTGGCGGCTTCCGGCTCGGCGCCTACATGCGTCGCGGGGCCGGCGCCATGGGTTTTGCCGAACGTGTGGCCGCCGGCAATCAGCGCGACGGTTTCCTCGTCGTTCATGGCCATGCGCGCGAAGGTTTCGCGGATATCCTTGGCCGCCGCGAGTGGATCCGGCTTGCCGTTGGGGCCTTCCGGATTGACGTAGATCAAACCCATCTGCACGGCGGCGAGCGGGTTTTCCAGTTGGCGTTCGCCCGAATAGCGCTGGTCATCCAGCCATTTGGTTTCAGCGCCCCAGTAGACGTCTTCTTCGGGCTCCCACACGTCCGCGCGGCCGCCGCCGAAGCCGAAGGTTTTGAAGCCCATCGATTCCAGCGCGACATTGCCGGCGAGGATCATCAGGTCGGCCCAGGAAATGTTGTTGCCGTATTTCTGCTTGATCGGCCACAGCAGGCGACGGGCTTTATCGAGGTTGCCGTTATCCGGCCAACTGTTGAGCGGTGCAAAACGCTGCTGGCCGGCACCCGCGCCTCCGCGACCGTCGCCAGTGCGATACGTGCCGGCGCTGTGCCAGGCCATGCGGATGAACAGGGGGCCGTAATGGCCGAAGTCGGCCGGCCACCAGTCCTGCGAATCGGTCATCAATGCGTGCAGGTCTTGCTTCAGCGCATCGAGGTCGAGGTTGTTGAAGGCTTTGGCGTAGTCGAAATCCTTGCCCATCGGATCGGACAAGGAGGAATGCTGGTGCAGGATCTTCAGGTTCAACTGGTTCGGCCACCAATCCCGGTTGGTCGTGCCGCTGGTGCTATGTTTGAACGGACACTTCGATGCGGCCGGCATCTCGGCGGCGGGCAGGTCCGAAGCGGACAACTTGGGATCTTGGTTCATGGCTGAATTCCTTTTGAGTGGGAAGGTGGCTGGCGTCGGCTGGCTTCCGGTTGAATCTACGTGGGCAGGCTCCTCACGTGAATTGAATTGTTCTGATTCATTCCATAGGTACAGTCTATGACGATGGCGCCAGCGCTTGTTCATGCCTTTCAGCCACGATCGTGCGCAAAAAGGATTTCAATCGGTTGACGGACCGATCAGCTCCATCGCCACTGCGCGCGCCGCGCGCCGTACTTCATCGGCAAACGCCGGATCATCGATGGTGCGCGCCAGCACCATGCCTCCCACACATAGCGCAGTGATGGCCAAGCTGCGCTCGCGTGCATTGGCGTCATCGCCTCCATCGTCCAGGCTGCTGGCGAGCATGCCCGCCAGATGCTGCAGCAGGTTGCAATACGCCTTCCGCACGCGCGGGCCTGCACGGGCTGTATCGGACGGCAGCGCGATCAACGGGCACTGGCCTTCGACATCATCCAGGTGTGCGCTGGAGAGATAGGCTTCTACTACTTGGCGTCCCAATGCCGAGCCACAGGCGGTGTGATCGATTCGTATGCCCTCCCAGCGCTGCGCCGGATCGAAGTGCAGATACGCCGAAACGGCTTCGGCGAACAGCTCTTCCTTGGTCTTGAAGTGGTTGTAGAAACCGCCGCGGGTGAGGCCTGCCCGCTGCATGATTTCATCGATGGAAACATCTTGGAAGCCACGGCGATTGAACAGCTCGCGCGCGCATTCGACGATGCGCTGGCGGGTCTTCTGCTTATGCTCGGCGGTAAAGGGCATGGCGCTGGCTTGGGGTCAGG
>Ga0068856_100001901_pt1 | contig 21773 bp, 8 predicted proteins | sample KBSCornC62_FD_66595 | JGI IMG/M metagenome (GOLD analysis project Ga0068856, IMG submission 66595) | Corn rhizosphere microbial communities from Kellogg Biological Station, Michigan, USA - KBS Corn C6-2 | ecosystem: Host-associated > Plants > Roots > Rhizosphere > Soil ... | reverse complement strand
TTAATGGTTGTTGTTTTCATTCTCAAATTATTCATAAATTTCATCGTGGTGCCGTGTGTGAGCCACCGCAGAACCCAACTGCGGCGGCTCATCACCTAACCCAACTTCCCTACGGTTTGACCATCCGGAAAAATACGTTCGTTTTGGCTGGATCCACCGTGATGTTCACGTTGGTCACATCCACCGAGCCGTTTGCCGGATAGTTAAACCACGCGGAGCTTGCCAGCCCTACGCTGTTGGACTGGAGAATCCAGCCGGCATTCGTCGGCCAAGCCAGGCTTAGGGTGCTGCCCAAAACGGCAACCTGCATGACTGGCGGATTCGAGTTAATTGCCGGTGCCAGCGGCACCACCAGCAACGCGCCGGTGGCCGTGATCAGCCCGCCGGAATTGGCCGCCTTGTAAACGCCCGCCGCCTGGTTGACCCCGCCCAAAACCAGGGCAGCGACCTGATTGGTCGAGTTGAAGTCCAGTTGCAACACGGCGCTGTTGCTGATAGCCACGGTAGAATTCGTGGTGAGCGTCGCTTGGGCGATGGCCAGCGTTCCCGCGGTCACGGTCGTGTTGCTGTAAGTGTTGGCACCGGACAGCACCAGCGTGCCCGTGCCTGATTTTGTCAACGAGCGAGCCGCGCCGGTAATGGCACCGCCCACGGTCAGGGTGTTGTTGCTGACCGTGATGGTGGTGTTGGCGCTCATCGTCACGCTGCCAGTGCCCATATCCAAGTTCTCCGAGCCCGCAAAGTAGAAGCTGCCCCCCCAAGTCTGGGCATTGTTATTGGCATTGACCAGATTGGCCACCGTGCTGTCCAGACCGCCACCGTTGATGGTCAACGCACCTGAACCGATGGCCGTGGTGCTGCCCAACGCGAGCGTCCCGGCATCCACACGGAACGGCTTGGTAGTGGTGTTGTCGGCGGTCAACACCAGCGTGCCCAGACCATCCTTCGCGACTTGACCGCTGGGGGCGCCGTTGTCGGTGACCTGACCGCTGATGGTCGTCTTATTGATCACAAACAGACGCTTGTAACCATTGCCCGTAGCAATCGTGCCGCTAAGGGTCAGGTCGCCCGTTCCACCGAAGATGTAAGGCCCGTCGAACGCATTCAGGCTCATTCCGTTTGCGATGGTGTGGGCGGTTGAATCCTTCGACATGATGGTCAGGTTGGTCGCGGCCGTCGGCAGGAGGGCTGCGGGCGACAATTGGATCTGGGCAGCCGAGCCAAAGGCGTTGTCATCGCCCAAGGCCACCGTGCCGGACACCAGCGTCAGGCCGGTGAAGTCATTCGCTCCGTCCAGTTCCAGGATGCCGTTGTTGACAACATTGGTTGACCCGTATGTCAGCGTAAAACCGCCACTGATCGGTCCACCCACGACAAGCTTGTTGCTGTTAACCGACACCGTAAGGTTGTTGCCTAGGGTCACGCTCCCGTTGCCGAGGTTCAAGTTCTGCGAGCCGAGGAAGGTGAAGCTTCCATTCCAGTTCTGCGCATTGTTGTTGGCGTTGAGAAGATTGACCACCGAGCTATCCAGCTTGCCGGAACCGATGGTCATGGAACCAGAACCGATGGCGTTGGTGCTGCCAAGAACCAACGTGCTGCCACTCAAAGTGGTGACGCCGCTGTAGGTATTTGAACCAGTGAGCGAGAGAACACCATTGCCGGTGACCGTCAACCCCGCCGAGCCAATGACATTGCCCGACACAGAGAGTGCGGTGCCGCCGGCGGTGTTGACCGTGGTGGTGTCATTCAACGAAACCCCGGTGGCAATCGCGTTGGCCGTGCCCGCCGTAACGCCGAGCTGCGCACCATTGCCGCTATTGTCCAAGGTCAGAACATTGTTGGCGTTGGTGACGATGAACGAATTGGCGTTGGTGAACGAAATGCCGCCAATCGTCTGGCTGGCGTTCAAGTTAACCGTGATCAGACTGGAGCCCACACCCAGAACGGCGAGCTGGCCGGCGGCATTCGGATAATTCGGGTTGCTGTCCCAGTTGGCCCCGGTGGTCCAGTTGCCATTGCCATTCAAGGTCCAAACACTGCTATTCACCACGGTCAGTTTAACCGCCGTGGTGGTGGTGGTCACAAACGCCTTCGTGCCCGCCGCCAATCCGGCACCGGTGATGGTCGGAGCATTCGTAAAGGAGCCGGTGATGCTGTAAATGACGTTCGGCTCGTTCAGCAAGGTGTAGATGCCAACCGGCAGCGGCGTGCCGCCCGTCACATTCACGGTGATCGCATTATTGTTCAGCGTGACGGCATTATAGATGGTCATCGGCGTCTCGCCGCTGGCCGATACGGAAAACTTGCCCGTGGATCCAGCCTGCCAAGTCACCGCCGAATACATGGTGCCGACACCGCCAAAGGCGGCTCCGGCGGCAACCGTGGCCGTGCCCGTGCCGTTGTCGGTTCCATTCAACAACATCGTGCCACCATTGACCGCGATGGCACCGTTTCCGTTGAGGTTACCATCAATGATGAGCGTGCCGCCGCTGACGGTGGTGGCTCCGCTGTAAGTATTACCGGCGCCCGCGAGTGTCCAAGTGCCGGCATCCTGTTTCGTCAGGGACCCAGCACTGCTATCAAGATAGTTGCCGGAAATCTGTCCGTTTCCAGCGCCGCCCAGAATCAAAATGCGCGGATTGATTGCCGTGACATCGCCTGCAAGGTTCAGGAAACCGCCATTTACAACGACATACGGATTGCCGTTGCCAAAGACCAACCCGACCGGACCTGAAATGGTGTTGCTGCCAACCTCATTAAACAGCACACCGGGCGTGCCGCTCAAATTGAACGCGATCGAGCTGTCAATGTTCAGGTTGCCCAGACTGCCATCCAAATGCACGGTGGAGTTGGGATTGGAAGGCTGGATGGTCTTCGGCCCAACACCCAACCCTGCGGTGTTGTTGACCCAGAGATTTCCGCCAAAGAAATTGATAGGACCGCTCCAGGAGGCATTGTTGCCTGTCAGCCAAAGATTGAGACTGGCGCTGGCCAGAGTCACTGCGCCAGTGCCGGTGATCTGATTTGCAAACACATTGGTGCCAGCCAAATTAATTTGCAGGTTGCCGGCGTTGGCCACTGGACCGGCACCCAAGCCCACCGCCATGCCGGTTATCGCGGCGTTCGTGTTGCCGTTGCCGATTTGCAGCGTGCCGGCGTTGATCGTCGTGGTGCCCGTGACGCTGTTTGTGCCAGCCAAGACCTGTGTGCCGATGCCATTTTTGACCAAGGCAACACTGCCGGAACTGTTCTTGATGGTTCCCAAATACGTGGCGAACCCACTGTTTTCACCAAGGATCAAAGTCAAAGCACCACCGACAGAAGAATCAACCACGGCGGAGGCATCCGGCGAACTCAAGCCGCTGAGCGCAACATTATATCCGTTCAAATCCAACAATGCATTCGTTCCAATGTTGATGTTGCCGGTATTGGTGCCGGACGGGATAGCCGCCACATTGCCGAGTTTGAGCGTGCCGGCATTGACGCTGACGCCGTTGCTGAAGGTGTTGGCACTGTTCAATGTGAGCGTGCCCGCACCGTTCTTGGCCAGGCCACCCGCACCGCTGACGACGCCGGACAGCGTCACGTTGTTGCCATTGTTGTCCACCGTGGCGGTCGCACCGGTGCCGGCAATGACGTTGTTGCCCAGCGACAAAGTTGTGTTCGCGCGCACCGTGCTACTGCCCGTCACGCTCAAATCGCCGGCCGCCAAGGCATTGTTATGCCCCAACGCCAGCACGCCGCCGCCCAAGGTGGTGCCCACCGTGCCAGATACTGGGCCGTAGGTGTTGTTGCCTGACAACGTCACGGTGCCGGAACCGGTAATGCTGATCGTCTTGGCACCGCTGACCGTGTTGCTCAGCGCCAAACCTGTTCCAGCAGACGTCGCGATGGTCAAGTTGGTGCTCAACGAAACCGGTGAACCAATGAGGTTGGAGGACCCCCCGCTCACCACAATGGAGGCCGGACCCGCGCTGCTGTTGTTAAGGGTCAGGATATTGCCTGCGTTAGCCACTTGGAACGAGTTGGCATTGGTAAAGAACATCGCTCCCACAGAAAGATTCGCGTTCAGCGTAACCGTGCGGAACGCCGAGCCCACCCCCAGCGTCGCCGCATCGCCCGGACTTTGGGGATATGAGGGGTTGCTGCTCCAATCCGCTGCCGTAGTCCAGTTGGCGTCCACATCGTTCGTCCAAGTGGCCGCCACTCCAGCAAGACCGACTGTCAGCAACACCTGCCCGCCGCTGGTGGTGACCGCCGTGGTCAAACCAAATTGCGTCGGCACAAATGTGACCGAGCTCGCCAGAGCACCGCTGGCGGTGCCGCTGTAGCTCATCAGCTTGTAGGTGCCCGGGGCGATGGTGCCCGCTGGCAGATTCACCGTCACCGGATTGGCATTGGCGGTGAAATTACCAATCGCCAGCGGCGTCGAGTTTGAGCCGCTGACCGCCGTGGTTGGATTCAAAGTGAACTGGGCCGCAGAACCCGCCTGCCAGTTCACATTGCCTGAAATGCTGCCGCTGCCGCCGAAAGTCGTGCCCGACTGGACCGTCACCGTGCCGGAACCGGTGGCCGAACCCACCGTGTTGCTGACCAACAGCGTGCCTTCGACCACCGTCGTGCCGCCGCTGTATCCGCTCGCGCCGGCCAGCGTGAACGTGCCCGTGCCAACCTTTTGCAGACTGACGGTGCCTGTCGAGTTGGTGATGTTGCCGCTGAACGTGCTGGAAATGTTGTTGCTGCCAACGGACAGGGTCGGCGTGCCCCCGGAAAGCGTATCCACCACACCCGCTCCTGAAAGACCACCGATGAACGGTGAAATGCTCCCGCCACCATTTACATTCAATGTGCCACCGTTGACCACCGCCGTGCTGTTGGGCATCGCCAGCGTGTTGCCCAAGGTCAACACGCCGCCATTGATGATCGAATTGCCGGAATAGGTGTTTGCATTATTCAAGGCTAGCACGCCGTTGTTCAGCACGACATTCAAGGTCGCGGCACCATTCGAGATGACACCACTCACGATGTTTGTTCCCGCACCCTCAAAAATAAAATATCGGTTGCCAGTCACGTTGGCCGTCGTAACAGATCCTGCCAGAGTCAAGGACCCCGCCCCGGCGTTAATGATCAAGTTGGTGCCGCCCACTGCATTGAACCGGACTACGCCATTGATTGTGTTATCTCCTCCAAGGTTGTAAAGGGATGCGTTGGCGGCTCCAGTCGTGTCATTGCGACCCGTGATGTTGATGTTGGCCATGGCGGCATTGAGGGTTATACCGTTCGTCAACGCCAGCCGCTTGGTTCCATTCACGCCGTCAATGGCGATGGTCTGAGTGCCACCAGTATTCAATGCGTCGCCGTTTGCCAGTTGCAGTGTGCCGTTGTTGATATAGACGTTGCCAGGCATGTTGCCGCTGTTGGCCGCATTTAAGGCCAACGTGTTGGCACCGCTTCCATTGATGGCAATCACCAAGCCACCAGAGCCAGCCAATTTCAACGGAGCATTTACAATCCAGTTACCTGAACCACGCCAAGCCACGAGCCGGGTCCCGCTTCCACCACCGCTGTTGAGGGCGACGTCCGAACCAATCGTAGCCGGGTTGGCGGAGTTATTGACCATTTCATTATACAAACCGAATGAAAGCCCCGGTTCGGTTATGGCCGCACTGTTGGAGTTGCCGCGCCAAACCGTGCCTGCCGTCGCATCACCGCCAAGGCCATCGCCAATGGAAAACGGCCCCGCACCGGCTTGGATTACGATGTTGGACATCCCCAAGTTCCCGCCGCCACTCGCCGGATCCAAGGTAATCGCACTCGTGTAGCCATTTGAAACCAGTATGCTGGGTGCCGTCTGTCCGCTTCCACCCCAAGAACTCCACACATAAAAATTTGTGGTCTGCACTGTGCCATCCCAAATCGCGACGTCCGCATTACCGGGCACCCCGCTGGGGCTCCAATTGCTGGCGCTGCCTAATTGATTATTTCCAGCGGCACCACTCCAAATCTTGTCAGCCGCCAAGGCTGTGCCGGCGGCCAACAGGCTGACGCCGACAATGAGTTTGGGGAGGAAGGCTCTGATGCTACTTGAGGTTGTTTTCATGGGTTCTATTGGATGGTTGGGGTTCAAACACAATACGGTTCTAAATGACAACGAACGTCTCCGGGTGGTTTTCCCGCCGGGGCAACAATTCAACCGGCACGGCGGCCTGGTGTTGACACTTTGTGGGGAACATCAAGGAGACTTTGACAGAGTGCGGTGATGTGCGCTATCCGACGAATGTCGTATTCCGTCCGAACCGTGATTTATTCGAACTCAAAACCGCATTGAGTTCCTGACGTGCGCGGCGGCCGGTTGAATCGGATTTGAACACGAGCCCACCGCCCCACTCCGGTGCAATTGGTCACGACAATAAAAAAAAAGGCGTCCATTGCTGGACGCCTTGTGAAAAGTTAGAACTGATTACGCCGTGGCTTCGCCAACTTGGAAGCGGACGAATTTACGGATGACGATTTCGTCACCGAGCTGCTTGCTGATCTGCGCGACGTGCTCCTTGACGCTGACTTCGGAATTGCGCTTCACGAAGCCCTGGTCCACGAGGCAGTAGGTCTGGAAGAACTTGTCCAGCACGCCCTGGAGGATTTTTTCCATCGCGGCGGCCGGCTTGCCTTTGAGGCGGTCCGACTGCGCGGCGATTTCGCGTTCCTTGGCGATGACTTCCGGCGCGACATTTTCGCGGGAAACCACCTGCGGAAACCCAGCCGCGATCTGAAGCGTGATGTCCTTCACGAGCTGCTTGAATTCGTCCTTGGCCGTGGTCTCGGCATTGGTGCAACCGACTTCCACGAGCACACCGACTTTGGCGCCGGTGTGGATGTAGGCGGCCACCGCGCCGTTGCCGGAAACTTCCAGGCGGGCGTTGCGGGTGATCTTGATGTTCTCGCCCATCTTGCCAACAGCGGCTTCGCGGTCAGCTTCGAGGTTGGCGTTGGCGTCAGCGGCGACCTTCTTGGCGATCTCGTCGGCGAACGCGCGGAACGCGTCGTTGCGGGCCACGAAATCGGTTTCGCAGTTCACTTCCACCAGCACGCCGGACTTGCCGCCGGGCGCGATGTATTGGGCGATGACGCCTTCGCGAGCTTCGCGGGTCGCCTTCTTGGCGGCGCTGGCCGCACCGGATTTGCGGAGCAAATCCACGGCGGTGTCAATGTTGCCCTGCGCTTCGACGAGCGCCTTTTTGCATTCCATCATGCCAACGCCCGTCATCTCACGGAGCTTGGCGACATTTTGAGCAGTGATTTCAGCCATAAAGAACAGTTGATAGTTATTAGTTGAGAGTTGATAGAAAGACGGGACGCGGAAAATATTCTCCGCGTCCCGCCGATCACAGAATTGATTAAGCGGCGGCCGGAGCGGCGGCTTCGGCGGTGGCCGGAGCGGCTTCTTCGTTCACGCGGCGGGACTTCTTCGATTCGAATTCCGCGCGAGCCTGGGTGATGGCCTGGGCCACGGCGCTGAGAATCAAACGGACGGAACGGATCGCGTCGTCGTTCGCGGCGATCGGATACGCGGCGTCATCGGGATCGCTGTTCGTATCCACAATGGCGACGACCGGGATGCCAAGCTTCTTGGCTTCGGCGACGGCGTTGTGTTCGCGCTTCACGTCCACCACGAACAAGGCGGCGGGCATTTTGTCGAGGTCACGGAGACCGTCGAAATATTTGTGGAGGCGGGCACCTTCGCGGCGGATGACGGCCTGCTCCTGCTTGACGTAATCGCTGATGGAACCATCGGCGTCCATCTTTTCAATTTCTTTGAGGCGCTTGATGGAGGTCTTGACCGTGGTGTAGTTGGTCAGCGTGCCGCCGAGCCAACGTTCGACGACGAACATCTGGCCGGTTTCCTTGGCCGTTTCCTTGACGGAAAGCTGGGCCTGCTTCTTGGTGCCGACGAATAAAATCTTGCCGCCTTTGCGGACGGTGGTGCCGAGGAAGTCGAGCGCGGCCTGAAGCTGGGCTTCGGTCTTGCTCAAATCAATGATGTGAATGCCATTGCGCGCGTCGAAGATGAACGGCTTCATCTTGGGGTTCCAGCGCTTGGTCTGATGGCCGAAATGGACGCCAGCGTCCAACAGTTCTTTGACTCCGATAGTAGTGCTCATGCTTGCAATTTTCCTTTGGTTATTACCTCGAATCACTTCAAGGCATCCCGCGGAACACGGGATTTTTGTTTGGTGTTATTGTGGCCACCCGCCTTCACACGAAGACAGAATTGAGGCCGTTTTTCCCCGTCCGAAAACGGGGAGCGGTTAGAATAGCAAGGAAACCCCGGCTGACAACTGTATTTTTGGGGCAAACCCCTTGGCCTATACGACGAATTCCAGCTCCTGCCGGTGCGGAATGAGCCCGCGCTCGAAAGCCTGACCGAGAAAACGGCGGATGGATTCGCGCCCCTTGTCGCCGTAATCCAGCGTCCAGTGGTTCACATACATGCCTACGAATTTGTCCGCAAGGTCGCGGCCCATGTCGCGGGCGTATTGCAGCGCGTGCTGCACGGCTTCCGGCCGATGATCGAGACTGAACTGGATGCTCGCGGTAAGCGTGTCGGAAATCTGCTTCCGCGTGGCGAGATCAAAACGTTTGTGGATGACATTTCCACCGAGCGGCAGCGGCAGTCCGTCCTGTTCCCTGCCCCACCAGACGCCGAGGTCTTCACACAATACTAGCTTCTCATTTTGGAACGTGAGCTGACCTTCGTGAATGATGAGGCCAACTTCCGCCATCCCATTTTTCACGGCGGCAAAAATCTGGTCGAACGGCACGACGACGTAATTGAATTCCTTCGCTGGTTTGCCGAGCCACAATTGCAACGCCAAAAACGCGCTGGTCATGGTGCCCGGCACGGCGATCTTCTTCTTGGCGATTTCTTCGCGGGAAAACTTTTGTTTCGCCACGAGCATCGGACCGTAGCCGTCGCCCATGCTCGCGCCGCTGGGAAGCAACGCGTATTTGTCGGAAACGTAAGCGTAGGCGTGGATGCTGACGGCGGAGATGTCGAGCTCGCCGCGCGTGGCGCGTTCGTTCAAGGTCTGGATGTCCTGCAGGATATGTTGAAACTGAAAACCGTGCGTCGGGATCAGATCCTTGGCGAGCGCGTAAAACATGAAGGCATCGTCCGGATCAGGCGAATGGCCGAGGGTCAAAGTCGTTTTTTGCACCGGCGAAAATTATACGAAGCGATTTGACGTGTCACGTCGAGAAGCACAGACGAAAGGCATCTGCAGCATCAAACCGTCAAACGAACCTCCTTGGCCCCACACTAACACGCACGCGCCTCGTCAATCTGACTGGACCACAACCTCACCTCCTTACAGCGCGGTCAAGCTTCCACTCAACCCGACAGGCGCGTGCGCTGTGTTTTAACCTCTTTTCAGCATAGCCTGGTCAGAAACAAGCCCCCAAGACCTCCGACCAAGCTACGGTTCCCCACCCAAACTCACAACAAAACTGCAGCCACGATTATTTTAGCAAAGGCTATGCCAACCGCTGAATCCATTGGTTTCAAAGCCATTTTGAATGGAAGCTTGCATCCACCGCCGAATGGGACTGTTGTGTTTTTTACAACGAGGCTAAAACAAGTCCCCGCCATCGGAGACACTTCAGTCAAAACCCAAAGACGAAATGATTCTCCGAAAAAAGCGATTCAAACTTTTGCCATCCGGCGCAGCCGTCCCTGATCCCGCGCGGCGTTGATCGCTCAAAAGACGTGGAAGCGCAGCGTCACTTGGGTTCAATGAAAAATTCCTGAAACACCGGGCCGGCGGATTGAAACTTCGGCTCGCTGGTTTTGCCAAATTGATACGCGCCGACGGCCACCTTCACCGGAAGTCGAGCGCGCGGCGGAAGGGTTGTGAACTTAAGCGTATTGCCGTCAATCTCCGCCGGGCCTTCGCGCACGAAGAAACCCACCGGCAAACCGGAATCGCTGGTGGCGTGTAGCGTCAGCGACTTCACGCCGCGCGGCTGGTTTTCGATCTTCGGGAAATCAATCACCTGCGGCTTGCCCTCGCTGATGCGACGGGGAATATACATAACGGACTGCTGCACCATGCGTTTGAACGCCCCGTCGCCTGGCCAGACAGCGGCGAACCACGCCTCGTTGCCGCGCCGGTCGTTGAGGAAGGAGGCGCGGTCAAACGCCACGCGCCAGGTGTCGCTGGAAAGTTTCTTCACCGGCCCGCAGATGCGTTTGATTTCGATTGGCACGGTTGTCTGCGGCGGCTCGATGTGTTCGCCGGCCTTCTGATGCGCCCAACGAGCCGGGCGGCCTTCGGGCACAGTGTCGAGGAACGCGCCGGAAAGCTTGAACGACACGCCGTCGTCCTGCGGCAAAAATTTCAAGGTCACCTGCTGATGCGTGCCGTTTTTCTGCGGCACGATCTGGCCATTCTGCACATAACCGAGTAATGCAGGCTTGCCGCGATGTTTTTGTTGAAATGCCTCCACAGCCTTCGCGAGTTCGCCGTCGAAATACCAGAACGCATTCGTGGGATTGCCCTTGAACTCGCCGACCGGCGCGGCGGGGGTGGACGGATTTTTGTCCGTGGCGTAGCGTTCGGCCAGCCAGCCGGTTTTGGTGACATCAATCGGATTTAGTTTCACCGCGCCATCCGAATAGCCATTCGGCAGGCGATATTGCGCTGCCTTCTTCACATAGAGCGCGAGCAATTTGATCTTGTCGTCCAGCGCGATGAAGTGGCCGTCCGCCGGGCAACCTAGAGCGCTCAAAGGCATGAGCGGATGTGCGTTCTTGATTTGCAGTCCTTGTGGCATGCGTTCGTCGGCCCATTCATATTCGCCAATCGTGACCATCCCGGGCACGGAATCAATCCGGTGATCCGGGAATTCCGGCGCGTTGCCGGGGTCGGGCACATACGGCCATTGCCCGCTAAAGGAAATCCCCGCGATGACGCGCTCCGGCTTCCACGCGGCGATATACCACGGCATGGACGCGGCGGCGGAATGGCCGCAGGGAATCAGCGGCGCGTTGGTGAGTTCGGTATAGCCGGACTCCGCCGCCAACGCGGCCATCATGGCGTCAAACTTCTCGCCCGCACCCTGATCGAAACGGAAATTGCGGTCGAAGGTTGGCGCCACCCACACTTCGGCAAAACCGAGTTCCGCCAGCGTTTTGCGAAACACGGGGCTTTCGAACACGCCGATCTCCTCCATGTTGTGATGGCCGAAGATCACGCCGCGCACGCGCTCGCAGTTCGGCGGGATCCACAAAAAGGCGCGGGGCGATTCATTGGTTGAAACCGGCGGCGGCGGCACCGGCACGGACCATTGCCATTCGGCGGCGATGGCGGTTGAAAACAAAAACAATCCCAGGCTCAAGCCGAGGAGAACTGAAGGACGATAGTTTTTCATGCAAAATTCATCCGGCAATCCGGGATTCTGACCGGCGGGAAAAAGTTTTATTCCTCGCTCAGGGAGAAACCAGCCGGAAAAACACGCTGCCGTTCGTGGCGACAACCGGGAGAGAAATTTGATTGGTGTTGGCAGAACTGGACAGCGTTGACCAGTTCGTCCCCAGCCCGGCGTTAAGAGAATTGGTCTGCACCTGCAATTTCCAGCCGACGTGTGAAGTCGGCCAGTTGAATTGCATCTGGTTGGCGATCAATTCGAGACCGAGTTGTGGCGGCGCTGAAGAAACCGGTCGCACAATGACGGCGGCGGAATTGGCGCTCTCGCCGAAATCATTCGTGCCGCTGACGACGTAGTAATAAATCGCGCCGTTGGCCAACCCCGTGTTTGTTAAGGCCGTTCCAGCGAGGTTGGTGGCCACGAGCATGAACGGGCCGCTGCCGGAACTGCCGCGTTTCAGATTGTAACCGGTGGCGTTCGCCGCCGCGCTCCAGCTCAAGAATGCCAGCGAATCGCCCGCGATGCCGGCAAGCGTTGCCGGCGGGCCGGGCAGCGCAGGCCAGACGCCGGTGAGGCTGACGCTGTCGAAAACCGCCGTGCCGAGCCAGTTCGGATTGCGCGAACAGACTTCCATGCCCGCCAAAATGGCGAACGGCGTGCCCGCATTGGTGACCGAAGCGAGCAGCATCCAATTGGTGCCGTCGTAGGAATAGTAGCCCGTGAAAACGTCGTTCGTGCGAGCAAGGCGCAGCCACAGCGGAGCCTGCGTGCCGGTCGGGCCGTTCGTGCCGGGATAAACCGTATTCGCTCCGGCGCCGGTGCGATGCGGCAGGCGCAGGCAGTTGAAGCTGTTGTCTTCATCGTAGAGCAAGGCAACCATCTTGGAATTGGCATTGGTCGTCTCGCGCATCATCAGGCCGACCTTGTCCAGCGAACCGCCCAGTTGGAGGGAAGCCCAGCGCGCGGTGATCTGCCCGCTATTGGTCAGGCCGCGATAAACGTAACGAAACGAATCCGCCGTGCCGCCAACATCTGATCCCGCGCCTTGGATGGTGAACGTGTTGCCCGCCAAGTTCGCACCGCCGACAGTCGCTACGCTGCCGACATCCTGCGTCAACCAGCCGCCCGGCAGCGGACACGCACTGGAAGTCGCGCTGGCTTCCAAACTGAAATCGCTTTCGCCACCGGCATTCGCCGCCGAAACCACGTAATTATAAGTCTGCGCTCCCAGCACAGTCGTATCGGTGTAATTGGTCGTCGCCACTTCCAGCGCTACGAGCGTGGTGTAAGGGCCGCCGCTGGTGAGCGAGCGCATGACGTTGTAACTCGTTGCGCCGGGCACTGCGTTCCAGGTGAGATTGATCTGGCCACAATTTGGGGCGGTGGCAATGAGTCCAGTTGGAATCGCCGGACTCGCGGGCGGAACAACGCCGCTGGAATCCCGCGTGTAAGTCAGGGTGCCGAAGCCGAGTTGATCGAACCCGCCGCTGTTCGGGCCGTAGTCGCCGCCCCCGCCTTCGGGCCGGGCCACCGCCGTGATTTGCGCGGTGTAAGGCGCGGACAAGCCCATGCGTTTGACGTAGTGGTTATAGACCATTTCCCAGCAGGCGCGGATGGTCCCTTGCCCGTTCGTGGCGATGACGGTTTGATTCACTTCATCGCAATTGTTGTAGGTAACGTATGGCACGGTGTTGGTCAGATTGTATTTGGCGATGTATTCGCAGCCGGCCAGAAAGCGGTTGCCCGCGTAGCCGTAAAGATCCACGCCCTGATTCCACGCGACTTCACACAGCGGCCCCATCAAGGCGACGCCCAAAGTATTGTGGCCCTGGTCGCGTCCGCTTTCCTGCCACTGGCAAAGATGTCCGGGGTGCATGTAATAACCCGCCTTGCCGATGGCTCCGTTGCCGATGCCGTTTTTGAAATACTCCACCGCCTCGTCAAACAACGTCTGGTCGTCGCACAGGACACCGATCGCGGCAATGGACGCCATGTTGCACAAATCCCAGTTGGCCCAGTAATGGCCGACGCACGCGCCGTTGTGCCGCACGAGGAAGTCGTGATTCATCGGATAAAAGACATTTACCATCATCATCTTGAAAGCCGTTTTGTCCGCATCCGACCAGCCGCCGTAACGGCTCAACATTTCACCGACGTTGGCAAACTGGTAGCCGTAGATGCCGGCGGCGAGAAATTGATCCGAGGTGCCGCTGATATTCGTGAGCGTGCCGGACCAGGCGTTCATGATTTCAATCGCCTTGTTGGCGTAATTAGGATCGCCGGAAACCTGATACCGCAACGCGCATTGGTAGGCGGCGGCGATGTCGTTGAAGAGCAAACCGTAGTTTTCAGTATGAACGCCATCGAAGCCGCGATAAATGATCGGCTGCGGATTGGGCGTGTAGGAAAGCTGCGCGTGGGAATTGTTGGTCAGCATGGCCCAGCCGGACAGCCACGGCTGCGCGCCGGCGGCGACCTTGTTTCTCATGCGGGCGAAATCGCTTTCCGTGTGCATCGCGCCGGGATGCAGAAACGGCGTGGGCGCGGGCGTGCCGTAGCTGAGGCGCAACGTGTCGGCTCCGTTGGTGCCGTCGGTGTCCACGAAGGCAAAGCTCCAATTGGTGTCAGTGCCGGACGCAAAGGCCAATCCGTTGGTCAACAGCTTCCCCTGCCAACGCATCACGTCCCAAGAACCGGCGTTGGTCGCGCCGAGGAAGCCAACCTCCAGCTTCGAACCGGGTGAAAAAATCACGTTCCCATCGGCGTAGGTGCCGTCCACGGAGCTCGTCATGTTTTTAATGTAAATGGTGCCCAGTGCGCCATTCGTAACGTAGGCGGCGAGCACGCTGTTGGAGCTTTGAACCCAAAAACCATCCGACGTGGTGGCTATCTGGCCGATGTTGGCGATACCTGCACCGTCCACCTCAAAACGGCCCGCGCCAGTAGTGCCAGGAACGCCGAGCACCACGCCGGAGCGGGTGGAAATCTGACCGCCGGACATTTTGATGGCGCCGCGCGCGTTGCTGCCATTGCCGAGTGCAAGGCTGACCTTGGCAATGCCGCCAATGGTGCCGTCGCGACTGGAGGCAAGCGAACCGCTGGCGACATTGACCACGCCGGTGCCCGCCGTGCCGTTGCCAAGAATGACATAACCGCCCAAACCCACATCCGAATTCGTGCCATCCACGGTCAACGCGCCGGTGCGCCCGCTGGAGCCAATGACAGTCTGCGCCGTGCCATCCGTCCAAAATTTGCCGCCCGTTATCTCCAACTCGCCGTTGCCGGAAACATCGCCGATTTGCAGACGGGAAAAAATTCCGGCCTGCGCGGAGGTAGCACCAGTGCCGGGATTATCAAGTGTCGCGCTGTAAACAGCCCTGTTTGCGCCGGCGAGGTCAATGCGGATAAAATCACCAACGCCGCTATAGCCGGTATTGGGCAAAGTATTGCCGCTCCAGTTGATGGCGTTAGCGAAAGCGTTGTTGGCCGCGCCGTTGTCCCAGTTCGCGTTGGCGTTGGTCGCACGGACGGAAAAAACTCCCAGCACCAGGCACGCGCCGATACGACCCATGAGATTTAGGCGACGCATGAAATAATTTACCACCAGGTTTCGCCTCGGTTCAACTCGCGGTCGAGGGCTTCCATCAGGTAGTAATCGCCCCAGGTCATGTAGGCATTTTGCGCCGAGCCGGGACCATCGCTGCCGACCTGTCCCTCCCGAAGCACGCCGGGGCAGGTTTCGTCGAAGTTCAAATACTGTTCGGTGCATAGGCTGCAGAGCAGTGATTCCTTGGTCTTGGATATGAGCGCGTCCGCCGCGCCGAGTTTCTCCAGCTCCTGATAACCGCACACGACGACGGCGGCCGCGGAGGTGTCGCGCAATGGCGCTTCGCCGGCAGGCAACTTAAAATCCCAAACCGGAATCGCATCGCCATCCAGTTCCCGGTTGAACTTCCGCGCAAGCCGCAGCGAGGCGTCGAGATATTTTTTGTCGCCGGTATAGCGGTAAGCGATGGCAAAACCGTAAATCGCCCAGCCGGTGCCGCGCGCCCAGTGGGTTTCCACATCACGACCGCAGTAGTTGTCGCCGCCGATCGGCTGGCCGGTTTTCAGGTCGAAACGAAACGCGTGATACACCGAGTCATCAGCCCGGATGAAATGTTTCAGCGTGGTGTCCGCCGAGTGAATGGCAATGTCGCGGAATTTTTTGTCGCCGCTTTCCTGCGCGGCCCAGAAGAGCAGCGGCAGGTTCATCATGCAGTCAATGATGGCCATGTTCTCATACTCATTCGTGCCAAGCCGGCCCCAGGCACGGATGAAATGGCCCGTGGGATTGAAGCGCAGGGCCAGCGCCTCGGCGGCTTGCAATCCGGCTTCGCGGTGCGCTTTGTCGCCGGTGAGCTGGTAGAGCGCCACGGAGTAAAGCGAGTAGAGAAACCCCATGTCGTGATGCGAATGAAATTGCGGGTTGAACGCCTTTTCGTGATACGCCGGCGCGAGCCGCTGCAACTGCTGGAGGAAAAATTCGTCCTCCGTTTCGCGCCAGGCGATGAGCGCCATGCCGGTGAGGAACGAACTCGTCCAGTTACCCAGCTCGTTGAAGCCTTCCGGGTGTGCAAAATAATTTCCGTCCACGGCCCACGGCGCGGCCTTGGGCGCGTCGGCGAGGCGCTGGATGTTCTGGCGACTCTTGCGGACGCACAGATCAAAGGCGCGCGACCAGGCGGCGTTGACTTTCGACACGTCAGCGCATTCGGTTTGTTTCGATTCGGTAACGGCTGTTTTCATTGATAAATCTTTTCTTTCCCCAGCCGGACAATTCGGCTTCCGGCTGATTTTTCGCCCGTGCGCGAGCCGGTTTTGTGGCGGCTCGACTGGGCAGTGGGGTCTGGAACTTGTCTATTGTTTCCACCCATAAAATGGCGCCTTGTGATTGGAGTCGCCCGTGCCGACTGGCGGAACTCTGACCGGTTCAACGTGCCAGTCGAACCACAGGTAATTGCGAGTGCTGCCATGCGCGGGAACCGGCGGGAAACTGCCAGCGGCACCCGCGCCGCTGTTTCCCAACTGATCGGAATCCACCATCGCCCAGATTTGGGCGATGGATCCCGCCGTGGCAATTTTGGCGAGTTTCTGCGGCGGAATCGGCGTGGCCGCGTTGCCGCCCCAGTAGCCAAACGGCATCCACGGCAGGCCGCAATAGCGGCTGACGCTGCCGGACGCGCCGCCCTCGGCCATCTCGTAAGAGAAAAAGTCCGGATTTTTCGCGGTGTTGTATTTTTCGTTCGACGGGCAATACATGATTTTCATCAGATTGGTGACCGTCGGAAAGGCCGGGGCGGTGGCCGGGGCGGGTCCGCCCACATAAGGCTGAAGGTAATACACGAGCCACCACTTCTGGTTCGGGTTGTCTGAAAAGGAATAACCCGCCTTCTGCGAAATGCTCAACCCGCTCCCCGAGTTGACGCCGTCTTCACCATTGGGCAACAGATCGCCGTGGTCGTCGGCAAACATCTGGATGGCCATGCCGACCTGTTTCAGGTTGGAAGTGCAATTGACGTTGTAAGCCTTGCGTTTGGCGGCCGCGAGCGCGGGCAGCAGCATCGCGGCCAGAATGGCGATGATGGCAATGACCACCAGCAGCTCGATCAGGGTGAAGCCGGGAGCCGATTTGGAAAATTTCTTGTCAGTTTTCATAGGCAATGTTTTTCCGGCGCGCGGCCAGCGAGGTCCGCGCGTCAGGTTGGTTTAATTCTTCAAGCGGTAGAACACCGTCGGTTTGCTCGGATCCATGGTGATGTTCGTGCTGGAGATGCCGGTGCTGCCGGGCACGTCCACCCAGTTCGTGCCGAGGCCGGCGGTGAGGCTGTTGGTTTGCATCTGGAGCACCCAGCCCTGACCCGCCGGCCAGGAGAGCGTGAGCGTGTTGCCACTCACGCTGCTGGTGATGACCGCGCTGGAAGCGGCGGAAACCACGCTCAACAAACCGTCGCTGAAGCTGAAGTTCAGTCCGCCGCCGGCATTGCCCGCCAGCGTCACGCCGCCGGAACCGCCCGCAGGGAAGATGCGGAACGTGTCGCCCGCCACCAGTGCGCCGCCAATGTTGGTGACCGCCAACGTGCCGCCGTAAACCAGCGCGCCGCTCACGTTGATCACGTCGTTGGATTGCGCCAGCGATTTGTTGAGTTGGATCGAAGTGCTGCCGGCTAGCGCCAGAGAATTATTGATGGTCAGCGTGCCAATGCCATTGCCACCAGGTGACAGCGTGCCGCCGGACACGGTGGTCGCGCCGTTAAGTGTGCCGGTGCCGGCCAGGGTGCCGCCCGCGATCGTCACCGCGCCACCCGCGAGCGAACCGTTGATGACGAACGTGCCGTTGCTCACGATCGTGGGGCCGGTGTAGGTATTCACGCCGGATAGCGTCTGCGTGCCGACGCCGGATTTGATCACGCCGCCGACACTTTGAATGGATCCGGAGAAAGCATAGCTGCCGGCACCGCCGAGCGTGAGGAAGGTGCCGCCGCCGGAGTTGGCCACGTTGCCACCGCTGCCGGCGAAGTCATTCAGCCCGGCGATGGTCAGGTTCCTCGCGCCGGTGTCGAGCAACGAAGTGCTGTCGAGCGCAATGGTATTGGCCGCGCTCAATGAATTCGTGTGACCCGATTTGAGCGTGCCTTTGTTGGTCACGAGGCAGTTGCCGGTGAACGTGGTGGAATTGTCCGCCGTGAGATAGACAAACTTCGTCGTCGAATTGGCGCCGTCCACGGTGATGGCCGGGTTGCCTGCGCCGCTAACGATGGGGCTGTCAATGAACATCGCGCCGCCGGCGGTGACGGTGAGCGTCGCCGCATGGTTCAAGGCGATGCCGCCGGAGAGATGGCAGTCCGGGAAGCCGACATACTGGATGTTGTAGGTGCCCGTGCCGCCCGCCGCGACGGTGATAGGATTGGTGAAGGTGAAGTTGCCGGCCGCATTCGGAAACCAAAGGGTGGCGTTATTGGCGGAAAGGCCGTCGCCCAACGCAACCGCGCCAACGCCCAGCGCGCTGGTGTTGTCGGGCTGCACCGTGCCGTTCTTGATGGTGAGTCCGCCGCTGAATGAATTCGCGCCGGAAAGTTCGAGCGTGCCGTTGCCATTCTTGGTGAGCGTGCCGCTGCCGGAAATGGCGGACGCGACCACTTGCGAACCGTTGCTGAAGACCAGGCTGGCGTTGTCGGTAATGCCGCCGGAGCCAAGCGTGGCGGAGGAGAGCACTACGGTGCCGGCGCTGATGGTCGTGCCGCCGGTGAAGCTGTTGGTGACATTCACGAGGGTCAACGTGCCGGCGCCCTTCTTGGCCAGGGCGGTCGTGCCGGAGATGCCGTTGCCGGACGCCGTGGTGAAGGTAAAGTCCTTCGTGATATTGCTGACCGTCAGACTGCTCGGTTGGACGTTGGCCGCGAGATTGACCGCGGTCTGGCCGCTGCCCACGGAATCGTCAAACAACGCCGGGCTGAAGTCGTGGTAATTCGTCGCCGCGCTGTTCAGCTTCCAGTTGAGGGTTGTGGCGATGTCCCAATTGGTGTTGACCGCGCCGCTCCAGATTTGCGGGGCGATGGCGCTCACGACGAGCTGGATCACCTTGGGCGTGGCAGCGGTGTTGTTCACGAGGCTGGCCGTGGTGCCCGGCGGCAACGCTCCCAGCGTGAAGGCGCTGAAGCCGACGCCGGAAATCGTGGTGTAATTGATCAAATTGTAAGTGCCGACCGCGAGCACGGCGGTGTTGGAGATGATCACCGAGCCAGCCCCGCCGACCGGAGCCAGCGTGGCGACGGTCATTGGCGCGTTGGTCGGCACCGGCAGGCTCGTGAACAGCAACGTGCTGCTGCCGGAACCGCTGATGCCGGAGGTCAAAGTGCCAATCTGCGCCGACGTGACCGGCGTGTTTCCGGAAACGCCGAACACCGCGCCTTCGTTCACGGTGAAATTACCACCGGCAGCATAGTTCGGTGAAATGCTCACCGCACCGTTGCTCACCGTGGTGAGGCCGGAGTAAGCGTTCGTGCCGGACAAAGTCAATCTGCCAACGCCGACTTTCGTCACCGTGGCCCCTGCCCCGCCGTCCAGCAATGCGCCGGAATAAGTCGTCGAGGCGTTGTTACCGCCGACGGTCAGAGCGACCGGGCTGCTGCCGTTGTTGAGCAGGCTGACATCGCCCGCGCCGGACAAGCCGCCGAGGACAAACGCGGAGTCCGTGGCAAAGATCAGGCCGCCGTTGGTGTTGACCACGAAGGTGCTGTTGGGCGATGCGCCCGAAGCCGTGACCTGCAACTGGCCGTTGTTGATGGTGGTGTTGCCGCTGTAGGTGCAAATGCCATCAAAGATCTGGATGCCCGAGCCGGTCTTCGCAATGGCGAGCACGCCACCACCATCCTGAATGGTGCCGGAAAAATTGTTAACGCTCGTGGCGTTATCGCCGCCAACCGTCAGCGTGCTGTTCGTGCCGACGGCGTTGTTCTCAATCACCGCGCCGCTCACGCCATACGCCGTGCCGACCGTTTCATTCCAGCCGTTGAGGTCGAACGTGCTGGGCGTTCCCAAAATCCAGAACTGCTGGCCGTCGTTGAACAGGTTTGCGTTCGGATACGCACCGCCGCTGCCGGGACCGGCGAGCTTGACGGTGCCGTAATCGAGTTCAAAGCCGCGATCCGCCGTGAAGCCGCCGCTGTTGGCGCAAATCACCGTGCCGCCTTGAACCTGCAACTTGACCAGATTGTTGTGTCCGGCGCCGTTGAAGGTCAGTGTATTTCCACCGGTTTTGAGCACGGTGCGCGTGGCTCCGGTTCCGATCAACCTGGCGACCGTGATGTCTCCGCCCGTGGTGTCAATCGTCGGATTGCTGGTCACATTCGCGTCCGCTGTGACGGCTGCCGCCGTGGCGGAGTCGTTTCTCAGCGTGCCGGCGCTCGCGAAATTGATGACGTTGGGAACGGTCTGGCCGTTGAGGTCCAGCGTGGTCGAATTGGCAATCGTCACGCTGCCAACACCGAGGGCGTTGCTCGCGCCAAGTTGCAGCGAACCGCTGCTGATGGTGGTGCCGCCGGAGTAGGTGCTGTTGCTGGCCAGCAGGATTGAGCCGTTGACCGTCATGGCCGCCGTGCCGCCGAGGTTGGCGCTGACGGTGCCGCTTTGCATATTGTAAGCCGAGCCGCGCAGCACGCCGGACGAACCGGTGATGGCGCCGCTGGCGAGCGTGATCGGGCCGACGGTGTCCGCGTTGGTGCCGATACTCAGGGTGCCGCCGTTGATGTTCACGACCGCAGAATCGGGCAGCGTGTTGGTCGGGTTTTTCAGGGCGAGCGTGCCGCTGTTGATCACCGTGTTGCCGGTGTAAGTGCTGGAACCGGCAAGCGCCACGGTGCCGGAACCGGAGACGTTGAACGCGTGCCCGCCGCTGATCGGTGAACTGATGGCCAGGGTAGTGGCGGTGTCGGCCACACTGATGTTCTGGTCCACACCGAGAACCAGGCTGCCGGCGCTGATGGTATTGGAACCCGCGCCAGAGTTGACGGTGATTGGTCCGCCAAGCGTGAGGGTGTTGGCCCCGGCGATGGTGACGTTGTTCGCCGTGTTAAAGTTCAAGCTCTTGATGCCGAAGTCCGCGCCGAGCGTGGTGGCATAACTGCTGGCCGCGTCGGCTGCAAAATAAACATCCGAGGCCGCCGCCGGGAAAGTCGCGGTGGTCAGTCCGGAAGATTGATCGGTGTCCCAGTTGAAATTTCCACCGCTGTTGCCATTCCACGCCGTGCCGGTCCGGTTGTGCCAATAAGCCGAAGCCGGTGCGTTCAGCGTCACGTCCAAATATAGATTCGAGGCGTCACTGCTCAACGCAAGCGTGTAGCCGGACAGCGTGTTGCCGAGCACGAAGTTCGCGGCGCTGATGCCGGAGACGCCGCTGATCAGCGTGTAAGTCCCGGCGTTGGGCGCGCTCACTTGGTTGATGTAGATGACTGCCTTGCCGGACTGCGCGAACGCGCCGCTCACGCTGACCGTGTCCACGCCGGCGCTGCTGGCGTCGAACTTGAGGACATTGCTGCTGGTCAGCGTCAGGTTGCCGCTCACCGTGAGCGAGTTGACCGCGCTGTCCAACAGCGAAAGGGTTGCGTTGGTGCCGGACAGGGCCACCGCGCCGGCGATGGAGACGTAGTTGGAAACGTTCAGCACGCCCGGTCCCTTGACGCTCACCGCGCCCGCGCCGTTCAAGGAACTGGCCATAACGAGCGTGCCGTTGCTGACCGTCGTCGTGCCGGCATAATTATTTCCGCCGGACAAAATCTGTGTGCCTGCGCCGGTTTTGACCAGCGCCAAGG
>Ga0068856_100001897_pt1 | contig 21785 bp, 21 predicted proteins | sample KBSCornC62_FD_66595 | JGI IMG/M metagenome (GOLD analysis project Ga0068856, IMG submission 66595) | Corn rhizosphere microbial communities from Kellogg Biological Station, Michigan, USA - KBS Corn C6-2 | ecosystem: Host-associated > Plants > Roots > Rhizosphere > Soil ... | reverse complement strand
GGGGGGGCGGCTCGCAGACGGCGCACGAGCTGCCGTTCGTCGACGACGGCTCAGGGCCGGCCGATCTCCGTCTGCTGGCCCCGGTCAGGGGTGCGAGCGACGGCGATAACGGATGCCGACGGATTCGAAGGCCGTCGTCACGGCGTCGACCTCCATCGCCTCCTCTGCGATGAAATGGTTCGCCCCGGGCATCCGGACATGGACGAACGCAACCGCGTGTCGAGCAAGCGACTCGCGAAACTCGCGGGTGTCGACCCAGTCGTCCAGTTCACCTTCGATGAAGACGACCTGCGTCGCCACGCCGGCGTTCGCCGCCTCTTGAAACCGCGCTGCGATGACGATGGCGATGTCCGGCAGGCCTGCCGTCGCTGCCAGGAGTGCGCAGGCCCCGGCACCTCCCAGGCTGTACCCGCACACGACCACCTTCGGCGAGCGTTGCCGCACCGACGCGACCAATCGGGCGAGCCGTCCCGCATCCCATGTCTCGTCTTGCGGGAGATGCGGGCAGACGACCCGGCAATTGATGTCGTGAGAGCGGCGCCACAGCGTGGCAGGCAAGCCGTACTTCAATGGCTGCGCGCTGTCGCCGCCGCGTTCGCCGGCACCGTGGAGAAAGATGAGCGCGACTGCGTCCGTCTGCAGTGGCGAGTCGATCCGAAGGCATGCATAGCCGGAGTTCGCATCGACGACTCGGGTGAGCGAGCAGGGAGCGAGGTCGGGTCGCATGGATCGAATGTCGCCGTCGGGGGAATCGGCAGGGCGGTCGAATCGCATTCACTGCTCACTCGCGCGCCAGCGCATTGACCGGATCGAGCCGCGCCGCGTTTCGCGCCGGCACGAAGCCGAACAGCACGCCGATGGTGGACGACACGGCGAAGGCGCCGACGATCGACAGCGTCGAGAACATCATGTGGATGCCCACGTTGAGGCTGTTGAACACCACGCCGGCCAGCAGCGCGAGCCCGACGCCCATCGCGCCGCCGATCAGGCACACCAGCACCGCCTCGATGAGGAACTGGCGCAGGATGTCGCCCTGGCGCGCGCCGACGGCCATGCGCACGCCGATCTCCTGCGTGCGCTCTGTGACGGACACCAGCATGATGTTCATCACGCCGATGCCGCCCACCAGCAGCGCGATCAGCGCGATCGACGAGATCAGCAGCGTGATGGTGGCGGTGGTGGTGTCGAGCTGCTTGCGGATGGAATCGGTGCGCCACACGAAGAAGTCCTTCTTGCCGTGGCGCTGGGTCATCAGCCGCGTGATGCCTTCCTCGGCCGCGTCCATCGGGATCGAGTCCTTCACCCGCACGTTGATGTCGCGCAGCGTCTCCTGGCCGATCAGGCGCGTGGTGGCGGTGGTGTACGGAATCCAGACCTGCAGGTTCTCGTTGTTGCCGGTGAAAAGCCCGTCGTCCTTGGCCAGCACCCCGATGATGCGCACCGGCACGTTGCCCAGCAGCAGCACCTGGCCCATGGGATCGACGCCATCCTTGAACAATGCCTTGCGCGCGTTGTCGTCGATGACGGCCACCTGCGATTGCTGGCGGATGGCGTCGGCGTCGAACGCGAGTCCTTCGGCAAAGCGGTTGCCGTGCACGCGGAAGAACTTGTCGCCCACGCCGCTGACCGCACCCGAGGCATCGACGTTGCCCCGGCGCAGCGTCACGCCCGTGCTGTAGCCGGGCGTGACCGCGTCGACGTAGTCGAGCTCCTGCAGTGCCCCGGCGTCGGCGATGGTCATCGTGAGCACCTTGTTCGCGCGGCGGTCGCCGAAGCCTTCGCCCGGGAACAGCTCGATGGTGTTGGTGCCCAGCGAACTCAGCTCGTCCTGCAGGCGCTGGCGCGAGCCGTTGCCCAGCGCGATGATGGTCACCACCGACGAGATGCCGATGATGATGCCCAGCATCGTCAGCAGCGTGCGCAGGCGATGGCTGACCATCGCGCGCACCGCCATGTGGGTGGCCTCGGCGCCGCGTGCGAACAGGTCGCGCAGGGGGCTCGCGCGGGACGTCGGCCTGGCCGGACGCGCCGCCGGCGCCGCGTGCGCCACGGTGCGCTCGTCGCGCAGCACCCGGCCATCCGACAGTTCGATGACGCGGTCGGCGTTGGCCGCCACCTGCGCGTCGTGCGTGACGAGGATGATGGTGTGGCCCTGAGCGTGCAATTCCTTGAGGATGGCCATCACCTCCTGGCCGCTCGCGCGGTCGAGCGCGCCGGTGGGCTCGTCGGCGAGGATCACGTCGCCGCCGTTCATCAGCGCGCGGGCGATGCTCACCCGCTGCTGCTGGCCGCCCGAGAGCTGCCCCGGCGTGTGGCCCAGCCGCATGCCCAGGCCCAGCCGCTCCAGCAGCTCGCGCGCCCTCGCGTGACGCGCCGGCGCCGGCATGCCCGCGTAGATGGCGGGGATCTCGACGTTGCCCACGGCGCTCAGCGCGCCCATCAGCTGGTAGCGCTGGAACACGAAGCCGAAGTGCTCGCGGCGCAGGCTGGCGAGTTGGTCGGGCGTCATGTCGCCCACGGGCCGTCCGGCCACCGCGTAGGTGCCGCTCGTTGGGCGGTCGAGGCAGCCGAGGATGTTCATCAGCGTCGACTTGCCCGACCCCGACTGGCCCATGATGGCCACGAACTCGCCCTTGGCGATGACGAGGTCGACGTCGCACAGCGCGGAGATCGTGCCTTCTCCGGCGGGATAGTCGCGGCCCAGGCCGCGCAGCTCGATCAGCGGCGGCTCGCTCACTTGCCGCCGCCGCTCGTGCTCGCGGCGCTCGCCGCGCCTGCGGGCGTGGGCGCCTCGCTGGTGACCACGTGCTCGCCTGCCTTCAGGCCGTCGAGCACCTGCGCCTGCACCCGGTTGTTCAAGCCGATGCGCACCTGGCGTTCCTGCGGCACGCCCGCGCCCGCGCTGGCCGCGGCGTCGGACACCACGCGCACCGTGTAGCGGCCGTCCTTGCCCTTCGCGCCGAGCGCGGCGCTCGGGATGAGCAGCGCGTCCCTGGCCTTGTCCAGGACGATCGTGGCCTGCGCCGTCATCGCGATGCGAAGCTTGCCCTGCGGGTTGGGCACGTCGAAGATGCCGTTGTAGTAGATGGCCGTGGCGGTGGACGGCGTCGCGGCGACGGCCGTGGTGTCTGCCGCCAGCGTGGTGGGGCCGGGCTCCACGGCACGCAGCGTGGTGTCGAAACGGGTGTCCGGGTCGCCCAGCAGCGTGAAGTAGACGGGCATGCCGGTCTTCACGCGCGGCACGTCGGCCTCCGAGATCTGGGCCTTGATGGTCATCGTGTCCAGGCGCGCGAGCTTGATGATGGTGGGCGACATCTGCACCGCGTTCACGGTCTGGCCCTGCTCGGTGACGATGGCCACCACCGTGCCGTCCATCGGCGCGAGCACGTGCGCATAGCCCACGTTCACGCGCGCGGTGTCCTCGGCCAGCTGCGCCTGCACGATGGCCGATTCCGCCACCGTCACCGCCGCCCGCGCGCCGTCGAGGCTGGCCTCGGCCACCTCGAGATCGCCGTGGGAGCCCGCGTCGATGGCCACGAGCGCCCGCAGGCGCGCGAGCGCGAGCTCGTCCTGCTTCAGCGTGGCCCTGCGCGCGCTGAGATCGGCGCGCGCGCCCTGCAGCGCGGCGCTGGCCTTCAGCAGCTCGTTGTCCTGTTCCTTGGAGTCGATCTCGGCGATCAGGTCGCCCTTCTTCACCTTGTCGCCGAGCGCGACGTACAGGTGCTTGACCTCGCCGGTGGCCCGCGCCCCGACGCTCACGAGCTTGGCCGCCTCGATGGTGCCGGTGGCCAGCACGTCCATCTCGAGGTCGCCGCGCGTGACGGCCGTGGTCGTGATGGCCGGCGGCGGCGGCGCCTTGAAATGGCCGCGGACGGCAAGGCCGGCCACGGCGAGCACGGCCAGCGCGCCGACGAGGCGCAACGGGGTGAACCGCTTCGGGAGCTTCAATTCGATTCCTTCCAGCCGCCGCCCAGGGCCTTGTACAGGCCGATGCGGTTCTGTTGTTCTGCCAATGCCAGGGTGATGCCTGCCTGCTGCGCCGAGTAGAACGAGCGCTGCGCGTCGAGCACCTCGAGATAGCTGCTGCCGCCGTTGCGGAACAGCGCCTCGGCGTAGTGCAGCGCCGTCTCGCTCGCCTGCACCTGCGCGCGCTGCGCCGCGAACCGGTCGGCCAGGGTGGCGCGCACCGCCAGCGCGTCGGCCACCTCGCCGAACGCGGCCTGGATGGCCTTCTCGTAGGTGGCGAGGGCGATGTCGCGCTGCACCTTCACCGAGTCGAGCTGCGCGTCGCGCGCACCGCCGTCGAAGATGGGCAGCGAGATCGACGGTCCGAAGCTCCACGAGCCGTTGCTGCCCTTGAAGAGGCCTGCCAGGCCGACGCTGGCCGTGCCGGCGCTCCCGGTCAGCGTGATGGCGGGGAAGTACGCGGCGCGGGCGACGCCGATGTTCAGCTGGGCTGCCTGCAGCGAATGCTCCGCGGACAGCACGTCGGGCCGCTGCTGCAGCACGCGCGACGGCAGGCCGGCCGGCACGTCGACCAGCACCGCGGATTCGGCGGGCAGCGCCTGCAGCGGCAGCAGGTCCTCGGGGACCTCGCGGCCCACCAGCAGCGCGAGCGCGTCGCGGTCCTGCTGCAATCGCGTGCGGCCGGCCGCGAGCGTGCCGCGCGTGGCTTCGACGGCCGCCTGGGCCTGCACGACGGGCAAGCCCCTGGTCGCGCCGAGCTCGTGCATGCGCTGGTTCAGCCCGAGACTGCGTTCGTCCAGCGCCAGCGTGCGCTCGTTCAGGCGCTGGGTCTCGGCGTCCGCTCCCAGCGCGAGCCATTGGGTGGCCACCGCGGCCACCAGCGTGATGCGGGTCGCCCGCAGGCCTTCGGCCGTGCCGAGGTAGCTCTGCAGCGCAGCGTCGGTCGTGTTCCGAACTCGGCCGAACAGGTCGATCTCATAGCCCGAGAGCGCCACGCCCAGGCTGGTGGCGTTGCTCGCGACGTCATGTGCGCCCGACCGGGTGAGGCCGGCGCTGGCGTCCAGGCCGGGCAGGCGCGTGGCATCCTGGATGCGGTACCGCGCGCGGGCGTTGTCCACATCGAGGACGGCGATGCGCAGGTCGCGGCTGTTGGCGAGCGCCATCTCCATGACGCGGCGCAGGCGGTCGTCGATGACGAAGTCGCGCCAGGCGATGTCGCCGACATCGCGCGCGCCGGCGCTCGCGGGCGCCGCCGCCGGCCAGGCCGCGGCCACCGGCGCGTCGGGGCGCTGGTACGCCGGCGCGAGGTTCACGCAGGCGGACAGCGTCCACGACGCGGTCAGGACGGCACTGGCGAATGCCGCCCTGGAGATCGTTCCCATCGATTCTTTCCTCCCTGTCGATATCGTCATTCTGCAAGCGAAATCACCAGGCACCCTCGGCCCCGTTCGGAATCCAACGATTGACCTCCCCGGTGTGCGACGTCGAATCGTTCAGCGAAGGCCGGTACCCGATGCGTCGGCGCGAAGACTTCGTTGGCTGACGAGGCTCCTGCCGGGCTCCCGAGGCGCCGCTCGAAGACTGCAAGCCGTCCGCGACGAGCCTCGGCCCTTCTTGCCACCATGAGTCACGGCGTTGCCGGTCCTGAGTCGCGGCACCCTAACGCGTTGCTTCGGCGCTGTCATAACCGCGCCGTAACCGTGTGGCAATGACGGCAGCAGTCGCGCTTCGCTGTCTGAATCCGGAATGGTCGAAACGGGAAAACGGAAACCTCGAACATCCGATCGAGCCTCCTGCCTGCGCTGGATGAACCCGTTGTCCCGGTGCGCTCGAGGCCGCAGCCCGAGGCGCTCCGCAGGCGCGACCCGGGTCGTTGCCGCCATGTGGCGTCACCCGGAGAACTCTTTGGATACCACGCCTTGCCAAATAGCCGGTTCGGTGCGATATCTGTGATCACACGGTTCGATCTTTCGCTTCTCCGACGAGTCCATCTTCCCTGCGCGTGCGGGCATCGATCCGGCTCGGGGCGAGAGCGGTCGAACGGAACCTCCGCATGATCGTGGCAAGGGCGCAGCCGACGGCCCTTCGTTCCATCAATCGACAAGGTGCTCACGAATGAGACATTTGCTTTGTACCGCCCTGGCCATGGGTCTGGCCGCGTGTGCAGACCACCCTGCAGTGACTGCGCAGCAAGCTCCGGATGTCTCGACGCCCCCGGCCGCCCCGGAAGTTTGCGAACGGGTCGCCCCCACCGGGTCGAACCTGTCGGTGACTCGTTGCGCTCATCCGGCGACCGCATCCGATCACATGGACGTCCGCGACGTGGTCCGCACGCTCGCAGGCCCCGGCGCACCCGCTGCCGGTCCGAACGGCCACTGACCTGAGGCAGTCGGGCAGACGCCGTCGAGAAGGATCCGGCCCGCTCCCCGCAAGGATCGGCCAGAGGCCGCCGCGGGCACCTGGCGTGCGCTGTCATTCAGGTGAGGATCCGCGCTTGCGCGCCAGCGAAGTCGCCCAGCGCTTCGACCAGTGATCCAGCGGGAGAAGGACTCCAAACAAGCTCCTGCCCATGGACGTCGGCTGGTAGCCCTTGGCCCCGAGCTCGATGAGCTGCGCCTCCCGGAGTTCCTTGAGGCGCGAGTTGAGGACGCCCGGGGAAACGGACTCGCATTGCCCCTGCAGTTCGCGAAAGGTGCACGGCCCCTCGTGGCACAGCTCCCACAGGATTCTCATGGTCCAGTTGCGTCCCAGAAGGTCGAACAGGGCCATCACTGGCCGGCCCGTTCTGGAGCCACGCACCGGCTTGCCCGGGAGAGGTGTGTCGGCCACGGCGGATTCTCCTTTGCTACAAAATAAGTAGCGAAAGTCAAAGGTGTCGGCTATATTGGCCGCTACAGGAAATGTAGCGTATGCGGGGCCGAACCAGAATCGCTGATCGCACGCGCGTGTTGGCGATCAACCGGTTCGGGCCTGAACGCATTTCGTCGCCAGGTCTTCGTCGGACCATCCAAGGCAACATGCCGATGACTCGGGAGTCTTGTCGTGCCAAGTGAATTGACGCTCGTCGAGGCGGTCTCTCTTCCCCGGCAGTCGTCCGTGAGTCGTCTCTACGCGTCGACGAGCCTTGCGGATGCATTTGCCGTCCGACTTCCGTCGGGTACCTCTACCGATCCGGATGTCTTGTGGCGATTCGTCATGTCGCAGCAGCCGTCCTGGATCGGATGGCTCACCAGCTTGCGAGACGCCATCGTCGCGTGCTTCGGTCTCAAGACTGCCAGACGCCTCTCGACTCTTTCCGATGAGTCCGGCGTTGACCGAATCGCCTTCTTCAGGGTGTACAGCAGGTGCGAATCCGAGATCGTCCTGGGGGAGGACGACAGGCACCTCGATTTCAGGCTATCGGTACTGCGCAGTCCCGATCCGTCCCCGACGCTGGGCGGCCAACTGACAGTCTCGACCGTCGTCCATTGCCACAACCTCCTGGGTCGAGCCTACATCCGGGTGATCGCGCCTTTCCATCGCCTGGTCGTGAAGGCAAGTCTTCGTCGCGCAGCGCAAATCGGCTGGCCCAAGGCGGGCACGGGCACGCGCCCACCCGCCGATCGATGACGGCTTGCGGACGCCGGAGGCGACTGCTGCCAGGCGGCACACGGCGGGAGCAGTCCTCTATGAGCGAGCGTCGGCGGGTCTGTCGCCGTGTCAGGGGGTACTTGCGGAATGGTCGGTCTCGAAAGCGTCCTGGATTTCGCAGGTGGCTGCGTCGGATCGCCAGCCGGACCGAGCTTCATCGTTCCTCGACGAGCCGTGATCGGCGACGGCGATGACTTCCGCGTGATCAGCCGCACGGTCACCTGCTCGCCGGCTCGCGCGCAGCGAGCCGACGAGAACCGGCGACAAACGCCGGCGCAAGCTCAGAACGGAGACGCCGGCTCGTAGTACTTCGCAGCGTTGTCCTTCGTGATCAGGATCGACGGAATGATGGTGGTCGGCGGCATGGCCGTTCCCTTCGCCCGCGCCTCGGCGGTGAGCTTCATGGCTTCGGCGATCATGCTGGGTGAGTACGTCACATCGGCCGTGACGATCCTGTCGCCGTCCATCACCTTCTTGATGTATTCCTTGGAGCCTGCACCGCCCAGTACCAGCTTGATGTCGCTGCGCCTGGCCTGCTCGATCGCCTTCTGCACCCCGACGGCCATGTCGTCGTCGGATGCCCACACGGCGTCGATATGCTTGAAGCGCGTCAGGTAGTCCTGCATCACCTTGAAGGCCTCGTCGCGGTTCCAGTTGCCATGCTTGGCGTCCAGTACCTTGATATCCGGGAACGATGTCTTGAGCACGGCGTTGAATGCATCGACACGCTGGTTGTCGATGACGGTGGGGATGCCCCGCAGGATCACCACGTCGCCCTTGCCATTGAGCGCCTTGCCGACGTACTCGGCGGACACCTTGCCGAAGCCGGGATTGTCGCCCGCGACATAGGCGTCCTGCGCGTTGGCGTCGGTCAGGCCCCGATCGACCACCGTGACGAACACACCCTTGGCCTTGACCTGGGCGACCGGCTTGGTCAGCGGCGCCGACTCGAAGGGAAGGATCACGAGCGTGTCGATCTTGTTGGCCGTCTGCAGGTCCTGGACCTGGTTGGCCTGCTCGGTGGCCGATGAGGCGGTCTTGACAATCACGGTCATGCCTGGGTATTGCTTTTCGAGCTCGCCCTTGGTGCGATTTGCCCAATACACGACGCCTCCCGTCCAGCCATGCGTCGCCGCAGGGATGGACACGCCCATCGTGACCTTGTTCTGCGCCGCGGCCGTACCGCCCGCCAGCATGACGGCCGCAGCCACGGCGGCGCGGAACAGGATTCTGCGGTTGTTCATGGATGTCTCCTCTGTGAAATGTCAGGTCTGGAAGGCCGCTTCCCGGCAGGAGGTCGCGGAACACGAAGAACCCGGCGAAGAACCATGGCCCGGGCGAAGGAAACGTCAGCGGCGCTTGCGCTGCATGAATGCGACGACGATGATCACGACTCCCTGAACGGCGGCGTTCAAATACACGCTGATGATGCTGGTCAGGTTCAGGATATTGCTGATGACCGAGAGCAGCACCGCCCCGATGACGGTGCCGGTGATGCTGCCCGCGCCGCCCCTGAGCGCGGTACCGCCCACGATGACGGCGGCGATCGCTTCCAGTTCCCACAGCAGGCCTGTCGTCGGCGACGCGGAGCCCAGGCGCGGCACGTACAGCAGCGTGGCGATGCCCACGCACATCCCCAGCAGAACGTAGGTGACGACCTTGATCCTGTCGGCGTCGACAGCGGCATAGCGCGCCACCTGCTCGTTCGAGCCGATCGCCTGCACGTAGCGCCCGTAGGCGGTGCGATTCAGCGCCAAGCCACCCAGGAGCGCGACGAGCGCGAAGACCCAGACGGGCATCGGCACGCCGAGCAGGCTCGCGTAGTAGACGGGTGCATAGGCATCCGACAAGGCGTTGTCCAGCGTGATCGCCCCGCCGTTGGCAAGATAGGTGAGGGTCGCGCGGAAGATGCCCAAGGTACCCAGCGTGACGATGAACGGCTCGATGCGGCCCTTGGTGATCAGCAGCCCGTGGGCCAGGCCGAACAGCGCCCCCAGCAATACGGCCAGGCCCATTCCCAGCGCGACCACCATCACCGGCGAGGCGATCGACGCGGCCGCGGCATTCATCGACAGGATCACCGCGCCGGCGATCAGCGCGGCCATCGACCCCACCGAAAGATCGATGCCGCCGGAGATGATGACGAAGGCCATGCCGACGGCGATGATGCCGATGAAGGACGTGCGGGTGAGCAGGTTCATCGCGTTGTCCAGGCTGGCGAAGTCCCTGTTCAGGAGCGTGCCGGCGATGCACAGCAGCACCAGGCCCAGCAGCGGCCCGGCGCCCTGCGGTCGGCCGAAGCGGCGCATCCATGCGCTCAGCCAGGTGTCGGGGGCCGGCTCGGGAGGCTCCATCGCCAGGCCCGGATCAATGGGTGCCAGTGGCATGCGCGATGAGCTCCTCTTCGGTCAGGCGATCGGCGTCCAGGGTGGCCTGCAGCGTGCCGGCCCGCATCACCGCGACGCGATGGCACAGGCCGATCAGTTCCATCAATTCCGACGAGATCACGACCACGGCACGACCTTCGTCCGCCAGCCGCTGGATCAGGAAGTAGATCTCGCGCTTGGCGCCGACGTCGACACCCCGGGTGGGTTCGTCCAGGACCACGACCCGGGGGTCGGGTTGCAACACCTTGGCGATGGCGAGCTTCTGCTGATTGCCGCCCGACAGCGACGAGGCACCGGTTTGCGGGTCGCCGCGGATTCCGAATTCGGCCACGGCTCGCCTGAGCGCTGCCTGCTCCGAGGCGGCGTGCAGCAGCGGCCGGGCGTGGCGCGACAGGTCCATCAAGGTGAGGTTCTGGTACAGCGGCAACGCCATGTGCAAGCCCTTGCCCTTGCGGTCTTCGCTCAGGTAGGTCAGGCCCGCGCGCGCGGCTTCGCGGGGGGTGCGGAACCGCACCGGTCGGCCCCGCATCGTCACCTCGCCGGCAGTGGCCCGACGCAGGCCCAGCAGGCCTTCGAAGAGCTCGGTCCGGCCCGCGCCCACCAGGCCGGCGAACCCCAGGATCTCGCCCGCCCGAACTTCGAAGCTGACCTCGCGAGCCCAGCCCGCAACCGTCAAGCCCCGCACGCGCAACAGCGGTTCGCCGGGTGGCACCGCGTGTCGTGCCGGGAACATGTCGGACAGCTCGCGACCCACCATCAGGTTGGCCATGCGCTGGCGTGACAGGCCAGGCGTCGGCTCGCGCGCCACCAGGCGGCCATCGCGCATGACGACGACTTCATCGGTGATGCGCTCCACCTCATCGAGCTTGTGGGAGATGTACAGGATGGTCACGCCCGACGCCCTCAATTGCTCGATCAGCGCGAACAGGCGCCGCGTTTCGGCAGGCGTCAGCGTCGCGGTGGGCTCGTCCATCACCAGCAGGCGGGCCTGGCGCGCCAACGCCTTGGCGATCTCGACGAGCTGCTTCTCGGCCACGATCAGGTCACCCACGCGGCGCCCGGGGTCGACAGCCAGGCCGACCTGCGCCAGTACCCCGCGCGCCGCCTCGTGCATGCGCCTGTCGTCGAGCCACCAACCCTGCCGAAGTTCGCGGCCCAGGAAGATGTTCTGCGCGATCGTCAGGTCGTCGGCGAGATTGAACTCCTGGTGGATCAGGACCACGCCCGCCGTCTCCGCATCGCGGGAGCCGGCGAAGCGGCAGGGCTCGCCGTCGATGAACAGTTCGCCGCCGGTGGCCGACTCGTACCCGGACAGGATCTTCATCAGCGTGGACTTGCCCGCGCCGTTCTCTCCGAGCAGCCCGTACACCCGACCGGGCGCCAGGTCGAGACTGACGCCATGGAGCACTCGCACCGGCCCGAAGTCCTTCGTGATGTCGGCGAATCGAACGTGGAGGCTCATGACGAGGGTTGAATAGGAATCTGGTCAGACCAGATGGGAAATCTAGCAGCCCGCTCGGCGCTTCCGACGCAGGGTTTTCAGCATGTGGGCATCAGAGCCGCAGCCTGGCGTCCACCCAGCGCCCATCGTTGCGACTGGACTCGACCACGGCCTCGATGAACTTCATGCCGAGCGCACCGTCCTCCACGCCCGGCACCCAACAGGCACGCGGGTCGGGCGCGCGTCCTTGCCAGCGCGCATGAATCTGTTCCGCCACATCGCGGTACAGCTGGGCAAAGCCTTCGATGTAGCCCTCCGGATGGCCCGACGGCGTGCGGCTGGCATGCCGGGCCGCTTCGCCGCTGCCACTGCCGGCGCGCGTGATCAGGCGCGCAGGCTGCCCCAGCGGGGTGAACCACAGGTGATTGGGCTGCTCCTGGCGGAAGTCGAGTCCGGCCTTGCTGCCATACACGCGTATGCGCAGGGCGTTCTCATTGCCCGGAGCCACCTGGCTGCTCCAGAGCATTCCGCGTGCGCCACTGGCATAGCGCAAGAGGATGTGGGCGTTGTCGTCGAGCCGGCGGCCTTCCACGAACGTGTGCAGGTCCGCGCTCACCTCCTTCAAGGTCAGGCCGGAGATGAAACGCCCCAGGTGCTCGGCGTGGGTGCCGATGTCGCCCAGCGATCCGCCCGCACCCGCCTGGCCGGGGTCGACCCGCCACGCCGCCTGCTTCTGCCCGGTGGACTCCAGGCTGGTGCTCAGCCAGTCCTGCGGGTACTCGGCCTGGACCAGGCGAATCTCGCCCAGCTCGCCGGCCTGGACCATCTCGCGCGCCTGCCGCACCATGGGGTAGCCGCTGTAGTTGTGCGTCAGCGCGAATAGACGGCCTCCGAGGCGCACGCGCTGCACCAGGTCCAGCGCCTCGGCCAGCGTGGTGGTCACCGGCTTGTCGCAGATGACGTCGATGCCCGCGTCGAGAAATGCGCGGGCGATCGGGGCATGCAGGTGGTTGGGCGTCACGATGGCGACCACGTCGATCCCGTCGTCGCGGTTCGATTCCCGGGCGGCCATCTCACGGTAGTCGACGTAGCTCCGCGCGGGCGCGATGTGCAGGTCCGCAGCACTGGCCAGCGCGCGCGCCGCTTGCGACGACAGCGCACCCGCCACCAACTCGTAGGCGTCGTCGAGCCGGGCGGCCATGCGGTGCACGCCGCCGATGAAGGCCCCCTGGCCGCCACCCACCATGCCCAGGCGGATGCGCCGCGGCGTCGCGCCGGCCGCGCCGGAAGCTTCGATCGTCATCGCATCTCCCTCAGGCCAGGCCCAGGATCTTCCTGTTCCTGGCCAGGTCGACCCCGCCGGCCGCGAAGTCGTCGAAGGCACGGTCGGCCACCCGGATGATGTGTTCGGCGATGAAGGCGGCGCCTTCGCGCGCGCCGTCCTCGGGGTGCTTGAGGCAGCACTCCCATTCGAGCACGGCCCAACCCGGGAAGTCGTAGGCTGCCATCTTCGAGAAGATGGCCGGGAAGTCGACCTGGCCGTCGCCCAGCGAACGGAACCGCCCCGCCCGGTTCACCCATGACTGGAAGCCGCCGTACACCCCTTGGCGCCCCGTGGGATTGAACTCGGCGTCCTTCACGTGGAAGATCTTGATGCGGTCATGGTAGATGTCGATGTAGTCCAGGTAGTCCAGCTGTTGCAGCACGAAATGGCTGGGGTCGTACAGCAGGCAGGCCCGGCGGTGCTGGCCCACCCGGTCGAGGAACATCTCGTAGGTGACGCCATCGTGCAGGTCCTCGCCGGGGTGGATCTCGTAGCAGACATCGACGCCACACCCATCGAAGGCGTCGAGGATGGGCCGCCAGCGCTTGGCCAGTTCGTCGAAGGCGCTCTCGACGAGGCCTGGCGGCCGCGGCGGCCATGAGTAGAGGTACGGCCAGGCCAACGCGCCGGAAAAGGTGGCGTGCGCCGTCAGTCCGAGGTTTCGCGAGGCCGTGGCGGCATACAGCATCTGCTGCACGGCCCACTGCTGGCGTCTGGCGGGGTTGCCGCGCACCTCGGGGGCGGCAAAGGCGTCGAAGCCGTCGTCGTAGGCCGGGTGCACCGCGACGAGCTGGCCCTGCAGGTGCGTGGACAACTCGGTGATCTCGAGGCCGTGCCGCGCCAGGGTGCCCTTGACCTCGTCGCAATAGGTCCTGCTTTCAGCGGCCTGCTTCAAGTCGAAGAGGCGGCCGTCCCAGCTCGGGATCTGGACGCCCTTGTAGCCGAGGCCCGAAGCCCATGCGGCGATGGCGTCGAGCGAATTGAACGGAGCGTGGTCGCCCGCGAACTGGGCCAGGAAGATGGCCGGACCCTTGATGGTCTTCATCCTTGTCTCCTCGGTTGCCGCCGTAGCGTCGATCGGCCTGGAGTTCGCATGATCGTGCCGGCGATTGCGGCTGTCAATATCTGGTCAGACCAGTTTCGGGGCGCAGTGTCCGACGGCTCCGGTCCTGCCGGCCAGGTCGCGAACGCAACGCGGTAAAGTCGTGCCCAGCACGGGTCGGGGCGCAGCGCTCCGCTCGCGACCACGGAGGACCCATGCAGATCGCTGCCCACAACTGGATGCGTGCCGAACCGATCCGACGTACCCTCGAGCGAATGCAGGCGCACGGGATCGAGTCGATCGAGATTGCCGGAGAGCCGGATCAGTACGACACGCGCGAGGTGCGGGGCTTGCTCAAGGAGCATGGGCAGCGATGCTGGGGCGCCGTGACGTTGACACTCGGAAAGCGCAACCTTGCCGCCCGCGATCCGGCGCAGCGCGAAGCGACCGTCGACTACATGAAGCGCGTCGTCACGATGGTCCAGGAGCTGGACGGCCGGATCGTTTCCCTGGTGCCGGTCACGGTGGGCAAGGTGGTCGCCGACGGCACGCCCGAGGAGGAATGGCGGTGGCTGGTCGAGGGCGTCAAAGAGGTCTACCAGCATGCCGAACGCGCCGGCGTGCGACTCGCGATCGAGCCGCTCAACCGCTTCGAGACCTACCTCATCAACCGCTGCGACCAGGCCCTTGCACTGGCCGACGAGGTGGGCCCCAACTGCGGCGTATGCCTCGACGTGTTCCACATGAACATCGAGGAGGCCGACCTGCACGCGGCATTTCGCCACGCCAGGGGTCGCATCCACGACGTGCACCTGGCCGACAGCAACCGCTTCGCGTTGGGCATGGGCCAACTCGATTTCGGCGCCATCCTCCAGACTCTGCGCGGCGTCGGCTACGACGGCGCGCTGGCCCTCGAATTCGTGGCCACGGTCGACCGCACGCCGGTCAACCCGTACGGACCGCAAGTCGAGACGCAGCCGGTCGACATTTCATCGCAACAGAAGCAATTCATCATCGACCATGGCTCGAACCTGCTGTCGGACGAGTTCTACAGCTCGCTGTTCGAGCGTTCGATGAAGGTGCTGCGACCGCTGGTCGCCTGCAGCGGAACGTGAGGCAGGCAGGAGCCGTCCCATGCTCTTCGGAAAACTCTTTCACGTCGGCCTGCGCACCGCCGACCTCGGTGCCAGCGTGCGCTTCTACACCGAGGTGATGGGGATGATCCCGGTGGCGCGTCCTCCCCTGCCTTTCCCGGGCGCGTGGCTGGCACCGGCGCAGCCGGGCGCCGAAGCCACCATCCACCTGTACGCCGGCGATGCTGGGCAGGAGGCCGACGGCTCGGTGCAGACCGGCTCGGGGGCGATCGACCATCTGTCCGTCGTATGCAGCGGCTACGCCGCGTTCCGCGCGCAGTTCGAGCGCCTCGCGCTGCCTTACCGCGAGAACCTCGTGCCCGACACCCCCTTCTGGCAGCTGTTCGTGCACGACCCGAACGGCGTGCAACTGGAGCTGACCTTCCACGCGGCGGCAGAGCGCGCGCCGGCACCCGTTATCCCGGCGGCGCGCCAGTACCAACCGCGCGAACGCTGGTTCCAGCCAGCGGCATACCAGCAGTTCGCCGTCGCTTCCGGGAAGGTTCATGGAAGGCCTTGAACAGACTGCCAGGCTGCTGCACATGATTCGTGAGCGCGGCTTCAAACCCGGCGACAAGCTGCCCTCCGAGCGTGACCTTGCGCTGGAATTCTGCATGAGCCGCAGTGCTGTGCGAGAGGGGCTGATCCGACTCGACACGCTGCGCATCATCGAGTCCCGACCCAAGTCGGGCATCTACCTCCAGCCCTACGGCGCCGAGCGCAGCATTGAAGCGATGGTGCTCTTTGCCGAGACCAACACGCCGCTCTCGGCCGCGGAGGTGGCGCAGTCGGTCGAGTTGCGCAGCGTCCTCGAGACCGAAGCCCTGCGTCTGGCGTGCGCGCGCCGCACTCAGGAAGACCTCCAGCGCCTTCAGGCACTGCTGGCGCAGAGCGAGGCCGTCGTCAAGCGGGGCGACAGTCTGGCCGATCTCGACGCCGAGTTTCACAAGGCGATCGTCGCGGCGACAAAGAACGACGTGTTGCTGCGCTTCATCAACGTGTTCTACCGGATGTCACGCCAACGCCGCGAGATCTACTTCCACACGCCGATGCAGAGCAAGCGGTCGCATGCGCAGCACCTGCAGCTGTACCGTGCGATCGAGCAGCAGGACGTGGAAGCGGGATTGCGCATCCTGCGCCGCCATCTGAAGGGCGTGGACACGTATTTCCGCATGTTCTTCTCCGAAGGGCCGGGCGCCGAGGCCGGCGCCCCGTCGGCGGCAACGCCTTCGGGCCGCGTGGCGCCCGGCAAGTCGAAGGCAGCGCCCATCCGGCCCAAGCGTGCGTCCACGCGAGGCGGCACGCCGCGCTGAATGCTTGCGGGCCGCAAGCTGGGAGCCCACTCGTCGTTGAGGTCGAAAATCAGCGTCAGCTTTCAGGCGTGTTCCCGCTGACCGCGAGGTCAAGCCTTCGTTCATCCTCGTAGCCGCGCTCGTCCCGAGCAATCTGAACTGCCTGATACAGGGCGTCAGGCCAGTTGGAACACCGCGACGGCTTTCACCTTGCTCGGCCTGCTTCTTCGTCGAGCAGCACCAGCGCGAAACCTTGACGAGCCGTTGTCGAACTTCGTGTCGGCGACGATGCTCCCCTTGGGTTTCGTGATCTGCGTCGCCTGCCTGATTGAACGTTGACAACCGCGTCGAGGCGAAGAGTTTGTCAGCTCGAAAGACTGCAACGGGTCGACGTCGGCCCGGTCGCCGGCGCCGTTCACCGTGGGCTATGCTGCTTGCACCGGTCGCTCGCCAGGTTGGGCGGATCGCCAGCCAGCCGGCGCTGACCCCCCGCGCCGGTCGATCGACAGCGGTCATCGTCTAGCGTCCGCATCCGGTGGTTTGATAGAGGGAGTTCAGAATGGTTCTTGGCTGGTTCAGGAAGAACGACAAGTCACCGACGCAGCCGTCGGCGCCGTCGCTGGAGACCGTGTGGGAGGACCGCGAGGAGCGCGTGTACCGCAGTCTCTTCGGTCAGATGTCTCGCGGAATATTCGCCCTTTCCGCCGAGCTTTTCACCGACACTTTCACGCAAACGGACATCGATCCGCGCTGGCTCCATCATGGCGTCTTCGAATTTGCGCCAACGGAGGAAAGGCGCACCTGGCTGTACATCACGTCGGGCACGTCGAATCCATGGGAGCAGACTCCAGAAGACTACGATCCTGCCGTGCACTCCGGCATTGGAACGGAGCTCGTGCTGGAGACGACCGAGCAAGCTGGATGGGCCATCGACTGCCTCAGCAAGCTACTCGCCTACAACATCCTGCTCGCCCATGGGCGTTTCGGCGACGCCGAGCCGCTCGACTATGGATCCCGGGTGCCGCTCGGCGGCCCGATCAATGGCGAGGCGGGCTCGCCAATTCGCTTCACCGTCATTGCTGAGCCTGTGAACTTCGCTCCCTCGTTTCAGCTGGCTTCGGGGCGAGTCGATCTTCTGGAGGTGGTCGGAATCACGGAGGCCGAACGAGACTACGCAAAGGCTGAAGGTACGGAGCCGCTCATCGCGCGCCTCAAGGAGCGTGCTGGCTTCCCGCTTACCAATCCGTCTCGAGATTCGGCTGTGTGACCGAGTGACAGGAATGCCGCGGTCAGCGTCCGGCCACAAGCGGAAGCTCGCGGCCGACCGCTTTTGGGATGTTGTGTCGGTACCTCAGTTCATGCATATTCGCCGTTCCTTCGCTCTGACGACGCTCGGGCTGACCGTGGTCATGGCGAGCCTCTGGGCTCTGCGTCCTGCCGAGGTGCCGGCGCCGGCTCTCGCCAAGGCTGCCGCCGCCCCGTCAAATGAAGTGTCGATCACCGTGGCTGTTCCAACGAGCGACCTGGCAGCGTCTCGTGCGGAGGCCGCCGCGAGTACGGCCACCACCCTCGCGGCGCGCGTTGACGCATGGTCACGGAGCGGCGATCCTCAGCAGGCAATGCAAGCCTACGACGCCATTTCGGGTTGCCTGCTTGCACGTCGACGCGCCCACGCACCCGACTTGACGCCGGACCCGCCTGGCCAGGATTCCATCGCCCTTTGCAGCGACCTGCGTTCAGATCAGATTCAGTCGCGAATGGGATTGCTTGAGACGGCGGCACGGGCCGGCATTAAGGACGCCGCGGCGAATTTCATCCAAGAGGGGCCAACCGGCAACGGTTTGCTCGCGGACCTCTCGACGACAGATCGAACTCCGCCCACGCCGGACTGGCTCGCCCGCCGCTCTGACTATGTCGCGCTCGCATTGGCGAATTGCGACACGCTGCTTGCGGCATATCTAGGCTCTGCCTTGCGCGATCCCGCCCTGCGTCCAGCGGCTGCCAAATACTGGCTTGCGCGCATGTCATGCCCAGGTCAGCCTGCTAGCATCACCTCGCCGCTGGCCGATGATGTTCAGGGGCAGGGCTACCTGGATGCGTTAGCGATCAACGGCTGGCTGCCCTGACATGCTTGCCGAGAGGTGCTTTCGGCCAGGTGCGGTCGTTGGCCTGCGACCGCTCTGGAGCAGGCTACTATTGGCCGCAAATTGATGAATGGAGGGCCGTTCGTGTTTGGTATGTTCAAGAAGGGGAAGACGCCGCCGCCCCAGGCCCCGGAGAATCCATCAGATCCCCTCTGCTTGGTCTTCATCCCCGCCCTTGTGACTATCCTTCTGCACACCGAGAAGACGCTCGGCAGGCCCTTGACGGAGGCAGAGGTCGTCGCTATTCGCGACAATTCCTCGTGTATGGCGATGCCTGTGTCGGTAGCTGCAATGATGGAAGAGAAGCGGGGATACCCCGACATCGTTGCTGAAGAGGTTTGGCCGGAGTGGCAGTCAGCTCGCCTTCAACTCGGGCAGTCGTGATTTCATCCGACTGTGCAGCTCGGGTTGTACGGCGCAATCCGCGGCGCCGGCAGGCGGCCAGTTGCCGACATCGTCCATAGTCTGCTCTCACCCTTCCAAGAGCATGTCCGCACCGCACCTGTCTGTGTTCCTGCCCATCGAAGCCGATGGCGACAAGGTCTTCGATCTTCTAGTCGCAGGCCTGTCTTTAACGATCGAGGCGTGGCCTGCAAGTCGACCTCCAGCACTAGCCTCATCCGCGCAATCAGGTCCGATTGCGTCCTATGTACTGCTGGAGCGCTATGTCGAATCGAAGGAATTGATCGAAGAACTTGTTCAATGGCAACGCCCTGGCGAGAGGTACAAGGATCTGCTCGCGAAGTGCGTTGAACGGATCTCGGTTACCTATCGAGATCAAGAAAAGGTTCGAAAGCTGTTCCAGATTCTTGGCGGCTGCTTGGCTACCTCGTCCTCCAAATGCGTTGTAGAAAATGGCGAAGGCTGCCTGCTAACGCTCGCGGATATTCAGGCCTGCACAAAGGCTGATCCGCTCTGGCGATGGGACAAACAGGTCTTCCCGGAGCTTCCTGATGTCGGACCTTCGGAGTGGCAGGAAAACTAGTCCACTTTCGCGCTCTCGGAGGAGCTAGTCCCAAGTCGCCTTTGGGTCGGGCACAGCCTGGCCGCCGCACGCGGCCGGCGTCGGCTATGCTTCCTACAGCGGTCGGCCGCCGGCAGCGGCGCACTGAGTGCTCCGACAATCAGCGACCAAGTCGCATGCCGGCCAGCAGCGGGCGCTCGCGACAGTCTGCTTCGGAGCTGCCCACAATGCTACCGGCGCTTGCCGGGACGTTCCATGGCCACTTCCGATTGCGAGAAGCCCAGCTTCTCGTAGAAGGCAGACACGCCGGTTCGACCAGCCCGGAGAACCCAGGTCATGCGGTCGTTGTCGCCCATGGCCTGTAGAACCATGGCGGTACCGATGCCTCGTCCTCGAGACTCGCGTGCCACGACGACCATCGAGATGTAGCCATTGAAGATGCCATCCGAAATCGCACGAAGGAAGCCGATGACCCGGTTGTCCTCGACCGCCACCAAGGCTACATGAGATCGCGCAACCAGCTCGCCGAAAAGCTCGGGATCTTGAACGCGTGGCCCCCAGTCGTTTGCCGCCAAGAGCAGGCGAGCCTGTTCGTACTCTTCGGGCAGAATCTTCCTGACTTGCATGGCTTGCCGGCACGTGTTGACGGAGAGCCGCCATGCTACCGGCTCTAGTCGGCCACAACCGGCCGGTCGCCACCGACCGCTTTGAGGTAGTCTGCCTGCGTCGGCTTGAACGTCCAGCGGGGGAGTAACGAGAAGCGATGGAACGTGAACCTTGCCTGCATTGCGGGATTCAGATCTCTAAGAACTGCGACGTCTCTTTGAAGACGGTCTTGCTCCTCACCAAGATTCCGCCTGAGGAGCGTGTGGCGACGATCGTGCGTAACGAAGGAATCACCAGCAAAGCGGCGCAGGAGTATCTCGACCACAAGATGAGAGGTAACTGTGTCAAGACTGAACCGCCTTGCCCGAACTGCAGCGCAGCACTCAGGACGTGGCATGCCACCGGCTGCTGGGGCTGCGGATGGCGACGCGATGCGAATAGGCAACTTCCCGACTACTATCGAGACACCTAATCGTTCGTCCCTGTTCGGCCATCAGCAGGCGCCCGTCGATGACTGCTTGCGGGTTCGCTGATGGCGCGATGGTTACCGACCTGTGTACAGTTTCAACTGTTGCCCGCTCCCCTGCGCAGAAGCACCATGCCTGACGAACACGACCTGATCTATTCCCCGCTTCAGCAAACCTACAGTGCGGGCGGGCACCAGGTGGAGATTCACATCTACCGGATGCCCGACACCGGATGGTCGCTAGAAGTCGTCGACGAGCACAACAACTCCACCGTTTGGGAAGACCTGTTCGAGACCGACGAAGAGGCCCTTGCCGTTGCGTTGCAGGAACTGAACGAGGACGGCATCGACGCTTTCATCGCGAGGGGCCCGGACGAGCCCATGCACTGATCTGGGAGAGCGTGATCGGCAAGGTTCAGTCGTTCGACGTTGTCCGGACTCGGGCAGGCTACTGGCGACTTTCAGACTGGTTCGGGGGGTCGATGACTCAGTGCCAGGTCGAGTGCCACCAGGTTGCCGTTGAGGTTGGTACCGATGTCGACGACTTCGGCGGAATCAGAACGTGATGTCGATGTCGTCATCCTCGATCTGGGCGCCGTACGTGCCATCGGCGAAGTTGTAGTGCTGGACGACTTCCAGGGACCGGATCATCGACGTCAGCTTCTCGTATGCCGCAAGCACGCCGTTCGCTGGCGTCCTCCAGATGTCGACGCAGCCGATAATCCAGACCTTGTCGTACTGGTTCCCCAAAACCTCGTAGATCAGCCGGGTGGCGGCATTCTGGTTGAACTTGGTTCCGTCAGGCGCGTTCAGCACGAGATGGGCGCCGGTCAGCAGGCCGCCCCTCTTGGCGATCACCCCGATGCACGACGTGAAGCCTGTGAATTTGATGGCGGCCGCCGTGGCGTACCCCTGCTCCGCGATCGCCATGGCGTCGGCAGCCTGCGTGAACTGGTAGGTCATGATCGATTCTTCGTCCAAAGGCGCCGAGGAAGCGATGCGACCCGTGTGGTCGGCGGATCGCGCAATTCCCGGGTCGAAGGCGCCGCTGCCCGGCCCGCGCATCCACGTTAGCAGGGCCCGCCTCGCCGCACGAGGCGCAGGGTAGGGATGTTCAGGCAGCCCACGGCGCTCGCGATCTTGGCGCCGACGTTCCAGTCCGACGCCAGGTTTACGGCAGTCCATCTCCAGCCCAAACTAGGCAGGCAATGGAGATGAGCGTTGCTGCCCGGCGGCCGACGACGAGGGGCGAGCGCGCTGCACACCACGGTTGTCCGACCTGCGATGATCGGGGCCGAGCTCACATTCGGCGTGGCCGTCGGCCTCCCGAGGCTCTTGTCGGCTCAGGTGCGGTCGTTCGCGAACGATGGGTTTCGGGTAGGCTATGGCA
>Ga0068856_100001896_pt1 | contig 21792 bp, 19 predicted proteins | sample KBSCornC62_FD_66595 | JGI IMG/M metagenome (GOLD analysis project Ga0068856, IMG submission 66595) | Corn rhizosphere microbial communities from Kellogg Biological Station, Michigan, USA - KBS Corn C6-2 | ecosystem: Host-associated > Plants > Roots > Rhizosphere > Soil ... | reverse complement strand
GTGCGCTCTCAACCTGCACTGGCTCTGTGCGCGTGGTGTAAGTTGCAGGAACATATCCCGGACGCGCCACAGGCTGATACGCCACAGTGGCAGGCTCCGGGACGGGCGACGAGCCCATCACCTTGATCATGACCGTTCGGCCGGAGGGAAAAATCTGGTAGGAGCGGGCACTCTTGAGGTCCAGAACAATGCGGGTTACCGGCGGTTTCGATTGAAAGAGTCCGACGCGAACGCTTTTGACTTCTCCGCGATCGACGGACTGGCTGCGCACCTGGCTGGTGGGAAGCGCGTTGGGAAAATCCACCACCAGGCGGTCAGGTCCAGTGAGCACCTGGCTCTGCGGCACAATCCGGTCGCTGGCTTCCACTTCAATTTCCACCGTGTCTTTGCCGCCTAGCACCTTGACGGAGCGCACGGAAGCCTGTGAATGGGAAAAGAGTGTGGTGAGGCAAAAACAGCCGAGGGCGACGAAATGCCGGACGGACGCCGACCGCGAAAACCTACGCATGGGGGAAGACCTTTATTAGTTTTGCCTGGATCTGGATCGATTTTAGCAGCGATCTCCCAGTCGGGCGCTTACGTTAGTACTACAACCTCAGATTCTTCTTCACTTCGACAAAGGCTTCGAAATTTCCCCCAAAATGTCGGGTTTGCCCGCCACTCGCTCCAGGTGTGGATTCTTTTCTCCATCGTGATACGCAACCGGATAACTTCGAATGAACTGGGCATTCTCCACGAGCAGTTCAATGGGAAGGTTGGTTGCCTGCGCACCCTTGACTGCGGCATGCAGAACCTCCGGGGTCCACTTTCTGCCGTTCACTGCCAACAGCTTCATGCCGGGCCCTAGCCCCGCCTGGAACGCAGGAGAGCCAACGATAACATCCGAGAATTTGCCTTCCTTATCGAGGCTGAACCCTATCGAGTAGGAGAAATCGGCGAATTTGAACCGTTTCTCGGCGGCCTCATCGAACGCGTTCGGCTTATCGTTGTACACCAGTTTCCACCCTCCTCGTTCGATCCCTCCGAGCGGCGCATGTGTGCTGGTTGCTTTCACTCGCTCCGTCAGCAGAGTGGACCAGTCGTACGGCGCAACCTCGTTGAGGGTATGAACAACATCCTCGAACGTGTAAGGCACGACCTTTGGCTGTCCGCTCTCTCCTCCTTCAAACCTTCTGCAAAAGTCGTTCAACGAGTGCTGCCCGTGGGTTTGCTGTCGAATGAGCGCGTCCACCTCGAGCCAGATCAATTCGCCTTCGGGATAGTAATCAAGGCTTCGCCGCCAGTTCGTCCACTCCGGAGAAAGCAGCATACGCAGTGTCTGCACGGAAGTGGCCGTATCTTCCAGCGGGCGCCAAGTCCTCCCCGTGCGGTGATCGAGCATGGCGGCAGTAGCGGCCAAGGACTCACGATATTGGTCTCCGGAAATCAGTCCGCTGCGCTCCGCTAACAAGTCCCCGAGGTAGTCTGTCAGGCCTTCATATACCCACAGCAGATCACCAATCATAGGTTCCTGAAAATTTGGCGTGGCCAGACCCGCTGGACGCCGGTACTTTCCATTCCAGGAATGCACAAATTCATGCGGCAGCAAGCTGGCCGAGAGCATATGCAGATCCGGATCAAGCAGGGTTCGCTCGAATGACACGCTATCGTTCGATTCGTGGTGCTCGAGTCCGTGCCCTCCCACCTGGTCGCTCAAGGTGTAAAGAAAGTGGTAGTCGCGATAATGGCGCGCACCGAACAGCGCTCCCGTCTCCGCCACCAGTTTCTGATACACAGAAATCTCCTCGGGCTTGAACGCGAGATCCGTCTCTGCATCCGCGATCACGTCCATAACGTGAAGTGGGCCTTCTCCCGGCTTGGTTAGTTCGATCTTGCGGTAATGAAGTCCGGCAATTAAGGGCGAGTCCACCAGAGTCGTCAGGGATACTGGTGCAAATTCGACTTCATCACCCTGCGCGTGGGCCACGGGAAGCGCGGTACCGAATTTCCAGCCCGCAGGCAAAGTGACCGAAGGGACAAACGTCACCTCATCGGAATGCGACCCCTTGGGGTAGAGCACGACTGCATTCCAGTTGAGATCAAGAAGATTGCTTGACGCCGCGGGACCTCCACCTCCGGCGCTATCCAGCGTAGTAATGGCATCGAGAGATACCTCCAGCGTGGTCACTCCACGCGCCACGGAAACGTGGAATTCATACATCTCCAGCGGATCTCGCCGCCACCGAAGAGTACGGCCCGCCGCCTCCATCCGGATACCGGTCAGGCCGCCGATCGGGCCACTAGGCCGATGATTACCTGGAATCCACTTGGGAAAAACCAGGGCCACGTCACCCGCCTGAACCGGGATTTCCAGCCGCGCGTGGTAGAGGTTGCGTGGAGCGTCGGTGAGATCGACGTGCAGACGGACGGACTGTCCTTCAAACCTCACCGTCAAGAACAGAAAGAAAAAAAGAAGCAGGGGGCGGTGGAACCAATCGCTCGTGCCAGGGCGCAAGAACAGCCTCCAATGAAATAGGCAGGAAGGCTATCGAAATGCCGGGAGCTAATGCAAATGGAATTGAAAACCAGCTGCAAAAAGAGGCAGAACCGCTAGCTCCAGATGGGTGTGCGAGGTGACTACGAGATGGAGCTTGGCGCGAACTTCTGCCGCGCCTTCCAAAACAGCAGAGCCATGCCAGAGGCCATCAGCACCCAGGTGGACGGCTCGGGGACTTCGCTCGTGCCTCCGCCTGTGCATGGGTTCACCGTCTTGTTTTTATTCTTCCCTCCAGCGACGGCCGCCGTTGCTGGCATAGCTGTGCCTTTTGTATCCGGCTTTTTGAGTGGCTCGCACACATTTGGCAGAGGCGGAGGATTCAGCGGAGTCCAGCTACCCTGGTTAATTGGATCGTAGATGCCGAGCGGCAGAGCCGGACCCTCGGATCCCCGGTTCAATGCAGTTTCAAACGGCACAGCAGGAGCCTGCATAGCGCGGCCAAGCGCTGGCATCACAGGCTCGTCAAAGGCCACGGCCGGAGGCTCCATTCGCGAACTCTCTTGCTGCGGTTTCTCTTCGACGCGGTTAGCGCAACGCGTGCGCGCGGTCATCTTGCCATCTGTGAGCAGAGTTTCGCCTTTATGTAATTTCACGCGATGCCGCGTCCAGTAAACGCGATTTCCCATGCGATAGGAAACGTACACGGATCGTTCCATCACCAATCGCACCAGCCGCGCATGCGCATAGTCAAATCCCACGTAATGCGTGGCCACAACCGGATCGTGCTGCGTGGCGTACTTCAAATCGTGGGCATCCCGAACTCCCCCCGTGATAACGGAGTAGGGATAGAGCGGCCGTCTCGCCAATCCGCCCGCCGCTTCTTGCTGGACCAGATCCAGCGTCCTCTGCGCCGATTGTTCGGAAAGATTCGGGCCTGGGTGATGTAACCCAGCCCTAAAGGATGATGGAGTTAAATGGCGCAGACCCATCAACGAGAAACTGAGCGCGGCAGCCGCGCAAAATGTGATCAGGACAGCGCGCCGAATGCGACGATTGCGATGGTGACGACGCGTCCGCCGCTTCCGAATTACAACGACACTACCTACCTCTGGTTGACTCGACAACTTCTACCCTACCTTTTAAGGCCAGAGCTCTGGGATCTCTGGACCGAACGCACCCGGCTCAATGGATGCAGTTGAACTGCCATCCCTTGGGCCGTCCACTTCTCACAAAGGACGGAGGATGTGGGCTTTGGATGGCCCATATGCTAGCAGAGACTGCATTGCTTTGCACAATAAATGTTGCCTTGTCGCTGTGGTGAAATTAGAACAAATATCCCGAACTTTGGTAACGACACGAAGGTGCCATTCCACATTCACTTTAACAATCGATCTCTACCCCGCTCACTCGTATGTTCTCGCCAGTGCCCCACTTTTCGTACGTTCTTTGCGCGAGAAGGGTGAGTTCCCATGCTTGGAACTATTCCATGCTGTAGTCAATCTTGATTCCTCGCTTCCCGATCTCGGCGAGGAACAGGTCTGCGGGAACATCGCACTCCTGCAAGACCCCCCCGCGCTTGCTGATGGCTCCAGAGGCAAGCATCTGGACTACGATCGAGGCGGGAAAAGCGGTGGTGCGCATCATGGCGCTCATATCCGTCTTGGCGTCGTAATTGTCCACCATCGTGAACGAAGCCACCCTGCCCTTCAGGCGTCCGCCCAGTAATCCGCGCACCCCGGCGCCGTTTACGGATTCGTGCGCCTCCAGCCGCATGATGCAGGCATCCGGTCCCTTGGAAGCGAACTTCCCCTCGAAAATCTTGGACATCATGGCGCGCGGGGAGATTTCCGCCTTGCCGAACTTCATCTTCTCGCTGGAAAAAAGTCCCAGCTCTTTTAGCTCGCACAGTAGATCGAAGTGTCCGGGATAACGCAGGGTCTTTTCGAAGCATTCGCCCACTCTGCCCTCGAAGGTCTCAGGCAGGGTCGATGTCCCGCCCGAGGTATGAAATGCAATCAGCGGAGCGAAACCTGCCGTATGAAATTCTTCCGGTTCGGTAAGCGGATCGATGGTCGTGAGTTTCCCCTTGCGCAGAATGCGCGCCGGTTCCACATATTCGTTGATCAGCCCTTCCACGGAAAATACGAGTTGATAGTGAAATGGCGGAGTGGGCCGGGCAGGCAGCCCTCCGACATACAGCCGCAGAGCGTGGGCGCTTCCCCCCATGCGGCGCACCAGCTCCCCACCGAGAATGGATGCCATCCCCGGCGACAGTCCGCAATCTGGCGCCAGCGCGACTCCGCGCTTGGTTGCTTGTTTGGACAGTGCCAGTTCCTGGCGCACAACCGTGTTGTTGCCACCGAGATCAGCGAAATGGCAGCGCGCCTCGACAGCGGCCCGTGCCAGGCCAAGATTCAGAAAATACGGCACGGCGGACAGCGCCGCATCGTGTCCACGCATCAATCTTGCCGCCGCCTTCTCATTGGCGGCATCCAGAACAACCGCACGCACCTTCCTTGCGCCACTGATCCGGTTCACTCGGGCGGCCACTTCGCGCGCCCGCTTGGCATCGTTGTCGGCCAAGGTGACCGACTCCACCTGCGGCGTACGCGCCATGTCGAACGCAGCCGCCGAACCCATCATTCCCGATCCAATCACTAGAAGCTTCATGGAGTCCTCTCAGAGAGCGCGCCGGGGCGCGGCAATGGCCTGAGTACACGAATTCGTTTTCTCGGCAATTTAGAAACATAAGCCGCAGAATCGGCTTAGATAGAGCGATTGGAGGGAAAAACTAGAGCCCGGCAGGAGCGATCCGCTCGCAAACATAGCGTCGAAGATCACGTTTGAGAGGATTCACATCTGATCATAGCACCACGGCTGCACATTTCAGTCAGGTTTCACGTGCGGGCATCCGCAGGCAATACTCTCTTTCCGGTAAGGGACGCTTCCGAAGTCCGCAACAACATCTATGTCGGAACAAGCTTCCAAGAGTCATGTCTTCACCTGCCACGACGAGCGCCCCACGAACGAGCCGGATTGGCAGCCAGAAGTTCTGGTCCAGACGCAAACTCTTCATCTTTCTCATCTCTGCCGCAGTATTGATTTGTTTAGCCACCATCTTCTATGTGAAGTACTGGCCCTTTTCGCGTGAAGCCGTGCTCCAGGATCTCAAGGAAGCCAGCGATAGCACGGTTACCGCCCAGAGTTATCACCCGACGTATTTTCCTCCGGGATGTGTGCTCTACGGGCTCGAGTTTCACCACGGCAGCAATCATTTCAAGCTGATCGAAATACAGAAATTGCGTGTGCGCGGCAGCTATCTCGGCATCCTCAGGCGCCACGTTCCGCAAATCATCGCCGAGGGTGCGCACATTTTTATCCCTGCCGGCGAAACCAGCTTCCACACGCAGCACTCGCAAACTGTGGTTGATGAGCTGGTGGCCAATGGCAGCTTCGTAGAGTTCGAGAGCAAAGAAGCGCATGAGCGCCCCTTCCGTTTCGATGTTCACGAAGCCACGCTTAAAGACGTGCGCTGGGACAAAGCGATCAATTACCACCTGAAGTTTCACAATCCCAATCCGCCCGCAGAAATTTCTGCGGACGGTAAATTCGGGCCCTGGTCCACAGGCCACGCAGAAGCAACGCCGCTGTCCGGAGCCTACACATTTGAGCATGCCGATTTGGGTGTTTACCACGGCATCGGTGGCCTACTTTCCTCCAGAGGCAGCTTTGATGGCCCATTGCACCACATCACGGTCTCGGGATCGACGGATACGCCTGACTTCCACGTAAAGTCCAGCAACAACAAATTCAGGCTCACGACGAATTTTGACGCCTACGTCGATGGTCGAAACGGAGACACTTTTCTGAAATCGGTAGAGGCGCATTTCGGCAATACGACCCTGTCAGCGCAAGGGAGTATCGCCGCAATCCAGGGACATAAAGGCAAGTTCACCGGTCTTCAGATCTCGTCGCGCCGTGCCCGCATTGAAGATCTCCTGGGACTTTTCACGGAGAACCGCGCGCCCATGTCAGGACAAACCGCCTTGAGCACAAGTGTAGAAATTCCTTCGGGACCCAAACCCTTTCTCCATCGGCTGAAGCTCGAGGGAAGATTCGGTATTGATCAAGGCAGCTTTACTAAACCGGAGACGCAGAAAAATGTAAACGAACTCAGCGCCGGAGCCCGGGGCCAGAACAACAAGGAAGATCCGCCGCCCGTCATGACCGACCTCAAAGGCAGCGTAAACCTCGCGGACGCCACCGCACATTTCCTGGATATATCCTTCGGAATTCCCGGCGCCCAGGCGCGCCTGCACGGAACCTATAATATCGTGGAGCCGTACCGTATCAATCTTCACGGCGAGATGCGCGTAGAAACCAGGATCTCCAAAACCACCAGCGGAATGAAATCGTTCTTGCTGAAGGTTATCGACCCCATTTTCAAGAAAAAGAAAAAAGGGGAGGTCGTCCCCGTGCACGTTCTGGGCACCTATGACAAGCCTGACTTCGGACTGGACCTGGGGAATAAGCAGGATTCAAACAAGCAGGATACGAAGCGGTAGCAGAACATGGGCTCGCAAACACTTTCTGGCATTCGGACATCCAATTACTGCGTGGAAAAGTTTGCCAAGCACCAGGGGAGAGCGCCAGCAGTAGTTGCGGTTGCAATTGCGCTGGCAGCACTACTGGGGAGTCTCGAAGTGGGCTGCGGCGGACGTTCCAATTCACCTCTAAGTACAATTCCAACTCCAACTGCAAGTCCAACTCCAACCCCCAGTCCCACTTCGCCAGCCACAGGGTTTCCAACTTTCAACCATGTCTTTCTTGTGGTCGAGGAGAATCACAGTTTTTCGGAGGTGATTGGCAACTCCTCGATGCCGTATTTCAACAGTCTCGCCGAGCAGTACGGTTTGGCGAAGCAATATTTCGCGAATGCCCACCCCTCACTGCCGGACTACCTGATGCTCACCACCGGGCAAGCGGAAACCTTCGATGATAATTTCTCCGGCCCTATCAATGACGACAACATCGCTCGCGAACTGGTCAACGCGGGCAAGAGTTGGCGCGCCTACCAGGAATCAATTCCGTCCGCCGGATACCTAGGTGCCGATGTCCCTCCGTACGTCCATCGCCATAATCCTTTTTCCTATCTTTCCGACGTGCAGAACAGCCCTTCGCAGGCCGCCAACATCGTTCCCTTCTCGCAGTTCGCAACCGACCTGGCCAACAATGCGTTGCCACAATTCTCCTTCATCACTCCCAATCTCGATAATGACGCGCACGACGGCACCCTCGCTGCCGCCGATTCGTGGCTGCAGAGTAATATCGCTCCTTTGATCGCCAGCACCACCTTCAAGAGTGGCGGCTTACTGGTCATCACTTTCGACGAGGGCAAAGAGGCGGACCTCGATCATGGCGGCGGCCAGGTCGCTACGCTGATTATCAGCTCGAATGCGAAACCGAACTACCAGTCTCAGACCCTCTACCAGCACCAGAGCGTTCTTCGCCTGATGCTCGCCGCCAGCGGTGTGAATAAGTTTCCCGGACAAGCCGCGAGCGCACCCGACATGGCAGAATTCTTCAACGGCCACTGAAGCGCATTCGAGAGGTGAGTTGTAATTCGGTGCAGATGCGCCTGTAACATCCTGGTGCCGCTCCTTACAAGATTTTTACAGCGATCCAGCGAATGCTGTGCATAATTGCAAAAGAAAGTTCTCCGGGCTGTGGGAGTCTTGGAGATCAATCCGATGCTCTACGACACCGACTATTTTTGGGTCGTTATCTGCAAAAACCACCGCTTCCATCACAAAGGCAATACCTCCTACCAGCATCCCATTCCACTCGCCGAAGCGGACGCATTTTCTTCTCCTCCGATGCTCACTGACGAGATTACGGTTCGTTGTGACAAATGCGGCGAAGAGTATTCGTATAAAGCCAAGGACGTGCTGCGCGCGGAAAACGCGATTCCAGAGAGCTTCGTGGCCCATCCGTTGTTTCGCTAAATTAATCGTGAAGGCAAGTAATTTCCGGTGTGGTGGACAACGCCGTGGGGCCGATTTGTTTTGATGGACTTAACGGGATCGATTTTTACCGAGTTTAGGGTATTCAATCGCCTCTTCAGATTACTATCATCACAAGAACGGGGAGAGGCAACAGCCTGTACTCTATCCTTCGTCCTCCGCTCTGAACACGGTGCCACTCCACAGGATGACGCACCCAAGCAGGCCGTGCGGCCTTGGCAAGTGCTACTTTACGGCCCCGTATCATTCAAATCAGGAGTGAAAATCCATGGCAACACGCAGCAATAGTGAATTCAGCAATCAAACGCAAAATCGCATTAGCAGAGTTGTCGCAATTTTTTCCGACCGGAATGACGCGTACCGCGCGCTTTCCAAGCTGAAAGAGGCAGGGTTTAGTAATGATCGCATTGGCTTAGCTGTCGGTTCGGGACAAAAGGCAACACAAGAATACGATTCCTCTTTCTGGCAGAAGGTCAAAGACTTCTTCACAGGTGAGGATCATCACGAAGATACGAGCTTCCACGACGTGTCCACCCCTATGGGCTGGACGGATGACCGCTACAGGTATTACGAGCGAGGCATTGCCTCAGGGGGTGCGGTCGTCACGGTGATGGGAGACAGGATCAACGAGGCACGCGAAATTCTCCAGCGCAATGGCGGAGACTTGCGGGAGAGTGACTTCGAGACGAGCGACTCAGTTGCGGGAACCACCGGAGTCCAGGCTGAGCAGCGCATCCAACTTCGTGGCGAGATGCTCCGCACTTACAAAGAACGGGTACAGCGTGGAGAAGTGCGGCTTCGTAAAGACGTCATTACGGAGAACCAGACAGTTCAAGTTCCAGTCACCCGCGAAGAACTGGTTGTGGAACGCACCCCAGGCTCGGGGCAGCCCGTCAGTGGAGGGATTGGACGGGACCAGGAAATTCGCGTCCCACTCTCTGAGGAGCGCGTTCATGTCGAAAAGCAGCCTGTGCTCAACGAGAAGGTTCGGGTTGGCAAGCGACAGGTTCAGACTAGCCAGCAAGTCTCAGACAAGGTGAGACACGAAGAACTTCGGATCGACAAGGAAGGCGAAGTGAAATCCGAAGAGAACAAACTACGCGGTGACCGGAAAGGTCGTGTGGCCTGATGACACTTGCCCCGTTCTCACGAGAAGGACGGGGCAGTTCTTGATACCACGTTTCGGAAAGCCCGCGTCGCTGTAGTCAACATTATGCACAGTCCAGCCCCTGACTCATCCCTATGCTTCGGCTGGTGTAACGCGTCCGTTATACCCCTTTCACCTGAATGCAGATATTCGCAGATAAGTGTGCAGAATATTGCAAGGGGGTGTTCGAAGGCCGCAATTCACCTGTGCAAAACTCGTGTAAGTACCTGCCGTGCAGGTATGTGGGACGGTTTCTGTTCTGCCCTCAGTTGGCAGCTTACGTGCTCGCTTGCTAATACTCAGTGTGTTCACTCGGTGGAGGAGAAGTATTGTGAAGAATAAAGTCACGCTATTGGCATTAACGATCACTGCAACCCTATTGATTGCACCGGCTGCTTGGGCGGACACAATCAGCGAAAATCTATTCCTAGGCTCGACCCAGATTGGGACGCTCACCATTGTCCAAGGTGGGTCTGGGAGTTGCATGAGCTTCTCAAGTACTTCGGTGTGCGTCGATATCGAAACGACCGGTGGTACAACCGTCAGACTCGGTGGGCCAGTGGTTGGCTTTTCCGGAGACGTAAACGAAAATGGACTCGCTACCGACGTGAGTAATGTGAGCTTTGGCTCCCTCTCATTGGGAGCGTGCGGCGGTGTTGGCAAGCAGACGGTGTGCCTTGACGCTAACGGCAGCCTTACCACCAACTCACTTATTTTCGTCCTCACTAACGCGGATACAACTACCGGCATCACGGTTGGAAATGTCCATGTGGCCAGTGACTTGTGCAGCCCCGGGCCCACTTGTTTCGCAACCACGACACCGACTACCAATGTTGTTCCTGAGCCCAGCACGTTGGCGCTGATGGGAAGCGGTTTGTTCGGTCTGGCTACTTTGGTTCGTCGGCGTTTTCTTTCCCAGTAAACACCAATCCTCTGCCATCTCAACCCCTGGCCGAAGCCGGGGGTTTTCTTTGCCCAAAAAATTTAGCGAGTGAATTGAAGGAGATGTTAAACGTCAGGGACCACCCGGAGATTGATCCTGATCCTTCAAGCCTGGGCAACAAACTTTGAAGTCCTGCGGATGCACATCATGCCGCATCCCGTCTACGCTCGCCTACCATATCTTCCACCAAACGCAGGGCCGCGTCGGCTTTGTCATGATGCTCCTGCGTGTACCACGGCGGGGCGTAATTTTCGAGAAGGTCATACAGCATCTTCAACGTTTCTTGTAGCTGCAGAACTTGGTACCGCCCTTGCATGGAAGAATCCGCCCTATTAAGCTGCGCTCTTCGTGCTGACTTCTCGCAACTCCGCCAGTATACGTCCGAGCGAAGTGATCACATCCGCACAAACCTGCTTGCATACTAGCGTCGGTTGTCTTGGAGGCAAGCGCAATAGGGCCGGGACCGTAGGACACGGCTCTACGTTTGTTCCACTGTAACGTGGGTTCACACAGCCAAAACAAGCTTAAAAGAACGTGGCCAAATTTAGAAAACAATACTATTGGAAACTGCATTTGCAGTTACACACTTGGCGCCACAATCAGTGCGTCGAGCCTTCAAAGGACAAGCAGTGTCGCGCGTAACGAAGAACCTTCCGTCTTCGACTTCTTCAGGACAGAGAGTTGCTACCGGGCACAACGATGATGAATCCGCGTTGCCGTGAAGACGCTCGACCACAGTAGAAAAGGCAATTCGGGCAGAAGTAGGATGCCTCCCACGGAGGACCGAGTCATGAGCAGACTGTCTGCCACGGCGGCAACATCGTTATCAAGGCAGGCGATACATCGCAGGCAACAAGGTTTCTCCGAAGCGAATCGAAGTCGGCAGGAACTTGCAATGGATGAAACCCTGGTACATCAGATCCTCGACGAGTTGATTTCCTCACTCGAACCGCTCGAAACTCAAAACGCGGCACTGCTGCAATTCGTCAAAGATAAGGGCATTGCCAGCGATGAAGCATTAGCTCCCTATCTGGAACAGGCATCCAACGCCAGCAACGTACGATGGAGAGCTTTCCGGCTCCGCACGCTTTCTCTGATCAGGTCTGCCATGAAACCGCCGGAGAAGGAGGCGAAAGTCGCCTCCAAAGCCGACGAGAAAAACGCGAGCGCGCCGGAAGGCAAGGCCGTTCCTCGCCAAGAAGAGACGGGCGCTCCTGCTCCCGAATCCAGGCCAGCAAAGGGTCGCGAAGCGGACTCGGCAAGAAGACAGGAGACAAAGCCGGCGCCCCCTAAGCAGGAAAGAAACGAGCAGGGGCAACAAGGCGAGACCCAGCAAGACAAAGAAGTCGCGTAAGTTACCCGATCAGCAGTGCTACGCCACCTGCGACCAGCAGCGCTGCCATCCAACGACGGCGGTCCACTTTTTCGTGCAGGAACATTTTCGCAGCCACAGCATTCCCGATGAACGTCAGCGACGCGGCCGCGGGCGCAACCAGGCTGACATCCCCCCAGGAAAGGGAAAACATCAGGCTGAAAAAGGCGATTGCCATCGCACCTACAGCAACAAAGAACGTGGAACTGGAGAAGATGCGACAGATCACGGTACCCAATCCGAAGCGCCGGCGTAGTGCATGCAGGTCTCCGACCCGCTTCATCGCGCGCGACATCAGCGTGTCTCCCATGACGGAGAAGCAAACCACCAGCAGAATCCCGGTCCAGGTATAGAGGTGTTTCATAAATCCCCTCGCCCGGCCGCGCGCACATGTTGCTGGGAATCGGCGGGTGCCCCACCTCTCGCCGATGTTGGGAGAAGATGGGGCTTTGAACTCTCATCCTGTCCGGTCAATGCGACGTTATCGTGATGGTGCGTCACCGAGGGACCTCCGGCCACAAAGCCTACGCCGCCAGAGATCAAGACAATTCCCATCCAACGTAGGGCACTTACTTGCTCGTGCAGGGCAAAGCGCGCTACCAGCGCGAGCAGAACATATCCTAGGGAAGTCGCAGGCAGCACGTAGGTCAAATCGGCCCACGAGAGCGCGTTCATATAAGAAGCAAAGAAGGCGAGTAATAGAAGAATTCCAACCGCGACCCAGGGATTCAGCACCGCACTGAGCAAACTGCTGAGATGATGGAGGGAGATGTTGCCGGTTTGCTTCATCCCATGCGAAAGCATGGAGTCCCCGGCCGCCGCGAAGACGGTTACTCCTGCCAGCACAAGATACTTACGAAAGGTCAAGCCGTTCTCAGTTGTCAGTACTCAGAAATCAGACTCAGTATGTCGCAACATGCTGAGCATGAGTACCGACTGCGTTTTTAATCCGACATTCCCACAGCGCCGGCCGTCCGGGCCGCGGCTGCTTGGCTCGCAGCGGCCTCTTTGGCGTGCTGTTTTACCAACTTGTTCCGTTGCGAGCGCAACTTCAGAAATGTCTTGGCCTCACGGTACAGGCGCTTGCGCTCATGCCCGTCGAAAGCCGCCTTCCTCAAAATGCGGTAAACAGCTTTGGGCCGGAAATAATATTCGTCGTAGAAGCGATGCACTGCCGACATAATCTCGTCCGCGGGCAGGCCGGGATACTCGATGTGGGCGACTTGATGACCGCCTTCATCCACCATTTTGCTGTCACCCATGATAAATCCGTTCTTCACTGCGTAATCGTATAGCTCCGTTCCCGGATACGCATGCGCTACCGACACCTGAATGGTTTCGACATCGAGTTCCTTCGCGAAAGCAATGGTGTTGTTGATAGTCTCGCGCGTCTCCCCGGGCAAGCCCAGGATGAAGTCGCCGTGAATAACCAGACCGAGCTTGTGGCAATCTTTTGTGAATTGACGCGCCCGCTCGACGGTCGCGCCCTTCTTTATATTTTTTAAAATCTGCGGGTCGCCCGATTCGTAGCCTACGATAAGCAGGCGGCAGCCAGCTTCCTTCATGGCTTTCAGGGTTTCGAAGTCGGTGGTGACGCGCGAAGTGCACGACCACGTCAATCCGAGCGGCTTTAATTTGGCGCAGAGTTCGATGGTGCGCGCTTTCTGGATGTTGAATGTATCGTCATCGAAAAAGAATTCCTTGACGTCCGGCCAGTATTCCTTGGCTTTCGCCATCTCCCGCGCCACGTCATCCGTCGAGCGCTTGCGCCATGGATGTCCGCTCAGGGTCTGCGGCCACAAACAAAACGTACATTGCGCCGGGCATCCACGGGTCGTGTACAACGACACGTAAGGACTGAGCAGAAATGGCACGTTGTACTTCGTGACGTCCAGGTCGCGCCTGTAGACGTCGGTGACGTGCGGCAGAGCGTCCAAATCCTGGATCTGCGGGGCATCAGGATTGTGGACGATCTTCCCATCTTTCAAAAAAGAAGCCCCAGGAATCTCCTCCACTGATTTGCCCTTGGCGTAATCCACGACGGCAAAATCGAATTCTTTGCGGCAAATAAAATCGATCTCCGGGCATTCCCGCAGAGATTTCTCGGGAAGCACCGAAACATGCGGCCCCACAAATGCAATTTTGATGGAAGGGTTTACAGCCTTGATTGCCTTCGCCAGCCGCATGTCACCGGGAAAACCTGGGGTCGAAGTGAAGAGAACGAGGAACTCGTAGTCACGAGCAATGTTGATCGTCTCTTCCCCCGAAACGTGATGCGACGGCGCATCGAGCAGACGGGCCCCCTCCAGCATGCCCGCAGGGTAAGCCAACCATACCGGATACCAAAAGCTTTCGATCTCGCGGGTGGCGGGCCAACGTGAGCCGGCGCCTCCATCGAAATTTTCGAAGGATGGGGGATTCAGAAATAGTGTTTTTAGAGGCATATTGGGAAATTTATCTATCTTAGCATTTAGGCAACGGTTCTCCTTGGGTCACCGGTATTGCTTCAGGTTCCCTTGAAGGATCAATCCATGGCTTAAATGCTTGATTTCAATGTACTAGGCCCTAAGCAAAAAAGAAACGTCAGGCGGGCCAATGCACGATTGGATGCAGTAAGCGGTCGAGGGTTGCGGTGAATGGCGTTACCGAATTGGCTCTACTGTCCTTGCTGAGGGCCTGGAACCGAGAACGGGACGCCTCGATCGTCGTTGACTTTAACGGTCGCGGCGAGATCCAGATCCGCGAGGGGAATCTTTTCTTTTCGCTGCGGCGTGAAGTTCCAGAGGGTTTGACCGACGATGGCGTAATTCGTGACTTCCTTCTGGTGCTGGTCGCGGAAGATGAGAACCGTAGGCGTCGCGTTCGCCTCTTGTGGATCGCTTCGTGGCGCCTCAGCATTCTGGCGCGAATAGGACCGACGCGCATAGGCATCGTCCTCGCGATCTGCATCCTCCCGCTGGCGCATTCGGGTTTCCGCTATATTCTGCTCGTTCCACTCACGGGCCATCTCGAAACCGCGGTAGTAGTCGCGGTCGAAGCGGTAATCGTCATAATCCCACGAACTCCAAAACGAGGGATCGTAGTAGCCCCAACCCCAGCCCCATCCGCCTCCCCAGCGTCCAGCGCCCCGATTGGAGTTAAAGTTGTGTCCGCAGAAGGCGCCGAAGCAATTCGAAAACTGATTGCCACGTCGTCGAACGTTGAAATGACCGCCTCCCCACGATGAGGAGTCTAAGCCGGGATGCCCGCAGAAGGCGCCAAAACAGTTCCTGAAACCGTTGCCACGAAATCCTCGTCCCGCCGAATTGAATCCGTGGGAGAAGGCATGCGAACTCCCCGAGCGCATTCCACCGGAAAAATGTGTGCCGCCCGTATGAGCGCCGCTGAGGCTGCGTGCGCCACCGAATCCGCCGCGGGCACCGCCAAATCCGCCCGCGTGTCCGCCGCCACGTTGTGCCCAGACGGGCACGATGAGGAAGAGAGCCAACGCCGAAATCGAGAACAGGCGCCGCATACGCAGCCATTATAAGCCGATTTCGAGACTGCGGTTTGGTTTTTTTGAAGGCCCGAGCGGGGCGAGAGCAGCCTCAGAAGCGCACCCGAAAGCCTTCCGTCACCAGTGGGTAGAACCGGCGCCTGCCCGTCAATGCTTCTTTTTTCCTTTTTTTGCCGAAGGCTTGGCGGTCGGCTTCTTGGCCGGCTTGGGAGCTGTTTGCGCGGGTTTCACAGGTGCAGGCGCCTTCGCCTTGATCTGCGGAGAAGGTGCGGGCTGTGCTATCGCTACGGCTGCTACGGCTGGTTTGCCCTTCTTGCCTTTGGGTCCTGGTTTCCCTGCAGCCTGCGCGGCATTGGCGGCGGCTTCGGCAGCGGCTTTGGCGGCGCGTCCGCGACGTGGTGCCGGAGGCGGAGGTGGCGGTGGCGGAGCGAAGGGCTTCAGAAACTTCAGCGTCTCGGTGCGCGAGCGCAGTTTGCCATCGAGCAGCAGCATGAAAACGTCATACGCAATTTTTGGATACTCCGGCAGTTGCGGAGTGATCAACAACTCCGTCATTTCGGGAAGCGGAATCTTCTGCTGTATCTGGCGCCACTTGGTCAGGTAGTTCTTGATCTTCTGTTCGACCGCTTGCTGCTTTGCGGTCACAGCCAGGAACAGCACCATTTCCGGGCGCGCAGAGGAGAGCAATTGCCAGGTGCGCGACGGCGTTGCAGCCTCTTTACCCATCAGGCGCTTGGCCAACTCTTTGGCGTTGTCTTCGATGTCGCGCCAAGCCTCAACCAGATCTTTGCGGGGAATCAACTTTTGAATCTCAGCAACATCCTTATCGTTGAAGTGTGCGGTCAGAAAATACATTACCGCCGGGCCAGCATCGGGTGAATAGCCGAGATCGACCATCTGCTGGCGCGTCTTCATCAACGCGTTAATGCCGTTAACATCCACTTTGGCGGTCGTCCAACGTTCGTGGAGAAGGTGCAGCCAGCCTTCTTTTTCGAGCATCTTCACGACATTCAGCGGATCGTCTTCGTGCGCCAGCGCCGCGATCTCGTGCCCGATCGAACTGCGCAGGATGTGATCTATGTACTTCCCTTCTTTAGCTGCGTCGTAACGCGCTTGCGTCCGCTCTTCTAAGGGCCAGTGAAAGCGGGCCGAAAAACGGGTGGCGCGGATGAGGCGCGAGGGATCTTCCAGGAACGAATAATTGTGGAGGATGCGTATGAGCTTAGCTTCGATGTCGGCGACGCCGTTGAAGGGATCGAGGAGCAAGCCTCGCGATCCTTCATTGAGCGAAAGAGCCATGGCGTTGACCGTGAAATCGCGCCGCCGCAGATCTTCGTGAATGGTGGCCGGCATCACGATGGGCGGTTTGCCAGTCTTCTCGAATTTTTCAGTGCGCGCCATGCTGACTTCGGCGCGCGCGTTGCCGGGGAGCGCGAGAAAGATGGTGCGGATGTCTTCTTCGACGGCAGTGATTCTGGCGCCGGCTTTCTCGAAATCTTTTTGCAGTTTGAGGGGATTGCCCTGAACCGTGAAATCGAGATCACGGATGGTGAATCCGCTGATGATATCCCGGATGGCGCCGCCGGTAAGGTAAAGGTTCATGCCCGCAGCGCGGGCAACATCCTGGATCAGGCCGACGCCTTTGAGTTGGTCCGGCGTCAACCGGATCTCCATGGTGTAAATGTAATCAGCCATTCGCGTTAGGCGACTTGCCGAGCCGGGAATGCGGGGCCGACGAGCCGTACTTTCCACAGGATTTCCACAGGCCCACAGCGACTGGTATTTCCGGGCCTAGCCACGCGGATGCAAGTGGCTTAGTACAATAGACTTACACAAAGCGGAAACTCTGCGGCAAGCACAAGAAAATAACACAACGTTTACGATTTGGCTACTGCCAAGGGGGATTCCGGGAGTTTTCCGGGAAAAGGTGCGAAAATCGAGGCGGAAATCCTAACCTTTGCGCCGAACAGCGCGGCAAAGACATAGGGCACCCTATAGTCATCAAGTCTTCATGCCTTCGACACATAAGAAAGTAATCGTCCGCAAGATGGACCGGGATTCGGTGTCGGGATACGTGTCCCCGTCCAACTTTGTGAATGACGGCAAACTGGAACTCCTCAATACTGCGGGGACAGTGATCGCGGTTGACCTGCGGGAGATCAAGGGCGTGTACTTTGTGCGCGAGTTTGGCGATTCCGAGTCGCTCACGCGCAAAACTTTTACTTCGCGTCCGCGGGCCGAAGGATTGTGGGTGCGCCTGCGCTTCAAAGACAGCGAAGTACTCGAAGGATTGATGCCCGCAGATCTCACTCAGAGTACGCCAGAAGGATTTCTGGTGAATCCCCCCGATCAGAGATCGAACACGCAAAGGATTTTTGTGCCGCGGACGGCGCTGGAATCATTAACCGTGCTCGCGGTCATTGGAGCTACGCGGCGCAAGCGACCGGCGCAGGATCAGCGGCAGGTAACGATGTTTGAGGAGTAGCACCCATCCATGGCCAAACGTTCACGGGCCGACCTTAATTCCGGAACTGGAGATCGTTTCTGGATTGCACAGAAAAGCGGCTGCTGAAAGGCTGAGAATTGGGCCCGCAACGCTGAACAGTTCCCTGCCCACCGTTCCAGGCGCACCTCCGTAGTAAGCGTCCAGGATGAAGACCAATGCAGCTGTTGCGGCGGTTGGAATGAGCCATGTCTTCGGCAAGGCTCGCAACTTCGGCAACGCCAGCGGCAGCAGCCAAATGAAGATGTACCAGAGATTGCGGTCGATCACAGAGGCAGCGATGTGGTGCAGGTAGCCGTCATTGCCGTGCAGGCTCGCTAAGAAACTGACAGGGCTCACGACCTCTCCAGTGATTCGCCATTGAATCCACGCAATGGCAATGAAGCTCGCGAGCCAACTGTTTGCGATCCATGCCGCGCTGAGCAGCTTTGAGGTCTATTTCCTTCGTGCCATAAGCCACCAGACAGCCGTGAACACGATGCTGAGTGGAACGAACGATTCCTTGGTTAGCGCCCCCAGAACTCCGATAAATGGCAGAAGGAAGAATTGCCGTTGCGCCAGAGCCCACAGCAATGCGACCAGAAAGAAGCCTTCTCCGGCATCCACCAGACCGGTGAGCCGGAGATTCGGAACGGCGAAGTTGACGAAGTAGAGAAGCGCGGCGATTAGTGATACGGGATAGTGAGTGGCCCATTCAAGCCTGGTTTTGGTTTGAGTGGGGAATTGCAGGCGCACGCCGAGAGCGACTATGAGCAGACCTGTGGCGGCGACGAAGAGTGAATCGGCACACAGCAGGCCAAAAACAATTGGATCCCAGCTGCCCAATCGTCCTTGAGCAAAGTGATAGAAAGGCCTCGCGATCCAAGGCAGCAAGGCACGGAAGCGCAGGTGAGCTGGGCCTGCCACCGCTCCACCGGTTACAAGGGCGGCGTAGCTCTGAACATCACTTAGGCCCGGCGTCTGCCGCGGGTCGTAGCGATTCAGGATCGGGTAGCCCAACCCAAGGGCAATCAGCAGGAATACGCAGAATAGAGTCGCGAGCCGGACTGGACTCATCCCCATATAGTTTATGTAATTGGGCGCTCTGGCACTGCGTCATCGGCAATGGCAGCAAGCAAACCTGCGTCGCCTTGCTCACTGTAGTCCAACATTCGAAAACCAGCAGCCTGCAATTCCGCTTCGATTTCGTCGCGGGTGAAGCGATGCCTGAAATGGCTGAACTCGAGGTCGTCGCCGCACTCCAGAGGTTCCTTGCGGCCGCGAAAAAGAATGCGGAAGATTGCGCCGGCCCGGTATGTCATCGCGCTGTAGCGTGAAGACTCATTGCGGATGAAGACTGACATCATCAGAGGGGAGTGAGGCAGAGTGCGACCGCGCAGCGCTTGCAGGAATCGAACTCTGCGAAGCCTTGTGGGGATATGGGTGTACGCGCTCCAGCCTATGATCAGGCCATCGTAAATTCGCGGACCGGGAGGAACCATATCCGGCTCACAGAAAACGACAGAATGTGATTGGCCGAGTTGTTCAAAGAGTTTTCGCCCGGCCTCCAGCAGCAATGGGTTGCATTCAAATCCATCCGCGCTGAAGCCCGCATCGAGCAGCGCCAGAATCTCCCGGCCGGTTCCCGCAGCGGCAACAAGAATGCGCGACCCTTTCCGAAAATAGCGCTCAATCAGCGGCGCTTCCCAGTCGAAGAACCCGCTCTCAGTGTGTTCGGTGGATGTGAGATGTTGCGATGCGCCGTAGCGTTTGGCAGTGAGCGCGTTGAGATCGTCGGCACTCAGGAAACCGAGCCAGAATCCTTTATGCAGAGCTTCTGCCAAATTCACGAAGCGATGGAACCAGCGGTCTGCATGTTCAAAACACCGCGTCCGGAAGCTCGGGGAACGAAGCCTCGGTTCAATCGTTGTCCCTGTTCGATGCTGATGGTCGCTCGGCGTGCGAAGACTGGCGCTACTGGCGGGCACAGGCAAAATTATCTCCCTTCCGGCGGGAAGTTCAGCCGCATTCCAACTCGGTAAAGGATCGGCGGGCCGAGGTTCAGCAGCGAGACTCCATTGAAGGGCGTGTTGGCGACGTTGTAGCGCTGATTCAGGATGTTCTCGGCGGCGGCGAACAGCTCGACATTGCGACTGAGGCTGCGGCCGACCTGCAGATCCATGGTGTAGGCGCGGCCGAGAGGATATTTGTTCTGATCATCGTCGAACTGGTTTCCAATGAAGCGTCCTTGAACGCTCAGCAGAAGGCGTGAGGGATTCCAATATCGGGCTTGCCAAGTAAACACGTTGCGGGGGACTTGCGCCACTTGCTTGCCCAGGAGAGTGACTGCACTGGCCGGAACCGCGTAGTTGACCACCGCAGCGCCGGTGAACTCGTAGCCGGCGGATATCTGGATGTCTCGGGAAATGTGAACTGAGGTGTCGAGCTCTAATCCGCGGGAGCGAATGCGTCCGAGATTCTGCTTCTGACGGAGAACCGGCGACGACGCCGGATCGAGAGTGACATTTTCCACTGGGTTGACGAGATCGCTCCAGAAAAATGTTCCGCGGAGATCGAGCTTACGATCGAGAGCGGTAACGTTTACACCCGCCTCGGCTCCGGTGAGGCGCTCGGCATTGAGGTAGGGATTGTTGAGCGTGAGAACGTTCGCCAGCCGGAAGCTGCGGTAGAGCTCGTTGAGCGTGGGAGCGCGGAAAGCCCGGTACATAGAAGCGGTCAGCGAGATATTGCGGTTGAGCGTTCGAAGAACGGAAGCACGCGGGCTGAAGGCGAGATCGCTGCGAGCTGGATACAGGACGCTCGGGGATGTACAGGTGCCGTCGATGGGAGTGCAGATGGAACTGGCGCGGAAATTGTTCCAGTCGTCCACGCGAGCGGCGAGGATGACCGTCCAGTTACTCCAGCGAATCAGGTCCTCGCCGAAGAAGCTAACAATGCGCTGGCGTCCGCCTGCAGCGTTGTTACGGGTGTGAGTGCCGGCGGTGAAAAGCTGCTCGTCGCTTGCGCCCATGACTTCCATCAGGTCAGCCCCGGCGACCAGCGTCTGATGCTTGCCCAGCAGATGCGTCCACTGCGTAGCGCCCCCGACTACTTGTTCAGGAACGTACTGCAAGTTGGTGAGGGATTCGCTGTTGCGGTCAGGAGCAATCGAGGAAAAGCGTTGATCGTATCCTTGCACCTGACCGTAGACACGGGCCATGAAAGAGTCGTTGCCGAATTGCTGATCATAGCCGAGTGCGCCTTCGCCCATTCTCGTGTCGTTGGTTTGGATGGACGTGCCGTTGTGGCGAAATTCGGTATAGAAACTTCCCCGGGCAAAGACTCGGCCGTTCTCTCCGATGTGACGGCCAATGGTCAATTCCAGCGAAGCATCTTTCGAGTTGGCGGGAGTGTCGACGCTGCCGCGCTGGGAAGTGGGAACGAGAATATAACCGTTGGTCCGGAACAACTCGGAGGCGAGCGAGAGGTCCCACTGCTTGATGCGGGTGCCGGTCCAGAAAGAGAGATCGGGAGTCTGCTCCTTCCCGTATGAAGTTTCCAGGCTGAACGCCGGGTGTTGCGGCTGGCGGGTAAGGAATTGCACGACTCCACCGAGGGCGTCGCTACCGTACAGGTTGGAAGCACCTCCGCGAAAGACTTCGACACTGGAAATAGCTTCGCGGGGAACACGATCCCAATAGACCCAACCTCCGAAGGCGTCGACGAGGGGAAAGCCGTCTTCGAGAACCAGGGCGCGGCTGGCGGCGGTGCCTCCGAGACCTCGGAGCGAGACGCCCTGGTTGGAGGCATTCGCGGTGCGACTGCCGGAGCGGCGGAAGAGAGAGAATCCAGG
>Ga0068856_100001893_pt1 | contig 21811 bp, 21 predicted proteins | sample KBSCornC62_FD_66595 | JGI IMG/M metagenome (GOLD analysis project Ga0068856, IMG submission 66595) | Corn rhizosphere microbial communities from Kellogg Biological Station, Michigan, USA - KBS Corn C6-2 | ecosystem: Host-associated > Plants > Roots > Rhizosphere > Soil ... | reverse complement strand
CTTGCGCCGCAGCAGCTCCTCGATGAGCTCGTAATTGCTGGGCGCATAGCGGAATTGCGATCCCGGCTCGGCCTCGAGTGGCAGGCTGACGGCAATCTTGTTCTTGTTCCGGACGTTGTGCGCGTAAATCGTGTCATACCCCGGGGCCAGACCGGAGACCTGCTGCAGCAGTTCGCTGATCGTGACTTCCCGCTTGCCGGGTTTGTTACGCCATTCGGAGATGGTCCGGGCGACCGGCTCATTCAGCTTGAGAATACCATCATTGCGGGCGGCGAGCACGGCGAGCAGCGCGAGATTCTTCGTGATACTCATCACATGGATCGGTCGATCCGGTGCCCCGCCATGAGCATAGGACTCGTGGATGGTGTGCCCGCCCTGCATGACAATGAGAGCCTCTCCCCCGCACTTGCGCGAATACGCTGCCGCGCTCGCGATACCAGAGTCATGCGGCGCTATGAGCGCCTCGGACGAGGCCGCCATACACAGAGGGCGGAGGGCGACGAGAGCCAGGAGGATGAACAGCGGGCGCATGGATGAAACGTCAGGAATCGGCGGGCCGGTCGGCCTCCGGTTTGGGTGGGCGGTCGAGAAGTGCCAGCAGGCCGTCCTTCGGAGAGCGATGCTCGTACAGGACGGCGTGGACCTGGGCGATGATCGGGGTATCAATCCCCAGGCGCTGCGCGCACTGGAGAGCGCTCGCGGCGGTGGGCACACCTTCGGCGACCATCTTCATCGATGCCAGGATTTGTTCCATCGTTTCGCCGCGGCCCAATCTTTCGCCAAAGCCACGGTTGCGGCTCTGCTTGCTGAAGCAGGTGACCATGAGGTCTCCGATGCCACTCAGGCCTGAGAATGTCTCGCGGCAGCCGCCGAGTGCGACGCCCAGGCGGGTCATCTCGGCGAGCGCACGTGTCACCAGGGCGGCCTTGGCATTGTCGCCCATGCCGAGGCCGTCGGAGGCGCCGGCGGCGATGGCGAAGATATTCTTGAGAGCACCTCCGAGCTGAATGCCGCAGACATCCTCGCTCGTGTAGGCGCGGTAATTGGCGACGGAGAACAGCTCCTGAAGCGGGGAGAGAATTTCCCGATGGGTCGAGCCGATCACGCCGGCGGCTGGAATCCGGCGCGCGATCTCGGCCGCGAGATTCGGCCCCGAGAGGACGCCGAGGCGCAGCCCGGGCAGGCACTCGCCCAGTACCTGCGTCATCAGGAATCCAGTGTCGTGCTCGATCCCCTTCGTGCAGGAAACGAGCACCGTCTCCGCAGGGAGACCAAGGGCCGAGAGCTTGCCCGACATCTCGCGGAAGGCACGCGACGGTACCACCATGACGAGGAGATCCGCATCCGCGGCTTCGGCCAGGTCATTGGTGACACAGATATTATCCGGCAGCCGGGTACCCGGGAGATAGTCCGTATTCTCCCGGAGGGTGTGGAGCTGTTCGGCGAGGTTTGGCCGGTGCGCCCAGAGGCGGACGGTGGATCGGGAATGGGCGAGCAGGATGGCCAGGGCTGTGCCCCAACCGCCTGCGCCAATGACACTGATTTTCTTAAACATCCGAACCTTGGAACGTGGCGCGGGGTTGCGATGCTGGCAAGTCGCTTAGGCCGTAAAATTGCGTTCTCCGAAAACGCGAAAGTTTGCGCCCCGGCAAGGCACTTGGGGACGAATTCCTCACGGGAGTGTCCTTGCCACGGCTCCCAATGAGGCCAGTCCTTCAGTTAACGAGAGCGCTTTTCGAACCGGGGCTCCGTACCGGCTATTAGGCGACCGATATTCGAGCGATGTCGCCAGATCATCATCGCACTCAGGGCGACCCCGATCACGACCTGGGGAAGAACGACACCCGAGGAGTGAAGGAGCCAGAGCACCACGAGAGCGAGCGACAGGGAGATGGCCCCGAGCATGGACGCGACCGAGACGATACGCGTGATTTTGAAGGTGATCACCCACACCAGGACGGAGCCGACGAAAACGACGAGGGGGAAGAGACCGATCACGGCACCCGCGGAGGTGGCCACCCCCTTGCCGCCCCTGAATTTCAGCCAGACAGGGAAATTATGCCCCAGCACCGTGCAGACGGCGGCGACGATGGAGCTCGTTACCGGATCGAGCCCCACTGCGGGCGCAAAGGCATATTTCGCCAGCAGGACGGAGAGCACGCCCTTCCCGGCATCGAGTGCAAAACAAAGATAGCCCCACTTCTTGCCGAGCACGCGCAGGGCATTCGTGGAGCCAATGTTTCCGCTTCCCTGGGTGCGCAGATCCACGCCACGGGATTTCCCGATCAAATATCCGCTCGGGATCGAGCCCAGCAGGTAGGCGCCCAGGGCGACAAGAAGGTAGAGCATGCGCACCTTTTCCTGAGGCCGCCCCGGCAGTACAAGCAATTTTCGGGGAATAGGAAGGCCACATGATCGCTCCTATCTGTGAAAACCATGAAAGTCCCAGCCTTGTTGGCCGCCGTCACCGCGCTTATGATTTCACCCATGTCTGCGCCCGCCTCGGATGTCCCGGATACCGTCACTGTCCGTCTCGTACAACCTGATGGGGAGCCAGGTCCGCCCCAGAAGATGCCCTCAGTGAAGAAGTCCGATGTCGAATGGCGGGCTCAACTGGGCGACGAGGCTTATAAGGTCCTCCGCTCCGAGGCGACCGAGAGGCCATTCTGCGGAGCACTGCTCAATAACAAGCAGGATGGGATCTATTTCTGCGCGGGCTGCGGGCTGCCGCTTTTCACATCGCGGCACAAATTCGAGTCGGGCACCGGCTGGCCGAGCTTCTACGCGCCATTTGCGAAGGAGAACGTCGTCGAGGAGCGTGACCTGAGCTACGGCATGGTACGCACGGAGATTCATTGCGCCCGCTGCGGCGGACACCTCGGCCATGTCTTCGAGGATGGGCCGGCCCCCACGGGACTGCGCTATTGCCTGAACTCGGTCTCACTCGTTTTCAAAAGCTTCGATCAGATCAAAGCGGAATCGAATTCGGAGAAGAAGCCGTAGCGCCCACTGGCAGTCTACGGCTTTTTACGAACGTAGCGGCGGATTTCCAGGTCGGCATCCGAGTCGAGGATTTCCGCCAGCTCGAATTCCGACTCGAACTCGGGAAAGAAAGTGTCCGCCTCCGGCGAGAGCTTCACGAGGGTGAGCAGGAGCTCGTCGCATTTCGGGAGTAGCGCCTTGTAGATCTCCGCTCCGCCGATCACGTACAGTTTGCGGCCATCTTCGGGCTCGGCAATTTCGTCGAGACTGGTAATGGCCCGGGCGCCCGACAGGTCGAGCGCCTGGCGGGAGACGACGATATTTTCGCGGCCGGGCAGGGGCCTGCCGAGCGACTCATACGTCTTGCGGCCCATGAGAATGACGTTCCCGAGCGTCGTGCGCTTGAAGAACTGCATGTCCTTCGAGAGATGCCACGGAATGCGGCCCTGGTATCCTATGGCGCGGTTGAGCGCCATCGCAGCGATCGCAATCATATGGAGATCGGGGCCTTGATGGCCGGGTGCGGATCGTATCCCTCCAGCGTGAAGTCCTCGAATCGGAAGTCGTGGATATTCGTCACGGAGGGATTCAGGTGCATGCGCGGCTGCGGTCGGCAGTCGCGGGAAAGTTGCTCGCGAGCCTGGTCGAGGTGATTCGAGTAAAGGTGAAGGTCGCCGAACGTGTGGACGAAATCGCCGGGCCGCAATCCGCACACCTGCGCGACCATGAGGGTGAGCAGCGCATACGAAGCGATATTGAATGGCACGCCCAGGAACAGGTCCGCACTTCTCTGGTAAAGCTGGCAGCTCAGCTCGCCGTCGATCACGAAGAATTGGAAGAGGGCGTGGCACGGAGCGAGCGCCATGCGGTCGATCTCGCCGGGATTCCAGGCGCTCACGACCAGCCGGCGGCTGTCCGGCGTCCGCTGGATCTGCTCGATCACGCTGTCGATCTGGTTGATCGAGCGCCCATCGGGAGTGCGCCAGTCGCACCATTGAGCGCCGTAGATACGGCCGAGATCCCCATTTGCATCCGCCCACTCGTCCCAGATCGTGACATTATGGTCATGCAGGTAACGCGTATTCGTGTCGCCGCGAAGGAACCAGAGGAGCTCGTGGATGATCGAGCGGGTATGCAGCTTTTTCGTGGTCAGCAGGGGAAAGCTGTCGCGCAGATCAAATCGCTCCTGCGCGCCGAAGACCGATAGTGTGCCCGTACCTGTACGGTCCGTCTTCGGCCGGCCATTCTCGAGGACGAGACGCAGGAGGCGGTGGTATTGCTGCATGGCATCGTTCTAAATGGTGAAATCCGAATAGCGAAACTGGAATTTCGTGTGATGTTCCCCGGCCGCTCGGATTTTCGGATCAACTCGAATAGAGCTTCGTCATCCGTTCGGATTTTTGCCATTTTTCACCCATGCTCGAGATCACGATTTTAGCCAGCGGAAGTGCGGGGAATGCCGCGCTCGTGCGCTGCGGCGGCACGAGCATCCTGCTGGATGCGGGGTTGAGCGCCCGACGGCTTTGCGAGAGGCTGGAAAGCTGTGGTGTCGCTCCGCAGGATCTCGCGGCCATCGTACTCACGCACGAGCATGGGGACCATACCTCTGCGTTGCGCGTGCTTTGCGGGCGATGCGATCTGCCTGTTTACGCGAATCGGCAGACGGCCGCGGCGCTCCAGGCCGGCTCCATGGAAGGCTGCCGGAACTGGCGCTTCTTCTCAAATGGAGCGCCTTTCTCCATCGGCGACCTTTCGCTCGAGGCCTTTTCCGTCCCGCACGATGCGGTGGATCCGGTGGGATTTGTGATTCGGAATGCCAGTGTCAGCTTCGGCCTGCTCACGGATCTCGGCCATGCCACCCAGCTTGTATTGGAGCGCATGCGCGAGGTGGATGCCCTCTTCGTCGAGACGAACTACGACGAGGATCTCCTCCAGCGCGACACGCGGCGTCCATGGTCGGTGAAGCAGCGCATCAGCTCCAGGCACGGCCATCTGTCCAACCGAGCGGCCGCGGACGTCGTCGGCCAGCTCCTGGGAGGCAATTTGTCCACCATCCTGCTCGGTCACCTCAGCCGCGATTGCAACTCCGAGGCGCTGGCGATGGGCGCGATCGCAGCCGTGCTGGAGCGGGAAGGCCGCGCGGACCTTCCGGTGCATTGCGCGACGCAGGATGTGGCGACTCCCCGATTCACGATCGGCTCACTAGTGTCGTGAGAATCGGGAAATGAGATAGATCCAGTTCACCATCGCGACCGCAGCCACGGCGACTCGTGCGACGTCGGCTTCCCTTGGACTATCGAAACGGATCCGAAGCCTGGGCAGGCGAAACACCACGACCACGGCGGCATAGGCGACGAATGCGGCCGAGAGGACGATTCCGAAAAACACGAGCGGGTTCCACCCGAGCGCCACGTCGGGATGCCCGGTCAGCAGGAACCTCGCACAGCGAGTGCCCCCGCAGGTCAGACAGGGCAGCCCGGTAACCGCGCGGAAGAGGCAATGCGGAGTGGGAAGCCCCAGAATGAGCCACGCCACCGAGAGGAGGCCGCCGCCGCCGAGAATGCCGAGCCAGAGGAGTTCGGCATCCAGCTCATTCGCCGCCAGTCGCCGCCGCTCGATCTTCATGGCCGGCTATGTTCCGTGCGGGTGGAAGTGGAAATGCCCGGCTTGTGGGAGCGTAACGGCGAGTGCGAAAATCATCGCAGCCAGCCCGCAGCAGACGAGCAGCGGCAGCAGGACGGCGAGGACCACTCTGCCGGTACTCGTCCCATGAGTCTCCCGCAGGCCGACGATCAGCACATAGAGCTTCCAAAAGAACTCGATCACAGGGCCGCAACACGGAAGCAGCAGCAGCACGGATGCGGAGCCCGTCGCATAACAGACTACACGATAAGTCGCCTCGAAGGACTTTGATTTGCCTCCCGTGAGAATCAGGCAGACATGCCAAATCCCAGCGCTCAGGAATGAGCACAGGGCCATAAGCACGGGTCCAAAGACAATGACCACGACAGTTGCAATCACTTGGGCCAGTACTTCATTGTGATGACGTTGGGTTGTGTCGGCTTGAAGCAGGCTGAACAGGAGCGAATATCCATAGGAGATACTCACGCAGATCCAGGTCATCAGGACGAAATAAGTCAGCGGCTTGCGAAAGCCTCCCGTCACTGGCATGCGAGCAAACGTCGTCTTCGGAGAAAGCAGGACCTCCTGAACAGTCTCGAGAATTCTCGTGAAAAAGGTCCCTTCGGTGCGCTCCCATGATGGAGCGATCTGCGGCAATTGGACTGGTTCCGGAACTGCGGTCCCCGCGGCATGGCTCTCCACAACGGACGGCTGGATTACTGGCGGCAGGGGCGGAACGGATTCCGTAGGGAGGGAAAGCGTCGAGAGCGGTAGCCAGGTTTCCATGCCCTCACGCCAGGCGAGGTCGGAGGGAAGAAAGCGACCGGATCGGAGACCTTCGGCCACCTCCTCCGGCGTGAATTCACCGAGATTTTGTTGCGCGCGATTGAGGTGAATCTTGCTCATCGTCCCGGTGCGTATCCAATGGCAGCCTCCCGGTCAAACCCGATCCGAGGGAAACCGGATTAGTGCCCTGCGCCCGGAATGGAATTCGCCCCGCCCATAGCGAAGAAGGCACCCACCGCGCCGCAGAAGCAGCAGAGCACCCCGGGCAATACCACCGTGAGTGCTGCCTCCAGAGTGGTAGTGTCCGCGGATTCGCGGATCGCAATCGTCTGATACGTAAGTGCGATGATTCCGGTGAAGAGGAGGAAGCCGTACTGCACGGCCGGAATCGGCGGAATGGGAATCAGATTTAGGATCGAAAGCGACCCGGCCATGTAGCAATAGGCGCGGAAGATGACCTCATAGGGGACCTGGCGCTTCGTGAGCAGCTTCACCATGAGGTAATAAATACCGCCCCCAATGAAAGGGACAATGAGCCCACCAACGAAGATCCCCGAAATGGAGAACACAAGCTCCTTTGCCAGTGAGTTCGTCGGGCTGTTGCCCAATTCCGTAGCCACCCAAGCCTTGGGAAGAACATGTGCCCAGGCGAGACCTAGAAGGGCGCTCGTGAGGCCGCAGGCAACTTGGAGGCAATAGCAGTAAACAAACGGCGAAAGCAGGCCGCCGGTTCTCTTCATGTTCCGAAACGTCGCGATGGGATCGGTGATCGTTTGGCGGATGGTGCCGAGTACGCCGTGGAGATACCCGATCTCGGCACGGCGCTCCCAATCGGGTTTTTCCGGTTCGTTAATCGTCTGCACGGCCGGCCCTTCGATGGGCGGCTCGGGCTCGGTGGCGTCAATTGGCAGATCCTGGAGCGTCGAGACCGGCTGCCACGTTTCCATTCCCTCGCGCCAGGCCAGGTCGGATGGAAGGAACCGCCCGTCGCGCAGCCCTTGGGCGACTTCCTCCGGTGTAAACTCACCCAGATTCTGCCTCGCGCGGTTCAGGTGGATCTTGCTCATCTTCCCGCTGCGTATCCAAAGGGCGAATCGTGGTCAAACCCGATTGCGTCCCCCCCGATCCTTGCGGCAATATTCTCCGATGCCCACGGTCGCCACAGATTCGATGCCACTTGGAACGGTTGCCCCGGATTTCTCACTCCCCGATGTCGCCAGTGGCGAGATCGTCTCGTTATCGAACTTCGCCGGAAGTCGCGCCCTGCTGGTGATTTTCCTCTGCGCCCATTGTCCCTATGTCGTCCACGTGAGGGACGAGGTGACCCGGATCGCCAATGAATACCTGCCAAAGGGAGTCGCCATCGTGGGGATCTCGGCCAATGACGCGGTGAAATATCCCGAAGATGGTCCGGAGGGACTGCGTCGGATGGTCGTCGAGAATGCCATCCCATTTCCGCTGCTCTATGACGAATCGCAGGAGGTTGCGCGCGCCTACACCGCCGCCTGCACGCCCGAATTTTTCCTCTTCGATTCCAACCGTCGGCTGACCTACCACGGCCGCCTCGATGAGAGCACGCCGGGCAATGGCTTGCCGGTCACGGGCGCGGATCTTCGCGCGGCCGTCGAGGCAGTCATCTCCGACTCGCCAGTCCCTCAGCCGCAGCAGCCCAGTCTGGGCTGCTCGATCAAGTGGAAGGGCTAAGGACGGACGTCCTGCCGATTTATCCAGCGTTTCCCTGAAACGCGAAGAAACTGGAGCCCTCGCGAGCGGCCGCCCACTGGACCATGGTTGCCGCATCGTCGAAGATATAGCGGGTTTGGCTGCCGAGCTGGACGAGGATGAAGTGGTGGCCATTCAGTGACGCGCTGGTGATCAGGCAGCGTCCGGCTGCATCGGTATATCCCGTCTTCATGCCATCCACCCCGGCGCAGCGGCCCAGCAGCTTGTCCGTCGAATCCATGCAGGACACGCGGCCATTGTTGAACTGGAAGGAATAAAACGGCTGTCGCACGATGTCGCGCACCTCCGGGTGCCGGTACGCGGCGCAGGCGATGCGCGCCATGTCCCGCGCGGTCGAGTGCTGCGGTGCCGGCAGGCCATTCGGATTCACGAAATGGCTCGATGTGGCACCGAGTTCTGCGGCGCGCTCGTTCATCACTCCGGCAAAGGCCTCGATGCTCCCGGCGGAATCGCGCGCGAGCGCCGCAGCGGCATCGTTGCAACTATGCACCAGCATCGCATTCAGAAGCTGGCGGCGGGGGTAGGCCTGGCCTGCATGCATGCCGGTCCGCGTCGGCTCGACATTCGTGTCCACCGCCTCGATCTGTACGGTCTGATCGAGATTCCCTCGCTCGATTACCAGTAGCGCCGTGAGCAGCTTCTGGGTGCTGGCGACCTGCCGCGGTGCATCGGCGTTTTTCTGGTACAACGTGCGACCGGTGTCGGCATCGATGAGGATCGCCGATTTGGCATGGATGCCGGGAGCTTCGGCGGGCCACAGATCGGGCGCGCTCGCGGGAGCCTGGGCTACAACTGGCGCCTGCTGCTCCCGTATGGCAGGAGCACCCGTCGTCGCAGTCGGAGCGGAGCGCTGCTCCGGCTCCATCATCGAGCATCCGGAGAGAGCCACGGCGGTAAGGACAAAACAAATTCGATAACCCATCATTTTTCGGCGTTGTATGAAGCGAGCACCTGCCGAGCCAACATCAAAGCGCTCTCAAGCGCGAGAATTGGCCCGATATCAGGGGATTGCCCGATGACAAGATGTCCGGAAAAGCGCCGGGATCAACCGTGAATGACGAGGTGAATCGATTCGGGGAGACTCGCTGCCACGTCGGTTACGACATTGCCCTTGAGGAGGTTAAGCATCGCGCCGCGATGAGATGCACCCAATAGGACGAAGTCCGCTCCGACCGTGCAGGCGGTATCGACAATGATCGGGGATGCGGACGGGGCCGATGCGAAGACGGGCAGCGCCGTCACGCCCCGCTCCTGAGCCGCATGGACGGCGGCATTAAGGACGGCAGAGGCCTGGGGGTCCTCCTGCCAGCGCAGTCGCGGGCCATAGGCCCCACCCTGGTATAGGACGGCGACCTCGCGCACATACAGGATGTACAGTGTCGCCCCGCGCAGCCGCGCCTCCTCGATGGCGAAGCCCAATACCGGCGTGATCCCGCGCAGACACAGAAGGATGCGCGGAGAGTCGATCGGTGGGGCATTGATCTTCTCGAGTACGTGAGGGTCGATGAGGCTGGCCACCGAGACCGGCATCGTCACCGTCGTCATGCCGGCATGGCGCTGGGCCCAGGTACGCAGCAGGAGCCCGATGATGAGCACGCAACTGACGAAAAACAGCGCGTCCGGCTTCGTGCGGGCCAGCGTGAGCTCGACCATGATCAGGATCGCAGCGGTCACCGCCATGAGCGACCGTTCGTACCATTTCAGCGGCAGAGTCGTATTGAGCGTGCAGGAGCTCAGATTTACGCAAATCGCGCCGACCACGCCGATCGCGTACAGCCCCGCGAGCGACTCGAGCCCCGGGCTGATGAAAAGAATGAGAATGGGCAGGGCGACCGAGATCGCAAGAGGTGCGAGAGGCACGCCATGGCGGTTCAGTCTCGCGAAGGATTGGGGCATCTCCCCGTCGCGGGAGACCATGAAGAGCAGGCCGACTAGAGCGGCGACCGCGGTATTCACTGCACTCAACAGCAGGAGGGCGAAAATAATGCCGACGATCCAGCCGAAGATCGTGCCGAATTGCGGTCCGAACGCCATTCCCGCGTAGTGCTCGGCCAGGAAGCGGAGCATGTCATCCTTGCGGGCCAGCATGTCGCCGCGCAGGCTCGGCGGCAGGGAGAGCATCGCCCAGCCGAGGATCGCCGTTCCCACGCTCACCTCGATGGCGATCGGGAGAATCGCCTTGAAAGCCATCTTCCCTACCTTCGGTTTGCCGGGCTCCGAGTCCTTATCGAGTTTTAGTGTGCCCGTGAGATTCGCGATCGCCTCGACTCCGCTCAGGGCAAGAATGACGCCCACGAACGAGACCCAGAGATGGCTGAATGGTCCCTTGATCGGCTCGAGATGAGCGACGGTCAAATGCGGGGCGCTCAGCCCGATGATCGCCAGCACCACCACGAGCGTGGGTAAGGCCAGGACGAGGGCAAAGCTGCCGCTGTGATGCGGGCCATAGTAATTGACGACGCCGATCAGGAGGATGCATCCCGCCGTGGCGACTGGAATATAGACCGGCGGTACATTGAGATAGCTCAGGGCCGCCCAGCCGCTCAATGCGGCCGTTACGGTGAGATCCGCGACGAGGAGCAGGGCGCCCACCACGGCCAGCACCCTTCCTTGCTGTCGCGCTGCGGAATAGACGCCGCCGCCATCCGGAAAGTACCGGCAGACCACCATGTAGTTGATCCCGACGAGTGCGGTGAGTGCACAAACTGCGAGGATGATCGGCAACGAGCCGAATCCGGCCGCGACAAACGCAAGGCCGATGACGTAGGCCTTACTCGTGCCCCAGTCTCCATACAAAAGGGCGGCCGCTCTTACCCATCCCAGATTACGCGGCCTCTCGACTTCGACACCGCCGCTCATTCTGCTTGTTTGTAAGTGATGCAGAGCATTGGCTGCATGATTCGCTGGCGCATGGAAAGTTCTTTCGCTTGTCTAGCCGCACACAGCTTCCACGCCTGTTCCGGAAATGAAATCAAATTTCATCAGATCTCTAATATCGGCTCTCCTCGCCGGCCTGGTCCTAGCGGCCATCATACTGGCATTCCGGTATGACAAATGGACGCAGAATCGTGTCCTGGTGATGCAACATCACGGCTGGAAGCATTCGACCGTGTACCGGGTGAGCACGGCGCTAAGTCGATATGGCGATTGGCCGGAGCTGATGGTAATGGGAGTTGTTGGTCTCGTTATCGCCCGTGTTGCCCGCAGCCGGGACTGGCAGCGGATTTTGATCGCGGCGATGGTGTCCTCCACGCTGGCGGGCATCATGGTCAACTCGATCCGCCTCACCACCGGCCGCCCCCGCCCGCGCGAGGAGCCCCAGATCCAGGAGGGCTGGTACGGCCCATACCACAATGGAAAGCTGCTGATTGGGAATCCGAAGTACAATGCCTTCCCTTCGGGGCACACCGCCACTGCGATCGGTTTCGCGGGCGTCATACTCTTCGCCCGTCCGCTGGTCGGGATCATCGTTCTGGCCGCTGCCGCGGCGGTCGGCCTCTCGCGCATCGCGCTGGGGGCGCACCATCTCTCGGATGTGACCGTCGGTGCGCTCATCGCCATCTTCGTGGCATGGATCTGCTGGAGGGAGGCGCGTCGCAACGGAGATGCGATCGCCGCGTGGGTGGCAAAAAAAATCAAGCGCAAGCCATGAGTCGGATCGCTGCCTTTCTGGAATGCATTCCCGGCAGTCGGGGTGTCCATATCGGGCTCATTGCCTTCATGGGCCTCCTCCTTGCGATCGGGAACTGGCCATGGCATCTCGACAACTACGACCAGGCCAAGCAGGCCTACGTCGCGCAGGAGATCACGAAGTCGGGAGAACTCTGGTTCCAGCATACTCCGCAGGGGCGCTCCGCCTCCAAGCCGCCGCTCATGGGCTGGATATCGGCAGGCCTCAAGGCCGCCGGCATCCCATGGGATATCGCGCTGCGTTTGCCGTCCATCCTCTGCGCGCTGGCTCTTCTCGCGATCCTGCTCCAGGAAGGGAAGACGCTCCTCGGCGTGTCCGGTGCGACACTCGCGGCGGCAGCATTTGGTTTCAACCTCATGACGCCACACCTCGCGACGCTCGTGCGCACGGACATGATGCTGTCATTCTTCATCTTTCTGATCGGCTGGATGATTTACCGGAAGCTCCGCTCGGGAGTGGAGTGGACGACGGCGGAGCGCTGGGGCGTCTTCTGGTGCATGATGGCGGCCCTCTTTGCGAAAGGGCCGGTGCTCTACGCATTCCTGCTCCCCGGCCTCATTATCTTCGCGATCATGGAGCGCGGGCGCTCGCACGCCAAGCTCGTCTGGCCGGGATGGTGGCCATGGCTCATTCCGCTGGGTTTCTTTCTCTGGTGGGGAATCGCCGGTCTCGTGACGAACCGCGACTTCTACAACGACGTCGTCGTGCGCGAGTTCCTGTCGCGCTTCCACGAGGGAGCTCGTAAGGATGAACGCCCGCAGCCGATCTGGTTCTACTTCCCGCATCTATTGCACCAGTTTGCGCCCTGGAGCCTCCTGTTGCTTGGGATCGCGATCTGCTTCCCCGAGGTGCGGAGGCGCATTCGTGAGAAGCCCCACATTCTCTGGCTCGTTCTCTGGTCCGTCGGCGGACTGCTGTTCATGACCATCGTTCCCGCCAAGAGGGTCGATCGGATCTATCCGGTCATTCCTCCATTCTGCCTGCTGCTGGTCGAATGGTGCGCCATGCTCTGGGGAGATAGGCGAGTGAGGATTGCCGCAGGAGCTTCGCTCGTTGCGGGCGTGCTCTTTGCCGGATGCTATTTTATCGGGCTTGTGCCGCTCGGGTATCACGATCGGATCGATGCCCTGGTGAACTTTTCGCAGCAGGCCAGCCGGGTGGCGGCATCCCACGGTGTCGATCACATCACGCTCCCTCGCAGCAGGGACGAGGGGCTGCTCTTCTATTTCGACCGCCCGGCCTTCGATGACAAATCGGAAGCTTTGGAAATTTGGAAGGCGGGGAAGCCCTGTGCCCTGGTGCTTTCCGAAGGCGACGCGAAGCAATTCTTTGCCAAGGTCGGCCACCCGGTCGAGCCTGTACTCGACTCAGGCAAGCTCATCGGGAAGAACGAGCGCGAGTACTACCTATTCCTGCAGGACTAGGCCTGACCGGCTCCCGCAGCGATTTCGGCCGCAATGGCCTCGAAGGCTGCTCTCCGACTCTCGGCCGCGATGATCGGGCGACCGATCACCAGGAAGTCCGCTCCCGCGGCGATGGCCGCCGCCGGGGTGAGGACCCGCTTCTGGTCGCCAAGGTCGGCTCCGGCCGGACGCACGCCCGGCGTGACGATTTTCGGTCCCGGGCCCACGACGGCGCGCACGGCCTTGATCTCGAGCGGGCTGCAGACGATTCCGCCGATGCCGCATTCCGCACCGAGAGATGCGAGGCGAGGCACCCAATCCGCAGGCGTGTGGGGGATGCCCACAGCCGAGAGCGTCTCGGTGGAACTGCTCGTAAGGACGGTCACACCCAGCACGCATACGGAAGGCGCGGCCTCCACGGCCCCTCGGATCATTTCCGGTCCGCCGCAGAGGTGGATCGTCAGCATATCCACACCGAGCTCGGCAGCGGATCGCGCGCCCGAGGCCACGGTATTCGGGATATCATGGAACTTCAGGTCGAGAAAGACGCGGAAGCCCTGTTCCCGGGCAAAGGCGACCACCTGGGGACCTTCACGGGTAAAAAGCTGCATCCCGATCTTGCACCACGTGGCGGAGCCGCTCAGGTCCTGCAGGACGGCCCGTGCCTCGGAGAAATTGGGAACATCAAGGGCGACGATGATTTTTTCTTTAGCGGAAGCGGCCATTGGTTGAGGATGCGCCCCCGATGAAGCTGCGTGCCCCTGCGAAAGTCAACCTTTCGCTCCGGATCCTAGGCAAACGTCCGGATGGTTTTCATGAACTCGAGACATTGATGACCCCGATCTCGCTTGCCGACGAGATCTCCATCGAGACGGGCATCGGCCAGGGCGTGCGAGTGCATTGCGACGATCCCTCGGTGCCACAGGACGACTCGAATCTCGCGGCGGTCGCCGCGCGCCAGTTTCACAGCCACACGGGGATTCGCTTTACCGTGAAAATCGGCATCCAGAAGCAGATTCCCGCCGGGGCCGGCCTCGGTGGCGGCAGCAGCGATGCCGCTGCGGTGCTCGTGGCGCTGGACTCGATCTTCGAGACGCATCTCGGCCCTGCCGTTCTCGAGCAGATTGCTTCGAATATCGGCTCCGACGTGCCGTTCTTCATCCGGCGAGTGCCGGCCTGGGCCCGGGGCCGCGGCGAGCGCATCGATCCGACCGCCCTGCCTGGCCAGCTATGGTTGGCGCTGCTCAAGCCTCCCTTCGGAGTGGAAACGCCATGGGCATATAAGAAATGGAGCGGCTCCGCCAATCTACCCGGCGTGGATTACGACGAGCAGGAGTGGGGCGGATTCCATTTCGTCAACGACCTCGAGCGCCCGGTATTCGAGAAGTTTCTCTTTCTTGCCGAGGTGAAGACGTGGATGCGGGCCCAGCCAGAATGCCGCGCCGCGCTCATGTCAGGCTCGGGATCGACAATGTTTGCAGTGTGCGAAGAGGAGGCGGCCGCAAAGGCGGTCACGGAACGCGCGAAAGTCCACTTTGGCAGCACCATGTGGACGGCCATTTGCGCGGCTCCCATCTAGGGCGGGACTCATATGGCTGTAATCGAGGGGAGCGAGGCTCTCCCGAAGCAGCAGGGCTCAGTGTATCGTGGAGGGCGGCTTCCCTACCGCAAAAAACAAACCCGGCAAATGCCGGGTGGTTACTGCGCGAGGCTTTCCTTAGATCGAGGGGGAAGCCGCAGTCTGCCCGCCTATGGAGGGCAGAGGGTTCCGTAGCTTCTCATTTACATGCCGCGTGGAGCCTCTCCGCCGCGGCATGGCGATCCAATCCGGAAACTAAATCGGCGAGCCGACGAATTTCGGGCCGAGGAGCTGCTGAAGCTTGGCGTGCTGTTCCTTGGTGAGGAGGCTGAGAAGCTTGGCACTGCGGCTGAGCCTATTGGAGTGGAGTTCCATCAGGCGCTTGTTGTAGCTGATCTTCCCTTTCTCGAACTGGGAATTGACCTTCGAGACATAGCTCTCGTTCTGGGCCCAGATCTTTGCAATTTGCGCCTTCTGAGCCGGGGTGATGCCGAGATCTGTCTGGACGGACTGCGAGAAGAGCGCATATCCGCCGAGGACCTGCCGCTCGATCTGCATGAAGCGCTTGCGCTGGCCGCTGTTGAGCGTACGAAGGGCACGCTTGTCGTAGCGCGCGGTCAGTGCGATCAGCTTTGCCAGGGCCTCTGCTTTCGCCTGCGGCGTGGCGGAGGTATTTGCCACCACCGCGCGAGCCTCATCCCGGTACTCGTTCCGAATCTCGTCGAGGACGACGCGCTGGAGGGAGGTGAGGTTCAGATCGGCCCGGACGCTGTTAACGCCCAGCAGGATGGTCTCGGACCCGGGAATCCCGCCCGGAAGGGCGGGAGCGGGTGCGGATGCGGCCAGCGCCGCCGGTACGAGACCGGCGAGTGCCACGACGGTGAACAGGCGACGGATGGCGCGCATCGAGAGATTGGCCAGAGATTAAGCCGCGATCTGGGCGGCGATGATTTTCTCGAGCTTCACGATATCCGCAGCGAACTTGCGGATGCCGTCGGCGAGCTTGTCGGTGGCCATGGCATCTTCGTTGAGCATCCAGCGGAACACCTTTTCATCGACGTCGATCTTTTCGATCGAGGAGGCTTTGGCGATCTCGGGATCGAGCTTGCGCTCCAGAGTGCCTTCCGTATCGGCGAGCTCCTGGAGCAGTTCGGGGCTGATCGTGAGGAGGTCGCAGCCGGCGAGCTCGGTGATCTGGCTGGTATTGCGGAAGCTGGCGCCCATCACCTGGGTCCCATAGCCGAACTTCTTGTAGTAATTGTAGATGGTGTTCACCGACTGCACGCCGGGATCTTCCGCACCATGGTACTCCTTGCCGGTGGTCGCCTTGTAGTAGTCGTAGATACGACCGACGAATGGCGAAATGAGGCGCACGCCCGCATCGGCGCAGGCGATGGCCTGGGCGAGCGAGAACATGAGGGTAAGATTACAGTTGATGCCTTCCTTCTGGCAGACCTCGGCAGCGCGTGCTCCCTCCCAGGTCGAGGCGATCTTGATGAGGATGCGCTCGCGCGGGGTGCCCTGCTTCTCGTAGAGGCCGATGAGGTAACGCGCCTTCTGGACCGTTGCCTCGACATCGAAGGAAAGGCGGGCGTCCACTTCGGTGGAGACGCGGCCGGGCACGATCTCGAGGATCTCACGACCGAAAAGGATCAGAAGATCATCGATAATCTTCTTGTGAAGGGCGCTTCCGCTGAGGGCGGAGCCGCGATTGTCGGCGATCGCCTTCTCGAGGAGTGGCTTGTACTCGTCCTGCTGGACGGCCTTGAAAATCAGCGTCGGATTCGTGGTCGCATCCTGCGGCGCGTATTTCTTGATGGAACCGAAATCGCCGGTATCGGCAACGACAGTCGTGAATTCCTTGAGTTGGTCGAGCTGGCTGACAGCGGTGGTGGTGCTCATTGGCTAAAAAAGAATAGGTTCCAGAAGTACAGTACACCGGCGGTTCGGATTGCGCCAAATCATTCTTCTCATCGAAAGCACGGACGCCATTCATGGACCCGGCCCTTCGGGCGGACTTTTCGCGGGATCAGAGGAATCCGGATCAGATCCCATTTCTCGGACCGGAGTTCGACGCGACATACAACGGAGGACGGGCTCGGATGCCTTTGGTGGAGCGTCCGGCAGCCGCCGAATCCCAGCGCGCTTTCGTTAAAGGTCATCCCGCGCGACGCGCGACAAATATATATGAAAGGCGTTAGGGATCCCGCAGTCGCGGGACATTCATCTTTCCATCCATGGCGCGAATTGAGCCTTGCTCGCCCAACTAAAGAAAGGCCCGCGCCGGAAACACCCGGCATTTGCTGGATTCATATTGGATGGCAGGGAAGCCGCGCCGTCGGGTCCGGAGACTTTTCGTACGGCGCAGATGGCCATCAGACTCACCCGAGCGAGGCAAGGAATCGCCGCGACTGCAGGAGTCGCGGCCAGATCCTTCCTTGAAACATCCTAGTCGTCGTGTGCGAGGCAGGCGGCGATGAATCCCTTGAAGAGGGGATGTGGCGAGTTCGGCTTGGACCGGAACTCCGGGTGGAACTGGCAAGCCAGGAACCACGGGTGGTTTCCCAGCTCGATCAGCTCGACCAGCGATCCATCGGGAGACGTGCCGGAGATGACGAAGCCGCGCTTCTCCATCTGCTCACGGTAGATCTGGTTGAATTCGTACCGATGGCGATGCCTCTCGGAAATCTCGGCGCGACCATAGACCTGATGCGCGAGCGTATTTCGGCCGAGCACCGTCGGACAGGTGCCCAGACGCATCGAAGCGCCCTTTTCTGTGACGTCCTTCTGCTCCTCCAGGATGCAAATGACCGGGTGCTGACACTCGGGGTCGAATTCCGTACTGTTTGCGCCCTCGAGGCCGCAGACATGGCGGGCGAACTCGATCGTCGCGATCTGCATGCCAAGACACAGGCCGAGATAGGGAGTGCGCGATTCGCGTGCGAAGCGGGCGGCCTCGATTTTTCCTTCGATGCCGCGGTCGCCGAATCCGCCGGGTACCAGTACGCCGGCCACACCGCGCAGATATTTATCCGCGCCTTCCTTCTCGAGATCCTCGGCATCGACGAGCACGAGGTCGATCCCGCAATCATGTGCCGCACCGGCATGGGTGAGCGACTCGTAGATCGACTTGTAGGCGTCCTGGAGCTCGATGTATTTACCGACGACCGCGACGCGCACGCGCTTCTTCGGATTCACGACCCGCTCGACATAGCGGATCCAGTTGGACATGTCCGGCTCCTTCGTCTCCAGGCCGAGGCTTCGGCAGACGATGGTGTCGAGTCCCTCTTCCTGGAACATGAGCGGCGCCTCGTAGATCGTATTCTCCACGTCGCGACCCTCGATGACGGCCTCGTAGGGCACGTTGCAGTAGAGGGAGAGCTTCTGACGCACTTCCTGGTCGAGCGGCAGCTCGGTACGGCAGATGAGTACGTGCGGCTGGAGACCGATCTCGCGCAGCTTTGCGACACTCTGCTGGGTCGGCTTGGTCTTCAGTTCGCCTGCCGCCTTGATGAAGGGTACCAGTGTCACATGCATCAGGAGCGTGTTGTGAATACCCGCCTCCAGAATGAACTGACGAATGGCTTCCAGATAAGGGAGACCCTCGATGTCGCCGGTCGTGCCGCCGATTTCGGTGATGCAAATGTCCGCCTCCGACTGCTGGCCGACCTCGCGGATGCGAGCCTTGATCTCATCCGTCACATGCGGGATCACCTGTACGGTCTTGCCGAGGTAATCGCCGCGGCGCTCCTTGGCCAGCACGGTCTCGTAGATCTGGCCGCTCGTCACGTTGTTGGCCCGGGTAAGCTCGCAGTTCGTGAAGCGCTCGTAGTGGCCGAGATCCAGATCGGTCTCCGCGCCATCGCTCAGCACGTACACCTCGCCGTGCTGGTACGGGCTCATCGTGCCGGGGTCCACATTCAAATACGGATCAAGTTTCTGCAGGACGACCTTCAGACCGCGGTGCTCGAGCAGTGTGCCGAGCGAAGCGGCCGCGAGTCCCTTTCCGAGGGAACTCACCACGCCGCCTGTAACGAAAATGTGCTTCATGTGCGCCGATCATACGGGCGCCGGATCGAAAATCCAGCGTCCCGCAAAAAATTGCTGATCCTCGTGCAAATCCCGGGCGAAGCCGGCTTTCGACTTCCCTCTTTTGAGGATGCGAAAAGGGAACCCTACGATGATTTACACCAAGCGACGAAATAAATGGATTCCGTTTCGAACGGAGTTCGATGTAGCCGTCCCGCGACTGCGGGATGGGACGCGCAACGAGTCTGGAAGACCTCGCGCAGCAAATCCTATAGTCACGCCACTCTGGTGGCGTGCAACGAATCTAAAGAGAGCGTCGATTCAAGACAGCGAGGCATCGTCGCCCTCACGGCGCCGGCTTCAGGACAGTCCAGTTATTCTTCAGGATGGGACTACAGAGTTTCCGGAGCGTTCAGCAGTTCGGAGACGCGCTTGAGCAGGCGGCCGGCTGCGCCGCCATCGAGCACGCGGTGGTCGAAGCTGAGCGTGAACATGGCTTCCGTCACGGGCAGGAACTCCTTCCGCTCGACATCCCAATGAGGGACGATCTGGCCGGCCCCCATGCCGAGCAGGAGCGTCTGCTCCGGTAGCGGAATGGGCGTGGCCAGGGTAAGGCCAAAGGTACCATAGTTCGTGATGGTCGCGATCGAGCCGCCCGTATCCGCCGCTGGTAGCCGCCGCTGGCGCGCCAGTTCGACCAACCGATTGTAACGCTCGACCAGATTGGCCAGCGAGGTTTGGTCTGCATTGCGAATGACGGGGACGAGCACGCCATCCTCGGCTTCCACGGCGAATCCAATATCCACTGAGCGCGGATGCACGATTTTCTCGCCGACGAGACGGCCTGCGATGGCGCTGTTCTCGCCAAGCGCAATGGCCAGGGCGCGCAGCGCGTAGAGCGCGGGCCCCGCCTTGGCGGTCTGCCCCCTGCGATGAGCGAGCAATCGATCGAGCTGTACAGGCAGCCCGACAGTCGCGAGGGGGCGAGTCCAGCTACGGCGCATGGCATCGGCGACGGCGACACGCATGGGCGATGCCGGGGTGATGCGATTGCGCTCGAGAGCCTCAAGGAAGCGTTCGAGATCCTCGATGGTGACTCGGCCGCCGGCTCCGCTGCCGGCGATGCCGGAAAGGTCTGCCGCATGCATGCCGAGCTCGGCCATGCGGGCTTTCATTCTCGGGGACAGGTAGCTCGCGCCCCCCGCATGCACGGGTACGGGCAGACCTCTCACGGTCGGCTCCACCCGGGCCTGCTCCTGCTCCACCTTCGGCCTGCGCGGTTCCGTGGTTTTACGCTCCGGCACCTCATCGAGACCTAGTCGCCGGACTTCATCGTCGGTGATCTCGATGTACCCGAGCACTGCGCCTACGGCATAGCTACTGCCGACTTCGGCGGAAATTTCGGAAATCACCCCATTGCAGGGTGCGGTCACTTCCATTACCGCCTTGTTCGTCTCCACCTCGAGCACATCGCTGTCGGCTTCGACGGAATCACCGGGATTCAGCACCAGACGCACGAGCGTGGCTTCGGCGATGGACTCGCCGAGCTGGGGCATGATGATCGGAATCTTGGGCATGGTAGGGTCGGATTAAATTTCGAGCAGTCGCCGGGCGGCTGAGGAGATCGAGGATGCGGTCGGGCGATGCGTGCCCCACAGCGCGGGGTGATACGGGACGGGTGTGTCCTTGGCGTTGAGGCGCTGCGGCGGGGCGTCGAGCAGGCCGAATCCCTCGGCCGTCACACGGGCGATCACCTCGGAGCAAACGCCGCCCCATGGAAATGCCTCGCCGACGCAGAGCAGGCGGCCGGTGCGGGCCACGGAGGCGAGCACGGTGTCGGTATCGAGCGGCTTGACCGATCGCAGATCGACGACTTCGATCTCGAATCCATCGGTGGCCAGCTCTGCGGCTGCGGCGATCGACTCGTGAACCATGGCGCCATAGGTCACGATCGTCGCATCCCGTCCCGGGCGTGCGATCCTCGCCTTGCCGATCGGCATGGCCTCGGATGGGAGGCTCTCGGCCTTCAGGTGATAATAGAGGAACTTGTGCTCGCAGAAAACGACGGGGTCATCGATGGCGACCGCGTCGAGGAGCATGCTGTAGGCATCCTCCACTGTGGCCGGCGTCAGGACGATGAGCCCGGGATAATGCGCATACAGAGCCTCCATGCTCTGGCTATGGAATGGGCCGCTGCCAGGCGTGCCGCCGGAGGGCAGGCGCACCACGATCGGGCAGGAGACGCCGGTGCGATAGTACAGTGTCGCGGCCTGGTTCACGATCTGGTTGAGCCCGCAGGTCGAAAAGTCCGCAAACTGCATTTCCACGATCGGTCGTGCTCCCTCGATGGCCGCGCCAATGGCGATGCCAATGATGGCATCTTCGCTCAGCGGGGCGTCGAGCACCCGGCCGGGAAATTCCTTCGAAAGATTCTTGGTGGCCTTGAATGCGCCGCCGAACGCCCCGACATCCTGTCCGTAGATAAAGACGCGAGAATCTTCGGCAAGGGCGCGGGCCTGCGCTTCGCGGATGGCTTCCAGATACGTGATACTCATGCGAGGTGATCCTTGATCGCTTGGGACGAGATGGCGCACCAATCTTCCTCGGCTGGGTCCGGCTCCGGTTCGCGCATCACACGAGCCGCCGTCTCATCGACTTCTGTCTCGATTTCTTCCCGCCATGCGGCGAGTTGGGCCTCGGTCGCCCATCCCTTTGAGACGAGCATTTCCCCTGCGGTGTCCATGCAGTCCCGGCCGACATGTTGCGTGCGCAGCTTCGGATCCACGTAGCTCGCATCGTCATGCTCGCCATGGCCGACGAGTCGGAGCAGATCGGCGACGATGAGCTGTGGGCCGCCGCCTTGCCGTGCGTTTTCGACCGCGCCGCCGACGACGCGCATGCAGTCGAGCAAATCCGTGCCATCCGCCTTGTGCCCCGCCACGCCATAACCAATGGCCCGATCAACAAGGTCCGCGC
>Ga0068856_100001884_pt1 | contig 21857 bp, 15 predicted proteins | sample KBSCornC62_FD_66595 | JGI IMG/M metagenome (GOLD analysis project Ga0068856, IMG submission 66595) | Corn rhizosphere microbial communities from Kellogg Biological Station, Michigan, USA - KBS Corn C6-2 | ecosystem: Host-associated > Plants > Roots > Rhizosphere > Soil ... | reverse complement strand
AACGTTAGGCGGCCCAATTATGAAAAATCTATCCTTGCTGGCATTGTTTGTTCTTTGCTCCAGCTTGTCTATCGCTCGAGACCAAGCTGCCGTAGCTTCCAACCCGGAGCTAGAACGCCTTTACTCTGAGGACCAATCGGACCGCACGAGCGGGCCAGTTGATTGGAGCGTCGTTTCGAAACGAGACTTAGCTCGTCACGATCGAGTCATACAGCTATATCGATCGGGGATGCTGAAAGTCGGAAAGGATTATTTTCACGCGGCCATGATTTTGCAGCATGGCGATAAGCCGGAGGATTTTCTTCTATGCCATGAGCTCTGCGTAACAGCAGTTTTTGGTCATGCGGATGAGTCAGGTGAATGGTTGAATGGAGCAAAGTGGCTTGCGGCGGCGAGCGAAGATAGGTTTCTGCAGTCGATCGGACGCAAGCAACGCTTTGGAACGCAGTTTCGAACCATAAATCCGGATCCCACATGGCATCTTAGCGAGATTGAAGATGGTGTTACAGATGAGTCTCGAAAAATCTGGAACGTTCCATCTCTGGCTGAGGCAAAAAAACGCGAGGCCGAGATGAACTGAAAGTAGTTCATGCCTAACCAGTCGCTAGAGCCAATGGCGAGATCTGTCACGCATCCTGCTGCGCAGGCTGCGCGCCACCTCTCACCATGGCTCACCATTAAACGTTAGCCATAAAATTTATGCGTCGCACTGCTTTTATATGTCTGGGCTTATGGACAGGGGGCAACTTCGCGCTTGGTGTTGGCATAGTGTTTGCGATGCTGCTTTTCGGGCAGAATGCGCCAGGTCTTCACATCTTGTATTCGTCGTCGGAAATCGCGCAGATTGATGGCAGGGCGTTGGCGACAATCAACGGGCTGGCAATATTTGCGAATGCCTGCGCCGCAGCTTATTGTGGTCTAGCGTTGGTCTTAGTGGTGCGGAGTCTAAAATATGATGATCGATGGGCATTTGCTGCCCTTTGGGTGAGCAGCTTAGCGTTGCAAGCGGCAGGATTCGCTAGCGATTCCTATCTTGGCCATAGAGACCTTGCCGCGAATTTAGTTTCGACTGCGTTGCTTATCTGTGGATTGCTTATTGCGCGAGCGGCGATGAAACGAAAAAAAATATCCGAGCCGCGGAAGGCCTAACCAGTCGCTAGAGCCAATGCCGAGATACGTCACGCCTCGTGCTGACGCACGAGGCGCGCCGTCTCTCGCCATGGCTCACCATCAAACGTTAGGCATCGTGAAAGCGTGGGGGCATTGATCGTTAGAGCCGACCTGCGGCGGCTCAACGAGAGCCACTAGCCGAAGTATAGCTCCTAAAGTTTGTTGGGAGCAGAAGATCGTCCCCCCGCGGCGTCCTTTTATCGTAAGTGTTCCTGGATTCGGTTTCTGTTGCGGAGGCTAAGACCCCGGAGTCCGTCATAGGACTACGCCATCGCAGGTGGAACTCGTTGAAAATTGTTCGGGCCTCGGAGGTGTTCAGGCCACAGTGGTTCCTGTTGCCGACGACGATTCAGATCGAATCACGATCGTATTTGAGCAGGCGAGTGGTTTTTGGACGGATTCGTTCTGCAGGGGGCGAAGCGAAATATGGCGAGAGACCGTTTAAAGTGCATCAGGCTGCCAGAGCCCGTAGTCTGGGAGAGTGGAACGAAAACGACAGAATATGGTAATTTCGGCCAATCTGTGGCGGTGTTAAAGCGAATGTAGGGTTGTTTACTTTTGGAATTTCACAGAATGAGTGCCCAACCAGTCACTCGAGCCAATGGCTCACATTAAACGTTAGGTGCAGAATGGAGGCTAAGGTAACTCCTGCGGTTTTTGCGTTTCTGATCGGAAATATCAGAACATTTTCTTGATGCATCCACGTGCTGTCGCGAAGCGCGTCGTGCTTGTTTACGCAAGCTGGCTGGTGAGAGATTCGTTGGTCTGTTCGATCATTTTGGTGCCAATACGATCGTTTACAAGATTTCAGCGGAACCCATTAAGGACCGAGATGGACGCGTGACTTGTCTGTACAAAGTAAACTCGCAGGAAGGAGGCCGACAGGAGCAACGTATTGGTCGAATCGGATATTCGCTAATGGTAAAGAAGGTGATCCGATCGTTCTAAAGTTTGTGCATGGGAGATGAATTCAGAGCCGGCGCGTAACCAGTCGCTAGAGCAATGGCGCGATCGCTCTCACCTGACTCACCATGCATGTTAGGCTCAAGCGAGCGCCATCTAGTGGATATCGGGGCTGCCGTCCGACCAGTGTTGAACTGGCACCATAAAGGTGGTCGTTTCATCAAGCTTGTCGATTGAAGAGAAGATCGGCGAGCCCGGCAGACCGGCGCCCCAAGTGGAAGCGAGGTCACCTTGAAGGAAGAACATTAGGTGCGGGTGCCCGTGTCCGCCGTTGTCATTGAGGTAGGCCGCCTTCGCCATCATAAAGCACATGGCACCAGCACCGAGGGAGGGTAACTTACCATCTTTGATATCTGCGCGTATCTCTTGGCGGATCGCGGCGATTGATTTACCTGCGAGTACGAGATCGGTCTTCTCGCGTAACATCGGCACGAAATAGCGCGCAGCGGCGGCATTATAGCAAATCGGGCCGCGTTCCTTTGGATTCCAGAATTGGGGATCGTCGATGGGTGAAAACCAGGATCGCGACACAACGCAGACAAAACCGTTGCGGCCTCTCACCGCGACCTCGAAACCATGCGGACTTAACACGAGCACTTCTGCGTCGCGCGAGATTGATTCTGGCGCAGCACTGCGGGCAAGTGTGACTTCGGCATCCCGCGGCATGAGATATTGGGCGAGCGGGGCCATGCTTGGATAGGAAGTGCCGACAGCCGGATCAGGTCGGGCCGGTGATGCCGCAAGCACGATAAGAATGGTGACGGTCAGACATGAACGCACGATGGAACGTGGAGAGGGCGAAAGAGCGCTGGGGGTGAGGGGTGATCGTTTCATACGGAATGAAATAGTGGCCATTGATAGGTAACACTTCGGGTGTCGCTACTCCTTCTAGAAATCGGCTGGATCTTCGATTTGGGTGCGAGCTTCGTGAATCTTTTCTTTCCCGCGGCCTTCCGATCCGATTATTTTCGACCAACCAGTGTCTACGGTCGATGGCGAGATTTGATGTCTGACTGGCGTTCGAGTCGCGCGATCTTGCTGTTGACTCACCATTCAACGTTAGTCCCATCTATGGAACACTTACCCAAATCCAAGCTGCGTGTGCTCTTTGTATGCGCAATGAATCAATGGCGTAGTCCCACGGCTGAGCACTTGTACCGGTCCGATTCACGTCTTGAGGTGCGCTCCGCCGGAATACGAAAAGACGCGAAAAAGCGTCTATCGGAAACCGATCTGCTTTGGGCAGACGTCGTATTTGTGATGGGTCGAGAGCAAAAGAGCTTCATTGTTACTCAGTTCAGAGGTGTTGATTTACCACCGATCGAAAATCTAGAAATTACCGATGAATTTCAGTACATGGATCCGCGACTGCAGGAAGCATTACGACTGGCAATAGATCCAGAGATCGCCCTGTTGCTATCCGGGGGCGAGAATTTCGCCTAAATGGTCACGAGAGATAACGCGACTGCTATCACGATTCGCCCCGGTAGAAGAATGATCGCCCTCCTTCTCATGCCGCGTTGGAAGTGCGCCCCGTCTATATAGCGCGAGCGCGGTCGAGAATTGGCTTTCGGTTCGTGCCGAGAAATTTCCAGGCGCGCGCGTTTCTTTTGGGTTCAGGAATATTGTTCCAAGGCGGGTAGCTCGAATACGGACAGTCTTACCGAAACAGCGTCAGCAGGAACTCCGGGTTTCTCAAACGGCAATCGATTGGGATGGAAGGGCACCTACGTCGGCCGAGATTCTTTTGTAACGAAGCGTCGTGAGCACGTTTCCCATTCGACAATCCACCCTATGTATTCCGATCTCGGGTTATCCTCACACCGCCGCGGAGCGGGTGGTGGAAATGGCTCCTACTCTGGACAGCGCTTGAAGCGTTCAGTGTCCGGATCCTCGGCATTGTATACGATTCTCGTTTCATTTGGGCTGCGGTTGATGCGGAGGCCAGCATCGCCTTGGTCGTGTGCTTGATCGCGACGCTTCTTCCGGCTTTGATGATTTCCTCTGCTGGTTCAATCCAAGATGCTTGCGATCGCCAATCTCTTGATAGCGCACGCTGAAGGCTTGGCGCTGTTTTTCACGGGTGTGTGAGGGCTGGCGCGCCGGTCGAACTTGGCTCATCAGCGTGCGTTAGGAAGCATCTAACCTTCCGATCAAGACTCTCTCCAGAAGCGCCTGGCCGTCCGCGTTGGCGATCGCCAGTAATCTCAGATCTCGGGATTTCTTCAAAGCTATCCGTTCATGGACTAATTCTTCGCAAGGATGCTGAAAATGGGTAAAGATGTTTCACATCCGCCGTCGAAGCGCATGCAACAAACACTCCGGTGAGTCTGTCGTCATGGACCACGAGTCGCATAAGAATAAAGCCTCCTCGTTCTTGAGCGACATCCCGGCCAGGCAGGGTGCCCGGGAGGATGGCAATCAGCTCATGGTTGTGGGGGAAGGCTTCAAATGAAATGGTTCGGTCCAGCAACTCGGTCGCCGGACGCTTGGAAAACTGCAGTTTCGCGCGTCCTGCTTCGTTGAAGGAGAGTGTGCATGGCAGGCCCTGCCCGTCGATCCGGAGTGAACCTTCCCAGCGGCCCCAAAAGCAAGGCTGGGTGGAAAGCCTTGGGGCTTTGGTCGCCGCTTCAGTTCCGAGCCGAATCAGCGTTTTCAAGCCACGCAACACTGATACGTCCGACTCATCGTCTTTCTTCTCCGGCGCTGGCTTGCAATACGGGCAATGAGTCATTCCGCAGAGCGGGCATTCATTGAGGCGGTCAACGCCCGAGTCGTCGGGAGTTCGTTCGCAGGAAGAGCAGTCCGGCATTGATTGGTCACCTCGGGCCGGGGAGACGCCGTTGGCTCCGATGAACAAAAGGGCAGCGCCCAGGAATGCAGCTTGGACCGATCGCAGAATGAGGCGATAGGAAGATTCGATGAATATAGTATACATGCGTTGCGAACAACACAGACGAAAATCGAAAGTTACAGATTGTCGCTTCTCTTGTTGACATTCTACAAGAGACAGCTCTTGTCGTCCGTCTACAAGAGCCCATGTCCAATTCAAAAAGCGAACTCCTGCAAGGCACACTCGATCTGCTGATCCTCCGGACGTTGGCGGTGAATGAAGCGATGCATGGTTGGGCGATCTCGCAGCGTATTGCCCAGTTGTCGCGTGACGCGTTAACCGTGAACCAAGGGTCCTTATATCCGGCGTTACATCGACTCGAGGCTCAAGGACTCGCGAAGGCGGAGTGGGGTGTCTCGGAAAACAATCGCCAGGCTAAATTTTATTCGATCACTCGCGCGGGTCGGAAGCAGCTCGGAGACGAAACCGAGTCCTGGTTGAGATTCAGCGAGGCTGTGGGGCTCGTGCTCAAGGCCAGCGGTTAGGCGCCGTGTTTTATTCCGTTCCATGAGTTTCCTGCATCGGTTACGCAAACTGTTCCATCGCGCAGCCGCGGAGACCGAGCTGGAGCGCGAGATTGCGTTTCATCTCGAAATGGAAACACGTGCGCTCGAGCGGACCGGCCTCCCGGCTGATGCGGCCCGAAGGGAAGCGATGCGGCAGTTCGGGGGCGTCCATCGGGCGAAGGAAGAGTGCCGGGATGCCTGGAGTATTCGGCTTATTGATACATTGCGGCAGGATCTCTCTTACGGCTGGCGGGGATTGCGCCACAATCCCGGTTTTGCCATAATCGTCATATTGACCCTTGCGCTTGGGATCGGAGCGAATACGGCGATCTTTTCGGTCGTAAACGGGGTATTGCTGCGTCCACTACCGTACGCGGAGCCAGAGCGCCTCGTGTCGTTGACTCAGTCCGCATCGAAGACTGGCCAGTCATCAATCGGATTCTCGGTTCCCGACTTCATGGATTTTCGCGCGCGCAATCGAGGGTTTTCAGCGATGTCGGAGTATCACTCGATGAGTTTTATTCTGCTCGGAGGGGCGGAACCCGAACAGGTCCAAACCGGCGTTGTCTCGGATAACTTTTTCGACTTGCTCGGAGTGAAGCCCATACTGGGACGCACGTTTCGCCCTGGGGAAGATAAACCGGGCGCAGAGCCGGTGCTGATGCTGAGCTATCATTATTGGCAGACAAAACTAGGAGGAGACCGCAGCGTGATTGGTCGGGTGTTTCAGATGAACAATAAACCGCACACGGTGGTTGGCGTTCTCCCTCCCTTGCCTGCGTTTCCGAATGAGAATCAAATCTTCATGCCGGCCAGCGCTTGTCCCTTTCGAGGTTCACCGGATGTGCTGACTCATCGCACGGCGCGACTGCTCTCGAATGTTTTCGCGCGCGTCAAAGATGGTGTCACGTCTGTTCAGGCTGAGGAAGACGCCCGGCGCATTGGCCTGGAGCTTTGCAGTCAGTATCCGGAAAGTTACCCGACAAACGACGGATATTCCGTAGGGTTGAGTAGCGTGGCGCGGGCTTTCACTGGAAATGCGCGGGCGGGCCTCCTGCTCTTACTCGCGATGTCTGGCTTCGTCCTGCTCATTGCCTGCGCGAACGTCGCGAATCTCACGCTCTCGCGATTGCTGCGGCGGAATCGTGAGTTCGCGGTGCGTCTCGCGCTCGGTGCAACTCGCGGACGAATCGTTCGTCAACTGCTGACTGAAAGTATCATGCTCGCCTCGCTCGGCGGTGCGGCAGGCCTATTATTGGCAAACCTTGGGGTTCGCGGGCTGCTGATATATGCTCATCGTTTTCTGCCGCGGGCTGACGAGGTTGGACTCGACGGCTCAGTCTTACTCTTTGCCGTTATAGTGACGCTTTTCACGGCGCTCTTGTTTGGCTCACGCGTGCGGTTTCCAGCGGATGGCGATGTCGTCGGCGCATTGAAAGACGGAAGCCGTGGTACGGCACTGGCGCACAGCCGATTTCGGGCGCTCCTCGTGATTGGTCAGATTGCCGTTTCCGTGCCGTTACTCGTCGGCGCAGGCCTCGCGGCTCACCATCTCTATAATCTTCAAACGGTGGATCCGGGAATCAACACATCTCAAGTCGTCGCCGCCAACATCGCGCTGAACTGGACGCAGATGGATACCTTCGACAAGAGGTTCGCTTTCTGGAACCACGTCGTCGAGGAGGTGCGCGCGTTGCCTGATGTTGATAGCGTCGCGGTCTCGGGCGCGGAACCGCTAAATGGTCTGACTAATTATACATCGAATTTTCGCATCGAGCATCAAGGGAGTTCCGCCGAAGGTGCGTCTCCTCATGCCATCATCCTCGCGTCGACCGAAGACTATTTCAAAACCGTGGGTGAGCCTTTGGTGCGTGGTCGCTATTTTAATCATGGAGATGCACACACCTCGCCAGCGGTCGCGATTATCAATCAGGCGCTTGCCAACCATTACTGGCGCGGCGAGGACCCTATCGGTCGTCGTATTACGTTCGATAACGGCCAGAGTTGGGTTGTCGTGGTCGGAATAGTCGCGAATACGCATCAACGGTTAGACGCCGATACTCTGGATGAGTTGAACATCCCTTTGAGCAAGACGGATGGCCTCATCGGCGCGACGGTTCTCGCGCGTACGCATGCGCCTCCGGATACGTTCGCGAAAGTGCTTCGCCAGGTGATTCACCACGTAGATCCCAATCAACCGATTACGTCCGTCGAGACACTTGCTCAGGTTCGCCAAGGACTACTCGCGCCGCCGCGCCTCACGACAACCCTGCTCGTGCTGTTCGCGCTGGTGGCCTTGTTGATTACGGCCGCGGGCATTGCCGGCGTGCTGGCTTTTTCTGTCAGCCAACGGACGCAGGAAATTGGAATCTGGATGGCACTCGGAGCCACCCGAGGATCCGTCCTGTGGGTGGTGGCGCGTCAGGCACTGATTCTCGTGGGTATCGGCCTGCTGGTCGGCACGATCGGAGCGTTGTTCGTGTGCCGGTACATGCAATCGATGCTCTACGGCGTTCCAGCAATCGACATGATCACATTTACCGTCGTGATTGCGATACTGTTGCTGGTTTCGACTCTCGCCGCCCTCGCTCCGGCGCGTCGAGCCGCGAGCATCAGCCCGGTTCTTGCCCTGCGGATGACCTAAGTGGGCTTGAAATGCAGCGGCATTTCAGTCGATGCCGCCGGTCCTACGGGGAAGCTGCGGCAGGGCTGACGCATCGATGAAAACGAGATGTCGGTTTCGCCCAGAAAATCATAGTTAAAGGGCGGGTTTTACCACCCCACGGGAAGCAGCCGATGGTACCGCCGGGGACGCCGAGCGTATATTTGCATTGCGGCTTTGCTTGGTCCACGCTTCGGATCGCTGGTCCTGATGAGAGCTTTCCATAAATCTCGTTTCGTTTTGTCTGCTGCAGTCCTGTGTGCGGGACTGAGCGGGTGTGAACATGCGAAGCTGGCGAAGGAGAATCGCACGAGTGGCAACTTGACTGGCTATGGGTCCGGTCATGGATACGGCGATGGCACCTCGACCGGCGCGAACTACGCGACGCTGGATAAAGCCGCGGACACAACGTCAGAACAGCGAAATCACGATCAGGCTCCGAGTGGTCAAGACACAACGCTGACCAGCAGGCATAAGCCGACGCCGCGGTTGCCTTAATTCATTTCAGAGATTCGCCATGGCGACAGTCACTCGGATTCGAAAAGTCACGCCTCTCCAGCTAGGCAAAATGCTCGCGTTAGTTTATGGAGCGATCGCGCTCGTGATCGTCCCTTTCATCGCTGTTTTTATGGGCATTGGAGCGCTGGTGTCGGCGAATGCGGCTGGCAGCAATCACGCTGCTTTTCTTCCTGCTGCGATGGGCGTGGGGATGGGATTATTCATGATTTTATTTGTGCCTATCCTTTATGCAGGGATGGGTTTCATCATCGGTCTGCTCGGCGCCATGATCTATAATCTGGTCGCCAAATGGGTTGGTGGGATTGAGATTGAGTTGGAATGAAACCGACTCCCGCTCCGTCCGTTTACAGCCGCCGAAGTCCCAAGCGCGTCGCCCTCAAAGGGATTGTGCTTTGTCTGGCGGTTAACGGGTTCGTCGCCTACGAGGCTTATCAACAGCACGGCACGATCACGCCGCAGGATTGGAAATCAATTGGGATTTCAGTGGCGGTAAGCGTGGCTCTGATCTTGTTCCTCGCGTGGGCGCTTGCCCGACTTGTGAAGTCGGGCAAACTCGGCGGTGGTTCCTGAGACGCAGGCGACAGGCGGTTGCCTTTGATGGTCCATCGCGCGGATTTGCCATGTAGGACAGCCTGCTCGTCGGCGACTCGCGCCTCCGCCTTACACGGTATTCGCGTCACCGCACTTCCTCCGCGCTCCTGGCCGAAGCGAAGTTCATCGGCTTACCGTGCCTGTATTTATTGAACAACTACAGCGGTGGATCGTGGATGATCGAATCGGGTTGCAGTTGGATCGGGCTCACGTGCCACTGCTTATTAAGTCCGCACGGTTTTCGGGTGGATATTGTCTTGATCGTCCTCGTGCATCTCTTCCTCGAGCTGTTTCGTCGGATCGTGCGGCGGCTTGGTCCGCAACCACGAATAAATCACGGGCACGAAAATCACCGTTGCAATCGTAGCGACAAGAAGTCCTCCGATGACGGCGCGGCCAAGCGGCGCGTTCTGCTCGCCACCTTCGCCCATGCCCAGAGCCATCGGCGCCATGCCGATGATCATCGCGAGAGCGGTCATGATCACGGGGCGGAGTCGAGTGTGCCCCGCGGAGAGCGCAGCCTCGCGCGATGATTTTCCGGCCAGCCGCTCGTCGTTGGCAAACGTGACCAACAAAATCGAATTCGATGTCGCCACGCCGACGCTCATAATTGCTCCCATCAAAGCCGGCACGCTCAATGTCGTTCCGCTCAAAAAGAGGGCCCAGATGATGCCGCAAATTGCGCCCGGCAATGCCATAATAATAATAAACGGGTCGAGCCAGGACTGAAAATTAACCACCATCAGCGCATAGATCAGAAACACGGCGAAGCAAAGTCCGATGCCCAAACCGACAAAGGAATCGTTCATACTCTTCGCTTGCCCGCGGACCGTGATGTAGCTTCCGCGGGGAAGCTTTTTCTGAATCGCTGGCAGAAGTTTTTTAACCGCATCGGATACAGCACCCAGGTTGACGTGGCCAAACGTATCCACATTCGCATACACATCGAACACGGGTTGCACGTCGTAGTGGCTGACATGTAATTGTGTCGTCTCGCGGGAAATCGTGGCCACGTTGCCCAGCATTTCATCGACTCCGGATTTAGCATTCAAGCCGATCGGAATCTGCGTGATTTCGTCCAGCGAGTTCACCTTGTATTCGAGTGCTTGCGTCGCGACGAGGTACTGAACGCCTGTCTTCGGTTCGATCCAGTAGTTTGACGCCGCTTGACCGGAACCGCTCAATGGAATGAGCAAGTTGCTCGCCACTTGTGCCTGCGTCAGTCCCAGTTGCGCCGCTCGCAGACGATCCACGTCCACGCGGAAGGCCGGGGCGTTGAGGATTTGGTGAACATGCACGTCGACCGCGCCTGGAATCTTTGCAATCTCGGCGGCGAGTTCTTGAGCAATCGCATAGTTTTTTGTCACCGAAGATCGCCCCGCGATCTGTACGTCGATCGGCGCGGGCAAACCGAAATTCAAGATCTGGCTGGTGATGTCGGAAGGCTGCGTGAAGAAGGAGCACTCCGGCATTTCTCGATTTAGCTTCGCGCGCAACTGGCGGACGTAATCCCAGGTTTTTCCATGACCGCTCTTTTTTAACTGAACGAAAATCTCACCGTCGGCCGGCCCAATCGTGGCGGTGTCACTCGTTGAAAGATTGATTCCGCTCGAGGGCAGCCCGATGTTGTCGAGGATCGTGTCGAGCGCATCCGCCGGAATGACTTCACGGATGATGTTGTCGACCCGACTGAAGTAGTGCTCGGTCTCTTCCAGACGAGTCCCGGCGGGCGCGCGCACGTGAAGACGAAATTCGCCTGCATCCACCAGAGGAAAAAAATCTCGGCCAAGAAAAGGCACGACGCATCCGGACACACCGATCAAGGCCAGCATACCGATGATGACCCAGCCCCGATGATCCAAACACCATTCCAGGTGCCGGTGATGATAGCTCCGAAGACGTTCGAAGTACTTGTTGAAGTAAACGTGCACCCGCCAAAATATATCCGCGTCTTTCGGCACGACGCCTTTGCCGTCATCATGGCGCACTTTCTGGCCGTGCAGAAGAAAGTGAACGAAGGTCGGCACGACGGTGCGCGAGAGAAAATATGAAGCGAGCATCGCGAAAATAACGGCAAGCGCGAGTGGTCCGAAAAGGTATTTCGCCGTTCCTTCGAGAAAGAAAATGGGGACAAAGACAATGCAGATGCAAAGCGTGGAAACGAACGCGGGCACCGCGATCTGTTGAGCGCCATCGAGAATGGCTTTCACGAGAGGCTTCTTTTCGCCCATCGTAAGATTTCTCGTGATGTTTTCTACTTCGACGGTGGCGTCGTCGACGAGAATTCCGACCGCGAGCGCGAGTCCGCCGAGCGTCATCGCGTTGATTGTCTGGCCGAGTGCGTAGAGAACGATGATCGAACAGAAAATGGATAATGGAATCGAGATCGCGACGACGAAAGTGTTTCGCCAGGTTCCGAGAAACAAAAGGATCATCACCGCGGTGAGGACTGCCGCGATGACACCTTCGCGCAGCACACCATCGAGCGCGGCACGGACGAAAATGGATTGATCGAAACGCGGCTGAATTTTCAGTGTCGAAGGCAGCGTGGTCTCAATCCGAGGCAGCGCTTTTTTCACGCGCTCGATCACGTCGAGCGTCGAAGCCCCTCCGCTTTTTAATACACTGAGCAAGGCACCCCGCGATCCGTCTTGCCGCACGATGCTCGTCTGCGGAGCAAAACCGTCACGCACCTGAGCGACATCGCGAATGAAAATAGTTGAGCCATTAACGACTTTGATCGGCAGATCACCGAACTCTTCGACACTGTTGGGACTCGTGTTGAGCAGAAAGTTATATTCCCGATCGCCGATTTTCGCCGTGCCGGTGGGCAGCGTGAGATTTTGCGCGGTGATCGCATTGCTCACATCAATCGGTGTCAGCCCTTTCGCGGCGAGCGCGTGCAGATCGATATCGACCATGATTTGCCGACTCTTGCCACCCGACGGAAGCGGCAGCGATGCACCTTGAACGGTCGCGAGTTGAACGCGGAGAAAGTTCGTTCCGAGATCGAACAGCGATTGCTCAGGCAAGGTCGAACTCGAAAGACCAATTTGCAAAATGGGAACGTTCGATGCGCTAAATTGAATGACTAACGGGGGAGTCGTGCCGGGCGGCATCGAGCGCACCGCGGTTTGATTGGACGCCGTGATTTGCGCGACCGCTGAAGCAACATTGGCGTCTTCGTGCAGAAAAACTTTAATCACACCGATGCCAGGATAGGACTGTGACTCGATATGCTCGATGTCGTTGACGGTCGTGGTCATCACGCGTTCGCTGATGGTGACCATGCGCTTTTCGACTTCTTCCGGGGCGAGGCCGCCGTAGTGCCAGACAATGGCCACGACTGGAATTTTGATGTTAGGGAAAATATCCTTCGACATCCGAAAATACGAAAGCAGTCCCAAACAGAGAATGAGCGCCGCCATCACCGTGAAGGTGTAGGGACGGCGAAGAGCGAGACGGACGATCCACATGACGATAAATTACCAGCCGCCGCCGATGGCTTTGATTAATACAATCGTCGCGGCCAGGCGTTGCGTTTCGTTCTGAGTTAGCGAGAGACGATTTTGGAGGAGTGTGCGCTGCGCATCGATCACTTCGAGGTAGCTAACCAAACCGTTTTGATAGCGGGAGCTGGAAAGATCGTAGAGATGTTGCGAGGTCTCGACGGCGCGGTTGAGCACAATATTTTGTTCATCGAGAACGTGCAGATCAGACAGACCATTCTCCACTTCTTCAAATGCGGTGAGAACTTGCGCCCGGTAGTTTGCGACGCCCGCTTCATAATTTGCCTTCGCGACCCGATAGTTTGCCGTGAGTAAACCGCCACGAAAAATCGGAATATCGACACTCGGTCCGACACCCCATTCTCGGCTGCTCAGATCGAAGAGCTTGTTGATCTCCGAGCTGTTCACACCCGCGAAACCGGTTAACGAAACGGAGGGAAAAAACGCGGCTTTCGCCACACCGATTTCTGCGTTGAGCGAAGCGACATTTCGCTCGGCGGCAGAAACGTCGGGTCGACGCTCGAGCAGATCGCTTGGCACACCGACGGGGATGATCGGTGGATGAGGAAGCGCGGGTTCGACTTTAATCGAAAACGTTTCGGGATTCCGGCCCGTGAGCACCGCGAGAGCGTGCATTGCTTCGGCGACACTTTGGTCAACCGCCAGGGCGGCGCTTCGCACCGTCTCGAGCTGGGCTTGAGCTTGATAATAATCGACGTCGCTGTTGACACCGCCGGCGCGCAATTTTTCAACCAGATCGAGCGCATCTTGGAGCAACGCGATGTTCTTCGCAAAAATATCCTGCTGAGCGTAGAGAGACCGCAGGTTAAAATAATTTTGCGCCACGCCCGCTTGCAGCGTCAGCAGCACGTTTTGATAGATGGCGCCTTGGGCTTCCGCCGCAGCGCGCGCGCTTTCGAGAGCGCGTCGTGCTTTTCCGAATACATCGAACTCGTAGCTCAATTGTAGCGGGACCTCGAAGGAGTTTGTGGTATAAGCGAACCGGGTGGCGTTATTGGGTGTTTGCCGATTGGCCGAAAAACGTTCGCGCGTAGCATTCGCGTTGACGGAAAGGCTGGGCAAAAGCGCGGCGCGACTGACGCCGGCGAGAGCGAGCGCCGCATCATAGTGGGCAAGGGCGGCTTGGAGATTCGGGTTAGCGGCTTGCGCCTGCTGCTCCAGTTGATCAAGCACCGGGTCGTGAAAAATGGACCACCAATCTGCTTTGGGTAACGTGTCTTTCGGTTCCGCGGCTTTCCATGGCCGCGGTCCCGAGAAGGCCGTCGGCGTATCAATCGTAGGACGATGGTAATTGGGCCCGACTGCACAGGCCGAAAAGAGCAGCGTCGCGAGCGCAGGGAACGCGACCGCGCTCACAGAGAGGACCGTCGACCTCATGACTTGGCGCCCCTCGGTTGATCGGCGTCTGATTGTTCGCTTTGGTTTCTCTGCTCCTTTTTAGATTTATCCTGCGTCCTCTGTTCGGCCTCTTCCGCTTTCTCATCATGCGGCTCCACCTCTAAATCGTCGGTGAGCGAGTCAGTCGGATTGGAGACCACGCGCTGCCCTGCGGTTAAGCCGGAAATGATTTCAACCTGGGTACCGAAGTCGCGGCCAACTTGGACATGGGCAATGTGAATCCGGTTCGCGTCATCGACCGTGGCCACGATGGTTCCGTCCGCCCGCACAAGGATCGAGTTGGAGGGAATGATAATCGCGGGATCCGGCGGTAGGACTTTGAACATCACTTCGCAGAACATGCCCGGAAATAGTTTTCCCTCGGCGTTGGGGATTTGAATTTCGACAAGTAAAGTGCGCGAGATCGGATCGAGAGCGCCGGCAAAGCGCGCCACCTTTCCGGTGAAGGGTGTTCGCGGGAATTCTGGCACATGGATTTGAACGGCGAGGCCCGGAGTGATCGCTCGGATATAGCTTTGAGGGACGTTGGCGTACACCCGCAGCACCTCCGTCTGGGCTATGTGATATATTTCTGTGGACGTGCCGGAGGTGATCAACGCGCCGACCTGCGCATTGCGCGCCGACACCACACCGTCGTAAGGAGCGGTCACGTGTTGATAATCTTTCAACTGCGTGAGTCGATCCACGTTGGCCTGAGCCGCTTTGGTATCGGCGACGCGGGCATCGTAATCGGCGACCTTCGTATCGACGTCTTGTTGAGCTACAGCGTGCTGAGCGCCGAGCGCCTTCCAACGCTCTGCGCTCACTTTCGCGAGCGTGAGGTTGGCCTGAGTTTGGCCAAGATTGGCTTTGGCTTGAATGAGCTGTTGATCCAGATCGGGGACATCGATCAGCGCGAGAGTGTCGCCGGTTTTGACATGATCACCGATATCGAAAAACCATTTTTGAATATAACCCGTGGTGCGGGCGTAAATCGGTGTATCTTGAAACGCCTGGAGCGAGGCGGGAAGCCGCAGTTCGGACGGTGCGGTTTTGATGGCCGCAACCACAAAGTTAACCACCGGATTTTTCGGGGATTGATCGCGGCTATCCTCCTTTTTCGCACAGGCCGCCAGCAGCAATGCGCTGCTCAAGGCGAGAGCTTCGATCGGGAGAAGGACGCGACGATAAACTTTCATCGATAAGAATGGAACTTAGAAGGGCAACAGGCCGGCTCACATCCTGCCTGACGCACGAAAAGGAAAAACAGACCAATAAATTTAAGAGGCGGAGGACCGTGGTGCCCGCAAGCTTTTCCCCGGAAGAATCGGTGGGTGTTTCGTGATAGCAGAACCTGGCGAAAAAGGAACGGTGCAATCTGCGTGATTGCGCAAGGCATGGCGACGGCCTACGAGAGTATGTAAATACCCCATGCTGCTTATACCCCGCGGATGGATTGCCCGCTGTCTCATTCTATGGATCGGACTGCTGATTGCGGATTCGCTGGCTGCGCAGAGTGCGCGTCTCGCGCCTGATCCGCGCCTACGCATTGGAGAACTGCCGAACGGATTTCGCTATGTTATTTTTCCCCGACGACAGGCCTCGGGGCAGGTGAGTTTTCGGTTGGTCGTGAAAGCAGGTTCAGTCGATGAGACGGAATCCGAACGCGGACTCGCTCATTTTCTAGAGCACATGGTTTTCAATGGCACGACGCACTATGCGCCCGGCTCGTTGGAAAACTTTCTGCGACAAAATGGACTCGCTCTCGGCGCCGACGCCAACGCCAACACGCATTATGGTTACACGGATTTCCGTTTCGATCTCGGCACCGCGAGCAGTGTGCCAAGCTTCTTGCAGTTGTTTCGTGACTTTGCCGATGGAGCGACGTTCGAACGCAACGCGGTCGAGCATGAAAAGAAAGTGATTCTCGCGGAGTTTCGCCTCCGCAACACCGCCGAGAACCGAGCTTGGCAAACGCGCCAAGAGATCGACCTGCAAGGGTCTTTACTCGCGAATCGCGAACCCATCGGACTCGAATTCTTCGTCGAGACGGCGAAACCGGATCAGTTGAAAAAACTCTATCGCCGTTTGTATCGACCCGATCGGATGGAGTTGATCGTGGCAGGCGCGGTCGACGCCGACGTAGTCGAAAAGCAAATACGGGCGACGTTTTCTGACCTTAGCGCTGACGGACCCGCTCCGACCAGGCGTGCGCTCGCTTTTCCGAAAGAGGCGAACTGGCGCGTCGCGGTCACGCGGAGTGAACTTCACAATGGAAATGTCTTCGCTCTGATTGCCGACTCCGCCATCGAGCCGGTGCAAACTGAAGCGGATAACCGCCGCGCTTTTCTCCGAGGCCTGGCCGAAAAGATGTTCGAGCTGCGCCTCCAGCGCTTGAGCGAAGCCGACCCGAATAAAATCAGCTTCTGCAACGCTCAAGTCACGGACGAACTCTCGCTCACTCGCGAGTTGAGCTGCCAAATTTCGCCGCGCAATTCAGAATGGCGCGATGCAGCGACGCGTCTGCAGATGGAAGTGCGTGATTCTCTCGAGCATGGTTTCACTCCAGCAGAAGTTAAGGAAATGACTCAACTCGTCGCCCGTTTCGGTCAGGAATTCGTTGCGCAGGACGAAAACACCTTGTCCGCCGACAAGGCCAACGACTTGGTCAATGACTACTTGAACGATCGGGTCACTCGTTCGCCATCTCAGGATCTAGAGGATATTGCGCGTTACAGTCCCGAAGTTACTCCGGTTGATTTTCTAGCACCCTGGCGCGACGTGTGGAACGGCTGGCGCACTGCGTGGCTCGGAATCGGAACGACCTTCCCCGAGAAACCCTCTCGGGACGACGTGCTCGCTCTCCTGGAAAAAAACGCTGGCGCTCCTTTGCCGGAGCGACGAGCAGTGAAGGAGGTCATCTTCCCTTACGACCATTTTGGTTCGGCCGGCGAAATCGCGAATCGCCGCCGTCTCGAATCTTTGGATACCGAGGAAATTGTCTTTAAGAACGGAGTGCGCTTGCTCGTCAAAAAAACGCAGTTGGCGCCCAACTCGGTGTCGATGCTCTTGCGCGTAGGCAACGGCCGTTTGGACGAGCCTACCGATAAACCGGGCCTCGGCGCGCTCGGTTCGTTCTGGGTTCTCGGCGGACTCAAGGAGTTGCGTTGGGATGAACTCACGCGCTTCCTTTTGCTGCATCCGGGGTCTTTCTCGGTCGCGACGAGTTGCGACGCGCTCACCCTTTCATCTGAAACGCGTCCGGAAGAAACGCTCACCTACCAGCAACTGATGGCTGCTTATCTGATCGATCCTGGCTTTGCCAAAGATCGTTTTCCGATCGTAGCGCAAGATGTCTTGAGTCGTGAGACGCAACTCTGGGATGGCCCAACGGGGATTTTTCAAGAGGAAGTGGGACCGCGCGAACACAACGGCGACAGCCGTTATTTTTCCGCACGCCGCCGGGAGTTGGATCGCTACACGGCAGAGGACGTGGTCGCTTGGCTCAAACCATACCTTCAAACTAGCCCAGTCACTTTGGTGGTGGTCGGGGACGTCGACGTAGAGAAAGTGATTGCACAAACGGCAGAGACCATCGCCGCTATTTCTCGGTCTGGAGCCGCGGTGCCAACCTCGGACGCGAAGAGCAATGTAGACGGCGCACCGGCTTCGACCGGTGGAGTTAACATCAAGTGGCCAACTTGGACGGAGAAGCCGAACCAGGTGACTTATAATTTCGAAACGAATTCGCCGATGAGCGCCGTGTGTATCGATTGGCCGGTGCGCGAGGCGATCGACGCCAAGACCCTCGCAGAGGCGAAGTTGTTGAGCGAAATCATGACCGAACGGGCGCGGGCGAAAATCCGACAAGATCGGGGGCAAAGCTACGCGACGGAATTTACCTTTACCTTCCTGTCTGGCCCTCGCGCCGGCGGCTGGATTCGGTTTTTCAGCGACTGCAAGGCAGCGGATGTGCAACGGATCGTCGATGAAAGCGTCGGGCTGCTAAAAGGGTTGCATCAAAAAGGGGTGACGTCCGCTGAGCTCTCGCGCGCCAAAACGGTCTTGCTCGCAGCAGCGGAAGCGGAGCGACAGAAAAACGATTTCTGGGTCGGCGTCTTGCATAACCGGGTGCTTGATGAGACGAGTGTGGAGCGGTCTTTGGATTTCCCCGCGAAACTTCGCGAGGTGCAAACGACAGATCTAGACCGTTTCGGAAAAACGCACCTCCGCCTTGATACAGCTTTCTTATCGCGCGTTATCGCGCAACCGCCCAAAACGCAGTGAACGAGCTTATTTCTTAAGAGTGGAGTTCCGGAAAAAACAGCGGAGCGCTTAGGGCCAGGCCGTCTCCGACACTCGTGAACTCACCGCCATCACGGAGGCGAGCCTCACCAAATCGTTGAGCGAATTCGCGGCGCAGGCTGCGAATCAGCGACGTGCCACCCGTGAGAAAAACCGTTTCAATCGACCCCGGAGCGATCCGCGCATCACGGAGAAATTGATCGAGATAACCGACAATGCTCGCGGTCAAGTCAGCCGAATTTCGATCGAACTCCGCGAGCGTCATTTGTTCGCGAATCGGGATATTCGGATGATTAAAGATCAAAGGTGTCTCATCATGCGCCGTTAGGGAAATCTTAGCGCCTTCGATGACTTGAAACAGCGCGAAGCCTTGATTTTCTTTCACCAACGCCGTGAACCGTTTGAACGCGAGTGGGTCATCCGACGAGCGCTCCAAGCGCCAGAGGAGGTCGAGGTTTTTCGCGTTGTTGAGGAAAACGATTTGATCCCATTGGCAAATCCGGTGGTGCAGCGACGTCGGCACCGCCAGTTTTTTCCCCCAGCTTTCGTAGTGTGCATTTCGGCCGAAGAGCGGGGTCAGTTTATGCCACATCGTCGCGGAGTCGTACTTGTTGCCTGCGCTCGGCAAACCGCCTGTGGCCAAAATATCCGTTGCGCGGTCGATTCTACCTTGGCGGCGTGGATCGAGTTGAACGACGGTGAAGTCGGAGGTGCCTCCACCGAAGTCGGCCACGAGCACGCGCTCCGGTTTTTGGATACGCGATTCGTAGGCAAACCCCGCGGCGATCGGTTCGTATTGAAAATGAATTTCGGTGAATCCAGCCAGTTCCGCGCCTTTGCGTAAGCGCGTTTCAGCCAACCGATCTTCTTCCGGCTCGGGCGAAAAGACTGCCGGTCGTCCCATAACGACTCGCTTCACGTCTTGCCCGGTGACTGCGTCGCCACGGGCCTTCAAGGCGCGCAATGGAAAGGCGATGAGGTCCTCGATTGTGAGGCTGTGATTATTGACAATCGTGTCGGTGAACGTGCGATTCGGCAAAATCGTTTTGATCGCCTGGAAGAACCGACCGCGCATCCGGTCCTGCACATATTGGCGCTTAGCCGCGTTTCCGAGCAGCGGCGGTTCGCGGCGTGTGGTGTAAGGAAAATAAAGGAACGACGATTCGACTCCGGCGATCCGGTCGTCGCGCACGAGTTTGCGCTGCTCAACATCCCGGATCGTGATCGAGGAGTTGCTGGTCCCAAAATCGATTCCGTAAACAAACGTACTCATGCGGCGCTGCTTCGTCGACCTCTTGCCGGGTTGGCAAAAGGGGACGGAACAGTGTGAAGCCCGCCGCGGGGCGCAAGTCGGAATTCTGACTACTCCACGGTGCCCGCGATGTCGGGTTCAGGATCTTTTGAAAAGCTCGCGTTGTAGGAGGTTTTCACGGTGACCTTTCCATCGGCGAACTTCATCTCGAGCAGGAGATAAATGGGGGTCTGATAGAACACGATTTTCGCAGTGAACGTGTCGGGCGCGGTCCATTCGCCTTGGCTGGCGATCTTCGTGTCGGGAATTCCGAGATAACGCACATCAAGCAAGCCGGGTTGAACTTCTCCGAGTCTCCAGGCATTACGCCCGAGCGTGATTTTTTCGGTTTTGCCCAGCGCTTGGAGTTCGAGGACCGAAGCGTCCGCGTCGGACGAGAGAACGGAGATTCGGTCGAGATGGAGCACGTTCGACGCGAGATGAAAGGACTTGCCTAAGTTCCCCGGCGCGGGCGTGGCGTCGCTTGGTGGCAAGAGGTGAATCGACAATTTGGATACGCAAGTGGAGAGCGCCTGGTCAGCGGCCTCGTTTGCCGGCAGTGGATTGGCTTTCAGCGCTGGCACCACGCGGGTCCAGACCAGATTCATCACCGCTTGCATATTGCGCGAACCGCTCGTGATCGCGACCACCACGTCGTACTGTGGCATCACGATACAGAATTGTCCGAAAGCGCCATCGCCGCGGAAAAACCCGTAGCGGCAGCGCCAGAATTGAAAACCGTAACCTTGCTCCCAATCGCTGGTCGGATCGCTTCCGTTTGCGGTTTGGAGAGAAGTCGCCTGTTCCACCCAAGTAGCGGGTACCAGTTGGCGTCCCTCCCACAGCCCTTTTTGCAAATAGAGTTGCCCAAAGCGTGCGATTTCCTCGGTGCGTAGATTCAAGCCGTAGCTACCAATGTTCACCCCTTCAGGACTTTCCTTCCAGAGCGGATCGTGAATGCCGAGCGGTTCGAAAATCCGCGGAGTGAGATAGTCGTGAACGTTTTGTCCAACCGCTTTCTGGACTGAGGCCGCCAACATATAAGATCCCGGCGAATTATAGAAAAAGTGAGTGCCGGGTTTGTGGGCGACGGGGAGCGCAAGAAAGTCTCGCCGCCAGTGGTCGTCCGGCCATGGCTCAACTTTCGCGACGTCTTCAGCGTGCTGACCGCTCGACATCCGCAAGAGATCGCGGAGACGCATGGCCTGCAGATTGGCGCTCGGATTTTGAGGCGCGTCCTCGGGGAAAATGGAGACAAGCGTGTTATCGATGGACAGTTTTCCTTCGGACTGCGCGAGACCGACCGCAGTGCTGGTGAAACTTTTCGTTAGAGAGTAAAGAACGTGAGGCGTTTTGGCATCGTAGGGCGACCAATACGCCTCCGCGACAACGTGCCCATGTCGGACGAGCAAAAAGCTGTTCATCGTATCGACCTCGCTATCGGCGGCATTGATGAAGTCTAAAATACCGGCAGTGGACACGCCTTGAGCCTCTGGCGTGCTCCGGGGTAGATCGGCTCGAGCAAGACCAGTCAAGGAAGCGGCAACAGCAAGAGCGGCGAGGCAGCGGAGCGGGGTGAGGTTCATGGTGAAAAAATAGCGGGACACGTGTCGCGCGGCGATGCCGAGCGAGCTAACCCATTAGAACGCGTCCTCAATCGCCGCGCCATCCACCCACCACGCGGCCAGAGCGCGGCGTGCGTAGGCTGTTTCTGAATACAACCGGGGAGGTCGGTTACTTTTTTTTGCGGCTTTTGCGTGGGGTGAGAGAGAGTGGAGCGACGGATCTCACGCTTGGACCGTCGACCCAGGCAGCGCCGATTAACGTCGCTCGAGGAAATTCCTGGAGCCCGATTTCGTTGTGGTTGATCTGTGTGACCAGCATATCGACGGCGGCTTCGCCGACCGCGCGATTATGTTGATTCATCCCCGCGATCTCGGGATGCGCAGCTCGCCATTCGAGTTGGATCACGCCGACGTCTTCTGGCACGCGCAGACCCAGAGCCGCCAGCCATTTGATCGCATTATTATATAGAGTGAAGATCACATCG
>Ga0068856_100001883_pt1 | contig 21858 bp, 17 predicted proteins | sample KBSCornC62_FD_66595 | JGI IMG/M metagenome (GOLD analysis project Ga0068856, IMG submission 66595) | Corn rhizosphere microbial communities from Kellogg Biological Station, Michigan, USA - KBS Corn C6-2 | ecosystem: Host-associated > Plants > Roots > Rhizosphere > Soil ... | reverse complement strand
CCGAGACAGAAATGGCCGACGAGCGTGCCCATCGCGCGCGCCTGTTGGAGCGCCGTTTCGTTTCGCGCATCGAGCCGCGCGGCCGCCTCGGCTGCCTCGTCGCGCAGCCGCGCCTCGTCGACGGTCAGCATCCGCCCGTGCTCGAGCACCATGCGCCCGCCGATCATCACGCTGTCGACCGCCGCGCCGTTCTCGGCGAACACGAGCTGCAGAAGCGGCGCGCGCAGCGGTACGTAGTTGATGTGCCGCAGGTCGACGAACACGATGTCCGCCGCGTAACCGGGGTCGAGACGGCCGACGCGACGAAGACCCAGCGCGGCCGCGCTGCCGACGGTCGCTGCGCGGAACACGCCGTCCACCGAGAGCCAGCGCGCCGGATCGGGATCGGCGACCCGTGACAAGTACGCCGCGAGGCGCAGCGCCTCGAACATGTTCTGTCCGTCGGACGTGTTCGTCGCGTCGGTGCCGATCGCGAGGTTGAGGCCCGCGTCGAGCATCGCGCGCGCCGGCGCGACGCCCGAGCCGATGCGCAGGTTGCTCATCGGGTTGTGCACGACGCTGGCGCCGGCAGCGGCAAGGCGGGCGATGTCGCTCGCATCGATCCAGATGCCGTGCGCGGCGCTGAAGTGCGGTCCCGGCAGGCCGAGCCGGACGAGGTGCTCGACCATGCTCTCGCCATAGCGCTTGACCGCAAGTACCGCTTGCGTCTTCGTCTCGGCCAGATGCGTCTGCAGACCGACGTCGAATTCGCGGGCGAGCGCCGCGCATCCTGTCATGAACGCGTCGCTGCAATGCAGCGGAATCGTCGGCGCGATGGCGGGCCGCACGAAATCACGGTCGAATGGCCACTGCGCAAACGTATCGCGCGCGGCGGCAAGGCTTGCATCGGCCGGCGCCGTCGCAAGCTTCGTCGCCCGGTCACGCACGGCGTCGGGTAACGATTCGAGGAGTCCGGGCAGCGCCTGGTAGAGCGTGCGGTCCGCGAGCATCGGCGCGACGACGGCGCGAATGCCCGTCTCCCGATAGGCGTCGGCGACGGCTTCGAGACCTTCGCGCGATGCGGCCGGAATCTCGACGAACAGGTCGTAGCACGCCGTGCAGCCCTTGCGGATCAGCTCGACGGCGCAGAGCATCGCGCTCAACCGTTTGTCGGCAATCGTCCGGCTGGCGTTGATCGCGCCGCTCGCGCTCAGGAAAACCTCGAGCGGAACGCGGTCGTCGACGAGGCCCTTGCCGAGCGCGCCATGGCTGTGGGTGTGGCCATTGACAAGACCCGGGATCAAGAGGCGATCCGACGCGTCGACAACGCGATGCGACGTCGGATCGATGGTGCCGGGTGGCTCGATCGCGGCGATCAGCCCGTCCCGGACGAGGATGTCGGCGACGTCGCAAGTGCGCAGATCGCCGCGCAGCACGCGGCCGCCGCGAACGACAAACGAGCGCTCGTTCATCGGTCAGCTCCGCGGCACGACGAAGCATGATCCATGTTCATGCCGCCTCCGCTTCGCTCGTGCGCGTCATGTGGCGTCCGAGCTCGTAGCGATCGGCGTGCGCACGGCCGACTTCGTGGACGATGCATCCGCCTGACATCACCGCGATGCGATCGGCAAGCTCGAGCACTTCGTCCAGGTCTTCACTGACGAGCAGCACGGCAACGCCGCGGTCGCGCGCGTTCGCGATCCGGCCGCGAATCTCGGCGGCGGCTGCCGCATCGAGCCCGAAGCACGGGTTCTGCAGGATCAGGAGCCGCACGTCCTCGGAGAGCTCGCGCGCGAGCACGGTGCGCTGGACGTTGCCGCCGGAAAGGCTGTCGATTCGCGCGAGCGGCGAGGACGTCCGAATGCGATAGCGTGCAATCAGCTCCTCGGCGAAGCGGCGAAGCACGCGCCGGCGCAGCCAGCCGCGCCATGCGATCGGCGGCCGGTCGTAGCGGCGCAGCGCGAGATTCGCCATCACCGAGAGCGAGCGGACACAGTCGTTCGCAAGCGGCTCCTCCGTCAGCAGGTAGACGCCGTAACGCTGCATTTCGGCGCGCGTGCAGCGATAAGGTCGTCCGGCGATCACGACGCTCCCGCGCACGGCCTCGCGCTGTCCGGCCAGCACCTCGACGAGCTGCTTTTGTCCGTTCCCCGACACGCCGGCGATCGCGACGATCTCGCCCCCGCGCACCGTGAACGACGTATCGACAACCGCAAGCGTGCCACGATCGCCGAGCGCGGACAGATCGCGGACCTCGCAATACGCACCGGCGCACGGCGTCGTCTCGGCTGCTGCTGGAGCGCTCGCCTGACGCGCGGCCGTCGTGATCGCCGCCTGCCCGAACATCCGCTGCGCGAGCTCGTCGACCGTGGTCCACGCGACCTCGGTCGTCGCGAGGATGCGGCCGCCGCGCATCATCGTCACGTCCTGCGCGAAGCGCATCACTTCGCGGAACTTGTGCGTGATGAGCACGACGGTCAGCATGCCGGACTCGGCAAGGCGGCGCATCTCGGACAGCACCTGGTCGGCCTCGTCGGGCGTCAGGACCGACGTGGGCTCGTCGAGCACGAGGAAGCGGCGTCCGAGGTAGAGCTGTTTCAGAATCTCGAGCTTCTGCTTCTCGCCGGCGGCGAGCGACGCAACCGGCTGCGACGGATCCAGCCGGAACGGCATCGCGCGCATGAACTCGGACAGCGCACGGTGCTCGGCCTTCCAGTCGATCGTCGCGGGGATCTGCGCGCGCCCGAGAACGAGATTTTCGGCAACGCTCATCTGCGACACGAGCGTGAAATGCTGATAGACCATGCCGAGGCCGAGCGCGCGCGACTGTTGCGGGGAGCGGATCTCGTGCTCGACGTCGTCGACCAGGATGGCGCCGCTGTCGGCGCGGTAGTAGCCCATCACGCACTTGACGAGCGTGCTCTTGCCCGCGCCGTTTTCGCCGAGCAGCGCATGCACGCGTCCGGGCGCGAAGCGGACCGACGCGTCGGCGAGCGCCTGCACGCCGCCGAAGCGCTTCGACAGGTCGCGCACCTCGACGCAGGGCGGCTTCTGCATCGCGCTCATCGCGAGATCGACAATTCGCTCGGCGCCCCGGCAAGCGTGTGCCGTGTCGACGAGCTGTAGATCAGGAGCGCCAGCGTGAGCACGTAGGGCGCGGCGCTCCACAGGTAATACCCGGCGGTGATGCCGACGGTCTGCAGCGCCGGGCCCAACGCCGATGCGCCGCCGAACAGCAGCGACGCGTAGAGACAGCGCAGCGGATTCCAGCGCGCGAAGATCACGAGCGCGATCGCCATCAGACCCTGTCCGCTCGACAGCGCCTCGTTCCAGTTGCCCGGATAGTAGAGCGACAGGAAGGCGCCGCCGATGCCGCCCAGGAACCCGCCGCACATCGTCGCGAGCGTGCGAATCGTGTTGACCGAATAGCCGAGCGCGCGGGCGGCATCGGCGCTTTCGCCCGCCATCCGCAGCAGCAAGCCCCAGCGCGTGTTCGCGAGCGCCCACCGCAGCACGATCGCGAGCACGATGCCGATCAGGAACAGCGGGGAGATCTCGAGCGCCGCGCGCACCGCGGGCTCGCTGCTCCAGAAGCCGAACGGCAATGCCGGCAGCATCGCCGCGCGCGGCGCGATGAACGGCTTGCCGAGATAGAACGCGAGGCCCATGCCGAACAGGAACAGCGCGATGCCGACGGCGATGTCGTTGACGTGCGGCAGGTTGCAGATCGCCGCGTGCAGCAGGCCGAGCAAACCTCCGGCGACGCCTGCGGCGAGAACGCCGAGCCACGGCGAGCCGGTGAGGCTGCCGGCGGCGAAGCCGCTCATCGCGCCCATCAGCAGCACGCCCTCGAGACCGAGGTTCACGCGGCCGCTTTTTTCGGTCAGAACTTCGCCGAGGCTCACATAAAGGTACGGCGTCGACACGCGCAACGCGCCGCCGACGATCGCGAGCACGATGCCGAGCCAGCCGATGCCGTGCGCGTCCGTCATGTCGATCGCGAGACGCCGGCGATGCGGCCGGCGAACGCATTGCTTGCGAGCACGCAAAGAAAGATGAGCCCCTGCAGCACCTGCGTCGTCGCGTCGGGCATCCCGAAGCGGCGTTGCAGCAAGCCGCCGCTCGCGGAAATGCCGCCGACGAGCACCGCGACCGGAATCACCGCCAATGGATTCTGGCGCGCGAGGAACGCGACGAGAATGCCCGTGTAGCCGAAGCCGACGATCAGCGATTCGCTGGCGGCGCCGTGCACGGCAAGCACCTCGATCGCGCCGGCAAGGCCGGCGGCGCCGCCGCCGATCACGCACGCGAGGATCAGGAGCCGCCCGATCGGCAGTCCCGCGACTTGCGCGGCGCGCCGATTGCCGCCCAGGATGTCCATCGAAAAACCGACTGTCGTGTAACGCAGCACGACGAACAGCACGAGGCAAAGCGACACGCCGACGACGAGGCCCCAGTGAACCGACCAGCCGGGCATCGAGCCGATGCCGAACGCCGGCGGCACCGTCCAGCTCGTGGCCTTGAGCGTTTGCGAAAAGTCGCGGACAGGACCGCTGATGAGATGGTTGAAGATCGCGATCGCGATGTAGTTGAGCAGCAGGCTCGAGATCGTCTCGTTCACGCCGCGCCAGTGCTTGAGCGCGCCCACAGCTGCGATCCAGAGCGCCCCGACGCAAACGCCGCCGAGCAACGCGACGAGCGCGCCGATCGGACCGGGCGCCGCGGCGACGGCCGTCGCGCACAGCACGGCCGCAAGGCCGCCCAGCACGAGCGCGCCTTCGCCGCCGATGACGAGCAGACCCACGCGCGCCGGCACCGCCGTGCAAAGCGCCGTGAGAATGATCGGCGACGCCTGCGTGAGCGTGCCCTCGATCGAGAAGCGCGTGCCGAATCCGCCGACGTACAGTGCCTTGTACACCGCGATCGGATCGTGTCCGCCGAGCGCGACGAAAACGCCGAACAGCAGCAGCGCCACGGCGATCGCGCCGAGCGAGAGGCACGCCGACTCTACCGCCGCCGCGTAGGCGGGCAGCGCGGCGAGCGAGAGCCGGCGGCGTGGCGCTGCCGCCGGCGGTTGCGTCAGATCAGGGCGATCGACGGCATCGGAGGGCGATCGCATGCGGCAACGGGATGTGTCACTTCAATCCCGTTTCGCCGATCGCACCTTCGACGAGCCACTTGACGTTGACCTTGTAGTCGTTGTCGGTGTTGGAGATGACCTGTCCCGGCGCCAACACCTGCTTGCCCTCGTTGTCCTTGAGCGGGCCCTTGTACAGCTTGAGCGTGTCGTCGACGAAGCCCTGGCGCGCCTTCAGCACCTCCTGGCGCACGTTCTCGGGCACCGACTTGCCGAACGGACTGATCGCGACCATGCCGTCCTTGAAGCCGCCGCGCAGCAGGTTCGGGTACGTGCCTCCGGTCTGCCATGCGTGGATGAAATCGCCGGCCTTCGCCCAGTTCCATTCGGCGCCCGTCAGGAAGCCTTTCGGCGCGAGCGCCGAGAGGTCGGTGTGGTAGCCGCAACTGTAGATGCCGCGCCGCTCCGCGGTCTCGATCGACACCTTGGGCCCGTCGACGTCGGCGATGATCACGTCGACGCCCTGGTCCGCCAGCGCGCTGACCGCCTGTGCCTCCTTGACCGGATTGTCCCAGTCGCCGGTGATCACGACGCGGCACGTGGCATCGGGACGAACCGAGCGCGCGCCTAGCACGAAGCCGTTGCAGTTGTTGAAGATGAAGTACAGCGGCTTCGAGCCGATGAAGCCGAGCTTGCCGGTCTTCGTCATCCGGCCGGCTGCGATGCCGCAAAGGTAATGCGGCTCCTCCATGTAACCACGGTAGCCGATCGCGTTCTTCGGGTCCCCTTCCTTCCATAGCGCACCGCCGTGGATGAACAGGACGTCCGGGTACTTGGCGGCGAGCTTCAGCACGAATGGCCAGTAGCCGAACGACGTCGCGACGATGCCCTTGCAGCCGTCGACCTGGATCATGCTTTCCATCACGCGCTCGCATTGCGCGGTTTCCGGCACGCGCTCCTGCTCCTCGACGCTGACGCCGGGCATTTGCGCAAGCTTCTTCGCCGCGACGGCGAACGACTGGTTGAAGCCGTAGTCGTCGCGCGAGGCCGAATACAGGAATCCCACCTTGATCGGCTTCGCATCGGCTGCATGCACGAGCGAGCTCAACGGACCGAGCACGGCACCCACGCCAGCAAGGTTCGCGGCGCGAATCAAAAGCTCGCGGCGACTCGTCGAGTCGAGATTGGCGGACTTCATCGGCACTCCCTTCGTGGATGGATTGCGGCAGGCAAGCGGCGACGCGGGCGCCCGCGCCGAAAACCGGCATTGTCCATCACGCCGCCCCGGAACGCGAGTTCAGCGGCGGCCGCGGCCGCCGAGCAGCGATCCCATGACGCCGCGCACGATCGCGCGCCCGATCGACGAGCCGACGCTGCGCACGGCGCTCTTCGCCATCGCTTCGACGAGGCTGTCCTTGCGGCCGCTTCCCTTCATGAGACCGCCGAGCGAATCCGCGATCGAGCCGGCGATGCCCCCGCCGGCGCTCGGTGCGCCGATCGTCGGTGTCGATGCAGAGGCGCCGGCGCGGCTCGCGAGCTTCTCGTACGCCGATTCGCGGTCGACCGTCTTCTCGTAGACGCCCTTCACCGGCGAGCGGTCGATCACCGCCTTGCGCTCGTCGGGCGTGATCGGCCCGATCCGCGAGGCCGGTGGCAGCACGAATGCGCGCTGCACGATGCCGGGTCGTCCCTTGTCGTCGAGAAACGAGATCAGCGCCTCGCCGACGCCGAGTTCCGTGATCGCCTTGGCGGTGTCGATCGCAGGATTCGCGCGCATCGTCGACGCGGCGGACTTGACCGCTTTCTCGTCGCGCGGCGTGAACGCGCGCAGCGCATGCTGGACGCGGTTGCCGAGCTGGCCCAGCACGATGTCGGGAACGTCGAGCGGATTCTGCGTCACGAAGAACACGCCGGCGCCCTTCGAGCGGATGAGCCGCACGACCTGCTCGATCTTGTCGAGCAGTGCCTTCGGCGCGTCGGTGAACAACAGGTGCGCCTCGTCGAAGAAGAACACGAGCTTCGGCTTGTCGCGATCGCCGACTTCGGGCAGCCGCTCGTAGAGCTCCGACAAGAGCCACAGCAGCATGCTCGCGTAGAGCTGCGGTGATTGCATCAGGCGATCGGCGGCGAGGATGTTGACGACGCCGCGGCTGCCGTCGGTTTGCAGAAGGTCGTCGACGTTCAGCATCGGTTCGCCGAGAAAGCGATCGCCGCCCTGCTGCTCGAGCGCGAGCAGGCCCCGCTGGATCGCGCCGATCGAGGCCGCCGAGACGTTGCCGTACGCCGTCGTCAGGCTCGCGGCGTTCTCGCCGGCGTATTGCAGAAGCGCGCGCAGGTCCTTCATGTCGAGCAACAGCAGCCCGTTGTCGTCGGCGAGCTTGAAGACCAGCGTCAGCACGCCCTGCTGCGTCTCGTTCAGGTTCAGGATGCGGCTCAACAGCAAGGGGCCGAGGTCGCTCACCGTCGCCCGCACCGGGTGGCCCTGGTCGCCGAAGATGTCCCAGAACACGACGGGCATCGCAGCGAACGCCGGCGCCGGCGCGCCGATCGTGCGCAGACGCTCGGCAAGCTTGTCGGACATCGCACCCGGCTGGCTCATGCCGGCCAGATCGCCCTTGACGTCGGCCATGAACACCGGAACGCCGATGCCGCTCATGCGCTCGGCGATCACCTGCAGCGTGACGGTCTTGCCGGTGCCCGTCGCGCCCGTGATCAATCCGTGGCGGTTTGCGAGCGCGGGATAAAGGTCGATTTCGAGGTCGCCGTGCCTGGCGATCGGCAGCGGGTCGGGCATCGTCTGGGTCTCCTCGGCTGCAACGGCGAAGGCGCGAGCGCCGCGCGTCGCCGTGGTCGCCCAAGTTTAGCGTGCGCCTGCGCATGCAGCGGCGTATGCTCGCTCCCCAGGCGCCGGAGCGACTGAAGTCGCCGAACTTCGGGCTCCCGAACGCGCCGCTCGGCGGAGGTCATCATGGCCAAGGTACGCGCCGGATCCATCACGATGGGCTACGAGCAACAGGGAAGCGGCGAGCCGCTGATCCTGATCCCGCATCTTGCCGCCGACCACGCGTGCTATGCGTTCCAGGTCGCCGACTATGCGAAACATTTCACCTGTATCTCGGTCGATCTTCGCGATACCGGCGAATCGGACAAGTCGACGGGCAAGTACACGACCGAGACGCTCGCCGACGACGTGGCGGCCCTGATGCAGGCGCTCGGCATCGACAAGGCGCACGTCAGCGGACTCTCGCTTGGCGCCGCGACCGGGATGTGGCTTGCGGCGAAATATCCCGGGCGGGTGCGCTCGCTCTCACTGCATAGCGCGTGGTCCGCGACCGACGCTTACATCGGCACGGTCGTCGGCAGTTGGCAGGTGATGGCGAAAGCGCTCGGCAGCGTGACCGAGATGCTGATCCAGGCGATTTTCCCGTGGTGCCTGACACCCGTGCTCTACGCGCAGAAGCCGGACTACGTGCGCTCGCTCGCCGATTTCGTTCGCGGACGCCCGGCACAGCCGCTCGACGCGTTCATCCGGCAATCGGATGCCGTCATCGCCCACGACGCCATGCCGGCGTTGTCGCGGATCGTCGCGCCGACGCAGATCACCTTCGGGCGCCACGACGCGATCACGTCGACGCGCTTCGCCGCCCCGCTGCAAACGATCGCGGACGCGGAGCTCCACGTGTTCGAAAACTGCTCGCACGCCCCCATCTACGAGGACGCGGCGGCGTTCAACGAGGCGACGCTGCGGTTCCTGCGAAAGCGCGCGGCCGCGACCGGCTGACGGCGACTCCAGAGCCGCTCTTGCGGTGCTTCGCCCCGGGTGCCCATTTTCCCGTTTCGTGCTAGAATCAGCGCTCGATAAGTAATCAGAAATGGGCTGGGCACAGCCCATTTTTTTTTGGTTTCACGGTTTCGGATGGATCTCGGCGAACTGCTTTCGCGCACGGTACCCGCGCTCGGGTACGAGCTCGTCGACTGGGACATGTCGGCGCGCAGCCGCCTCGTCCGCGTGTTCATCGACAAGCCCGGCGGCGTCGACGTCGAGGACTGCGCGGGCGTGTCGAACCACCTGACGCGGCTTTTCGCCGTCGAGAACGTCGACTTCGAGCGGCTCGAAGTGTCGTCGCCGGGCCTCGACCGTCCGGTCAAGCGGCTGTCGGACTACGCACGTTTCGCAGGTCAGGAAGCACGGCTGACCTTGAGCGCGCCCGTCGACGGCGCGCGGCGCATCAAAGGGATATTGCGCGGCACCGAGGGCGACGACGTCCTCGTGGAAACCGCGCGCGGCGTGAAGGCGTTTCCGTTCGGGACGATCACGCAGGCGCGGCTCGTGCCCGCCATCGATTTCAGAAAAGGACAGGGACAATGAACAGGGAACTCTTGCTGCTGGTCGACGCGCTGTCGCGCGAGAAGAACGTGCCGAAGGAAATCGTGTTCTCCGCGCTCGAGGCGGCGCTCGCTTCCGCGACCAAGAAGAAGTACGCCGACAACATCGACGCGCGTGTCGCGATCGACCGCGAGACCGGCGATTACGAGACCTACCGCCGCTGGACCGTCGTGCCCGACGAGGAGCACGAGGAGCCCGCGCACCAGATCGCGATCACCGACGCCGCCGAACGCGACCCCGAGCTCAAGCTCGGCGACGTGATCGAGGAGCCGCTCGAGCCGGTCGAGTTCGGCCGCATCGGCGCGCAGGCGGCGAAGCAGGTGATCCTGCAGAAAATCCGCGACGCCGAGCGCGAGCAGATCCTGAACGACTTCCTCGAGCGCGACGACAACCTGCTGTCGGGAACCGTCAAGCGCATCGAGCGCGGCAACGTGATCGTCGAGTCGGGCCGCATCGAAGGTGTGATCCCGCGCGATCAGTTGATCCCCAAGGAGATGCTGCGCGTCGGCGATCGCGTGCGCGCGTACGTGATGAAGATCGACCGCACCGCGAAGGGACCGCAGCTCATCCTGTCGCGCGTCGCGCCCGAGTTCATCATGCGGCTCTTCGAGCTCGAAGTGCCGGAGATCGAGGAAGGCCTGATCGAGATCCGAGCCGCCGCCCGCGACCCCGGCATCCGCGCGAAGATCGCCGTGAAGTCGAACGATCCGCGGCTCGACCCGCAGGGCACCTGCATCGGCATGCGCGGCTCGCGCGTGACCGCGGTGACGAACGAGCTCGCCGGCGAGCGCGTCGACATCGTGCTCTTCTCGGAAGATCCGGCGAAGCTCGTGATCAACGCGCTCGCGCCTGCCGAAGTGCAGAGCATCGTCGTCGACGAGGAGCGCCACGCGATGGACGTCGTCGTCGACGAGGAGAACCTCGCGATCGCGATCGGCCGCAGCGGCCAGAACGTGCGACTCGCCTCCGAGATGACCGGGTGGGAGCTCAACCTGATGAGCGTCGAGGAGTCGCAGCAGAAGCAGGAAGCGGAAACGACGCGGCTGCGCGCGCTCTTCATCGACAAGCTCGACGTCGACGAGGAGGTCGCCGACATCCTGATCGCCGAGGGCTTCACGTCGCTCGAAGAAGTCGCGTACGTCCCGATCAACGAAATGCTGGAGATCGAGGCGTTCGACGAGGATACGGTGAACGAGCTGCGCTCGCGTGCTCGCAATGCGCTGCTCACCGACGCGATCGCGCGCGAGGAAAGCGTCGAGAACGTCGAGGAAGCGCTGCTGGGCCTCGAAGGCATGGACATCGAGATCGCGAGCAAGCTCGCCTCGCACGGGATCACGACGCGCGACGCGCTCGCCGATCTCGCCGGCGACGAACTGGTCGAGCTGACGGGCATGGACCCTTTGAGGGCGCAGGACCTGATCATGAAGGCGCGCGCACACTGGTTCGACACGCCGGCCGAGACGTCGCAGACCAGCGCGGCGGCGTAAGCGGGACAGCGGTCGAGGCGAGACAAGGCGGTACGGGAGAAGGCGCATGGCGCAAACGACAATCGAACAATTCGCGACGGATCTGAAGATGCCGGCCGTCGCGCTGCTGGAACAGTTATCCGCGGCCGGCGTCGCGGCCAAGAAGCAGGGTGACACGCTCACGGAGCAGGACAAGACGCGCCTTCTCGACTACCTGCGCAAGCAGCACGGTGCGGGCGGCGACGGCAAGAAGCGCATCACGTTGACGCGGAAGTCGACTTCGGAGATCAAGGCATCGGACTCGAGCGGCAAGGCGCGCACGATCCAGGTGGAAGTGCGCAAGAAGCGCGTGCTCGTCCGCCGCGAGGAAGAAGCGGCGGCCGCCGCTGCGCCGGCAGTCGAGGAAGCGCCGCCGGCCGCCGCTGCGCCGCTGCTCTCCGCCGACGAGGTCGCGGCGCGCGAAGAGGAAGCGCGCAAGTCGCAGGAGCTGATCGCGCGTCAGCAGGAAGACGTGCAGAAGAAGCACGAGGAAGCCGCGCGCCGCAAGACGAAGAAGGAGCGCGAGGCCGAGGAAGCCGCCGCGCGTGCAGCGGCCGAAGCGACGGCCGCCGAAGAGGCGAAGGCGGCTGCCGCTGCCGCCGCGGCTGCGAAGCCCGCCGCGAAGCCCGAAGGCACGCTGCACCGTCCGGCGGCCAAGGCCGGCGAGAAGCGCGACAAGACGACGAAGAAGGCGCCGGGCCAGGTCTTCCAGGAAGAGGCGGCTCGCCGTCGCGCGCTGCGTCTGCGCGGTGACACGGGAGCCGCCGCGAACGCCGGGTGGCGCGGTCCGAAAGGCAGCCGTCATGGCCGCGACGAGGAGTCGGCCGAGGGGACGAGCGCACCGGTGTCGGCCGGGCCGCAGATCCGCGAGATCCTCGTGCCCGAGACCATCACCGTCGCCGATCTCGCGCACAAGATGTCGGTGAAGGCCGCCGAGGTCATCAAGGCGCTGATGAAGATGGGCTCGATGGTGACGATCAACCAGGTGATCGACCAGGAGACGGCGATGATCGTCGTCGAGGAGATGGGTCACCGCGCGAAGGCGGCGAAGCTCGACGCTCCCGACGCGCTGCTCGAGGAAGCGGCCGGCACGCACGAGGCCGAGACATTGCCGCGGCCGCCGGTCGTGACCGTCATGGGTCACGTCGACCACGGCAAGACGTCGCTGCTCGATACGATCCGCCGCGCGCGCGTCGCGAGCGGCGAGGCGGGCGGCATCACGCAGCACATCGGCGCCTATCACGTCGAAACGCCGAAAGGTGTCATCACGTTCCTCGACACGCCGGGCCACGAGGCGTTCACGGCGATGCGCGCACGCGGTGCGAAGGTGACCGACATCGTCGTGCTGGTCGTCGCGGCCGACGACGGCGTGATGCCGCAGACGAAGGAAGCGATCGCGCACGCGAAGGCCGGCAACGTGCCGCTCGTCGTCGCGATCAACAAGATCGACAAGCCCGACGCGAATCCCGACCGCGTCAAGCAGGAGCTCGTCGCGGAAAGCGTGCTGCCCGAGGAATACGGCGGCGACGTGCAGTTCATGCCGGTGTCCGCCAAGACGGGACAGGGCATCGACGACCTGCTCGACGCGATCCTGCTGCAAGCGGAGGTGCTCGAGCTCAAGGCGCCGAAGGACGCGCCGGCCAAGGGCATCGTCATCGAATCGCGTCTCGACAAGGGCCGCGGGCCCGTCGCGACCGTCCTCGTGCATTCGGGAACGCTCAAGCGTGGCGACGTCGTGCTCGCCGGTGCGGTCTTCGGACGCGTTCGGGCAATGACCGACGAGAACGCGAAGCCGGTCAACGAAGCCGGACCGGCGATTCCGGTCGAGATCCAGGGCCTGTCCGACGTCCCGCTCGCGGGCGAAGACGTGATCGCGCTCGGCGACGAGCGGAAGGCGCGCGAGATCGCGCTGTTCCGACAGGGCAAGTTCCGCGACGTCAAGCTCGCGAAGCAGCATGCGGCGAAGCTCGAGAACATGTTCGAGCAGATGGGCGATTCGGGCGTCAAGACGCTGACGCTGATCGTCAAGGCGGACGTGCAGGGCAGCTACGAGGCGTTGCAGCAGGCGCTGTCGAAGCTGTCGACCGACGAGGTGAAGGTCAACATCGTCCACGCGGCGGTCGGCGGCATCACCGAGTCGGACATCAATCTGGCGCTCGCGTCGAAGGCGGTGGTGATCGGGTTCAACGTCCGCGCCGACGCGCAGGCGCGCAAGCTCGCCGAGTCGAGCGGCGTGCAGATCCGCTACTACAACATCATCTACGAAGCGGTCGACGACGTGAAGGCCGCGCTCTCCGGGATGCTCGCGCCCGAGCAGAAGGAGAACCGGCTTGGCCTAGTCGAGGTGCGCGAGGTGTATCGGATCTCGAAGGTCGGCACGGTCGCGGGCTGCTATGTGCTCGAAGGCGTCGTGCGCCGCGGCGCGAAGGTGCGCGTCGTCCGCGACAACGTCGTGGTCCACGACGGCGAGCTCGACTCGCTCAAGCGCTTCAAGGACGACGTGCGCGAGGTGAAGGCCGGGTTCGAATGCGGACTGTCGATTCGCAACTTCAACGACATCCAGCAGAAGGACCAGCTCGAGGTGTACGAGATCGTGGAGGTGAGCAGGACGCTGTGAAGCGAACCTCGCAGCGCGCCCACCGCGTCGGCGACCAGATCCAGCGCGAGCTTGCCGACCTCCTGAGAAACGAGGTCAAGGACCCGCGCGTGGGTCCGGTGACGATCACCGGCGTCGACGTTTCCGGCGACCTTTCGCACGCGACGGTGCGCTTCACGCATCTCGCCGGCAAGGAAACCGGCAACGAGGCCGCGAAGGCGCTGTCGCGCACCGCCGGTTTCCTGCGCAGCGAGCTGTCGCGGCGTTTGAACCTGTATTCGGTGCCGCAACTCGCGTTCGCGTACGACGATTCGATCGAGTCGGGACTCCGGATGTCGCGGCTGATCGACGAGGCGGTGTCGGCCGATCGCAAGCTCGGGTCGGAGCCGGAATGAGCGAACGCCGTCGCATCGACGGCGTTCTGCTGCTCGACAAGCCGACGGGCATCACGTCGAATGCCGCGCTGATGCGCGTCAAGCGGCTGTACGCCGCCGCCAAGGCCGGGCACACGGGAACGCTCGATCCGCTCGCGTCGGGACTTCTGCCGATCTGTTTCGGCGGCGCGACGCGGTTCGCGCAGTTCCTGCTCGATGCGCCGAAGCGTTACGTGGCCACGCTGCGCTTCGGGATCACGACGACGACGCAGGATGCCGAAGGCGACGTCGTCGCCACGCGCAAGGTCGCGTTCGCGCGCGAAGCGCTCGAAGCGACGCTCGCGCGCTTCGTCGGCGTGCAAATGCAGACGCCGCCTGCCCATTCGGCGCTCAAGTTCGAGGGCCGGCCACGCTACGACTATGCGCGGCGCGGCATCGACGTTCCGAGCGTTCCGCGCGAGGTCGTCGTGCATGCGTTGCGCCTGCTCGACTGGCATGCGCCCGACGCGATGATCGACGTCGCATGCTCCAAGGGCACGTACGTGCGCGCGCTGGCGGCCGATGTCGGCGAGGCGCTCGGGTGCGGCGCGCATCTTGCAGCGTTGCGAAGGACGCGGTCCGGCCCGTTCGACATCGCGGTCGCCGTGGCGCTCGACGTGCTCGAGCGAGATGACGAAGCAGCACGAATCGGCCGGCTGCTGCCGGTCGACGCGCCCGTGGCCGGCATTCCGAGACTCGACGTCGATCGCGAAGTCGCCCGGCTGCTCGCGCATGGCCAGAAGCCGCGCATCGCGGCGCCGCCCGGTCGCTACCGGATCTATGCGGCCGGCGAGCGTTTCGTCGGACTGGCGGACGTGGATGCAGCGCGCCTCATTCCCCTTCGTCTCGTCGCGCAGGCTGCCGATTGCGCCGAAGTCGTGCATTGCGCCGAGGCGAGTGGGGCGGTTTGAATCAGCACCAGCGCCGGCACGCTGGGTAAAATGAGTAATGATGAAGAGCAGCATTGACGTCCCCGACCGGTCAAGCATTCCCGCGCCAGATGACGACGGCGCCACGCGCCATCTCGTGGGGATGCGCATGGCCTCCATCTCCCTTGCCGCCACACGAGGCGGGCCGGTCGATCTTTTGAAGCTTGCCGGTCGAAGCGTTGTCTATGCCTGCCCTCGAACAGGCAAACCGGGCGTCGAGAACCCCGAAGGCTGGGACATGATTCCCGGCGCACGCGGCTGCACCCCGCAAGCCTGTTCCGAGACGAGCGGGATGACGCTGCTCGAACGCTTCACGCGGGTTATCGAGGACGGTACGGTCCGGCACGTTTTCCATCCCGTATTTCGGCCGGACCGGAGTGCAGGCGATGTAATCGAATGGCTCTCGCAAAGTTGCGAGCTGACCCCGCGATTCGCTCCTGGAGCGCCTTGAATGCCAAGCGCTTTTCGCGCTATAATTTCCCTCTTGCCCAACGAGCGAAACGACAAGCAAAAGGAAGATCGACATGGCCGTCACGGTCGCAGAAAAGGCGAAGGTCATCGCCGACAACCAGCGCGCGAAAGGGGACACCGGCTCGCCGGAGGTCCAGGTCGCGCTCCTCACCGCCCGCATCAACGGGCTCAACGAGCACTTCAGGGTGAACGTCAAGGATCATCATTCGCGGCGGGGCTTGCTGCGGATGGTGTCGCGGCGCCGCAAGCTCCTCGATTACCTGAAGTCGCGCAATACCGACAGCTATCGGTCGCTGATCGAGAAGCTGGGCCTGCGCAAATAGCGCCGCTCGCGTTGTCGCAAGCCGCGCACCCGTTTCGCTCCCGCGACGCGACGGGCTCATCCGTCATCCGCCTGCGCCGCAGGCGGCCCGACGTACAGCCGCTTTCGGGCTAAGTCTTTTGATCGCAATGGCCGCGTCGTCACGCGGCCATTGTCATTTTCGAATTCGAATTGCGAGGAGCATCGTGTCGAACCCCATCAAGAAGTCGATCGCCTACGGCCATCACACGCTGACGCTCGAAACGGGCGAGATCGCCCGCCAGGCGGGCGGCGCCGTCCTGGTCAGCCTCGGCGACAGCGTCGTGCTCGTCACCTGCGTCGCGGCGAAGCAGCCGAAACCCGGCCAGGATTTCTTTCCGCTCACCGTCGACTATCAGGAAAAGACGTACGCCGCCGGCAAGATTCCCGGCGGTTTCTTCAGGCGTGAAGGCCGCCCGTCGGAGAAGGAAACGCTGACGTCGCGGCTGATCGACCGGCCGCTGCGGCCGCTCTTTCCGGACGGACTCTACAACGACGTGCAGATCGTCGCGACCGTGCTGTCCGTCGATCCCGAGATCGATCCCGACATTGCGGCGATGATCGGCGCGTCGGCCGCCGTGTCGCTGTCGGGCATTCCGTTCAACGGCCCGATCGGAGCGGCACGCGTCGGCTACCTGAACGGACAGTACGTGCTTAACCCGACGAAGACGCAGCTCGAGACGTCGCAACTGAACCTCGTCGTCGCGGGTACCGAAGCGGCCGTGCTGATGGTCGAGTCCGAAGCGAAGGAGCTGCCCGAGGAAGTGATGCTCGGCGCCGTCGTGTTCGGTCACCAGCAGCAGCAGGCGGCCATCGAGCTCATCCACCAGCTCGTCGAGGAAGGCGGCAAGCCGCTGTGGGACTGGGCGCCGCCGGCAAAGGACGAGGCGCTGATCGCGCGCGTCGCCGCATCGGGCGAGGGCGACCTGCGCGAGGCCTACAGGATCCGCTCGAAGCAGGCGCGCTCGCAGCGCATCCGCGAGATCGCCGGCAAGGTCGAGGGCGAATGCGTCGAGGCCGATGCGCCTGCCGATGCGCGGCGTCACGTCGGCAACATCCTGTTCGACCTCGAGGCTCGGATCGTCCGCGAGCAGATCCTTGGGGGCGAGCCGCGGATCGACGGCCGCGACACGCGCACGGTGCGGCCGATCTCGATTCGCACGGGCGTTCTGCCGCGCACGCACGGCTCCGCGCTGTTCACGCGCGGCGAGACGCAGGCCCTCGTCGTCGCGACGCTCGGCACGGCGCGCGACGAGCAGATCATCGATGCGCTGCAGGGCGAGTATCGCGATCGCTTCATGTTCCACTACAACATGCCGCCGTACGCCACCGGCGAGACGGGCCGCGTCGGGTCGCCGAAGCGGCGCGAGATCGGCCACGGCCGGCTCGCGAAGCGCGCGATCATCGCGGTGCTGCCGACGGCCGAGGAATTCGCGTATTCGCTGCGCGTCGTCTCCGAGATCACCGAGTCGAACGGCAGCTCGTCGATGGCATCGGTCTGCGGCGCGAGCCTTGCGCTGATGGACGCCGGCGTACCGACGAAGGCGCACGTCGCCGGCATCGCGATGGGCCTCATCAAGGAGGGCAATCGCTTCGCGGTGCTGACCGACATCCTGGGCGACGAGGATCACCTGGGCGACATGGACTTCAAGGTCGCCGGCACCGAGCGCGGCATCACGGCGCTGCAGATGGACATCAAGATCCAGGGCATCACGAAGGAGATCATGGCCGTCGCACTCGCGCAGGCGCGGGACGGACGCCTGCACATCCTGAAGCTGATGCACGACGCGGTGCCGCATGCGCGCGCCGAGGTGTCGGAGCACGCGCCGCGGATGATGACGTTCAAGATCAACCCGGAGAAGATCCGCGACGTGATCGGCAAGGGCGGCGCGGTCATCCGCGCGCTGACCGAGGAAACCGGCACGACGATCGACATCCAGGACGACGGCACGATCACGATCGCATCGGTCAACGCGGAGGCGTGCAACGTCGCACGCAAGCGGATCGAGGCGATCACCGCCGAAGTCGAAGTGGGCAAGATCTACGAAGGCCCGGTGCTGCGGCTCCTCGATTTCGGCGCGATCGTGCAGCTTCTTCCCGGCAAGGACGGGCTGCTGCACATCTCGCAGATCGCGAAGGAGCGCGTGAACCAGGTCTCGGACTATCTGAAGGAAGGCCAGGTCGTTCGCGTCAAGGTGCTCGAGGCGGACGAGAAGGGCCGCGTGCGCCTGTCGATGAAGGCCGCCGCGGAAGACGACGCGAAGGCGCAGGCGACGGAGTCGACGCCGGCGGCGTAGCGCAAGTTACACGGGACGAAAAAGGCGCCCGCGCGGCGCCTTTTTTGCGCCATCGCCTGTTGTCAGAACCGCTCGACCCACGGGCGCAGCTCCACCTCCCACGTCCAGGCACTGCGCGGCTGCATCAGCACGTGCACGTACGTATCCGCGATGGCGTCCGGATCGAGCATCGCGTCGTTGTCGTCGCCCCGCCCGTGCGGCCTGATTGCGCCGTCGATGACGAAATGCGCGACGTGAATGCCCTTCGGTGCGAGCTCGCGCGCCATGCTCTGCGCGAGGCCGCGCAGCGCGAACTTGCCCATCGCGAACGGCGCCGACTCCGCGTAACCCTTGATGCTCGCCGACGCGCCGGTGAAGAGAAACGCGCCGGCACCCTTCGCGAGCATCGCGGGCAGCGCGCGTTGCGCGACAAGAAAGGCGCCGTATGCGCTCGCCATCAACGCGCGGCGAACGCCTTCGGCATCGAGCGACACGAGCGGGCCGCGGACGCGCGCGCTCGCGTTGTACGCGACGACCTCGGGCGGCCCCGACGCTCGCTCGACGGCCTCGAAAAGTCGCGCCACCTGCGCCGGATCCGTGGCATCGCACGCATGCGCGGTCGCGCCGATTTCCTCGCAGAGCGGTGCGAGCTTCGCGGGATCGCGCGCCGCGAGCGCGACGGCGATTCCCGACTTCGAAAGGCGCCGCGCGAGCGATGCGCCAAGACCCGGGCCCGCGCCGACGATCAGGCTCGTCCGGTAAGCATTCGCCATCGCCAACCTCCGTCGTGCGCCGCGATATTCAGTGGTAGCCGACGTCCGCGGTTACCTTGCCGCGGAACACATAGTACGACCAGCCGATGTACGTGAAGATGATCGGCAGCAGGAACAGCGTGCCGATCAGCAGGAACGCCTGCGTCGACGGCGTCGACGCGCCGTCCCACAGCGTGACGGCGTAAGGGACGATGTAGGGAAAGAGACTGATGCCGAGGCCGAGGTAGCCCATCGCGAAGAGCGCCATCGCGCCGATGAACGGGAAGTAATCGCTGTCGCGGCGAAGCGCGCGCCACGTTGCGAACGCGATCAGCGCCGTGACGATCGGCACCAGCGCGAGGTAGAAGATGTTCGGCGTGCTGAACCAGCGCTCCCTGATCTGCGCGTGCAGGATCGGCGTCCAGATGCTCACCATCGCGATGAACGCGAGCACGCCGTAGAGCGCGATCAGCGCGTAACGCCGCGCCTGCTGCTGCAGCTCGCCTTCGGTCTTCATCACCAGCCACGTCGCGCCCAGCAATGCGTAGCCGAAGAGCAGGCCGACGCCGGTCGCGAGCGGAAACGGCTGGATCCAGTCGAAGCTCGTGCCCGAGAAAACGCGGCCGGTCACGGTGAAGCCCTCGACATACATGCCGAGCACGACGCCCTGGAAGAACGTCGCGACCGTCGAGCCGCCGAAGAACGACGCATCCCACCAGTGGCGATGGCTCGTCTTCTTCAACCGGAACTCGAAGGCGACGCCGCGGAAGATGAGGCCGAGCAGCATCAGCAGGATGGGAAAGTAGAGCGCCGGAATGATGATCGCGAATGCGAGCGGAAACGCGGCGAGCAGGCCCATGCCGCCGAGGATCAGCCACGTCTCGTTGCCATCCCAGACCGGCGCGACGGTGTTCATCATGAGCGTTCGCGCGTCGTCGTCGCGTGCGAGTGGCGCGAGAATCCCGACGCCGAGATCGAAACCGTCGAGCAGCACGTACATGAAGACGCCGACGCCGAGGATCGCGGTCCAGATGGGGACGAGGTCGAGATACACGGTGGCGTCAGCCCTCGGCTTGCGCGCCGGAAAGCGGCCGCGCCGGCCGTTCGTCGAGATTCGGTTCGCGCAGGTCGACGTGCGCAGGCGGACCCGCACGCGCGAGGCGCGCCATGTAGAAGATGCCGGCGCCGAACACGATCAGGTAAACGATGACGTAGAGGGCGATCGACGTCAGCACGTCGGCTCCCGTCAGCGACGGCGACACCGCATCGCGCGTGCGCATGAGGCCGTACACGACCCAGGGTTGGCGACCCACTTCCGTCACGGTCCAGCCGGCGAGCACGGCGACGAAACCGGCCGGAAGCATCGCGATGCACGCGTTCAGGTACGTACGCGACGCGAAGAGGCGCCGGCGCAGATGCAGCCACAGTCCCCAGTACGCGACGATCAGCATCAGGATGCCGATGCCGACCATCGCGCGGAACGCGAAGAACACCGGCGCGACCGGCGGACGATCGGCGGGCGGCGCTTCCTTCAGTCCCTTGACGACCGTGTCGAAGTCGTGCGTGAGGTACAGGCTCGCGACGTCGGGAATCGCGACCTCGGCGCGATTCGTCGCGGCCGCCTGGTCGGGAATCGCGAACAGCACCATCGGCACGTGCGAGCGCGATTCCCACAGTCCTTCCATCGCCGCGAGCTTGAGCGGCTGGTGATGCAGCGTGTTGCCGCCGTGCAGGTCGCCGAGCACGATCTGCACCGGCACGAAGATCGCGATGAAGAACACCGTCATCCGCAGCGCGCGCCGCGCTTCCTCGACGTGCTGTCCGCGCTTCAGGTGCCAAGCGGTGACGGCGAGCACCGCGAACGCCGTCGTCAGGTAGAAGCCGGTGACCGTGTGCGCGAGGCGGAACGGGAACGACGGATTGAAGATCACGTCGAGCCAGCTTGCCGGTACGAAGCGTCCGTCGACGATCTCGTAGCCTGCGGGCGTCTGCATCCAGCTATTGGCGGCGAGGATCCAGAACGACGAGAACAGCGTGCCGAGCGCGACCATCGTCGCGGACACGAAATGCGCCCACGGCGGCACGCGCTTGCGGCCGAACAGCATGATGCCGAGGAAGCCCGCCTCGAGGAAGAACGCGATCAGCCCCTCGTAGGCGAAAAGCGGCCCCAGCACGTTGCCGGTCGCGTCCGTGTAACGGCTCCAGTTCGTGCCGAACTGGAACGGCATCACGATGCCCGACACGACGCCCATTCCGAACGACACCGCGAAGATGCGCGTCCAGAACACCGACAGCCGCAGGTAGACGGCGTCGCGCGTCGCGAGGTGTAGTCCCTCGAGCAGCACGATGAACGACGCGAGGCCGACCGTGAACGCCGGCAGCAGGATGTGAAACGCGATGACGAACGCGAACTGCGCCCGTGAAAGGAGGACGGGATCGAGGTCCATGCGTTCTTCGAATTGTTCGACGCGACGCCCGCGCGCCGGAGCGCCTCGATGCGATTCTACCCGGCATGGCCGTCTCGGGTTCGGCCAATTCGACGTCGCCCGGGTTCCCGGCCGGCGCGAATCTCATGAAGTCCGGAATTGTGAGGATCGGCGCTTGACCGGCGCCTATAATCGGCAGCGTTGGGCCTTCCGAAGTGCGGCGCATGGAAACCGCGGCCATCTCCTCTTCGCACCGGCAAGCGCCGGCCGATCGTGGACCGGCCGTGGCGGCAGTTCCATCGACCGGAGGTTCGCGCTTCTGGCGGAGGGCACGCAACGGCGCGACGACGATCGCCGTTCTGGTCGCCGTCTATGCGCTGGTCGGCTTCCTGATTCTTCCCGCGTTGTTGAAGCCGAGGCTCGAGTCGGCGCTGACCGAGCGAACGGGTCGCCAGGCGACGCTCGGACGGCTCGAGTTCAATCCGTTCACGTTCCACGCGCGGCTCGCGGACTTCAACCTGTCCGATCGCGACCGGCAACCACCGTTCGTGCGCTTCGCGAGGCTCGACCTCGACGTCTCGCCGGCGTCGCTGCGCTATCGCGCGCCGGTGCTCGACGCGGTACACCTCGTGCAGCCGCAGATCGCACTCGCGCGAAACGAGGATGGAACGTCGAGCGTCGACGATCTCGCGCGGCGGGAGTCGCCG